>Ga0307997_10000474_pt1 | contig 18363 bp, 15 predicted proteins | sample Davwhametageno36_FD_203165 | JGI IMG/M metagenome (GOLD analysis project Ga0307997, IMG submission 203165) | Marine microbial communities from Davis Island wharf, Antarctic Ocean - #36 | ecosystem: Environmental > Aquatic > Marine > Unclassified | place: Antarctic Ocean: Davis Island wharf... | reverse complement strand
ATCGACGCAAACGCAGCAAACGGTAGTAAAGTTACTAAGTTAATGGCCTGCATGTAGCTCTGAGCTTTACGCCACATTGGTGGCAAGTGCGCGACGTTCCCTAGGTATGCATTTATCACAGACTCCGTAATTTCTCTTTGGCTTGGAGTAAGTTTTGCAAGCCCTTCTTTAAGTTTATTAGTGCCGTCTGGCGCGCGCATGTAGCGGTTCCATTCGACGCGTTTTGTGATATTGTCCAAGTAGCTCATGAGAGCTATCTCAGGTTCCTGTAAGAAACCAGCTTCTTTTAATACGTCTGGGCTAATGTTACGAGTAAGCACCATGCTCGCTTCAGCAGCTTCACCTGGCTCTATTTGGTCAAGATTGTCCGCTGCATCTTCGTCCTCTTTTTTCGGTTTCTTCTTAGCGTTTGGATCGCTCGCCTTTTGATACAGGACTAAGTTTTTGACCGCCCGTCTTATTTTCTTTTCGCTAGCCTTTGTAACCGTTGAATCGTTAGCAAGAATCAAATTAACAAAAGCGTTCGGGTCATTCGCTATCTCGCCGAGGTTTAGAAGTACTGGGTAGTAGTTTTCACGGAACCCGATCTCCGTATTTGATGGCACAACATAGCTCTTATGCACGCCCTCTAAGAACAAGCGGATCTCTTTGGCTTTCTTGTTCTGCAGATCTGCAGTCGGCGTCTCGCTCTGCGCTTCTTTTAGGCCGTCTACTATCTCTTGGGTAGTCCAATCGACACCCATGATCTTAAACAAATCTGCACGTAGTCTATCTCGCGCCAGCTGTCTTGATCTGACAAAGCCAAGTCCAGTTCCTGTCATTGAGTTCGACTCGACATAGAACAAGTCAGCCACTTCATTGCCAGCAGTCATGCGCATCATGCCGTCTGCGGTCCGAAGAAGCCCAAATATCTTAGTAGCCTGCGGGAACTCTTCGCTAAACATCTGAGACCAGCTTTTCATCTTGCGGCCCCACGCCGACTCGCGGGCTTGGAAACCAGACTCTGCCCTGATGGACTCTTTAATTGATTGGATCATAGCAACCTGTTCAAAGGGCGGCTCTATCGGTTCGGGTAGTGGAGCAGGTTTCGCGGCCTGGGCAGGCTTCTTTTTAGGGGTAGCTACGGCCCTTGGTTCTGCTGCTTGAGGCGCTTGCTGTGCCGGTGCTGTCGCCGCTGGTGTAGTAGTGGCCTCTTCAACAATGCTGCCAAGTGCAGACTTATATGCGACAATTTCCCCCGCTTCGTTATACACCGGCATCTTTGTTGTCATGTTATTTGCTTTACGAGCAGCAGTGACGCCCGCCATGTACTTAGCAAAGCTAGGTATCAAATCATTAACTCGTCGATAGGCTTGGCTACGATGATTCTTCATCTCCGCCCAAAGCTTCTTAAATTTCGCGACTACGCGTTTAAAATGGCTATCAACCGCGTTGCTTGCGCCGCGCTTATCCGTCTGATTATCGTTCTTTGCCCATGCCGCTACTTGGTCTGCATACCATTCTTCAAACCCTGCTGTCTCCCACTGCTTAACAGGTCTTCCTTCATCGCGGGCTTTCTGCCGGTCACGAACAAAGGCCGCATACATCCGGTTATAGAGTGGCTTGTTCTCAAACAGACTATTAATTTCTTCTTTAAATAATGCATGGCCCATTTCATGCGCAGCAACCATCGCCAGCGCAGCTTCGTTTTTATTATGAAGGTCATTAATCATAATAACAGCGCCGTTACTATAGGGCATATGCAAACCCTTTATATTAGGTGCAGTAAATGACCAAACTAGGTTGGCGGCTATTTGTTCTGCAATGCGGACAGACGTCGTCTGCTTACGCAAGATGTCTACGGCAGCGCGCATAACAAGACTCTGCCCAAGTAGGGTAACGTCATCTACTTTTGCTACTTCTAGGCTTATGTTCTTAGACATGAGACCATCAGCATTTGCCTGTTTTAAAAACTTACCAACTGCGACGTGATCGCCTAGATCTAATGTTTCTAGGGCTTTTAAAGCTTCAATCCCTTTTTTAGTTTTCTTGTTGATTAAATAACTGCCAATTTGATATCGGGTGGCTGTGTTAAACCCTTTTAAGCTAATCACGGCTATCGGGGTCTTCAACTTTAAGCGGCGAGAAATTCGCGAAACTATAGAAGAGACTAGGTCATTAACCTCCCCGAAAGGAAAGGTCGTACCTGTCTTAAAGTTAACTTCGGGGCGACGAGAACTAGTATCCGTGTTTGTTTGCGGTGCGCTGCCTTTCGGACGGTTCTGCGTAGTATTTGTGTTAACTACGTCTTCAATATTCATAGGGGTTAGCGGTATACCATCAAAGGTCCGCGCCGAATTTTCCGTCATTTCAACTGGATTAGTTATAACGTCATCGCTTTCAAATTCGAACTCTTCTTCTATCTCTACAGGTTCCAACGATCTTTGTTCTTCTGGTGTAAGCGCAGGGTTTTTAGAATACCATTCGAAGACATCGATCCCTCCTTGCGTCCTAATAAGTTTTTTTATAGCCGGAAGATACGCGGCTCTTAGGGCATCCTTATAAGCAATTTGGTTCGGTAGGGTATTTGGGTTGCCAGAAAGTCTAGCGCGTTTGATAGCGGTTTTTTCGTCTGCAACAATTAGCTTCGCTTTAACTAACCTCCTACCGATCTCTATAAGTTTTTCTGGAGCCAAGAATGTCAGCCCCTTGAAGACCGACTCTAGATCGCCGTCTGGTGCGCCTGGGACGTATGGCTTTACGACCGCGCCTAGCTTGAGGGGCTTTTTCGCATCGGTAAAACCTACAGTAAGATTAGCTATATCTAGGTCGTCTTTAGCCCGAGTAGGGTCACTGAGGTTCGCTATGATAAGATCAATGTCATAAATAGGCCGCGTACCATCGGTAACGGAAGGAGCACCCTGTATCTCCACCTTATATTTTGCCATTTTCAGCTGACCCAGCATAGCGAGTAGACCTTGGCGAGACGACTGTTGTGCGCCACCGCCAGCAAACGACCCGTCAACACTCTCTACGATCCTACGGCCCGCGTTCGTTAAATCAACAGGGTTAACAGTTACAGACTCTTCTGATCCTGGCGCGGTAATATCAACGGTTCGAAACTCTTGCTTAGATCCCATCGCTTTATTGATAGACCGTCTGAGGAACTCGCTCATTGAGACTTCGTCTTCGACACCTTTGCCGTCTCTTATCCGAATCTTTTGAGTATCAGGTGTCGTCTCAATTTCGATGCGGTAGCTACCATCTTTGTTAATCTTTACGTTTATTACTTCGTCTGGGCTAGCTTCTTGTAGCTTTACAGCAGTCTCTAGCATGCTCTTAGACATGCGCTTATAAAATGGTGTGTTCCAATCAATGTCTTCACCGACCATTTCAATATAAGCGGTTCGCGCTTTATCGATGCCAGAAAAACTATTGTCCCCATCTACACCTTGATATGAATCTGTTTCTTGGCCTTCTTTTATAAACGAATGCGTTCTAACGTCAGCTTCAAACTCACCGTCGCCAAACTCTTCATTAGAATTCTGCTGTGTTTCAAGAGGGTCGTCTGCATCGTAATCGTCCTCCATCATCTGGACTTCAGGGCCATTACGGCGCGCACGATCTGCTAAGGCTTCTTCAACAGGTATTGTCTCAAATGATCCACCTTTAGGGGCTAGGCTTCTTGCTACTGCTTCGGCATTTTCTTTATTTTCTTCGTTGGTAATCTCTTCAGACACTATGCCACCGGAGCTATCATAAACTCTTACCGCGAGATCTCCGTCAGTAGTTTTTGTACTGCTGTAACCAAGTGCAGCGGCTAGAACTGAGTCAGTCGCCTTACCTTTGAGCACCTCTGATACGATATCGTAATCAGGCGAGATTATAGTTCCACGATTTGGGACAAATGCTGCAAAGGCTTTTTCGCCATTAACCTTTATTTTTCTGACACGGTTCGGCTTAGCGTCTTTTATACGGGCGTCAGGCTCTGACCCACTTATCCATACAGATTGTTTTGCACTGGTTGGGTCGACCATTGCGTTGATTTGGGCATTGATGTCTCTTTCAGATTCTTTTGTTGTCTGCCCAAGCTCAGTATTACCTAAGATCTCTTCTGAGACTGTTTTGCTAGTGACCATCTCCTTGATGGACTCAAGCATATCGCTAGACTTTTCAGTAATCGCGTCAAGCCCTTCAGTAGATGCAATACTTGAAATAGCTGAACCTGTTCCACCGATAGCGCCGCCGCCGAAGAACCCTGTAAACATGCTTTGCATTAACCGCAATTTCTGGTCAGCTTCTGAATAAGTTGGCTCTAAGTCCACGCGGTTGGCAATGGATATTGCTTCTTGGATTGTTTCAGCCGTACCTTCGGTTGCACCAGCCTGAACAAAGTCCGTTCCTATCTTCTTCCAGATAGAGCTATCGCCCACGGCTTTTTTAGTTGCCATCCCCTGCAACAACTTAACCATACCCGCTTCGCCTAATACGCCGACAGCAGCTTGTGGTATTGCTACCAAGCCAGCACGAATGGCAGTATCGGGGTTAAGTTCTTCGCCAGCTTCCAGCGCTTCAGATACGTTACCACCCGTCAGGGGTGCATACTCAGCGGCGTATGCTCCAGTAGCCCCTCCTTTTATGAGGTCAGACTTTTTACGCTTTGTGTACGCTTCGCGAAGTGCCTCATAGCCGCCTTGCGCCAACCGTTTCTGGGCTGATGTAGCGGTCCCTTTTGCGGTAGCTTCTGCGGCTTCTTGTATCAATTTTTTAGATAGATGCTTAGCGGTTTGGCCTGCACCCTGCCTTATTCCAACAGCAGCTACAGCGCCTGCTCCAGCACCCGCTACTGACAGTATTGCGCTTGGTAATATCTGGCCAGTGCCTGACGCTACCTGAGTCAAGAACCCTTCGACTGTTGGCTCTTCGAGGAACTCACTAAAGGTCTCGACCCCTTCCATATTTAAGCCAGCCAACTGCTCAAGAACACGGGCATCGCGGACACTTTCTGCTGCGCCTACATCGTCACCGATAATGGTTTGCCCAGCTGCTTTAAAATACTCAAGGTCCGATTTAAGCCCCTTGACGCCGCTTTGAGCACCAGCGGCAAAGGTCTCAAATAAATCTAACTCGGGTGCAGATGCTCGCGCATCGAGAGTAGCAGCCATTGCATCCGCAGGCTTCTCTTGGCCAAATACAAAGTCGCTGAATAAATCTTGAGCCATTCGTTATTCCTCACTGTTCACGGCAGCCGCTAACTCGAGTAACTTACGAACGTTTACGCCGAGCTTATCGAGGGCTGTTAACTCAACCACTTCTCCAGCTGCCCCTCCTGGCGGGGCATAAACGAGAGTGTCATCATCCCCCTCACGAACATGCTGCAGATTTATATCGGATATTTGACCCCCATCAACTTCTCTAGTACCAGGCGTCAAAACCTCGCCGATCCACCCGAAAAACCCAGGCCTTTTTGCGGCTTCTCCCTGAAGTATGTAACTTAGTGCGGGATTCATACTGGCTAACATGGCCTGCTTGCCCTGCTTAGTTTTTGCTTTTTTTAGCGCTATCATCGGTTTATGAAGTGAGTGAGCAATTTTTTGATTAAGCTCTTGCGACGGCGGCACCTTTTCCCCCTTGGCATCTGTTGTAATCTTCATAAAGGTATCAGTAAAAGTGTTGGCCTGTGTCGTTACTCTAGCTACATCCTTTTCTATAGCCTGCGCATTCGCGGCCGCTGTTGTTGCTGTAATATTGTCCTTCCGCGTTTGCGCCCGCTCGACCGTTGCCTCTCGGTCTTTTTTGTCATAATTAATGTCGCCGTTGGTTGCAAGATTTAGCAGTTGTTGGGCTCTCTTCAGTTTTTCCGATGGGGTGCCAGAACTATAAGCTGCGGCAACCCATATTGCTTCTACAGCTTCCCTTTTAGGAAGCGCCTTTTCGTCTAGCGCAGCGGTAAAAGACGCGTCGGTGTTAATCTCTTTGCTTTGTAAGTAACTGAACATCTGCTCGCGCTGCTCAGCAGTCGGCTGCGTAGCTTGGTCTGCTATAGCTTTCAGCAAAGTGTCTGCACCCAGATTAAAGGGTGGGGGTGTAATCGCCTCCCCTATCTTGGAAGGGTCCACAGGGTTTCCGTCAGTATCAGTACCGAAGGTCTTGTAAAACTCTGCAGCGCCTAGCGAATCAAATTTTGCTTGTATGCCTTTATTAGCAAACATCTGCTTGGCAAGCTTGCCACTATTTTTGTCGTACCAGTTTTCAGCAGCAGTAGCGTTATCATAGTCGTCTTTCGATTGGCTCTTTAAGAGCCCTGTCTTGCCGCCTGCTGAAGATACGTCGCCGATTTTTCGTTGGATATCTTGGTAGATATCCAACTCTCCTGGGCGAGTAAGCCCTAAGTTAGTCATGAGTGTTTCGGTTGCGGGGCCGACGCCGCGATCGCCCCTAGGGTTAATCATCCGTGATAAGGGCGAACGCGCGTTCTTAGGATCTATTTTTGCTGCTAGCTGCTCTAAGTCCCCACCCATTTCTTCATAGATGCGGGCCATTTCATTAGGGTCAGTTTCGCCTTGCAGTTGCAAAAGAAATTGTCGCGCAAGCTCTGGGTCTTTGATCCCTGCGCGCCTGCCCAGTTTTATAGCCTCATCGCGGATAACCTGCGCTTTTGCTGTCGCCACGTCATCGGCGGTTAACCCCCCATAAATGAGTAGTTCGTTTTGATATATCTGAGATTCAGACCCACCGTTACTGATAATAGAAATAAGTTCGTTATTCATCATTTTTGAAAATTGAGCATGGGTGCCAGCTAATAGGCCGTCGTCTGATGCATTGGTGCCACCGACAGTCGCTGGGACTGCTTCCCCTGTCTCTGCAATAACAATTCTAGGAGTAACACTTGTATCGGTAATGTCCACGCCTACAACGTCTACTTCTACTCTCTCACCGTTCACCATTGCGAACTGAAAAGCTTTATGTCGGGAAAGTATGTCTGCGGTGACGCCTGGATTCTCCCTCGCAAACTCTATTGGATTTTCGAACTTTAAGGGCGTACCCATACCGTAGTGTGGGCTTGCTGCGATACGCGCCATTGCGTGGTTTTGATTGAAGTTCGCAATGGCTTCATTAGCAGCTTTATCTGCCAATACACCTGCTTCTACCTCTGCTCGATTGTTCTGATCCTCTAGTCGATTGTTCTGATCCTCAGCACGCCGCTCTACATTGGGGCGCTGACCAATATTATATGTGTTTAGCTCCGCCGCTCTGTTTTCGGCTGCGACGAGCCTTTCTTCGGCCGCAGTGGCATTATCTTGATTTTGTTTTACTATCGCCTCATCACGCGTTCTTAAACTTATGTTATAGGCATTTTTCTCTGCTCTGTCCTCTTCTTGTTTCTTGCGTCGCTCTTCAGCAGCCCGTGACTGCTCGCGGCTTAGTCGTGAGTCTCTTGCAAACCCGCTTGCTTGCGCTACAGAACCAATTGCATTACCAATAATACTATATGACATTTTATATCCTTAGAAAAACACTGCTGCAGCTATAATGGCGGAAGAACCGAGTGACCCAATTGTCGAGTATGTCTGAGCTTTGCTTTGAGCTTTGGCAGCTTTGTAGGCGTTATCTAATGAGTTCTTATTAGCTGCAGCGCTCGTTAGCGCACCCATAGAACGCTGGTATACACCTTGCCCAACATCAACAACGCCCCCAAGAAGTGAACTATTAAGATCTTTCTGGGCGAGGCGCGCGTTATTCACAGCCTGCCCAGTTCCCAAGGCTTGGCCTCTGCGTTGAGACGCTTCTTGCTGTTGTCTTTGTGCAGGCGTCAAAGATACGCCATAGCGAGATTCGTTTCGTTCTGCTACGCCTGCCATTAATGCAGACGCCTTCCCAGAATCTACTTTTGCACTATCGATCAACGATGTATCAGTTCGCGCTCTTTCTACTAGGTCTCGTTCAAACTGCCCATAATCATTCTCATAGTCGATCGCATCTGCACGCGTCATATAAGCTAATAATGCCTCGGGGTCATCGCCTGATGGGGCACGGCCTCGCCCGCCCGCGTATGTGGTAGGATCTAACCGGGAATAACCTGCGTAACCTATACTCATCAGCCTGTCCTATTCTTGTGACTTGAGTGCATCTGAAAACGCGCTCCACGCATCTGAGCCCTTCTTCCCAAACGCTCCTTTCTTATCGGCGAAATCTGCTGCAGCAAAAACCAATTTAGAGGTCATACCCATGCGCGCGTCGTCTTTTAGTTTTTTGTTTTCTGCGTCTTTCAAAACAGTTCCGGTCTCCATTCGCGCTAGACTGGACAGACCTTGGCTAGCTACGCCAGACTGTTTATTCCGAGAGGCAAGAACATTTTGAGCCAGATCATTTCTAGCGCCTAGTCCTTTAGCCCTAGCTATCCCCGTTTGATCGCTTAGCGCGCCTGCGTTGGTAGCGACCCCATCGATATCTTGGGTTGCACGATAAGATGTCCCCGATGTCAAAGCTCCCATAGTGTCAGCGTTGGCTCTGCCTGCAAGAATAGAAGCAATATCATCTGAACCAGCTTGATCTTTGAGATCAAGCAGCGCAGGGTTATAAAGGGTATCGAATTTTTCAAAATCCTTTGCTGCTTGCTTCGTCAAGGCGATTTGCGAGGCAGGTGGCTTATAGTCTTGTTTCTTTGGTTTACTGCTCATTACACGTCTCTCGTATAAACTATTGTGTCTATCTGCCAGCCTTGCTTTAAAAAATACTCTCTTAGCTCAGGTACGGCAGACCGCGTTTCTAACTTCATAAACCCACCAGTTTTGGCTTGTGCTATAAAAAAATCTTGATGCTTATCTACGAGATTCGTCCCGCGCTCCTTCGCCCATGCTAGCCAAATAAGCATTGTTCGCTCGCCGGTAAACAAATCTGTTTCGCCCGTTGTTACTACGAAACCTTCTGACGTAGTCCATAGATCCGCTGCCCCTTGCTCACACGCGGCGTGTATATCGCCGGTTGTGTATGTCAGCTGAAGATTCGCGTCTAGGATCTCCTGCACCGCAGGTCTAACCCAATGAAAATTGCAGCTAATGTCTGCAATTACAGGGTCACTACCCTCCGTTACCGTATCGACGCCTGGTCTTAAATGCTCGGCTAACTCCACCATATCTAACACTCCTTCGTACTCCGGTATCTGCGCTACGTGCTCTACGCTCCGCGTCAACTACCCCTTCTTGGAATAGAGATCCATAAATTTGTGCGCCCTGCAAATCAGTCCAGTCTTTGTTTGGTATTCTTAGAAGGCGAAATAATGCGCCATTTATAATAGTGTCGCGGTAGTCATTCATAATGCTGTCATCGCACGCAGTGCTCGTATGAGTAGGCTTCAAAACTGCTCGAACTATAGTGCTGCTAACAATAGTCCCTGATGGGGTAGGTACTAACCAAAATAGGCTTGGGCTTTGCTGAATAAAATATAATGGCACACCCGTATTTTCACGCCACTTGGGTAGACGTTGTTCGAGTAATGCGCTTGAAGTGGGTTCTAAATCTTTGCCTGAATGAGTCACCCACAATATCTTCTGAACCGACGTACCCGTTGGTGGTTCTAGGTCATACTCGTAGAGCTTAGATACAGTTGTTACAGGGTCTAGCTCAGTTTGATACACGCCTGCCCTTTCACACAGCTCTACTACTGCTGACCTAATACTGTTTTTGATCAGCGCATCCGAACAGCCAGAAACCATCGGGAGTATGTCAGGGAGTAGCGCCTCATAAGAAATTGCCATTCGTTATGCTCCTACCTGGGCGCGACGATCTATATTAGGATTTGTAACTGCGTCTATCTGCGCTTTTCCAGTTACGGAAGTGGTAAATAGTTGGAAGTGGCTACCGGCTCGTTGGGCGTTCCCTGCATACTCGGCATCTTTCATATAAGCCATGTATAGAACGTAGTTTAAAATTGCGTTAGCAAAAATGTCAGGGATAGAAAGGGAGCCGTTTTGTGCAACAGTAGGCGGGTTCGCAGAGAAAACAATCTCTAAGTACGCATTGCCCGCAACGCCTGGGTACACATAAAAATTGCGAGGGTTTGATTCGTCGTATGTATAGTGTTTAACAACGGCAGCGTGCGTGGCATCGCCTGTAACAGTCGGGTCATGCCAATCTGGGGTCTGCCCATCAAGTACTTCTCGGTCAACAAGTCTTACGGCGCGTCTACCCGTTCCGTTGCTGGCCGCTGACATATTTCTGACAACTTTTAATAACCGATTTCCTGCGGCAGGGATGTCCTGCTTCGTCCCAGTAGCTAAGGTAATAGTAGTGTTAGTGGCGCTTGAATCTGGTTTCAGCAGGGCTATTTCGCGTTGAGCGTCATTTACCCATAAGACAAGCTCACCGACTACTGGCCAACGCACGCCAGTAGTGTCTTGCAAAACCGTTTGCACTCTATCAATTACACTTTGTACCGTTACAGACATGGTCTATACCTACGAGTTAAGGATGGATTCCCAAGCTGCTTCGCGTTCATCAGTGTCGACTGTGACACCCATTTCTTTATTTACTGCTGCGGCTTTTGGGTAACCATCAGCTTTAAAATTCTTTGGATCACCTTCGTCTAACATTTTCTCAAGCATGGTCACAAGGTTCGCATCAATAGTTTTAACTTCTAATACTTCATCGAAAACTGCTTCTTCAGCGTTCGCTTCTTCAACATACTTTTTGTTATATTCTTTCGCGCCCATCTGTATCGCTAATAAGCCAATCTCGTCTGCAACTGTTATTGGCTCGCCCGCTTGGAATACGATAGCTGCTCCAGCCATTGTGGTAACGCGTAATTCATTTTCACTTACAATCTTCATGATTAGTTCCTATATAAAAGAAACCTCTCCCCCCGAAGGAGGAGAGGGTGTAGTCTTACTTACTGTGCAGTGTCTAAGCAGATAACACCGAAGTCCTGTACATTACCAGTGATATCACTGTTGTACTTGGGCTTGCGGAATCCGAAGATCTTGCCTACAGAGATACCGGACTGGTTGCCATAGTCGAAAGTATCTTCAACCATTTCAGGCAGGCCAATGTCAGCCATCGCCAGAGCCTGAGCTCCACAGAACAAAGCGCGCGCGCCGTTTACATCTGCATTGGCACCCCACTTATATCCAGCTGCTCCAGCGTTGCCGCTAACACCAGAAGTAGCGCCAGACGTGTTGAACACATGACGGAACTCGTGGATCATAACGCCGTCAACCATTAGGCTAGAAGAACCACTGAACAAGCTGTTTGTAGTACCACGTACACCAGCGTTACGAACGTTAGCTAAGAAGCTTGCGTCGAGTTTCAGGTCAGCCATCTGCTGCGGAGTAACGAACATGTGGAAAGTTTCCTGGTTACCTGCACCGCGAATACCACGAATGTACTGGTCTTTGGCGTAGGCTTTCAGGTTAACAATACACTCATAGCTAATCTTGTCAGCTGCGACAACTGCGTTAGTAGCGCCTGCTACAAGACCACCAGTAGCATCCCAGCGACGGTGACGAGCAGCAGTAGGCGCGGATACGTCAGAAGCAAACTCAAGATCAACAAGCTCTTGGCCATTTACAGCGCCGCCAACTACTGTGCGCAATGCACCGTTGTTCTTAAAAGTGTAAGCAACGCCAGAGAGTGTCAAGAACGCTAACTGGTCACAACGGTCAGCCATTGCATAAGCAAGTGCGTCGCGAGACTGCTCACGGAAGTTAACAACAGTCTTCTGGTCGGTCATACGGCCAGCGATGCGGTTAGCGAAACGTAACTGGTCTAGCTCGATGCTAATGTCATACGCGCGGAGGGCTTCTTCGTTGCCTTCCAGAGTAAAATCACCAGTGATACCGTCGCCGGTCATGTCAGCTAGCAAAGTGATGTTAGCTTTCGTGCCTTTGTTATTCTTAGTCAGTTCAGTTACGCGCTGTACCATTGCGTTTGAACCAGAACCAGCGAACTGGTTGATGAAGGATTGGTTGCGAGCTACTTTCCAGAAGTCGCGGCTCCAAGTTTGGAGTTGGTCGCCCGTAAGCGTACCGAAATTTGTTAAGGCCATGATAGGCTCCTAATAAAGTGAGATAATTTATTAGCGACATTAGTGCCACTAATATAAGCAGCCGACTTTTCAGGAGCGGCTAATCCGTTTTCTACTATCGTGTAGAAGAACGTTTAGCGTTGATTAACGAGGGGCGGCCTCGGAAGGTTTTACGCCTAGTACAGGCGAGGGGTACGGTTTTAACGCCTACGGGGCGATCACATGTCGTAGTGATAAACGTATTGTTATATTAGTACAGGTATTATTATTATGCAACACCTAAGTATGTATTATACAGTTACCTCAAGATCAGTTTCGATCCAGACTTTGGCTCCACATGACAGTGGCTTATCTGGACTGTACACAACAGTAGCCACTACCTCGCCATCGGCAGAAACTATTTCTGCCCTATTAACTTTACGGTTCTGTTTATAGTCTTTAACCGTTAACACCGGCTCGGCTGCACCCTTGCTGTTAGCGCGTATGTTGTGCTGATTAACGTGGATGCGAGTCTTCATCAATCACCACTTAACCTTATCGGCCCAGTACGCAGCTGACATCTTTCCCTTAGAAATATTCCTACCATGCCGTGCTTTGAAGCTAGCGCGCTTCTTTTTCATCTTTTCAGACTCGCCTGCCTTTGGTGCTCCAGCAGTTGACGCGCCTTGCTCTCCAAACCGGATGGTTTTTATCTGCGCCCCGCTCTTAGCCACAACAATATGCGACTTCGTCGGGTGACTAGGTGTACCTTTTGGTTTGTTAAAGCCCGATACTCCTGCTCGGGCTAGTCTTGGGTCTTTTTCAGCTGCCATAATTACCTCGTTATAAAATATCGCCGCGTAGGCGCTTTAAAGTTGCTTCAGGGAGCGCAGCAAACTCTTCTTCAGTCATGGTTGTTAGGTCTAGTCCTTTCTCACCGTGCGTCGTAGAGCTTTCACCTGGTAATTCTGGCGGTTGTGCCTCTGCGGCCTTGAGTTTTTTAGAAATTTGCGCGCGTTTATTGGCTAATTCGTCACTTTTCTGCGCCTTCCCAGCTAGACTTGGCGCACTTTCTTGCGCTTGGTCTAGGTCGTTGTCCTTTACAACATATCTGACGGCTTTTGATAGCGCATCAACTGCTTCGTAGCCCTTTAATATAAAAGCATCTCGTAGTTCGACGACTTCATTGGTCATATCCTCGTTATATTCCGCGCTATCTCGGCTGAATACAGGGTATGCCTCTTCCATCGCGTTCGCGGCTTGCTGCAAAGCAGTCATTTGGCGGTCTTGGTTCACCGTCTGGTTCATTTCTGCACGCATTTCAAACTCTAGCGTGGCTCTTTCGGCTTTTCTGATTTCTCGTCTAAGGCCAACTGCTTTTTCTGTTTCGCCGTCCAGTACCATGTTCTGATAGAGGAGCTCTTTCGCATCAAAGTCATACTCTTCTGGGGCTTCTGCCGATTTTTCAGTTGAAGCATTCAATTCATCCAGTTGTTTTTGTAATGCCTTCTGTTTAGCAAGCACTTCGTCAAGTCGTGCCTTCGGAACCATTGGTTTCTTAGGTGCTTTTACAGGAGCTTCTTCTACTTCAGCTACAGCCTCTTCCTCTGGCTCTTCTAAAAGTGTTTCTTCTTCTGTACTTTGTTCATCTTCAGAAACATTTTCTTCCTCGACCTCTTCTTCTACTTCAGCTACTACTTCCTCTACATCTGCAAAGCTAAGGTCCAGCAGCTCATTATTATCTTCGTCTGGAATATCAGCACCTGGCATTACGGTAAACTCTACTTCGTTTGTTACTGCTTCGTCTTGCTCACTCATTTAAGAACTCCTATCGTTCCTGTTGGGTTGTTTGTTACTGTGTTGAAAAGCAGTCGTCGCCAGCTTAGTTGCCGCCGAAGTCTGCGATTGGTTTGCGCTTAATGTGGACTTCTCGGCGGATAGCTCACGTCTTAGCTCAAGCTGTGCTTCGTTAATGTCTATCTTGGCTTGTAGTTCAGCCATTCTTATCTGTGGGTCAACTTCCGAAACATCTTGTACCTTAGCAATGTTTACTGCAGCTTCGGTTTGTAGCTTCCTAACTTCAGCTTCTAGTTTCGCAATCTCAAGCTGTACCTGTTGCATTTGAATCTGCGCCTGTGCTGCCTGTACTTCTTGCTGCTCTGGGCTCGGGGGCTCTTGCCCAGTCATAACGCGAATACGTTTGGCTAGCTCACCTTTTCTAGCTAGGTGGCTGTATTCAATAATCGCATCGTCCGGTATAGCTACCCCGACCTGACGTAGGTTAATGGCCTCCGCAAATTGGACCTCATCAAAACTGTCTCTTGCAGGTGCAGTAGTTACGATTACGTCGTACTCACCTATTGTGAGATTGTTAACGATCTCCCCTTCTGGGGTCTGCTCATTCACGACCATTTCTTCGCGGGGCTTGAGTGGGTCTGCTTCGTTAGTGACCTGAATAACACGCTGCTCTGTATAAAAGGTCTGCACAAGATTAAGAATCTTCTCGGCTAGGTACTGTCGAGACTTACGCAGGTTATCCAAAGGTACTTGGATCATAATTGCGCCACGGTTCTGCTTGGCTTGAATCGCAACGCCCGACACTTCTGCGCTATCCGTGCCCAACATGCTGTCGTTGACACCAGATATAGTCTTAATGTTTGCAGCTGCTTTTTGGGCAATACGGTCTAGGCCAGTAGGTATCTGGTTAGGTTGAATCTTACTTGGGGGTGCAGTGCCGCGCGCATACTCAAGTACCAGTCCGGTCTCTGCGCCATGTTCTTCTAGGTCATCAGCGGTCATACCAACTAACGATCCTGACTCAACCATCCAACCGCTATTAGCTGTAGTATTAACTATGTGCAACTCTTGAGAGGCTATTTTGTTCAGCTGCTCCTGGGGAGATAGTAGGTTTCTGACAACACCGAACGGCCTACCTCTGCGGAAGTAGCAAAAGAACGGAACAATCGTGAATTGATTATAGGGAGACCAATCATCATGCAGCACGACTTGGTCGCACGTCACGGTCCAGCGTACTTTACGGATCACTTTACTAATCACTGTTAGTCCGTACTCTTTAGCGAACTTCTTCTGCTTCTTCTCGCTCCATTCTGCTGGAGATTGGCGTTGGTCCCCTGTATCGGGGTCGACAAAGAAAGAAGCGCGTGTCAGCTTCTTGTGTTGACGCTCCACGACGCGCAGTGCTTTTACGTTACGATATTCATCGTCACCTGCTACTCCTGCGCCAAAATAATCGTTAGAGTTCTCTGTATCACCGAACCGTGTCTCTTGGTACTCAACTGAATCAGGCCCAAATGACATACCGTTCTCTGCTACAAACAACAGCCGCTCTGATTTGTCTTTGCCATATAGCTCTTCGATCTCATCGAGCGTCATCCACTTGGTCTCGAACACCTCGTTCCAGGTCTTTGGGTCTGCGTCTTTAGCGTCGGGGTCGATAAGTATGTCTAGTGGGTCTTTAGCTAAGATTCGAACCTCGCCTTCGACGTGATCACTAAAGTCCATACGAACATCAAAGTAACCACGGCCGTCCATAATCAAACCGTCACTGAACACCTGCTGCTCTACCCAATCCAACTTATTATTGTCGGCTATCTGCATGTACAGCTTTGTCAGGGTGTGCGCTACAGCCTCGTCACCGCCTCTTCGCGGTTTGAACTGGATGTCTGCTCTGCGCGTTGACTGCTCACCTAAGATGGTATTAACAGTAGGGAGAATGGTATTAATAGTAAGCGCTGGACGCCCCTCTTGTTCTAACGCAGCAGCATCGTCGGCATCCCACTGGTCACCGCGATAATACTCGTCGCATATCTTGGCCATCTCGACATAGTCTAAGTGGCCGTTGTCCCGTGCTCGCTCATAGCGGTTCCACTGAGTACGGGTAATCTCTTCTTCCTTCGCAGGAGATATCTTGGTTGCTTTGGCCATTTTTATGCGCTCATTGATGATTTGGTTCGTTCGCCTTTTAGTAACCCTGGGAGCTTATCGCGCCACGTTGGTATGTGCTCAACGCGTTCAACAAAGGTACTGAACTCCGTCATCATCAAACCAATCCACGATAGTGCATCCACTTGGTCGTCGTGTACCCCGTTAGGGAAGCGAAGTAACTCCGCCACTAATGGGCCAGTGAAATTTTCGTCTTTCGGCAGGAACACCATGCCCTGCTGCATCCGTCCTTGAATAGCACGGGCGCGCGCTTCTTTATCTCTGCGCCCTGTTTTAAGATCTTTGAAATACGCTTCGTAGAGTCCGCGCTCACGGACACGCTTCTCTAGGAACGGTCCAAGGGCCATCTCAATGTGGCCCTTCTCTATACCAATGATCGATGGCTTCCACATCTCGTACTGATCAAGGATCTGCTCAACCAGTTCGAAACCGTCGTACCTGCCTCGGACCATATCAACTACGAACAACCGATCCTGCTCGTCTACACCTACAACGATACCGACCGTATAATCGTTCCTGTCGTTCTTACCAATCGCCAGATCCCACGCTGAATAAAATCGCATTCGGTCGTAGTCAATATCTTCGCGGTCGTAATACTGGATCATGTCCCGTGTGAAATAGTCACCGTCATCCGCTACCGGATTCTGTTGGTACAACGCTGACCAGTCTCTGGGGCCAACGGCTCTTTCAATTCGTGCTAGGGCTTCTTCGTTGTAGCGTTCTTTATGGAGTGCTTCGCCCTGCTTTCTAAAGGGTTCGTCAACTTCGGCAATGGCTGGGTAGTTAACAACTTCCCACTGCTCGCCGTTGTCGGCTGCTGCTTTGAGTAATCTGCCAGCAAGATCGTCATCGTGCCAACGAGTAAGGATAACCAACACGCCCCCGCCAGGAGCGAGACGCGTGTAAGCGGTGGAAGTATACCAATCCCACGTCGACTCTCTGGCGTTTGAAGATTCTGCATCGTCCCTGTTCTTTACCGGATCATCGATGACAAGGATGTGAGCACCCTTACCAGTAATACCACCGCCAACACCGGCAGCAACGAAACCGCCACCAGCGCTAGTAAGCCATGCCTCAGCAGATTGCGACTGAGGGTCGAGGCGGGTTTTAAAAGCAGACTTAAATCCGTCTTCACGCAGGAGACCACGGACTTTCCGACTGAATGCCATTGCAAGCGAGCCTGAATACGAGCAACTGATAAATTCGTGCTCTGGATTTCTACCCAGATGCCAAGCTGGGAAAGCAACCGACGCGAGCGTGCTTTTACCGTGTCTGGGTGGCATGAATAGCATAAGTCTTGGAGATTTTTTTTCAGTGACATCTCTGGAGAATTCCTCTAAGCGTTGGCATATATCTTTGTGTACCCACCCTGCTTCATAGTCAGGGTTAAAGCGTTCCACAAAAGGTAGAAGGCGCTTGCGGGTTAAGAACCGGAGTGCAAGCTCCGCGCGCGCCTTGTCTTCTAATGTCTGTTCAGCAGTCTGTTCTTTCTCAGTGACTGCGGCCTGTGGTTCTTGGTCCGCGATGTCCGCTTTACAATATATACAGAGTCGATCGCTCCCCGAGTACAGGGTCTCAGGGTGCGAGTTCTTGCAGCGTATGCATTCGACCTTGGTGACTTCAGTCATCTAGTTCCCTTGGTACATAAAACTCAACGTACGCCTGACATGTAGCGCAGCTAAAGTTGGACACCATGACGTACTCTTCGCAATTTTCACAATCGTGGTCTCCGCCCCATATAAGCTCTGTCTTACACGTCCAACAGTCCATACTAGTAGGACTTCATCTGCTTCTTTTTAGGCTTAGGCTTAGCTTTTGGCTTAGGCTTAGCTTTCTTAGCGGCTTCTGCTTTCTTAGCGGCTTCTGCTTTCTTTCGCTTCTTTCCGGCGGGGCTAACCCCGAGCCTGTCCAAAATAAGTGCGGTAGTCATAGACATAATTATTTTCTCTCCTTTGATGCTTGGTTTAAGTACTCTTACGTGGGTTTGGCGATTTTGGCACTCTAGGTTTTTTAGTTGGGCTATCCTTCATGATCTGTCTATTTTTCAACCTGTTGCCTAGACCTGTACCCCTGGCTACTGTTTTACCTGGGTTCTTAGGCGCTTTAGGGGCCGCTGCATTAGCAGCGTTGTACGCTTTTACTTTATCGATAACGGTTTTACCGTGCTTTTTAATAGCGTCTCGTGTGCCTTTTGATGCGAGTAAACGCGCGGCTGCGGCTAGTCCTGCTGGTATCGGCATAATTAAGTACTCTTTGGTTCTAGGTAGTTAAGGTCTTTACCCGCGATCTTCAGCAGGTCTTCGTCGGTCATGCGTTCAAGCTGTTTTGTACCGTTGATATTGATATTTACTTGAGGAGCGTTATCGGCTTCAGCCAAACCGTGCAGCTTGACCAGGGAATCGGTGGTGTTTTTCATCTCG
>Ga0307997_10000473_pt1 | contig 18393 bp, 16 predicted proteins | sample Davwhametageno36_FD_203165 | JGI IMG/M metagenome (GOLD analysis project Ga0307997, IMG submission 203165) | Marine microbial communities from Davis Island wharf, Antarctic Ocean - #36 | ecosystem: Environmental > Aquatic > Marine > Unclassified | place: Antarctic Ocean: Davis Island wharf... | reverse complement strand
AGTACATCACTAGCACTTGATCGGCAATATGGCGAACTACACTTAAATCATGAGAGATAAACACATAGGCTAGCCCTAAGTCTTGTTGCAACTCTATAAGTAGGTTCAGTACTTGTGCCTGAATAGACACATCCAGCGCTGATACTGGCTCATCTAACACGACAATTTTTGGCTTTAGAATAAGTGCCCGCGCAATTGCGATACGCTGGCGCTGGCCACCTGAAAACATATGTGGATAACGATGAATATGTTCATCTAACAAACCCACTCGCCGCATTAATTCCAATACCCGATCACGCCTTTGGCTAGCATTTAGGTCAGTATTTATAATGAGGGGTTCTTGGAGAATATCACCTACTTTTTGTCGTGGGTTTAACGAGCCAAACGGATCTTGAAAAACCATCTGTATGGTTTGGCGTAGTTTTTTTGCAACCTCTTTTTGATTCGCACTGCCTAAATCTATGCCATCTAAACTTAGCTGCCCTGCGGTAGGTTGCTCAATCATGGTAAGCAAGCGGGCCAGCGTAGATTTACCACAGCCAGACTCTCCCACTACTGCTAATGTTTGGCCTGCATACAAATCAAAGCTTGCCCCAGACAATGCTTGGAGGCTCTGATTAGGCTCAAACATACCCGTTTTTATGGTGTAATATTTGTGCAAACCTCGTGCTTCAATTAGGGCCTGTGGGCTCATAATATCACCTCGGTGTGGCTGTTAGAGCCGGCCTTTAAAGGCAATGGATAGTGACACAGAACCCCTTCACTTTTTTGTGGAGGTTGCTGTCGACATAGGTCTTGAGCATACTCACAGCGCGGGTTAAACAAACACCCCACAGGGCGATCCAGCTGCCCAGGCACTACACCTGGAATAGCATTGAGGGTTTTTTCTTTGGCATATTCAGGTAGTGCACTCAATAGTGCTTCGGTATAAGGGTGGCGTGGGTTGTTAAATAGTTCAATAACCGAGCGCTGCTCTACCTGTTGACCAGCATACTGCACAACCACACGGTCTGCAGTTTCTGCCACTACAGCCATGTCATGCGTAATAAGGACCAAGGCCATACCATTGGCTTTTTGTAACTCTACCAGCAGTTCTAAAATCTGGGCCTGTATGGTGACATCTAAGGCTGTGGTGGGTTCGTCAGCAATAAGTAACTTAGGTTCACAGGCAATCATCATGGCAATCATCACCCGTTGGCTCATGCCACCAGAGAGCTGGTGTGGGTATGCTTTAAGTCGCGTTTCTGGCGCAGGAATGCCTACTTTCTTCAGTAACTCTATTACCCGAGGTTTATAACTACGGCGCTTACCACCAAAGTGCTGGGCCAGCACTTCGCTGATCTGGTACTCCACATTAAAACACGGGTTTAGGCTAGTCATAGGTTCTTGAAAGATCATACTGATATCTTTGCCAATAATAGCCCTTCGCTGCTTAGGATTCATGGTCAGCAAGTCTTTGCCATCAAAACTCATTCGGTCCGCAGTGATGGTGGCAGTCCATGGCAATAACCCCATAAGGGCCAACATGGCGACAGATTTTCCAGAGCCAGATTCACCCACTATGGCGACAATATCGCCTGCATCCAAACTTAAGCTCACTCGATCCACAGCCCTTAGTGATCCATGGGCGGTGGCAAACTCAACCGTTAAATTGGTAATCTCTAACAGGGCCATGGTTAAGACCTCTTCAACTTAGGATCGAGGGCATCACGCAAACCATCACCCATTAAATTAATGGCTAAAACAGCCAATAATATGGCAATACCAGGAAAGGTAACCGTCCACGGGGCACTTAACATGAGGTCTCTATTTTCTGCAATTAATGTGCCCCATTCAGGTTGGGGCGCTTGGGCACCCATGCCTAAAAAACCTAAGGCTGCGGTATCTAAAATAGCAGTGGAAAAGCTCAAGGTGCCCTGCACAATAAGTGGCGCCATGCAGTTGGGCAAAATACTAATAAACATCAACCGTATTGGCCCAGCCCCAGCCACTTTGCTAGCGGTGACATAATCTTTATTAATTTCAGACAAGGTGGATGCGCGGGTTAAGCGCACAAACGAGGGCGTGTAGGTAATGGCAATGGCAACCATGGCGTTGAGTAAGCCTGGCCCTAAAACAGCCACCAAAACCAATGCCATTAGTAAACCCGGCACCGCCATAATGGTATCCATGATACGCATTATGATAGTTTCTACCCAACCGCCTCTATAGCCTGCGACCAAACCCAAAAAAATACCAATAGAGGCTGACATCAACACTACAATGCAGCCCGCAATAAGGGACAAACGGGCACCATGAATGATACGCGAGAGCATGTCTCGGCCAGCATAGTCTGTGCCTAAAAAGAAACGCATCTGCCCGCCTTCCATCCACGCTGGAGGAATTTCAGCGAATTCTCGGTATTGTTCTGTGGGCAAGTGGGGGCTTATTAAATCAGCAAATAATGCCATGATCACCATGCCAATAAGAAACACCAAACCGGCGACGGCCGTTTTACTTACACTAAAATAAAACCAAAACTCACGCCATTGCTGACTGCGCACAGAGTATGAAGTAGTTGTTGTTAAAGAGGTCATGTTTCTAATTCTCAGTGCACAATACGAGGGTTGATAAGGCCGTAAAGCAGATCTACGATGAGGTTAACCACCATCACACACGCTGCAATAAGTAATAATCCACCCTGCACTGCATAATAATCACGGCTAAATACAGAGAAAATGATCCATTTTCCAATGCCTGGCCAACTAAATATCGTTTCGGTAAGAATGGCACCAGCAAGCAATACCGCCACTTGAAGGCCTATTACTGTGACCACAGTGATCATGGCATTGCGCAATGCATGCACTGAAATAACCCGTAACGGCGAAAGGCCTTTGGCCTTGGCGGTGCGCACATAGTCTTCACTTAGCACTTCCAACATCGCTGAGCGGGTTTGGCGTGCAATTACGGCTAAAGGAATAGTGCCCAAAACAATGGTGGGCAGCACCAAGTGATGCAGCGCCGATTTAAACGCCCCTTTTTCATCACTAAGTAGACTATCAATTAGCATAAAGCCGGTGACCGGCTCCACCTCAAACAAAAACGATAGTCGCCCAGAAACAGGCGTGAGGTTTAAGGTGTTAGAAAATAGAATAATGAGCAGCAAACCCCACCAAAATATGGGCATGGAGTAACCCGCCAATGAAAGGCTCATAATACCTTGATCTACCAAGGTACCCCGCTTAACAGCTGCAACAATGCCTGCAGGAATACCTATAATAATAGCGAATAACATGGCACAAATGGCCAATTCTGCAGTGGCAGGAAAGAGCTCAAAAAACTCTTCTGCAACAGGCCTGTTAGTAATCAATGAGGTGCCTAAATCGCCTTGCAATACATCACCCACATAGGAAAGGTATTGCTGCCAAAGCGGCTTATCTAACCCCAATTGGGCCATCAGCTCAGCATGTCGTTCTGGCGACACGCCTCTCTCTCCTGCTAATACTTCTATAGGGTCACCCGGTAGCGCTCTGATAAATCCAAAAGCCACTAGGGTCACGCCAAAAAATACCGGCACTAGCACCAGTAGGCGTTTGAAGAAAAACTTAAACATAGAGATAACTCAAAGATAGGAGGCGGTGTAAGGGCAATAAAAGAGGCTAGGCTAAATGGTTACGAAAGCTTTAGGCCATCGCAACCATTGGGTCTAGCAACTCATAATGAGTTTAATTAAGAGACTATTTAAGATCAACACCATCGTAGAAAATGTGGCTTCCTAAAGGGTGAACCTTAAAGCCAGTCACTTCCTTACGTACAGGCTTGAACACGACAGAGTGAGCAATAGTTACCCAAGGCGCTTCTTCTTTGAAGATAACTTGAGCATGCTCATATAGCGCAGTACGTTCAGCTTGGTCAGTCACTTGCTTAGCTTCACGCAAGGTGCTGTCGAACTCTTTGTTACACCAGCGAGCTCGGTTACCACCATCTTTAGCTGCATCACAACCTAGCAACACGTACATGAAGTTATCTGGGTCACCATTGTCACCCGTCCAACCTAGTAGCACAGTGTCATGCTCGCCATTCTTAGAACGCTTCAAGTACTCGCCCCATTCAAAGGTAACAATCTCTGCTTCAACACCTACTTTAGCCCAATCCGCTTGGATTAGTTCTGCCATCCGGCGAGCGTTAGGGTTGTATGGACGCTGCACTGGCATAGCCCAAATGTTGGTCTTCAAACCAGACACACCGGCTTCTGCAAGCATTGCTTTGGCTTTTTCTGGATTGTAGTCGTAGTCTTTCACGTCATCGTTGTAAGACCAGATAGTAGGCGGAATTGGGTTCTTAGCAATAGAACCTGCACCTTTAAATACCACATCCAAGATAGACTGCTTATCGATAGCCATGTTCAACGCTTGGCGCACAAGCTTTTGATCAAATGGTGGCTTTTCGGTGTTAAACGCTAAATAACCAACGTTCAAACCTTCTTGACGCAGTAGGTTAATGTCTGGGTCTTTATCCATTGCGGCCACATCGGCAGGGTTTGGATAAGGCATTACATGACATTCGCCAGCCTTAAGCTTTTGATAACGAACGTTGGCATCAGTAGTGATGGCAAATACCAACTTGTCGATATTTGAACGGCCATTCCAATAGTCATCATGAGCCGTATAACGGATCATGGCGTCTTTTTGGTAAGACTTAAATACAAACGGACCCGTACCTACAGGCTTGTGGTCAATGTCTGCTTTGTTACCGGCTGCTGCTAGTTCATCACCATATTCAGCAGACAATACAGATGCAAAGTCCATAGCCATGTTAGAAACAAACGGCGCTTCAGCGTAATTTAGAGTGAATTTAACCGTGTAATCATCCACTTTTTCAATAGACTTAAGCAGGTCTCCCATACTCATCCAACCGAAGTACTTGTAGTCTCCGCCTGAAACATCATGGTAGGGGTGATCTTCTTTCCACATACGATTAAAGGTGAACAAAATGTCGTCGGCATTAAAATCACGCGTAGGCGTGAAATCTTTAGTGGTATGGTATTTAACACCCTTACGCAGGTTAAAGGTATATTCCAAGCCATCGGCCGAAGCCGTCCAAGATTCAGCTAAGCCAGGAACAACTTTCGTTGAGCCTGGTTCAAACTGAACTAAGCGGTTAAATATGGTTTGTGATGACGCATCAAAGGTAGTGCCTGCAGAATAAAGCGAAGGGTTAAAGCCCTCTGGGCTGCCCTCTGAGCAGAATACCAAGGTTTTGGCCTGCGCCGCTCCTGATACTGCAAGTCCTAGCCCAAGGCTAAGTGCCAATAGTGTTTTTTTCATTATTATTTCCTATGGGTTACATATAAAAAGTCGTAAAGACGACACCACTGTACGCTTTAGTGTTTGTTGCAGCAATAAAAATGCCTAAATATAAAAAATTGTAAAAAAAGGTTTTTGTGCTACCCCTTCGGGTTTATTGTGGTGATAGACATGGTTAAAAAACCACGTATAGAAACTTATTATTTTTTATCCAGGCAATAATTTACTATATATAACAATGATATAGGTTAGTTAATTAGCCTAAAGTGGGCACTTGCTAACTCTGCTCAACATCATCATAATGACGGTACTTTACCTTTGTGTAGATCACCATTCATGCTACCCCAGTTTGCCACTTTATACCCAAGTCATCTGCAACGTTTAACTGAGATTGCAGAAAAAGCCATGTATGCCCAGCAGTGTGACAGCATATTGATCCACAGTGGCTCCCCAAAACTACACTTTCTAGACGATTACCACAGCCCCTTTAAGGCCAACCCTCATTTTGTGTGGTGGTTGCCCCTTACCCAAAGTCCACACTGCTATTTGCTCATACAGCAGGGCCAAAAACCGGTGCTGTTTTACCATTTGGCGGATGACTTTTGGCATGTGCCTCCGCAACCACCACACGGGTTTTGGTGTGATTATTTTGACATTCATTTATGCGCTGATTTGGCCCAAGTCAAACAAAAACTAAGCCAGTACCAAAGCACAAGTACCCACAGAGCATGGGTTGGCGAAGACACCGAACTTGCAAACGAGTTGGGCATTAACACCTCAAATCCAGAGGGTTTAATGCATCGATTACACTACGGCAGAGCGGTTAAAAGCCACTATGAAATTGCCTGTTTAACCCAAGCCAACGTCATTGCTTTAGCTGGGCACAAAGCAGCAAAACAAGCCTTTATGGCAGGCAAAAGTGAGTTTGAAACACAGCTAGCCTACCTTGCTGCAGTGCAATTAGACCCCGTAGAAATGCCCTATCGAAATATTATTGGTTTTGGCGCTCACAGTGCCGTGTTGCATTATCAGCACTATGACCACAGCCCCCAGAACATGAAGCAGCCGCAGAGCTTTTTAATCGACGCAGGCGCCCCATGCAATGGCTATGCCGCTGATATTACCCGCTGCCATAGCCGTGGCAGCGCGCTTTATCAACGCTTAATAGACGCCATGACTAAAGCCCAGCTCAGTGTGTGCGCCATGGTAAAGCCTGGGGTAAACTTTGCCGACTTGCACCACCAAATGCACAGCCTGGTGCTAGATTTGCTAATAGAGTTTAAATTGGTGCAAGGTTCTGCAGACGAGCTAATAGCAAGCCGCATTAGCAGCGCTTTTTTCCCCCATGGCCTAGGTCATTTGTTAGGCATACAGGTGCATGACATTGGCGGTTGGCAACAGGACGAACTGGGCACTATGCTGCTTCCACCGCAAGATCATCCCTTTTTACGCTGCACCAAAGCCTTAGAAACAAACATGGTGGTTACCATAGAACCAGGGCTTTATGTCATTGATAGTTTGTTACAAAAATGGCGTGATAATGGCTTTGGGCATTTGCTGAACAATACGGCTATAGACCAATTAAGGCCCTTAGGAGGCGTTCGTGTTGAAGATAATGTGGTTGCTGCTGAACAACCTATTAGCCTGTTTAACGACAGTAAGCCATCAGTAAGTTGATTTAGACCCCAAATAGAATCAAGGGCTTTTGAAGACTAAGAGATGTACAAACCAAGGAAGCCTAGCTTGCACCGCCTTTTAGCTTTTTGGCGCGCCGCCCGTCAATGACTCAGCGATAGTAGATTCAATGAACACCTTTGTGTCATTGCTCGTTTTAATAAAATCTAGCCACGGAAGCCACTGCCTTAGATGTTCTCTATTAGCTTGCGTTAAGTCATACAATTCCTGGGTATGATCCAGCGTAAGTTGTTCCAATATGATCTCAGGTTTCACTTGGTGAACTATTCTTGGTGAGGCAGTTCCTACTATTTTATTTTGCTTAATGCGTAATCACCTCTCCACAAAAGCTCGCTCTACAACGTACTCTCCCATATGACTATTTTTCGCCTCAGAAAAACCTCTATCCTCTAATATTTTACACATATCCGTGAGCATGCTTGGGCTTCCACAGAGCATAAACCGGTCATCTTTCTTGCTGGGCTGGGCCATATCCAGATCTAGAAATAATTTTCCACTGGTCAATACATCAGTGACTCTACCGTTATTTTGATATGGTTCTCGCGTCACTAAAGGGTAGTAAACGAGTTTTTCTTTTAACAAGTCACCTAGATACTCATGCTCTGGTAGCTCATCCTTAATGTAGTCACTGTAAGCCAGTTCAGAAACATACCGCACGCCATGAACAAGAATAACCTTATCAAACTGGTCATAAATTTCGGGATCTTTAATAATACTCATGAAGGGTGCTAAACCTGTCCCTGTGCCAATGAGATACAAGTTTTTACCAGGCAGCATGCGGTCTGTAATTAATGTTCCCGTGGGTTTTTTCCCAATAAGAATTTCATCACCTATTTTTAAATGCTGGAGTTTAGAAGTCAGTGGTCCATTTTCAACCTTAATACTGAAGAACTCGAGGTGATCTTCATGGTTTGCACTGGCAATGCTATATGCCCGCATCAAAGGCTTAGACTCATGCTCCAAGCCAACCATAACAAAATGACCATTCTTAAACCTAAATCCTGCACCACGGGTGGTTTTGAAACTAAACAGCGTTTCATTCCAGTGATGTACATCAGTCACGGTTTCTGTAATAAGTTGACCCATAATAAAAATAATATCCTGTTAGACCATTACCTGCATTTTAAAATTTCAGTATATACCCGTTAGCAGTGTGCACAACTCCAGTGGATTAACCACAGGAGCTTTCTTAACAAAATTCTCCACCCATACGTTGTTTGGGTGGAGGAATGACGACAATGGCTAAAGTATTAACCAATTGATTAAAGAAACAATCACACCCACATTTATGGCTATTATCACCTGTGTTTTACACTTATGTATTGTACGATTTAACCCTATGTTTTGCTTTGTTTTGACAATTTTTTTTTGAAGTTTACCTTTTATTACAATCAAGCCATTCATTTGCTTTGTCATCTCAAACTGGCTATTTATCAACACTCGATGCTTGAATGTCAATTGATCGAACTTGGCGTTAGCCGCAGTAAGGCAGCCACGATAAGTCTCCAACTAGCCATCCAACAAGTCAACACGCCAAGTGGTGACACAGCACTTTTAGAATCTCTTTTTCGTTGTCTGTCCATTTCTTTAGACGCATATCCATTGTTCTTTAATAATTCTAACGCCTCAAGCGCGTACAGCCACCACGTGGCAGTGCTGCTTTGACTTGTTTGGCAATGTATGATGAATAGCGCTGTAGTATTGCCAAAAATACAATGGGCAAAACAGCCGCAAAAGTACGATTGCCCTCAAAAATAATTGCAAACGGAATCATTGAAATTGACGCTAAAAGTAAATAGACGGAAAGTTTACGGTTACTGCCTTTGACAGCAATAAAGCCTGAAGATGAGGCAAAGGTGGTTAAGCTGCCAACAATAACCATTAATATGATAATAGCTGATTCGCGCAATGAGTCGTAAATGTTCAAATACCACCATTGCTGAAAGAAAGCGGCTAAACCTCCAAGAATTAGGTAAATATTGCCAGCTAAAACTAAGCGATTTAGAGGGCTTTTCTGAGGCAGTAAAATGATTAGTTGAATTAAGCCTAACAAAGCGCCTAACTCAAAAGCTTCAAGCCAACGATCGTTAGATGGAGCACCATTTCAGAATGCAAACGTAGATAAAGGTAGATAAAGGTAGATAAAGGTAAAAATTGAATTAAAGCAAATATCCATTTACTCATAAGCCTGACGAGGTCCTTTGCTAGCTAACGCCAAGCTCAACTATGTAGCGAACTGGCGCACTTTTTGAAACAAAAGGCGTGATAATTTGCGGAGTCAGATTGAAGATTTTTGTTATGTGATGTCATTCCTAGCCCTCATTACCGTCCATTACCACAGTGAAAGTCAACCCTGCCGAGGTTGGCCGTTTAGCCGTAGGACTCATTATTCGACTACTCAACGATGAGGAAAACAGTTACTAAAATGAGCAAAAAACACTGCGTAGAAGTGTAACTCAGTATTCGGGATAGCACGGGGGGCGTTCAATCAAATTAGTTTTCTTGAGAACTAATTAACCTGGCCTCAACGATTCAGACCCAGAAAACCAATCTAATTCCATCAAAGGATATCCGTTATAAATTCAAGGGCCAGTTATCAAACTAACACCCTCGATTAAATTTTGATCCTACACTCTTTGCAGCCGCTGTTTGAGTTGAGAAGTAAACCCTACTGCGCTAGATACAGGCGTTATTCCATTCCTTAAATGACATAGAATAGGGCAGATTTTGGGTGGGATTTTACAGATTGATATTGGCGCATATGCATTTTATACTTGGTTTAATTTATTGATGGAAACAGACCCTCTGCGAGCCATATTAAATGAAGATCAGCTCTACCGTGTCCAGTCGCTGAAATAAATAACGGGTAAGGCCGTGTTGGCCATATCAGTCATTAATTCATTCACCTATTAATTAAGTTTTTGATCTTATGATAGAAGTTGCGCTTTTCCCCATACCCAATGCAGTTAATTTTCCTGGCGTACCAACACCGTTACATGTTTTTGAGCCCCGTTATCGAAAGATGGTCAAATACTGTATCGATAACAATGTGATGTTGGGGGTCTGTCATACCGAAAAAGTGGTACATGCCAATACTCGAGATCAAACTCAGGAAGAAGCACTCAACAGCAATCATTCTACCTACAAGCCATGCGCTGTTTTTTCTGCCGGAAAAGTTGAACTACTCGAGGAGATGGATGATGGCCGCATGGCAATAATGGTTAACTTTGAAATGCGACTGCAGCTACAACAAGAGCGTCAAACCCTGCCATTTAATATATGGGGTTGTGAGCTGTACGAAGATGAGCCACTTGAGGATGATGGCTTAATAGAGCTATTAAGACAAAGTTACGAAAAGATCATGCAACGCTTGTTGATCATCAGCCATGGTAATAATGAAGCTCAAACAATGCTAACTGGGGATCACTGGCAAAAGATGTCACCAGTTGAGTTTAGTTTTTTGGTAAACGGTTTAATAGGTATGCCTGCAGAAAATAAGCAAGACTTACTAGAAATGAGGCAGCCACAAAAGCGTTTAGATGCAATACTTGAATTGGTAAATTCTATTCAGCAACCTCTTAGCTAGTAATGTCCTTGTTTAATCAACTAAGTATAAATTAGTTCAAAATATTACCCAGCCTTTGATTCATGTTGTTGCGGACTTGGGCTCAGGCTAAAAAATGTGTTATCAAATTTTTATTGATGTTCGTGATGAAATAATAGTAGTTACCTTCAACTTGATCTTATGAAAATGATACGTTTATTTATTACTGCTTCGATACAACCTTTGATAGCTTTTATTTGCCTCGTTGCTTTTGCATTAATAACGCTAACCTTACACGGAAAAGATCACCAGCCAATGAAAACACTCTTTGAATTTACAGGTGAAAAGCCCGACGTGCAATGGCGCTCGAGCAACGATGGCGTGATGGGGGGCCTTTCTAAGGGTAGTGCACGTATTTTAGAAGAGGGTATGTTGTTTGATGGAGAACTCTCCTTAGAAAATAATGGTGGGTTTTCATCGATATACGTCAATGTTAATTTTGATCTGTCTGACTTTTCGGGTGTTCGATTAACGGTTCTTGGTGATGGTCGTACCTACCGATTACGTTTAGAAAGTGACGCTATTTTTTCACAACGCGGGCCAGTCAACTTTAGTAGCGAATTTAAAACGACAGCAGGTGAGTGGGTAGAGATCTTTTTGCCGTTCAGTGACCTTAATCAATCGTGGCGTGGGCGTCAGCTTTCTGGGTACACATTCAATCTACAGGATATTCGCAAAATCGGCATTATGCTCGCAGATAAAAGGCCAGGTCAGTTTAGCCTTAAAATCGCCTCTATTGCCGGGCAAAATCTGAAAAGATAGCCTTCAAGGTCTTGTGCAATAAATTATTTGTGAAGTTTAACCCTATTGCCGCATTAATTAGATTTCGATTCCAATTCAAGATAAATAGACTCTGGGGCTACGTCCTGCATACGGAAATTAATACCTCTTCCAAAAGGTTTTTCAAGTTCGGCTGTCACCCATCGTATGCCCTCACAGGAAATGCATTCAACCATTAGAAATAAATAAACTGCTCTTGTGGCCTTATCTCACTCATTAGGTCTGCACCCAATCTTATTGTGGGGTAAGTGGGGTTTAACTTTTTCAGTTTAGAATTTTAGGTAGGCTCGAATATCGGTTAATTGTTGCACTAGCTGGGCCTCACTATAAGCATTGGCAGCCAATTGCCCCCACACGGGGTTAGGCCATGCTGGGTCATGGGTAAAACGGCCAATTACATGAATATGTAACTGGCTCACAACATTGCCTAGGGCACCAATGTTAAGTTTATCGGGGCTATAACGTTGGGTAACCATGGCAGCCACTTGGTTAATGTCTTGCAATACGTGTTGCTGCTGAGCCATTGGCAAATCTGTTAGCTCAGTAGCGCCCTCCACCACTGGTACCAAAATAAACCACGGCACACTGGCATTGTTCATTAATAATAAGCTGCACACCCCCATATTACCGACAAACTCACAGTCTGCTTTTAGCCGTTCATCTAATTTAAAGTGTGCGCCTGCCTCTTGGGTGACTTGGTTCATATCTGCCGTTTCTCTTATGGTCATTTTTGGGGCCTTAGGCCCTGTGGCCCGTATTGATCGGTCTAGTAAGCTATATTAGCCTCTATTAGCGCCAAAAACAGCGTTTTCAAGCTAGGATTAATGGGAAGCTTAAATGTATAATGATGCTTCAATTAATGTAGGTGTACCACATGACAACAAAGCTATTTATTAAAACCCATGGTTGCCAGATGAATGAATATGATTCTTCACGTATGGCAGACTTATTGGGTGATAGCCATGCCATGGAAATCACTCACAACGAAGCAGAAGCCGACGTGCTATTGCTCAACACCTGTTCTATTCGTGAGAAAGCCCAAGACAAGGTTTACCATCAGCTAGGCCGATGGCGAAAACTAAAAGAAGCCAACCCTAATATTAAAATTGGTGTGGGTGGTTGTGTTGCTAGCCAAGAAGGTGAAGCAATTTCTAAACGTGCACCGTTTGTAGATATGATTTTTGGCCCTCAAACACTGCATCGGTTGCCAGAGATGATCGATGCAACTGATGCCGGCGCCAAGGGTGTTGTGGATGTTAGTTTTCCAGAAATAGAAAAGTTTGATAATTTGCCCGCCCCAAAAGTAGAAGGTGCGCAAGCCTTTGTGTCTATCATGGAAGGCTGTTCAAAATACTGTTCATTTTGCGTAGTGCCATACACCCGTGGTGAAGAAGTGAGCCGCCCGCTTGCCTCTGTGTTGTTAGAAGTAGAGCAATTAGCAGAACAAGGGGTGCGCGAAGTAAACCTGTTGGGCCAAAATGTTAACGCTTATCAAGGCGAAGCTGATGATGGTGATACCATCGATTTAGCAGAGCTGATTGCTTTGGTGGCCAACATTGACGGCATCGATCGTATTCGCTTTACCACCAGCCACCCTGTTGAATTTTCTGACAGCCTAATAGACGCGTTTGGTGAAATTCCAGAACTGGTTAGCCACTTGCACCTGCCAGTACAATCTGGGTCTGACAAAATATTAATGGCTATGAAACGAGGCCACACCGCTCTAGAATACAAATCTAAAATGCGCCGAATTCGTAAAAAGCGGCCAGATATTAGCTTTTCGTCAGATTTCATTATTGGTTTTCCTGGCGAATCTGATGCCGATTTTCAAGCCACAATGGATTTAATTACTGACATTGGCTTTGACCTATCTTATAGCTTTATATACAGCAAGCGCCCAGGCACACCTGCCACAGACCTGCCAGACAACACTGATGATGCTACCAAAAAACAGCGTTTAACCCAGTTACAGCGGCGTATTGATAGCCAATCTTTCGACATCAGCAAAGCGATGATTGGCAGCCTACAGCGTGTATTAGTGAATGGTTATTCTAAGAAAGACCCAGGGAAATTAACGGGCCGTTCAGAAAACAACCGTTCAGTTAACTTTGCCAGCAACAATGCAGACTTAATTGGAAAGTTTGCCCAAATTCACATTTTGGAAGCATTTCCCCACTCTTTGCGGGGTGAACTTGTCGCATCAGAACTAGATGGGCTTGCACCTGTTGGCCCAATTGTGCTGCAATAGCAGGAATGAAAAACTCTACTACTCACTCAAAAAATTCTGGCCCCAGTGATACGGGTTCAATTTTTAGTTTGCTACCAGACAACACTCAACACCTTGCACGCCTGCAAGGTCAGTTGGATGGCAACCTGCGTATTATTGAACAGCGCCTGCAATTAACTATCAGCAACCGGGGTAATCGTTTTCATATTGCAGGCTCTGCAGCGGCTTGTATTACTGGTGAAAACGTATTACAACAACTCTATCGTGAAGCCCAACAGACCAGCGAAGTGACGCCAGAAATGGTTCATCTTGCCTTAGTGGAAGCCCAACAAACCATGACAGAAACCAGCGCCAATTTAGTAGCCCCAAAAGCTAACCAGCCACAAGATACTGGGCTTAGCATCCGTACAAAACGCACCACCATTAAACCCCGCGGAGACACTCAACAAAGTTACATTCGTTCTATCCGCAAACATGACATTAATTTTGGCATTGGGCCTGCAGGTACAGGTAAAACCTACCTTGCTGTAGCGTGTGCTGTGGAAGCGCTAGAGCGTGAGGAAGTACGGCGTATATTGCTAGTGCGCCCTGCAGTAGAGGCGGGCGAAAAGCTTGGTTTTTTACCGGGTGACTTGGCGCAAAAAATAGACCCTTACTTGCGCCCACTTTACGATGCGCTTTATGAGATGGTTGGTTTTGAAGCCGTAGCGCGCATGATAGAAAAGAATGTAATAGAAATTGCACCTTTGGCCTATATGCGTGGCAGGACACTTAATGGAAGTTTTGTGATCTTAGATGAAAGCCAAAACACCACTCGCGAACAAATGAAAATGTTCCTTACCCGTATTGGCTTTGGCTCTACTGCGGTTATTACCGGTGACGTCACGCAAATTGATTTACCAAAAGGCACTCCGTCTGGCCTTAAGCATGCCATTGAAGTATTGGATGGCGTAGAAGATATTGGCTTTACCCACTTTTTGTCTGGCGACATTGTCCGTCACCACCTGGTTCAACGCATTGTAGATGCTTATGATGTTTATGAAAACAAACCATCATGATCGTAGATTTACAAGTTGCTAGCGACAACAAAACGTTACCTACGCTGGCTCAATTAGAGCAGTGGGCTCTGCTTGCCTTGCAAATACCCGATGCCAAAGCAGAAATAACTATTCGCTTGGTTGACGATGCTGAAAGTAAAGAATTAAATTTACAGTATAGGGGCAAAGACCAACCTACCAATGTATTGTCTTTTCCTTTTGAGCAACCAGACCTTGGTGATCCTGACTTGGCTGCAGCAATGGCTGCAGAGTTGGGCGAGGTAAATTACTTAGGTGACTTGGTGATCAATGCGCAATTGGTCACCCAAGAAGCCTTGCTGCAGCATAAGCAGGTTAACGACCATTGGGCCCATCTGGTTATTCATGGCACCTTGCATTTACAAGGCTTTGACCACACAGAAGACGAAGAAGCCGAGGCAATGGAAACTCTTGAAGGTAAGCTATTGGCGGCCATTAACATTACCAACCCTTATGTTGCTAAACAAAGCGACTAAGCGTATAAATTGATCTCACTAATTTTTAGGAATACACACTCCTCATGAACGACGACGCGTCGACCAGCGGTCAGGACAAACGCTCCTGGCTAGATAGACTTTCTTTCTTTCTTAGCGACAGACCTAGCACTAAGGAAGAACTGCTAGAACGAATTCGCCAAGCCGAAGAAGACCAAATACTCGACCGCGAGTCCCTCGATACCATCGAAGGCGCCTTACAAATGTCACATATGCAAGTACGTGACATTATGGTTCCTCGCCCACAAATGGCCGTGGTGAAGGCAGACCAAAGCACCCAAGAGTTCATGCAAACCATCACCGAAACGTCTCACTCACGCTTCCCAGTTATTGGCGAATCTCCTGATGAGGTGTTAGGTATTTTATTAGCTAAAGACCTTCTACCACTCGCGTTTGCTAAGCAAATGGACAACTTTGATCTGAACGCCATGCTGCGCAAACCTATTTTTGTGCCCGAGAGCAAACGCCTGTCTATTTTGCTCAACGAATTCCGCACAAACCGATATCATATGGCCATTGTATTAGATGAATATGGTGGCGTTGCAGGCCTTGTAACGATCGAAGATGTATTAGAACAAATTGTTGGGGAAATAGAAGACGAAACAGATGCTGAAGAAGACGATGGCAACATTAGGCCTTTTGCTGACAATGGGTTCTTAGTGAAAGCCCTCACTACTATTGATGACTTTAACGAACATTTTGGCACTTATTATGACGAAACCGAATTCGACACTATTGGTGGCATTATTACTCAACAATTTGGCCACTTGCCCGCCAAAGATGAAAGCATTCAAGTAGGCGATTTGAACTTCCTTATTTTAGCGGCTGATAATCGCAGAATTCGGCTTATGCAAGTGAACCCTATTAACAACGATGTTGAAACTTCCACAGAAAGCTAACTTCGCTGCCAGCGTTATTGCTGGCGCCTTGGCGCCACTGGCCCTTGCACCCAGCAATTTATGGCCTCTAGCGCCTCTTAGTGTGGCACTTTTTTGGTACACCCTTAATCACAGTAACCACACAAAACACGCTATTTTTAATGGCCTTGCTTATGGCTTAGGCTACTTTGGTGTAGGCGTAAGTTGGGTGTTTGTGAGCATGGTAGACCACGGTGACACACACTGGTTGCTTGCCACTGTTCTCACATTTTTATTTTGTGGTGGTTTGGCCCTATTTTATGGCTTTTTTGCTGGTCTATTTTACCGCTTTAAGCAATATCACCAATACCCTAGCTTGCTGTTTGCTGGCCTTTGGGTGAGCCTAGATTTATTACGTGCATGGGTACTGACAGGGTTTCCATGGCTGTACTTAGGCTACGCTGGTATAGACACCTTTATGGCAGGTTATGCGCCTATATTAGGGGTTCATGGGGTTACATTACTCCTTTTACTTAGTGGGTTATTAGTTATTGGTGTGAAGGTAAAACTGCACCTTCGCCTAGCCTTACTCACTGGCTTATGGCTTTCAGGTTATGGGCTAAGTACCATTTCTTGGACTCAACCAAGCCAGAGAACCCCTCTAAAAGTGACTTTACTGCAAGCTAATGTGACATTAGCAGACAAGTGGTTGCCACAAACATTAACCCCAACACTTGGGTATTACTTTAAACAGTCATACTTGCATATGGATAGTGATTTAATTGTCTGGCCAGAAACAGCCATTGCAACCTATTGGGATTATATTGCGCCAGTGTTCAAGCCACTTTCAGCTCTTGCAAAAGAAAATGATACACAAATAATCAGTGGCACAGTGATTAGAGAAACGCCTGAGGCGGGCGCACACTATTACAATAGCCTCATCGCTTTAGGTGCCGAGGACGGCCAATATTATAAACAGCGCTTAGTCCCGTTTGGTGAGTATGTGCCACTAGAGTCGTGGTTGAGGGGAGTAATAAACTTTTTTGATTTACCAATGTCGGCATTTAAACTGCCATTAAAAAAGCAAGGCTTGCTCACTCAAACCATAGGTATTGCCGGTAATATTTGTTACGAAATTGCTTACCCACAATTGGTTGCCCAACAAGCATCTGCGGCTCAAATGATCCTTACCGTCAGTAACGATACGTGGTTTGAGCATTCGTTAGCTCCGTGGCAGCATTTACAAATGGCCCAAATGCGCGCGTTAGAAAACCGTAAGCCCGTTGTTAGGGCTACCAATAGCGGGGTTTCAGCATTAATTGATGCCAGTGGAGAGATTACTCACATTGCACCCGTTTACCAGCAGGCAGAGCTCACTGGCTTGGTGACTTTAATGGAAGGTAAAACGCCCTACAATACAGGCCTAAACTGGCCCGTATGGTTCCTTAGCCTGGGTTTAATCCTGTGTGGTTTAAGGCGCAACCTTATAAGCGCTTTCCCAATCGGGCTCAAAACCTAAAATGACATGAGGCTGGGGTTGCTTGTGATTAAAATGGAAGTTATGGATTTGGGTAAATTGCGCACGAATATCATCAGAAGCTAGCTGGGTAACCTTAGCCGGCACCAGGTAACCATCACCACGGGCACGGAACACCATACGACACTCGCCTGCGTCTAATAACTTTTGCGCATGGGGTGCACCTACTGGACAAAGTGCAGTCATGGTGGACTGAAAACTATCTGCTTTTTGATAATAATCGGCAGACAGTTGTTTTACTACCCATTCAAACCGCTCAATTGGATCAACTGTTTTTATGGCATTATGCTTATATTGGGCAACCAAATGATCTAATTCACGCTTAAGAATTAAAATAGTTAACTCAACACCTACATCACCATCGGCACCGTAACACACCAAAGGTTTGGCTTCTTCTAATGGAAAGCCAGCGGCTTGGCGCGCTGCAAATAAGCGGCTTAGGCACTGCCAGTGCATAAAATCGTGTTCTAATGTTTTGTCGCTTGAAATCACTTATTAATCCTCATACCTTACAATACTAGCAATGGTTTCAGCACATTATGCAGTAAGCATGAGCGCAACAAAAGCAAGCAAGCGTCTAAATGTGGGACTTCTGCGACAGTTAATGGCAAATAAGCCCTAACCTTGGCCTAAATTGATCCTCTGAAACACGGTATTACGTCACTTTATTTGTAATTTGCTTAGGCTATAAACGCAGTGTGTCGTGGCAAATTCGGCACCTAGGCGTCTATTCGTGCGCCACTAAAGGCATCAAACAATACTGCTTTACTCGTATCAACTTGCACTTTGATAAGCCCTGTCAATTGTGCCTCAACCCCAGCTTCTGGGCTTAATCTTG
>Ga0307997_10000467_pt1 | contig 18457 bp, 14 predicted proteins | sample Davwhametageno36_FD_203165 | JGI IMG/M metagenome (GOLD analysis project Ga0307997, IMG submission 203165) | Marine microbial communities from Davis Island wharf, Antarctic Ocean - #36 | ecosystem: Environmental > Aquatic > Marine > Unclassified | place: Antarctic Ocean: Davis Island wharf... | reverse complement strand
CCGAAGATATCGATGGCCGCAGCCTGTTGCCTCTTTTCAGAAACGATGGCGTCGCAACCGCTGACTGGCGGAAGGTGCTGTATTATTTTTATAGCGACCCGATGTCCCACAACGTCGCCGTGCACGACGGCATCGCCACTCAGCGCTACAAGTTGTTTTACCTCCCGCAGACCGACGAGTGGCAGCTCTTCGACCTGGATAAAGACCCGCATGAAATGAGCAGCCTCCACGACCATGCGGAATACGCTGGAGTCCTCGCGGAAATGAAGACACTTTATCAGGATGCGCGGGCGCACTACGGCCCTGCTGCAGAGTCGGAGCTGAGACCGTTACTTTGATGTGACAATAAATGATAATGAACAAGCAATTATTAACAATAACAGCGGCGCTTTTCGGACTTTTAGCCGGATGGGTGAGCGCCGAAGAACAGCCCAATATTATCTTCTTGTTAGCGGATGATCAACGAAACGATGTGCTGGGGTGCTATGGCAACGAGCTCATTCAAACTCCGACGCTGGACCGTTTGGCCGCCGAAGGGGTTCGTTTTGAAAATGCCTTTTGCGAAGTGCCGATTTGCGCGGCCAGCCGGGCGACGATCCTGAGCGGGTTGTCGCAGCGCACGCACGGCTACAATTTTCGCGAGCCGCCGGTTCCGGCGGAATATGTCGCTACCAGTTACCCCGCGCTGCTCAAGGCTGCGGGCTATCGCGTTGGGTTTGCCGGAAAATACGGCACCGCCTTTGCCGACCAGGGAGTGAAAAACACATTCGATTTCTTCCGGGCGATCGGCCGCAATCCTTATCTGAAGAAGATGCCGGACGGCAGCCTGCGCCACGAAACCGATCTGTGCGTCGATGCCGGCATCGAGTTCATTGAATCGAATCCGCAAGACCAACCGTTTTGCCTGTCGATCAGCTTTAATGCCTCGCACGCGGAAGACAGCGACCTCCGTCCCGGTTTCCACTTCCAATGGCCGGAATCGACCGACGGTTTATACGATGACGTGGAACTGCCCGCGCCGAACCTGGGCGATGAAAAATATTTCAAAGCGATGCCACCATTTTTGCAGGATGTGCAGGAGCTCAGCCGCAAACGCTTCTTCTGGCGCTGGGACACGCCCGAAAAATACCAGATCAACATGCGCGCCTATTATCGGATGATTACCGGCATCGATAACGCCATTGCCCGATTGCTGCACGAGTTGCAGGCGCAAGGGCTCGACCGCAATACCATCATCGTCTATTCCGCCGACAACGGCTATCTGATGGGCGATCGCGGCAGCGCCGGGAAATGGAACCACTATGAGCAGTCGCTGCGCATCCCCTTGATCATCTACGATCCGCGACTGCCAGAAGCACAGCGCGGGCGCGTTGTGGCAGAACTGGTCAACAACATTGATATGGCGCCGACCTTTGTGGAGTTGGGCGGGGTGGCTGTTCCGGATGTTCACCAGGGGCGTTCGCTGGTGCCGTTGGTCGAGGGCCAAACGATCTCTGATTGGCGTGAAGATATCTTTTGCGAGCACATGTTCTTTCTTTACAACAACTGGCATAGTGTGCGCGGCAAGCGCTTCAAATACGCCAGCTATTATGATGATGGGTATGAATGCCTCTACGATTTGGAAAAGGATCCGACGGAACTCGTCAACCTCGCCGCAAATCCCGAATATGCCGCGGTGCGCAAGCAGTTGGCCAAACGGCTTGAAGACTATCTGCAAGCCTATCCGAAAGCACCCGGGAAACAGGGAACCTCCGCACCATGATGAAAATGAAATGTATTATTCTGTTGGCTCTTGCATCTACCGGACTGGTCTATGCCGGAGAGGGCGCGCATTCGCTACCTGTTGGCGAAGGATTTATTAATTCGCCGGGGGTTGATAACTCCAGTCGGCCTAACATTATATTTATCATGGCTGACGATCATGCCGCGCATGCCATCAGCTCCTACGGGAGTGATTTGATCGACACGCCGAACATGGATCGCCTCGCCAAAGAGGGCATACGCTTCACCAATTGCTTCAACGTCAACTCGATCTGCGGGCCCAGTCGGGCAGCTTTAATTTCCGGCAAGTATAGTTACCACAACGGCGTTAAGTTTCTCTACGACGAGTTTGACGGGGAGCAACCCACGTTTCCGCGCATGCTGCAAGGGGCCGGGTATGAGACGGCCTTGATCGGGAAATGGCATTTGGTGACCCAGCCTACAGGATTTGATCATTATAGTGTGCTTCATGGGCAGGGGGATTTCTTCGACCCTCTCTTCCTGGATACAGGAAAACCCTGGGGCGAGACCCATGAAGTCAAAGGGTATCTGACAGACATTGTTACTGATAAATCCATTCAGTGGCTGGAGGATCGGGACTCCGACAAGCCCTTTATGCTGATGGTTCATCACAAAGCGCCGCACACACCGCATCAATATCCGAAAAAATACGAGTCGCTGTATGCGGATACCGACCTGCCGGTGCCTGATAATTTCCGGGCAGCGTATGGGCAGCGGGGCACCGCACTGGCGGAAAGCCGGGGCCGGTGGTCAAAACTGGATACTATCACGCATCCTCATTTTCAGGAGCAGGTCCCGGAACATCTCAAGGATGGCACGGAGGAATATAAGGCGTGGGCCTATCAGCACTTTTTCAAGGGATACCTGCGCTTAGTCGCCTCGCTCGATGAAAATGTCGGCAGGTTGCTCGATTATCTGGATCGTTCGGGTCTGAGTCAGGATACCATTGTTGTGTATACCTCGGATAACGGGTTCTTTCTCGGCGATTTCGGGATGTTTAATAAAATGTGGATGTATGAGGAATCTTTACGACTGCCTTTGATGGTGCGATATCCGGAACATATCAAACCGCAGTCGGTGAATGACGATTTTATATCCATCCTCGATTTCGCACCCACTTTTTTGGATTACGCACAGGCCGAGGTTCCCGCAGAATATCAAGGTCGTTCCATCCGCTCCATTTTGGAGGGCGAAACGCCCGGCGACTGGCAGAAGGAGCATTATTATCACTATTTCGGGCAACACGATATTCCGCCGCACTATGGCGTTCGCACCTCAGGCTATAAGCTCATTCATTTTTATGAAGATGATTCATGGGAGTTGTTCGACCTAACAAACGACCCCCGCGAGATGCATAATAGGTATGACAATCCGGAGCAGGCCCCCGTCGTGGTGAAGCTAAAGAAAAAGCTGACTGAACTGCGGCAGAAATACGAGAGCCCTTAGATGGAGTCGGGGTATAAGAGTGGAAAGATCAAGCTCACCTGTGGAGTCGAGAAACTAGATCTGGACCTTTGCCCAATGCCATTGCATATGAAATTTCACACAACCGCTTCCGTCTTCATTGCATTACGCCGTGACAAGTCGCTAGCACCCAAGGGCATAATAAAGAGGAGGAGATTGGGGAGGGCGTTTGGATACTTCGCATCGTCAATCTGTAGGAAATTCAATTACTTGCGGCGGAACAAATCGTCTAAAATTGAGGCGAAACGCTTTGAGACGAGGTCGGTTATCTGCTCGCCAAGTCGAGCATTCGCTGCGGAAGGCTCTCCGTAGACCCCGTTCGGAGCCATCGCTTCCACATTGCGAAAATAGGTGGCTTCTGAACCTCGGAGCATGTCGCCTTCGGCCCATGGGTGTGTGGGGCGGTTCGTTCGTTTTTCGGGGATTCGCTCCTGCCGAACACTGTCCGGGGCGTGCGCGAGCATCATAGACGTTTCGAATTCACCAGCGTGTCCGACTCCGCCACTGCCTGTCTGACTCAGTTTTATCAATACCTTGGAGTCGAGCTTCCACCAGGTAACCATCGCGATGTTTTTATCCGGATATTGTTCGCCTAGTCTTTCAATTGCGAGCTGTCCCACCGCTTGATTGCCTCCGTGCGCATTGAACAGCACAAATGTGTTGAACCCTTGCTGGAAGACTGAACTGGCAACGTCATCAACCATGCGCAGCCACGTATCGTGCTTTAAACTGAGTGTGCCTGGAAAGCTCATGTGATGAGCCGAACAACCATAAGCCATCACCGGAAGAAACAATGCATTGTCTCCTGCCAATTTGTCCGTTGCCTGGCAAAGGATTGTGGCAATTCGAGTATCTGTCTCAACTGCCAGATGCGGGCCATGTTGCTCGATTGCTGCCAGTGGCAGCACGACAGGGACATTTCGATCGATGTCGCCGAGCTCGGGGGAAGTGTGTGCGCGCCAGAACATTATAGCTTCGATGGGCTGACTGCCCACATTTCAAGTTCTACTTTGAGTGTCATCAGCAAGCTGGTTCCCACTGCGGTTCTAACTGGGCGCGGTTCTGGGATCATTTCTTGGTACACTGCGTTGAATTGTGGCCATTCGTCTAAATCAACCAGATAGGCGTTCACCTTGAAGACGTCGGCAAGGGTGCAACCCGCAGTTGCCAGTTGTTGCTTGCAGTTTTCGATCGTATATCTCGTTTGTGCCTCGATGGTATCCCCAATCACAGTTCCGTCCGGATCGATCGCTGCCTGGCCGGAGATCACGACGATGCGGTCGGCTGCGACTTCCAGCACCGGCGAGTAGGGCCCCGCTGTCGTGTGCTGCTCAGCTCCCGCAGGTATCCGCTTTCCGATCGTCTCCGATGGAATTGGGGGCTGGGTGGTTGGCATGGGATTGGGCAAGTAGCCAACGAACCCGACAATTTTCCATTCTCCCGCTGTGTTCTTTTCGCATTGATAAAGCGTCTGCCAGAGCAAGGGCTCCGCGCTGCCTTCTTCGGGTTCGAGATAGCCATCGAATTTTTTATGCAGGAGCGCTTTGTTGCCGCTTATTTCGATGTCTCGTAATGTGGTCGCTTCGAATAGGCTTTGGCGCGGATCGACTTTGAAACTTCGTCCTCTAAACGCAGTGGATTGCTTTAACCATGAACTGGCATAGTCCGCCACGCTGCCGAATGAAAGCTTCCAGCTATCGGGGTTGGCGCGGAAACGGGCATCGATGCCGAAGAAGCGACCTTCGACGAAGTCCTGCTCCACTTGCGTCCAGTCTGCCGATAGAAAGGCGTCGATGTCGCGCCTGACGAGCATCTCCCAGATTTGATAACGATCCGTATCGGTTGGTGGAAATGGGTTTTTATCGTAAGTATTCATTCAGTTTTTAAATGTGTTAAAGGTACGTGTCTGTTGTGCAAAGCGTTGCAGCGCTTCCTCCGAAAGTATGACTCCCAGTCCTGCTCCATTGGATGGTAGCTGAGCGTAAGGAGGGTTGATTTGTAGCGGCTCGGTTAAGAGATCGTGGGATCGTATCAATCTTCCGAATACGTCACTTGGCCATGTGCAGCCGGGGGCGCTGGCACATTTATGTAAATAAAGGGCCTCCAGTATCCCTAGGTCGACTTCAGATCCATGCCAGTAGGGCAGTTGAGCCGACTCGGCGAGATGGCCTAATTGTTTGAAGTCTGCGATGCCACCATTGAAGTTGAAGCCGTCCACCGCATTGCGGCGAATCGCTTCCACTGCATTGGAGATCTTTTGTCCATGAGCCGCGTAGGGGAGGGACACATGGAGCACAATCGGGATACTGGATTGGCTGCGTAGCGTGGCGAAGTCATCCAATTGCCATTGTGGAATCGGATCTTCGAGGCACAGGACGTTGCCGATGGCTTCCAGCTCTTTGACTCGTCGCATTGCTTCTGCGCGGTATGACCAGCGTTCATTGGGGTCTAAGATTACCTGCATCGTAGGTGCCGCTTTCTTGATTTCCCGGCACCATGCGACGACGTCATCTTCCATGTCGCACTTGAACTTCAAGCAACTATACCCTCTTGATTCATAATCACTCGCGAGTTCGGCTAAGTCGTCGACTGTTCGATGGCCGGACCATGCGCTGACCCAAATTTTATCTCGAACGGCTCCGCCTAATAGGTCGGCGATGCTGATGTTTTTGCTTTTGGCGAATAAATCCCAAATCGCACATTCAAATCCATCATACTCCCGGCATTTGGCGATCGGTAAGTTTTGCAGGCAAATTTGATTGAGATCCATGCCGATTAGGATTTGCGCAATGGCTTCGATGACCCGCCAATCATGGTCGCGATAGAGTTCGCCCAGTCCGATCAGGCCAGTGTCTGTTTTGACCTGTAAGATGCACTTTGGCATTTCGTCAAACTGCTTGCTCCATGCTTGTTGGCCTGCGCTGGATAACTTGTGCAAGGGCTTATCCACAGCCTGGCTGTTGACGACGCCCGGGTTCGCTGGGACCAGCACTTCAGTCGCAATAATTTCAGTAATCTTCATGTTAAAAAGTCGCTGTTGTAGAGCATTGAAGTGGATCCATTATCTACATAGATCACTTGGCCGGTAATGCATTTACTGGCATCACTGAGTAGAAAAACTGCGGCACGCCCACAGTCGATGGCTTCGATCTCATGATGTAAGGCTTGTTGGGTGCTTGTATGTTGCTTGACCCATTCGGCAGGATCGTCTGCCCAAGTCCCAATCAATTCCAGGTTTTGCTCGGCATGCACGTAGCCAGGAGACAGCGCATTACAGCGAATACGTTTTGGCCCGTATTCGACCGCGATGCCGCGCGTAAACCCTTCGACGCCTGCTTTGATTCCGGCATACGTGCTGTAGCGGGGAATGGTGCTGTGCGCATGCACGGAGGAAATGTTGAGGATCGCGCCAGGGCGTGTATCACGCAGGCAACTACGAATATAGCTGCGGCTCATTAACCACACTCCGCGTAAGTCGACACCGCAAATTCGATCAAAATCCTCAGCCGATGTTTCATCGACAGGTTTGCTTAAACCGATGCCGGCATTATTGACTAAGTAGTCAACCGGGCCGACGTTAGCTTCAATCGTTTCGAACATAGCTTCGACGTCGGCCTCGTTGGAGACATCGCCACCAACTGCGAATGCATCACGATAGTGCGTTGCTGCTTGTTGGGCACGTTGGAGGGAGGTGCTGCCTATGATGAGTGAACCGCCTGCGTCGTCCACCGCTTGGCAGATGCCACTGCCGACGCCGGCACCCGCTCCGCCGGTGACGAACACTTGTTTGTTTTTTAAAGAAAAGGGCGAGTTGGAGTGCATTGTTCTGTTTCCTCAATTGCGATTACATGATACCAAAGGTGTCCCACGCTTCGGTGGTCGACATACCTTTACGAATTGCCTGTGCGACCAGGTTCTCACCGTTCACTTTCTCAAGCGCGGCTTCAATCACTTCGACCGCGCGATCTTGAGGAATCGCCAGCACGCCGTCGCAATCCCCGAATAGATAATCTCCGGGGTGAACGGTCAGGCCGTTTGGGAAGCTAACTGGGCAATTGTAGTCTATGATTCGCCCTCTGACGCGTTGATCCTGTGCGTAGGTGCCACGTGAGAATACGGGAAAGCCGAGGCTGAGAATACCTTTAGTATCTCGGGAGTAGCCATTTACGATCGCACCGGCAGCCTTTAAATGGATTGCCCGCGTGCTCATCAGTTCGCCCCAAAGTGCATAATCCAGAGAGGCTCCAGTCGCTAGGTAGATCTCGTCTTCCTTTAGGCTGTCTAAAGCTTCAAACATCAGGCCAAAGGGGCGCGTTTGATTGGCATGCGCCACTTGTTCAGAGGCACAGTCTGCTTCCAATACCGGCATGGCGATGCCGGCCAATAGGAAGTCGGGATTCAATGGCTTCACCTCAGCTGGGAGGAATTGGCGCGTTAAGCCAATGGCGTCCATTACATCGCCGACGACGGCGGTAAATAAATCATTTCGAAGGAGCTGGAGTATTTTATGTCTGGTCACAGTCTGTAGTATGCCATAGTCATAAGCGCAATGAAATCGTAAGATTGACTGAATTAATAACAAATGTGACTGACTCGGCAAATAAACTGCAGCAAATCGCTCGAAAATTACCCCAACCAACCGACTATTTTAGCGGGTTTGGGGCGGAGGGACTGTTCTTGAAACCTGAGAATCTATTGCTCTTTAATCGGATCACCGCAGATGATTTGGTCGAGATGGAGGGCATGCCAATGAAGATCAAACAGCACAGTCGCTGGGTTTTGATTATGGCTTTAGAGGGGGAGGGGGTGGTGTATTTAGATGAAGATTCCTATACGCTGACTTCGGGCGAGCTCCTCCTCATTAGGCCTTTTGAAGTGCACACGATCTCTGCGCTGGGCGCAGGCAAGATACATTGGTTGTTACTCACTTTTGATTTGCCGGCGTTGATGCATCAACGCATCAGCGAGCATCGCTATTACCAGAAGGCGACGAATTGGTTTTGGCAGTTGTGCCATGCGTGTGTGGAAGCATACATGGCAAAGGACGCACTCACGCGCCACTCAACCATTTATATCGGATCATTATTACTGATCGAAATGATGAATAATGATCCGATGAAGCGGGATCATGCGATCGCTAAAAATCCGCTGCCTGAGACTTACCAGCTTGTGCGCAGCTTTATGAAAGTGACCTGCGTCGCAGAATGGAATATATCGAATGCGGCTCAGTTTTGTAATCTATCGCCGAGTCGCCTTCGCGCTCGGTTCAAAGATAACATGCAAATGAGTCTTGGCAGCTACCTGCAGCATTGTCGGCTGATGCAGGCAGCAAAGGAATTGAAAACAACCAACCGGAGTATCGCAAAAATTTCAGAGCGCTCAGGCTATGAATCTGAATACAGTTTTAGTCGGGTGTTTAAATCAACCTTCGGCACACCTCCCGGAGCGTATCGAAAGTCCACCGTGTGATTTAGTCCGGGGCTAGATGAGGTACCTGTAACAATAAAAGAGGCTCATCGACGACTAGCGGGAAAGTGGTGATTAGACTGGGGGTGTCAGTGAGATAATCTTTAGCAAATCGCGCTTAAAGGCACCACCCCGTCTCGCCTGCCCTGAGCTTGCCTGTCCCGAGCTTGTCGAGGTGGTCGAAAGTGCTTCACGAGCCACCCCTCTTCATCAAGCATATTCTTCTATATGTATTTGTCTTTTCTAATTTACGTTGGCTAGGTCGATTAATGCATTTTGAATGCTCTTCTCCAATTCAGGGGATTGGTCGACTCTAGCCCTGTGCCGGAAACCGCACAGACCCAGCAGAGCTGGGAACCGCCGCGTAAAACGCTACGCGCACGCGGCTTTGCTTATAGAGTGAGATCGCGTGGAGCGAAGCTCTTTACGCGACGCTTATTGAACGCTTATCCAGCACGACGCTATTTCTTATACTGATGTAGGATTTGTAAGGTCACTGACTGGGGCTCCTGTCATCTGTAATTTTCATACAGCAGGGGACAGACGGTTTATAGGAGCACTAACTGCCTTGGATCGGCCCGTTGGCGATCCTTAGTTAAGCGTTACGGAGTGCGAGCAGCACGGAGATGGTAAACCGCAGGTTTGCCCTGAGTCCGCGAAGGGTGACGAGAGCGGGTGCCCTTTGGGCAGCTGAAGGAACAATAAGCAAAGCCGCGTGGGACGAAGTCCTTTACGCTGCGGTTCCGCGATAGCGGTCTGGGGCTGTGCATACGTCTTGCGAACATATCCTTCAAGTTGATTTTAATAGCGTAAAAAAAGCGATCCAAAGATATGTAGAAGGATATGCTGCTAAGGGAAGGTGGCTCGGTCTGTGGTTCGCTTCGCGATCCACCTTCCCTTCGCAGGGAAGGAGATATTTACCGCTAACTTCTCTGCCCCTCCGACTTTCGTCATTGCAGCTCCGCTTGGCGCAAATAATCGGAAGTGTTCCTATTAGAGTCAGTATCGTTAATCGTAACCCATCGTAATAGCTGGAAGAAGGGCGTTGACTGGACTCCGTATGAATTCCCCTATTACGTTTTGTCTACTCGCAGTTACTCTCGTCTCAAAGCACCTTGTCAGTGGTATATTATTTATCCGGCGCTTGTGCTTAACCGTATTAAGCCAGCTTTATTCGAGCCTGTTAACAGGAGCACATTTGGGTGTCGTCGGCGCGGTAACGTTGTTAATGGCGTGCGGCACTGCGTCTGCTCAAAATTGGGACAATGGAGGTGTCGGTGACAGTTGGATGAATCCAGGGAACTGGGACCCCGAATATGCCGCGGTGCGCAAGCAGTTGACCCAACGGCTGATTATCGAAACTAATTAAATTTTAACTGCACCATGATTACATTTTTTATCTCACTGCTCATTCTGCTCGCGGCGTATTTTATTTACGGACGCTACGTCGAAAAAACATTCGGCATCGATGCTGCTCGCACGACACCGGCGATCACGAAAAACGATGGGGTGGACTATGTGCCCCTGCCGACCTGGCGAATCTTCATGATTCAGTTTCTCAACATCGCCGGACTGGGGCCGATCTTTGGTGCCATCCTCGGCGCGTTGTATGGGCCGAGTGCCTTTCTGTGGATCGTGTTCGGCAGTATTTTTGCCGGCGCGGTGCACGATTATTTCTCCGGCATGCTGTCGCTGCGCCATGGTGGCGCGAGTATTCCAGAAGTGGTGGGGCAGTATCTGGGCGGCGGCTTTCGTCAGTTCATGCGCGTATTCTCCGTGGTGCTGCTCCTGCTGGTCGGGGTGGTCTTTATCCTCGGGCCGGCCAAGATCCTGACCGGCTTGACCGGTGAATTCATGTCGATCGGATCGTTCGGTACATTCGACCTGTGGCTGGTTATCATTTTTGCTTACTACCTGGTCGCAACGATTTTGCCGATTGATAAGATCATTGGCAGAATCTATCCTGTGTTCGGAGCGGTGCTGTTGATCATGGCGCTCGGCTTGCTCGGTGCGATGCTGTTCCATGGGGCACCCATTCCTGAGCTGAGCGCCGCGACTTTGATGAACCAGCACGGTAGCTCGGACACGCATTTTCTCTATCCGATGCTGTTTATCACGATCGCCTGCGGGGCGGTCTCTGGCTTCCACTCCACGCAGTCGCCGATGATGGCGCGCTGCCTTACCAATGAGACGCAGGGCCGACCGATCTTTTTCGGTGCGATGATTACCGAGGGCGCGGTGGCGTTGATCTGGGCGGCTGCGGCAATGAGCTTTTTCGGCAGCACTGGTGAGTTGAATTCGGTGATGGCGGAAAACGGCAATAACGCCGCCTGGGCGGTGCAGACAATTTGCAATAGCTGGCTGGGTAAGGTCGGTGGGGCGCTCGCGATTCTCGGTGTGGTGGCGTGCCCGATCACCTCTGGCGATACGGCTTTCCGTAGCGCGCGGCTGATTATAGCGGACTTCACCAATCTCTGCCAGAAGCCCGTGCGGCGGCGTTTGGTCATCACCTTGCCGCTGTTTGCAGTGGCGTGGTTAGTCACGCGTTTAGACTTCAGCGTGATCTGGCGCTACTTTGGATTTTCTAATCAGTTAATCGCCACCATCGTGCTGTGGACCGCTGCGATGTATCTGCGCCAGCAGGCAAAGAATTACTGGATCGCATTTGTGCCGGCGGTGTTCATGAGCGCGGTGTGCACCACTTATATTTTGGTGGCACCCGAAGGCTTGGAGCTTGGCACCGGTATCGCGTATCCGATCGGCCTGATCGTGCCCGCAGTGTTGGCAGCCGTGTTTCTTTTTAAGCCCGCGAAGGGTATTGCGAATGCACCAATCGTCGAAGGCGAGGGTGGTTGAACCTAGAAAGAAAAACACAGTCATCCTATCAGAATGATTTAAAAAATAGTCAATCCATGAAGTAATCGTTGCCGCCGCACTATGGTGTTCGCACCTCATGCTATAAGCTCATTCATTTTCATGAAGATGATTCATGGGAGTTGTTCGACCTGACCAGCGACCCCCGCGAGATGCATAATATGTATGACAATCCGGAGCAGGCGCCCGTGGTGGTGAAGCTAAAGAAAAAGCTGAATGAACTGCGGCAGAAATACGAGAGCCCCTAGATGGAGTCGGAGTATAAGAGTGGCAAGATCAAGCTCACCTGTGGAGTGAGGAACTGGATTTACCCCATTGCCGGGTGCCCATGGAATTTTACATAACCGCTTCGCTAGAGAGGGGAGATTCGGGAGGGCGTTTGTCCCAAACGCCGTGCATTGGTTTGGGTATTTGTTGGCGTCTTGCCGTATTGCGGCGACTGGGGCAGTCGCCCTCCCATGCCTCCGTAAGGAACTATAAAACGCACTTCCGTGAAGGTCCCCATTGTATATGAACCTAAATGATCCTCGCGGCGCAAATAATCGGAAGTGTGCGTATTATAGTCATTATTGTTAATTGTAAACAGTCGTAATAGTTCGAAAAGGGCGATGCTTGGATTCTGTATGAATTACCCTATTACGTTTTGTCTACTCGCAGTTACCCTTGTCTCTAAGCACCTTGTCAGTGGTATATTATTTATCCGGCGCTTGTGCTTAACCGTATTAAGCCAGCTTTATTCGAGTCTGTTAACAGGAGCACTTTTGGGTGCAGTCGGCGCGGCAACGCTGTTACTGGGGTGCGGCACTGCGTTTGGTCAGTATTTTACCGGCGGCGGAGATGATGATGATTGGACGAACCCCGCGAACTGGGGTGGTGCGGTGCCGACAGCGGCTGACAGTCCCACCATAAACGGCTCGGATGTTGTGGTTCTTTATGAGGGAGATGCCGGTGTCGGAAATTATTTAACCATTCGGGGTGGCGGCGGTGGAACAGCTGATTTGACCGTTATGGGAACCTTGACGACGGCTAGGGGTATGGTAGAACCTCTTGCTGGAGATGGCTCCTTCGTTACGATTGATGGCGCGAATGCTAAGTGGACGGTGACTGAATACTCGTATTGGAGGCGTGCGGCCACGCTGGTGGTGACCAACGACGGAACCTTTAATGTAAACAATCCGGGTTATGGGTTCTTGCTCGGTGAAGGTGCTGTTTTGAAGCTCCAAGACGGCACCCTTAATATCGGGAGACTCCGAGTCGAAACCGGGAGCTCGATCGAGATGGGTATTAATGGCACCATTGTTGTGGATGGCAACGAGACTGGGACGATACAGCCTTGGGTGGACGCTGGCGATATTTTCCCGACAGATCCGCTCGCATCGATTTCTGTCAGCTATGATGCTGGCTTTACCACCGTTCAGGCTGTTCTTCCGCTTACCTTAGAGGAGATTGTTGAGCAGGTGCATACCGCATCGATGCTCCGGCGGACGGCGGTGTTGAACGACGCCGTCGGCGTGGAGTCACTGTGGCCGGCTCCGGGACAGCAAGCCTGGGGCGATAATATGTGGGCGCTTTCGCTGCTCTATCTGAACGAGCGCGTGGATGATGCCAATGATCGGCTACAGGCCAATGCGGCCAGTGCTCTGAGCACTTCCAATTTTGAAGAAGCCTTTGCCTATTTCGGATTGGTGGATTATGTGAAGATCTTGGCGCTGTTCAACAGCCAGAGCTTGCACTTTCCCGGCCGACTGGAGCCTGCAACCGAAGATGCCATGAAAGATGTGCTGTGGGAGTGGGCGAAAGAGTTTGAGGAATACTGGGAACCGTTCCGCGAGGAGGCGGCCGAACCCGAGGGATCGGTGTGGTCGGTGTTTGCCACCGAAAATCATGACCTGATGAAAAAAGGTAATAATTATATCATCTTTTCGGTACTGGCGGAGGATCCCGCCTACAGTCAGTTAACCTGCGAGAATGGCCGAACGGTCGCCGAGTATAATCAGCTGTATACCGCCTATTTCAAAACCTGGCTCAAGAAGCGGGCCGCAACCGGCATGTGGATGGAAGTCGGCGCTGAATATGCAAAATATTCCTATCCGGTGTTGTTTAACTTGTATGATCTGTCGCCGGATCCGGATGTAAGGAAGCTCGCAAAAATGTTGTTGGATATTTCGTTTATCGAAGAGGCGCAGATCTCCTTTGCGGACGGATTCCGGGGCGGGGGTAAAAGTCGGCCTCCCAGATCAGACCTTGAGCTTGTTCCGGGAATGATGAAGCATAAGGACCTGTTATTTGGAGAGGACGGTAATGGCACGCATTCGCGGGTATTTGAAACCAGTCAGTATCAGGTGCCGGACATCGCGATTTTCCTGAGGAAATTCAGCGACGTCGCGGAGCCGTTCCTGATGCGCAACCGGGTGCTCGGAGAGAGCGAGTCACCGTCGGTAGACGCTGGTGGCAGCACTGGAAATACCTTTTATATCAAGGAGGATTCCGCGTTGGTGAACTATTGCTGGAAAACCCCCGACTACATGATCGGCGGCACCCTGCAACTGTTAGACGATGCCGACGATGGCTACGGCGATGACTCGCAAATTACCCGTCAGGATCGCTGGGGCGGTGTGGTATTTAATGATGCACAACATTCGAAAGTGCTGCCGTGGGCGGAGGTGACGAGTCCGACTGGAGGGCGGGTTCACAATGCCTACTGGCAGGTGCAGCATGACAACTTGATGGTGGCTCAGAAAACGGATCGGGCGAACTACCTCTACATGGAACGCCTGTTGGTCTACCTCAGTCCTGCACTGGCGCTGACCGAAGTCGACGGCTGGGTGTTTGCTTCGACGGGCGATGCTTGGTCGGCAGTGAAGGTGGTCGGCGGCTATTCCTGGGGCGCAGCATCGCACGGCAAATGGCCGGAAACGACCTTCGTGATTCCTACTGACGAGTATGCGCCGATGGTGTTTTTCGCTGGCAGCACACATGACGGATTTGCGGACTATGCGGCGTTTCAAAGTTATGTGCTGAACGACATCGTCTTGCAGGAAAGTTCAGGCGAGCTGTTGATCCAACGAACCGGTAAAGCAGACGTTCAATTTTTCACTGATTTTCGCGGGCCGGTGATCAACGATGGCGCCGCCGACAATCCTTATAATGCTAGCCCGACGCTGAGAACGGACTATACCTACGACAGTCCCTACCTGCAAACCGGGGCCAGACGCTCCGAAGTGATTGCGCAGTGGGGCGGCACGCGCCGAGTGTATGATTTTGAAGCCATAGAAATACGAGAGATGGTAGGGGGCGGCACCGTTCTGGATTTCGGCGGCGAGTATGTATCTTCAATTACGAATGCCACCTCAACGGTCAACGGCCCGACTACCGGAGATTATGACTTTGACGGTTCAGCGGACGACACCGCCAGGTCCGTGACGTTTGGCACAGTTTGGTCGCCGACCACCTCTGGTAACTGGACTACGCCAACTGGAAAGTCCGGCCCTAATCTGCATTACGGCAAGTCTGTCGCCAATCTCGGCAGCGCCAACGATCCCTCAGGCGGTTTTGAATATGACCGGATCGTTAATTATGCGATCCCTCACACCGTGCAGGTTTCAGGGTTCAATGGTGCTGGGACTACCACGCTGATGTCGATGGCCTCGGCGTTTTACTACAACAAGACCGATTTCCTCAATGGCTGGGGGGCAGTCGGGGACTTGGCCTTTGATGCAAGTGGTGAGATCAGTATCGATTTTGATATTAATCGCCACGTGGGAGAGGGGCGTGCGTTGGTGCGCAACGGCAGCGACTGGTATCTGTCTGCGGATGCTTTAATCGGGTCGGCAGCTAGTGGCGGCACACTGACAATTTCGCCAGCCAGGAGCGAATTTTACCCCTTCGACCCCATCGCCGATTTGCTGCTGTTCGACACTGACAATCCCGGCACACCGGTGTTCGGATCGGCGTTGACTAATATTACCGCCATCGGCCTACACATGCAGCACAGGAACTATGATGGTACCAATGAAAACATTCCCTACGAATTTTTCACCGGCTTCAGCGCCTCCATTAAAGATATGGTCACTGTGGAAGCTTGGTATAATGAATGGAGTCAACAGTACCCCGGCTATGATATGAGCCTTTTATCCGACCCCGATGGCGACGGGTTAGAGAATCTTGTCGAGTATGCGATTGGCGGGGATCCGATCGTGTCCGATGCCAATTCAATTGCCGCTCATTTTGAAAATTCAGGGGCAGATTTTGTTTATGTATACAACCGTCGCCTCGACTGGGAAGCCCGCGGGCTGAGCTATGCGGTGCAAGCCAACACGAACAACTTGCTCGCAGACAGCTGGACGACTGACGGGGTATCGGAAACCGGCAGCGAAGCGGGAGAGCCCGGCTTCGAATCGGTCACGAATACCGTGCCTATAGATGTAAATGAAAAATTTCTGCGCCTTCAGGTTGAGATGAATGACTAGTGTGAGGTGTGCTGTGCCAAAAGTGCGTTCATATAATCCAGAAAGAATACCAATGACCCGAAATGCCTTGAACCTTAAGTCAGGGGCCAGAGGTTAGTGACTGGCTTCTGTCCTGTGACTTCTGGATTTAGGTTTATTGATCGGAGCCTTTGGCGATAGCAGATTTTCTGTATTGCTGGGGTGCGTTCCCGGTTGCCCGTCGGAACGCGCGTGCGAAGCTCTGCGAAGAGTTGAAGCCACACTCACATGCAATTTCCTTGATCGACATATCCGTTCCAGTGATGAGCCCTTGGGCTCGGTTGATACGAATGCGATTCACATAGTTAGCCAGGCCAAACCCGAGGACTTTGCCGACGGTCGCCCGCAGATTGCTTTCCGATGTGCCGCCCTCTTCGGCCAATGCTTTTACACTCAAATCTTTTTTAAGATTCAAGTGTATGTATGTATGTATGTATTGATTGATCTGCTGCATCAATACAGCTGGATGGTAGGTTACATTAGCCGTTCCATCTTCTATTAATGGTAATGCCTTTGTTTCAATAGGTGTGCGAGCCAGTAGCCGAGCATGTGCGGTAGAATGCGACTTCGAGTATCACTAGGCGGATATAAGTAGGTTCGGAGTAGTTTAGAGAGCAGTTCTTGGGAGAATTGTCGTATTGAGAACACTTGGTTTTGCAAATTAGACAACCATTTGTCATCGTCCTGCAACTCGAAGGTGATAAATAGCCAATTGATCGGTTTTGTGGGTATAATAAAAGAATGGAACTGATGTGGTGTCAGTAAGATTGCATGCCCGGTAGGTAGCGTGATCGAGCGCTGATTAACGATGATCGAGGCAGCCGTGTGAATGCAGTAAACAAAGCTATAGCGGTGGTGTGCGGCATCGATTGTATCTTCGGCGATTAATTTTTTACGGTGAAACAGCAGGATATTGTTGGGGATAGCCAGCACCGGGGCGATATGTCTGCCGGTATAGTAATCATTGGGCGCTGGAAGGTTCGTGAGCAAATTCAGAAGTTCTGATTCGCTTGTCATCGAAGCCACTTTGCTTATGTGATCGTCTGGCATGATATTTGGGGTTGTGTGGTTTATTCTAAATGATCGACCGTTATGGTTGGTGGGTAGCTCTCTGTTTCAAGGTCCACGTTCGCTGCATTTTCAAAGCTTGGCACGCATTCCAAGTTTTGTGGGTGGCGGAGCCGTATTTTAATGTCTTTACCCGTACGTCGCCAACTCGCCGAAATTAAGCCGGACGGGGTCGGTATGGTTCCCTCGATGAAATCAATCGGGGCGAATTTGGGGCACAGCGCGAATTTACGGAAGCCGGGCAACAGTGGTTTGATCCCGAGAATCTCGGAGAGGAGGTAGGCGGCGGGTGTGGGGGCCTACCCGTGACAGAGACTTCCGGCGCCGTCAAAATCACCGGCACCCGTGATCTGTCTCCCAGAAGCTGGTCGCGCCTTGTGAGAGCATATAGCCCCACTCATCTCGGATGAGGTCCAGTGAATGTCGGCCTTGGTCGCCGAGTAGTTGGTCGAGCGCGTTAAACTTGTAGAGTTTCATTCCTAGAGAAGCGGGAACGAGTGCGCCGGGCGTCACCATTTTCCGACGCAGGGAGTCGAGTTGTTCGCTCGTCAGTCTCATGTAGCGGCAGGCCAATGAATGCGGCAGCTCGGAGAAGGAGGCATCCTCGCGCCGGGGTGCACGATTTGCGAATAGCCCTTTATCGGCGCGGTAAAAGGTTTGGTTAATCCCTCTCTCGATCTCGGCAGCGAGTTCTTTGGGCAGAATCGATGCTTTCCCTCTGTAGGGGCAAATGTCCTCATAGGCTTTGAGCGCTTCGAGAAAGAAAAGGGTTTTACACAGGTGGTATTCCTCCTGGGCTTCGCCGAAGGCGGCTTCGCCGTTGATGATTTGCACGCCGTCCAGGCCATCGGTCCATTCGTAAAAATTCCAGTATTTCGCCTCGGCGTTGTTTTTGATGACACCTTCCGCGCATTCTTCAGCCCAGCCGGACATCAGGCGCTCGACCAGACTGATATGGTTTTCGACCAGTGAGAGTCGACCGCTGAAGAGAGTGTAGTCCCGCAGTGCCACGATCCAGGACACACTGAAGATGGGAATCGTGAAGGGCAAATCGCTGGGCGCGCAAAGAGCGAGAGAATGGACCTTTATTGTCCATCTCTGGGAGCGGGGGGAAGGCACTATGGGAACGTCGAACACTCAACGTTGAACTTCCAATTTTGAATAGTTGAGATCCTGACTCTAACGGCTGAAACCCTGCATTTTTTAACTGCAGATGGACGCTCCTCCCGACTCTCCAATAGGGTGCCTATAATAAAAACCACTACAAATCGTGAAGAACCTCTTCCCTTCTGTTCGTTGTTGTATTGCGGCGACTC
>Ga0307997_10000466_pt1 | contig 18481 bp, 21 predicted proteins | sample Davwhametageno36_FD_203165 | JGI IMG/M metagenome (GOLD analysis project Ga0307997, IMG submission 203165) | Marine microbial communities from Davis Island wharf, Antarctic Ocean - #36 | ecosystem: Environmental > Aquatic > Marine > Unclassified | place: Antarctic Ocean: Davis Island wharf... | reverse complement strand
ATGATGGCAACTTGTCTGCAATTGCACCAACTATTCTGCAATTGATGGGAATACCGCAGCCGACAGCGATGACGGGGAAGTCATTAATACTAGATGCGTGGTAGTCTCATAAGGCATTGCTTTTAGAGCGACCATTGTTATTGCAGATGCTGCATAATTAGGAATTTGAATCATGTCCCCATTAACAGAAATTCTCACTAAAACCGCTTTGTTTGAAGGGATGTCATCTGAAGACGTTGACAGTGTTGCCGTCATGACTGTCATTCGAAAGTTCCCCAAAAATATAACAGTTGTGAGTCAGGGGGATGATACTGATTCCTTTTATTTAATTATTGACGGTAAAGTTGACGTATTCTTGCAAAACGACAAAGGCAAAGAAATTATCATTAACTCTCTGGGCCCTGGAGACTCTTTTGGCGAACTTGCCCCGCTTGGAAGAATTCCTCGGCAGGCCAGTATTATTACCACAGAAGAATCAAGTCTAGGTATTATTTCAAGGCAGGTTTTTATGGATTCATTGCTTTTAAAGCCAACGGTTAGCATGCGTATCATCGACTTACTGATTGCTCGAATCCAAGATCTAACTGAAGAAGTAAGTAGCCTGGCACTAGATGATGTCTACAATCGAGTAGTTCGCGTTTTGTATAAGCATGCAGAGACAGTTGGAGAGAAAATGGTAACCGACAAACTCACGCAGCAAGATATTGCCAATCGTGTCGGAGCAACACGAGAAATGGTGCATCGTATACTCAAGGAGTTAAAAACCGGTGGCTATATTTCTATTGAAGGCAAACATATTACGATTGAAAAAAAATTGCCATCAGGCTGGTAAGTTTTATAAAATGAGTGACGTCAGTAAGCATTTTTTGAATGTTACCTTTATTGGTTTCTGCTTTTGTTAATAGTGACAAGTTAATTAATAAGATGGGTTAAACATATTTTCACTTTTGATCTTAGAATCAAGTTAACTAAAACATGAATGTTGATTCTAAGACAATTCCCAAGAATTGTATGATGAGGTAATTAGTAGTGGCAGGTCACAGTAAATGGGCGAATATTCAGCATCGGAAAAAAGCGCAAGATGCCAAGCGAGGCAAATTATTCACTCGGCTTATTCGCGAAATAATGGTTGCTGCCAAAGCAGGTGGATCGGATCAAGACTCCAACCCAGGGCTCCGTGTATCGGTTGACAAGGCAAAATCACAAAGTGTTCCTAAGGATGCCATAGAGCGAGCAATTAAACGTGGTGCAGGTGAGCTTGAAGGTGCTGACTATGAAGAAATTCGTTACGAGGGATACGGTCCGTTAGGCATTGCATTTATTGTTGACTGTTTGTCTGACAATAGAAATAGAACTGTTGCAGAAGTCCGGCATGCTTTCAATAAATCGGGTGGTAATCTTGGTCAAAGTGGCTCAGTTGCTTACCTGTTTACTAGTGTAGGTGTGCTTTTATATGCGCCAGACCAAGATGAAGATTCAATAATGGAGGCGGCACTAGAAGCGGGTGCTGTTGACGTGGTTGTTGCTGAAGACGGTAGTATTGAAGTATTAACCTCTGCTGAGGAATACGTCGCTGTAAAACTGGTAATGACAAAAGCTGGATTTGAACCAGAAGAGTCAGAACTGACTATGCGAGCAGAGTTGAATACTGAATTAAATGTCGAAGATGCTGAAAAGGTACTAAGACTTGTTGATTTATTAGAAAGCTCTGATGATGTTCAAGAAGTCTATTACAATGCAGATATTCCTGAAGAGGCTTATGAGCAATGAATGTTGGTTGCTGTTTCAGTCCTGAAGCGCCTTAGTGCATGATTATTTTAGGTATAGATCCTGGGTCTCGTAAAACTGGTTTCGGATTAATAGAAAATCAACCTAATCGAATTACTTATATTCATAGCGGGTATCTCAATATAAAAGGTGAAACATTACCTGAAAAGTTGGGCCAGATATTTAATGACATTACTGACTTGATATCGGAGTATCAGCCTAAGCAAATGGGTATTGAACAGGTATTTATGCATCGTAATGCAGACTCTGCATTAAAGTTAGGGCAGGCAAGAGGAGCGGCAATTTGTGCGGGTCATATTTCAGGATTAGAGATTGGCGAGTACGCTCCTAGATTAATCAAGCAGGCTATTGTTGGAACTGGCGCAGCTAGTAAGGAGCAGGTAATGCACATGGTACAAAGATTGTTAAATCTTAATAAGGACTTACAGTCAGATGAAAGTGACGGTCTGGCAATTGCTATTTGTCATGCCCAATATTATGCGACCCAACAAAAAATGGGTATTGACCCTAAGCTATTCAAAAACCGGAGAACTAGCCGCCGATGATTGGTCGATTGACAGGCGTTCTAGCTGTAAAGCGCGCGCCACAAATATTAGTTGACTGTCAAGGCGTGGGTTATGAAGCCGATGTGTCAATGACGACTTACTATCAACTCCCAGAGGTAGGCGAGCAGGTCTCTGTCTGGACTCATTTACAAATTAAAGATGATGCGCACACCCTGATTGGTTTTAAAACTGAACAGGAGCGTAAACTATTTCGTCAGTTAATCCGTGTTAATGGCGTTGGTCCAAAAATGGCTTTGACCATATTATCTGGCACTGACAGCAGAGAATTTGCACAGTGTGTGTCACAAAATGACATTGTTACATTGACTCGGTTACCGGGTGTAGGTAAAAAAACAGCCGAACGACTCATTATTGAAATGCGCGACAAGGTGGACGACTTGATTTGTGAAGATTTACCTTTTGATGATGCTAATTCTTCTATGAAGAGTGCACCATCAAATAAAAATGAGGCCATAGAAGCACTGCAGGCGCTAGGATATAAACCGGTTGATGCAGAAAAAATGGTGAAACAAGCAGAGCTGGCAACTGATGTCGAAATGACGGCTTCGGGTTTGATCAGAAAAGCACTGCAAACCTCAGTGCAACGATAACTAATTATTATGGATCAAGATCGTCTAATTACACCTGAGATTTTTAATGAAGACCAATCACAAGATAGGGCTTTGCGCCCTAAGTTGCTCGACGATTATATCGGGCAGCCTGAAGTTTGTGAGCAAATGGATATTTTTATTCAAGCAGCTAAAAAGCGCAACGAAGCCCTCGACCATGTATTGATATTTGGCCCACCCGGCTTAGGCAAAACGACTTTGTCACATATCATTGCCAATGAAATGCAGGTTATTTTACGTCAGACCTCAGGTCCTGTTTTAGAAAAACCAGGTGATCTTGCTGCTTTATTAACGAACCTAGAGCCGCATGATGTATTATTTATTGATGAGATACATCGCCTTAGTCCGGTTGTAGAAGAAATACTTTATCCCGCAATGGAGGATTATCAACTCGACATTATGATCGGTGATGGTCCTGCAGCTAGATCAATAAAACTTGATTTACCACCTTTTACCTTAGTAGGTGCCACCACTAGAGCTGGGTCACTAACTTCTCCGTTACGCGATCGTTTTGGCATTGTGCAAAGGCTTGAATTTTACTCAAGCAAAGACTTAACGACTATTATTTTACGATCAGCTGCATTACTCGAAATACAAATTGATCTTGGTGGTGCAACAGAAATTGCCCTGAGGTCTCGCGGTACGCCTCGCATAGCCAACCGATTGTTACGACGGGCTAGAGATTACGCCGAAGTAAAAGCTGATGGTGTGATATCAGAAACCATCGCAAAGCTTGCACTTGATATGTTAAAAGTTGATCGTTCTGGTCTCGATCACATGGACCGACGACTTATTCTGGCCCTCATCGAAAAATTTGATGGTGGTCCCGTTGGTGTAGAGAGTCTAGCAGCCGCAATTGGCGAAGAACGAGGCACAATTGAAGACGTCATCGAACCTTATCTAATACAACAAGGCTTTATGATGCGAACGCCCAGAGGACGGGTGGTGACAGAGCGTGGACATAGCCATTTTGGATTTATACAAAAAATTTGAGTTGACTGATGATCATCGCACTTTGTCCAGTGAACCATTACTATTAGACTCTAGTATTTAAGTGTTATTATAAAAATGCTAAGCCAGTATTTTGAAGCCTTTCATAACGATTTAAGGTAGTGCTACAAATTTAATAAAAAGATATAACTTAAGGCGAAACACGAATGAACGACCAATCTATAACAACATTAATCGCTCATGCTAGTCTGCCCGTTCAACTCGTGCTTATTATACTGTTAGCCGCCTCTGTATTTTCTTGGTCTACGATGTATGTGAAACGAGCTTATATTAAAAAAAATCAGGCCGAGGCAAGTACTTTTGAGGGTCGATTTTGGTCAGGTATTAACTTAAGCGACTTGTTTGCACAGCTTAGCGTTCGACAAGAAAAACGATTTGGTCTTGAAGCAATATTTGAAAATGGATTTCGTGAATTTGCGCGGGCCAGAAAAGCTGAGTTAGATACAACTGCGATTGTTAACTCGGCCCACCGAGCGATGAAAGTCTCAATGGCGCGAGAAATTGAATCATTGGAAAGCAACTTAACGTTTCTTGCGACGGTTGGTTCAGTTAGTCCATATATTGGTTTATTTGGAACCGTATGGGGCATTATGGAGTCATTCCGAGCGCTAGCGGGAGTTCAACAGGCAACTCTTGCGATGGTTGCACCTGGTATATCTGAGGCCCTCATTGCTACTGCCATGGGCTTGTTAGCCGCCATTCCAGCAGTCATTGGGTACAATAAGTTTACCAGTGAAGTAGATGGGATGGTCGTGCGCTATGAAAATTTTTTGGAAGAGTTTACGGGTATTTTGCAACGACAGGCTCAGGTTCAAAAATAAACGGCCAAATCGATCATTTATGAATCATCAAAAATTTAAAAAGGCGGTTAAATAACGTGGCCCGGTCAAGATCGCGCAATAGAGTTATTGCAGAAATTAACGTCGTACCCTATATCGACGTTATGCTCGTATTACTTATTATATTTATGGTGACTGCACCGTTACTCAAACAGGGTGTCGAAGTTGATCTGCCGAATACACCTGCCAATGCGCTCGACGTGAATAGTCCTGATCCGATTGTTGTCAGTGTTGATAAAGAGGGCTTAATGTACTTAAGCTTAGGGAGTGATTCCGATACTAGCCTTCTGGCTGATAATTTAATAAACCAGGTTCGGAACGCATTAGTGGACAATCCATTAAGGCCCGTTTTGGTTCGTGGTGATGCAAATGGTCCCTACAATAATGTTGTGAAAATACTCGTTTTGTTGCAACAGGCAAAAGTTGGGTCGGTTGGTTTGGTGACGGAGCCAGAGGCTGTTCAATAATGTTTGAAGCGGTGCTGAAATATCCTAAAGCTTTGGCTTTTTCGGTTCTATTCCATATGGTTATTATTATTGCAATAGTGACCCATTTTGAGTTTTTTGATACGCCCAAACCGGTTCAGGCGGGCAATCAGATTAAGGCTATTCAAGCAAAAGTAATTAACTCTCAACAGCTCGAAGAAACCAAGCATAAAAAAAACAAGGAAAAAGTTGAACAACGGAGAAAAGAGCTTAAAAAAACTGCGCTTGAAAAAAGGGCAAAGGAATTAGAGAAAAAAAAAGCGAAAGACAAAAAAGCTGAACAACAACAAAAAGAAGCTGAAATTAAAAGGAAAGCTGCAATAAAAAAGAATAAGGCGTTAAAGGAAATAGAAAAGCTAAAGGTTCAGAAAAAAGCAGCCGCTAAAGAAAAGCGATTGGCAAAACAAAAAGAGGACCTAAAACGAGCTGAAGAGGTTGAAAAAAAGCAGCTCGCAGATGAAAAGAAAAAAGAATTGGCTGAAAAAAGAAGGCTAGAAGAGCAAGAGCAAAAAAGTAAGGATAAGGCGTCAAAATTAAAGCTTGAAGCTGAAGAGTTGGGCCGCAAACAGAGTTTATTAAAGAGTGCTTACAGTAACGCAATTAAAGAGAAGGTTGAACGATACTGGCGTAGACCACAGGAAATATCAAAAATAGAAAGCTGTGAAGTGCGAGTACTACAAGGACCCGGTGGAATTATATTGGATGTTACTTTTGGTGATTGTGATGGTGGCACGAGCGCTTATCGAGCCTCGATAGAAAATGCGGTATATAAAGCAGAGCCGCTGCCCCAACCGGGTGATAAGGCATTATTTGAACGTGAAATAAACTTCATATTTAGTCCCAAGTAACGGGTACTAAGTGACTCAGACCATGCTTAAAAAATGACTCGAGATGTAAAATATAAATAATGAATAAACTAGTTAAAATACTCATTTTATTGCCACTTTTAATGTTCGGATTTAGTTCGTTAAATGCAGCCCTTACCATTGAAATTACTGAGGGTACTGAAGGCGCATTGCCCATCGCTGTGGTGCCATTCGATACCTCAAAAGTGGCATCTAAACTGTCGGCAGATATAGCTCAAATCGTGAGTAATGATTTAAATCGCAGTGGTGTTTTAACGGTGTTGTCACGAAAATCATTACCCGCTAAACCACATTACAGTTCCCAAGTGGAATATCCAGCCTGGCGAACAGCAGAACAGGACTATTTAGTTATTGGTCGGGTTCTTGAAAAAACTCCAGGGCAATATGAAATACAATTCCAACTGCTCGATGTGCTAAAGCAAAAGCAAATCATAGGCTACAGCCTACAATCAAGCAAACGAAAACTGAGAGCTTCTGCTCATAAAATAAGTGATTTAATTTATGAGAGAATTACCGGTGTCAGAGGAGCTTTTAATACCCGTATAGCCTACATTCGGGCGCAACAAAATAAGGGCCGTAAATATGTACTGCAGGTGGCTGATACCGACGGCTTTAACACACAAACAGTATTAGAGTCAGATGAGCCCTTAATGTCACCTAGTTGGTCGCCTGACGGCCAATCACTGGCCTATGTGTCATTTGAAAACCGTCGACCTGAAATATTTATTCAACACCTCACTACGGCCAAACGGATTAAAATATCTGGTTTTAAAGGTGTCAATAGTGCTCCAAGCTGGTCACCTAATGGTGATTTTTTGGCGCTCGTTTTGTCTAAAGATGGTGATCCTGATATTTATTTAATGCATATAGAAACCAAACGTTTGACTCGGCTTACGCGTCATCGTGGTATTGATACAGAACCGGTATGGAGTAGCAATGGGCAGTCTATTATTTTTACCTCTGATCGAGGTGGCTCACCCCAAATTTACGAAGTTTCTGCAAAGGGTGGAAAGCCACGAAGGATAACGTTTGAAGGCCGTTATAATGCAGCGCCATCGGTATCACCAGACGGTAAATATATTGCGCTGGTGTATGGTTCGGAAGGGCAATACAAAATTGCACAATTGGAGCGCGATACTGGAAATTTAATCATGTTAACCAACAGCAGCTTGGATGAGTCGCCTTCCTTTTCACCAAACGGAAAGATGGTGCTATATGCCTCGACTCGTGGTGATAATAGCGTACTCTATGCAGTATCAGTGGATGGCCGTGGAAAACACAAGCTGTCGGACCAATCGGGTGATATACGAGAGCCAGCTTGGGGCCCATATAACCTTAAACAATAATATAAGAGCGAGACTATGATGTTACTTAACGCAAGAAGTAAAATTTTATTTTTATGTGTCACAGCGGTATTGATTAGTGCCTGTCAGACTGGATCGGATGAAATTATTGAAGACAGTACTGCCATCGATGGCGTTGAGCAATCCCAGCTTGAAGGCTCTGAGGTTTCAACTGATACCAGCGGCACTGCTGCTGATTTAACCGTACTTGAAGATGGAAGTGATAACTCTGCTATTGCCTTTGATGATGAAGCCCAATCAAAAGCAGATTCACCTCAAGTAATGTTGGATAAAGCTGATTCAGATATAGCTAACCGTGTTATTTATTTCCAGTATGATAGCGCAAAAATTAGTGAGGACTCTTTAAGCACGATAGAAGCACATGGTAATTTTATCGCTAGTAATAAGAATGTCTCAGCCCGGCTCGAAGGACACAGCGATGAACGTGGTAGTCGTGAATATAATATAGCATTGGGTGATCGAAGAGCGCAGTCTGTGCGTCGAGTATTATTGTTTCAAGGCGCTTCTTCTGATCAGTTAGAAACTATCAGTTATGGTGAAGAACGGCCTGTTATGACGAGCCATACTGATGACTCATGGTCTAAGAATCGACGTGTCGAGCTTGTTTACGAAGTTAATTAAATCGACGATGGCTAAATGCATGAGATTAACTAGATTATCGTTACTAATAGCAGCTCTAGGTGCAAGCTCGGGTTTTACATCTGTTAGTCAGGCTCAGGCACTCACGCCAGATCAATTGACGCTGCAAGTTAAAAGGCTTGAAATATATACAGAAAAGTCAGTTATCATGCTGAATAGGGTTGATAAAGAACTTACTTTGGTGAAGCAACAGCTTAATAAAGTTGAACGTATAATCGATAATCGAACAATGATTGAAATGTTGCAGCGGGTTGATGAACTTTCTAATGAAGTGAGCCAGTTACACGGTGGGCTGGAACAGCAAAGTCATGACCTAGTGGGTCTTAAAAAACGTCAGCGTGAGCTGTATCTAGATACCGACAGGCGTCTTCGTGATCTGGAAAGTCGAACCACTCAGCAGTCCATGGTGCCGATACAAATCCCGAGCCTTCCCCAAGTGACTTCGCCATCGACTGATATTACTGCGTCCAGCGACCTCAACATTCAGGCAGTTGTTCCAACGCCTGAAAAAACGCCTCTATTATTACAGGACAATACTAGTTCAACTAACGCCGAAGATTTTGCGAGTAATATAACCGCTAGTGAAGAGCAAAATGCATACCAGTCTGCCTTTGATACATTGAAAGAAGGTCGTTATGAAAAAGCTAAGTCAGAACTTAAAACTTTCTTGCAAAATCATCCGACCAGCAGTTTTGCGGGAAATGCACAATACTGGCTAGGTGAAGCGCATTATGTCACGCGTGAATTTAAACAAGCCATAGACGAGTTCAAAAATGTTTTGTCTAACTACCCGAGTAGTCTTAAAATCCCCGATGCAATGCTCAAACTTGGCTATACCTACTATGAATTAAAGCAATTTGATCAAGTGAAAATTTTGCTCCAAGACTTACGAAAACGCTTCCCAAAATCGACTGCCTTTAGATTAGCGGGTAAGCGATTAGACCGAATCAGTAAAGAAGGCAATTAAGCGTCGAATTTGCTTGAAATCATTATTAAGATCGGTATGATCGCATTTCGTTTCAGGGCCGTTAGCTCAGTTGGTAGAGCATCTGACTTTTAATCAGGGTGTCGAGCGTTCGAATCGCTCACGGCCCACCATTTTTCTCTATGTTCCATAGAATAACACTGGTCAAAATTTGTTGGCGGGTGTTATTGAAACGAAATCGAGCTTTAAATTTCTTTAAACCTCAACTCAGTCCTCCTTTTTCTAATTCCAGATTGTATGTTCGTCAATACTTCGCTACTTAAAAAGTAGAAGGCAGATAGATGAAACTAGTTGATATACTTGCAGCTATAGCCGTCGCTTCTATTTGGGGCATGGGATTTATTGTGGCTAAGTCGGGTATGAATCATTTCTCTCCTATTTTACTCATGGCACTAAGATTTTCATTGACGACTATTTGTCTTGTTTGGTTCTTTAGGCCACCACTGACTCTATTTAGAGACTTATTCTGGATATCATTGGTGAGTGCCGCTATCCAATACAGCCTAACCTTTACAGGTGTAAAAGGACTCGATGCTTCAACGGCCGCCTTGTTAGTGCAATTAGAAGTACCCTTTGGTTTATTGTTAGCTTGTATTTTTCTAGGTGAAAGAGTCTCCCCAAAACAAGGTTTTGGTATCTTAGTTGCTTTCTTGGGTGTGGCACTTATCCTGAAAGAGCCAAAATTATCAGGTAGTCTAGTTAGCGCAATGATGGTCATAGCAGGCGCATTTACATGGGCAGTCGGTCAGATCATGATTAAAAAAATGGCCAATGTCGGTGGTTTCATGCTGATCAGTGGCATCGCAATTTTTGCCACGCCACAACTATTTTTAGCGTCCTATTTATTTGAATCCAATCAAATAGTACAAATTCAATCGGCAAACTTATCTGCGTGGGGTGCCGTTATTTATCTCGCATTAATAATGACTGCATTAGGTTACGGCATGTGGTATCGCTTGTTGGGTTTATACTCAATCAATCAAGTCATGCCTTTTTTGCTCCTACTGCCCCTTGTCTCAGTGATTGGTGGCATACTTTTTCTTGACGAAATTCTCACTATTAAAGTTATTATAGGTGGCATGCTGGCATTGTCTGGTGTCGCATTAATAACAATTCAAACGGGTTCTAAAAAACACAACTGAGTCTTTGTTGAATTCTAAAAGATCTTCGGTATTCTATTTAACTTGTAGCTTTAAGCATTCCTGTAAAAATAAAGAGATTGCACCATGAATGAAAAAATTGTTATTACTGGCATTGCCCGTACACCACTCGGTGGTTTTCAAGGTGCTCTGTCGGAGGCGAGTGCACCACAACTGGGTGCGACAGCAATAGCAGCAGCAGTTGAACGCAGTGGGTTAGACAAGAATGCTATAGATGAAGTCATTATGGGCTGTGTATTATCTGCAGGGTTGGGTCAGGCAGCGGCGCGTCAGGCTAGTATTGGAGCAGGATTAGCCCTTTCAACAGGATCAACCACTATCAACAAAATGTGTGGGTCGGGTATGAAGGCAGTCATGCTCGCGCATGACCTATTGCTTGGAGGTAGCAATAAAGTCATGGTTGCAGGTGGATTAGAAAGTATGAGCAATGCACCTTATCTAATGCCCAAGGCACGAACTGGAATGCGTATGGGGCATGGCACCGTAATTGATCATATGTTTTTTGATGGTCTTGAAGATGCTTATGATAAAGGTTGTTTAATGGGTATCTTTGCAGAAAACACAGCTGATAAATATACCTTTAGCCGAGAGCAGCAAGATAGCTTTGCGATCAGTTCAATTAAAAGAGCGCAAGTGGCGATAGAAACGGGTGCTTTTGAAGGCGAAATTTCTCCAGTAATTTTGAAAACACGAGAGGGTGACGTGATTTTTGACACAGACGAACAACCTTTTAAGGTTAATCTAGATAAAATACCGACACTACGCGCAGCATTCCGCAAAGATGGAACAGTCACTGCCGCTAACTCAAGTTCAATCTCGGATGGTGCCGCTGCCCTAACTCTGATGAGCCAAACAGAAGCGAATAGTCGTCATATTGCACCGCTTGCAATCATTCAAGGGCATAGTTCTTTTTCACATGAACCTGCCTGGTTCACCACGGCCCCGGTAGGTGCGATTAAAAACCTTTTAAATAAAGTGAATTGGCGGGTTAATGAGGTTGATCTGTTTGAAATAAATGAAGCATTTGCAGTGGTCACGATGTCAGCTATGCATGATCTTGATTTGGATCACAATAAAGTAAATGTTAACGGTGGTGCCTGCGCACTGGGTCATCCTATTGGTGCTTCAGGTGCTCGTATACTGGTAACTTTGATTGCTGCGCTGCAGCAAAGAGGTTTGAAAAAAGGTATTGCTGCGCTTTGTATTGGCGGTGGTGAGGCAGTAGCTATTGCAGTTGAAGTTGTTTAGTTAATACTGTTAATTTTATATAGATTTGGTAATTACACTATCTCCATGTTTTGTGTTGTGTTGTGGCAAAGACATCATTATTGATAATGATTGTTTTAATCGATTGATAGGTCGTCAATCAAATTAAAATCTTTAGTAATCAGGAGTAAATAATAATGACGACAACCCTTGCGTTCGACGTTTATGGCACTTTGATTGACACTCAGGGTATTAGTCAAAAGCTTTACGATATCATGGGTGATCTATCCATCGAATTTGCTTATAGTTGGAGAGAAAAGCAATTAGAATACGCATTTCGCCGCGGACTCATGCGTTGCTACCAGAATTTTTCGACCTGCACCGCCCAATCGTTAGATTATACTGATCAGCTTTTCGCTACCAACATCAGCACGATAGATAAAAAAGCTTTGTTGAATGCTTATGAAATACTTCCAGCATTTTCCGACGTCACTGAAAGTTTAATTACCGCAGAAAAAGCAGGATTTCGGTTATTTGCATTCTCTAATGGTAGCGAGAATGCTGTCGAGAAATTACTGCAAAGTGCTGGGATACGATCCTATTTTGAAGGTGTTATCAGCGTTGATAGTTTAAAAACATTCAAACCGAATCCCGACGTTTACCAATACTTTCTCGAAAAAACTAATAGTCAGGTTGAAAACAGTTGGTTAGTTTCTAGTAACTCATTCGATGTCATTGGTGCGATCTCAGTGGGAATGAAAGCTGCTTGGTTACAGCGTAATCCAAAAACGCTATTCGACACTTGGGAAGTCACTCCCACTTTGACCGTCAAAAACCTCCCCAAATTGGCAGAGCTAATCTTGTCATAACTTTCTACTCAAGCTCAGAAGGTTGTTTTGAATTGTGGGCATAAAAGTCTTTGTTTGTTATCTTGGCAGCTAGCGCATGGAGACCTAGATGTTAAAAGTAGAAATCACTGTTGGTGCAATAAACTGAACGATTAGTAGAGTTACTAGCATTTGAATCTATTTAAACGATGACAAGACATTGGCCTACTTAATTATAATGACAACCTAATCAAAGCATTTAGCAAAATAGTATTCAAATCAACGAAAGAAAATCGCCTAATATTTTTATGAGGCTAATGGGTTAAACGATGAATGAAACAGCTGCAATTGCACTTACCACCTTTTTTGCAACTATCAGTCCGCTAAATGTTGCGGCTGTATTTGCGACGCTAACAACGAGTGCCCCGTCGGCATATAGAAGAACAATGGCAGCTCGCGGTTCGCTGATTGCTGCCGGGCTACTTATTTTATTTGCAATGATGGGTGAAAGTTTGCTCACCAGTCTTGGGATCTCTCTGGCGGCATTGAGAACATCCGGCGGTATATTGTTATTGTTGATTGGTATTGAAATGGTTTTTGTACGGTCGTCGGGCGGCACATCAACCACAGATGATGAAGAGCAGGAAGCAGTGGGTAAGCAAGATATTTCAGTATTTCCTTTGGCTACACCTATGATGGCAGGGCCTGGAACAATGGGAGCAGCGATACTACTGATGGCGAACACACAAGGAAACATTACATTGCAGGCTACAGTCATTGCGTCATTGTTAGCGGTGATTTTGGTAACCTTTGTAGCGCTTCTGTTAGCGAGTCAAATTCAAAAGATTCTTGGTGTCACTGGTATGCTGGTTATTAGTCGCGTGATGGGGGTTCTGTTATCAGCACTCGCCGTTCAGTTTATATTTGATGGTATTAAGCAAAGTGGCCTACTCGGCAGTTAGACTAGTGTAACTAGAGTAGTCTTGATTTGGTTTCTCCTAGTGCTTTTTAGACTATTCTTTTAATGGACAACAAACAAATTATTGAGGATGTCGAGAGAGTTTTCCGACAGGAATTTTGTTTATGATTGAGGCCTCGGAAAATAATGCGAGAGCTTTATGTGGAAGGGCAATCAAGCAAAAATACTCATGCACCGCAACATTTTTTATATTTCTTGCCACTATTGCAAGAACATGGGTCATTCCGGTTAGGCGTTTTGGTACTCACCGAAGTCGCTTGTTGGTTCTTCAAAACTTCTAAACTGCGAATATCTTCAACCTGTTCGGCATCGATCTCAATCACACAAGCCCAACCATTTTCCGCGCAAATCGCGGCTAGTTCATTCTCACGATCCTGTGTTTGAACACGAATTTGTACGGGCGCTTTTTTACTACCTAGACGTAAGGCGCCTTTGGTTTCAAAATTTGATTTGCCACGTTCAGCCTGCTTCATTGCAGGGCCTTTTTGAAATATCTTTGCCATGGTTTACCGCCTATTTAAGAGTTAATTTAATGCACTATCAGCTATTGTCGGTTTGTTTCACTCTGAAATTCATACTATGACTGAAACAGTTTTATTAATAGATGGCTAAACAGACTTTTCACTTGGGCTATTTAACAAAAGAAATTTCGAGAATGTATTATAAGCAGTTCTTTATTATAAAGAGTCTGTAAATTCCTGCAGATAAATATTTTGTAATTTACAGTATTTACCTATACATACCGTATCATTTCCGCACCTAACTATTCAGTATTTATATTTAAAGCACGATGAAGGTATTAGCCGGCTTCGATTTAAGCTAGTTGGACATTATCCACAGGGCTTGGCTAAAGTGACTAACATTACCATCAAGTATATTAATACCCTGTTTAATTGAGTAACGAATTGCCGTTATCTCCCTGCAATAATGGCATTACTGACAGCCACGCGGTGATGTTTTATCGATAAAAATGTCTATAATAAAATTCTCATGAATAACCTTTGCAATTAATTATTATCGAAAAACTAATGTGACGTTATTGACAGAAAAACGGTTGAATTCGTTACCTAAGGTTGGGTTACATTTGCATTGAGAAGCGAGTTTAGAGCCGGAGATTATGTTTATGCTCGCTCAGCATAATATTAATTTACCGTTTAAAAGTGTGGCTCAACTTCGAGAAGCTTACGAGTTTAATGACTTACAAACATTTTGATATATTTATTATTTAGGGACCAATGTTCTTTTAGTTGAACAGGAATTCTATAATTTAACTTGGGCCTATTTGCAAAAGTATCATAGTCAGAATGTTATTCATGTAGAAATACTTTTTGATCCTCAAACGCAGACTAATCGTGGCATCCCTTTTGAATTGGTTATTAATGACATTTTGTGCACTCGAGGATGGCAAATTTCGTCTTGGAATCAGTAGTCAGCTTTCTTTTGTGCTTTTTACGTCATTTAAGTGAGCAAGCGGCCTTTGAGACATTGGCGATAGCGGAGCCATTCTTAAATCGTGTTGTGGCTGTCGGGCTGGATAGTTCGGAACAGGGTCATCCTCCCAAAAAATTTAGCCAAGTTTTCTCACGCTCGGTCGTTAGGACTGCTGACGATTGCTCATGCTGGTGAAGAAGGTTCTGCTAATTATGTTCGGACAGCAATCATTGACCTGCAGGTATCGGGTATTGACCATGGTTTTCGTGCGGCAGAGAATTGAATTCTGATGACGCACTTGGTTGAAACTCAGATGCCTTTAACGGTTTGCCCTTTGTCGAATACTAAGTTGTGAGTATTTGAACGCATGTCAAAACACACTATTTTAGACATGTTGGAGCAGAGTATTTGCGTCAGCGTTAACTCAGATGACCCTACGTACGTTGGCAGTTATATGACTGATAACTGCCTGGCGTTAGCGAAACATTTGGACCTAAGCGAACAGCAAGCGATACAACTGACATTAAATAACATTAATTCAAGCTTTGCTGATGAGCGTAAAAAGCAAACTATGTGGCTTCTATTAGAGGTTTTTAATCTTTTGTAGAGCCACTTTAGCAAGACGTTCTTGTCGATATAACGTGTATTCTCGGTAACCAATAAAAACCCCACTTGCCACTACCAAAGCTGCGCCTGCCAATGTTTGAACCGGCAGTATTTCATCATAAACGATGTAACCAATGCCTGTTGCCCACAATAGAACAAAATAGTTGAAGGGTTGTAATATAACCGCAGGTGCTAATTGCAATGCCTTAATTAAAAGCAAATGACCCATGATGCCGGTCAAGCTGATGATTAATAACCAGACAACTTCGTTCTGATTAGGTGTTTGCCAATAAAACGGTATGACTAATAATGAGGCTAAAAATCCGACGATACCAAAGTAAAGCAAGGAAGTTTCGAAGCTATCAACCTTCGACACCTTGCGAGTTATCAGATTGTATATTGCAAACATAAACGCACAGCCTAAGCCCATTATAGCGAAGGAACTAAATACCCCAGTGCCTGGATCTATAATAATTATCGTGCCTATAAAACCAACAAAGATCGCTAGTCCACGACGCCACCCAACGTCCTCACCTAAAATGGGAACTGACAAGAGGGTAACAATGAGAGGGAAGCAAGCGAAGATGGCATGCAATTCAGCTATGCCAAAGTATCTAAGTGTGTATGCAAATAGCGCTATTTCACAACAAATTAATAACCCTCTAAAAACTTGTAACTTGGGTGCCGAAGAATTAATGGCTGCTTTTAATCCGTCTTTTCTCTGCGCATAAGCAATTGCGAAAAGAGAAAAAAAGAAGAAACGCACATTAATGACTTGAGCAACTTCGATCGTCTGAATTAAGTGCTTGGTAATGGCGTCCTGACAGGCGAACAGCAAGGTAGCAATAACAAGTAAAAAGATACCTTTTGTCGACTTTTCGGCGCTCGTTATATCTGAGATGTTGTTATTATTTTTAGTCAAGTTGGGTGTGGTCAGTTGGTTTTCGGGCTAAAATCATAGTCTTAATTAACGATAAGTCAGTATACTGACTTGATTGTGTGAAAGATCAAGCCAACATCTGGAGTGTTTCAGTTTATCCCAATTGGTCAAGTGGCAAGGCTGTTTTATTAACGACTTGCCTAAGCACAAAGCTCGAGTGAACACCAGTGACACCAGTCAAGCGGGTTAAATTGCCGAGTAAGAACTTTTCGTAATGTTGCATATCTTTCACCACAACTTTAAGTAAAAAGTCAGCGGTTTGCCCAGTGACAATGCTGCATTCTATGACTTCGGGCATATTGACAATAGATTTTTCAAATTGTTCGAAGCGATCAGGTGTATGACGATCCATTGAAATCCCAATAATGGCAGTCAAGTTAAGCCCCAGTGCTTCCTTGTTTAGCAAGGTGACATGTTCATTGATTAGGCCGGAGTCTTCTAGACGTTTAACACGCCTCGAGCAAGGGGTGGGCGACAGTCCCACTTTGTCTGATAGCTCAAGGTTGCTGATGCGGCCATTTGATTGCATTAAGGTGAGGATGTGTTTGTCTATTTTATCGAGCGTTAGTGTCATAAGCATTAGGGTTTAAAAATTTAAATTAATTATCTATTAATCAAGTAATTCGTAGTGAATCATAGCTTAATTAAAAGGTATTTATAGGTTAATTGCAATCAATACCTAATCATATTGTTTTATAGTTGTATTTATTAAATAGTCTAATAGGATATGCTGGTGTCAGTCTTTAATCATAAAAAATATCGTCCCTTCCCTACTATTGCAAAAACTAACCGCCGCTGGCCTGACCGAGTCATTGAGAAAGCGCCTGATTGGTGTAGTGTTGATCTGCGTGATGGGAATCAGGCTTTGATCGAGCCGATGTCACCGAGCCAAAAGTTAGCCATGTTTGAGTTATTGGTTGACGTTGGTTTTAAACAAATTGAAGTTGGCTTCCCCGCTGCTTCACAAACTGATTTTGATTTCGTACGTCAACTAATTGAACAAAATCTAGTGCCTGATGACGTTACTATCCAAGTATTGACTCAGGCTCGAGAGCCGTTAATTGCTCGAAGTTTCGATGCGGTGAGAGGTGCGCGAAGTGCCATCATGCACTTATATAACTCGACGTCGACGGTACAGCGTGAGCAAGTGTTTAAAAAGTCACGCGATGAAATTAAAGATATTGCCGTTCAAGGTGCTAAATGGGTTCGAGATTTAGCTGCAAAGCAAACTGAGACCGATTGGCAATTTCAATATTCGCCAGAGAGTTTTACCAATACAGAATTAGACTATGCACTGGAAGTCTGTGATGCGGTAACTGATATCTGGCAGCCAACGCCAGAAAATAAAGTGATTCTCAATTTACCTGCAACCGTGGAAGTCGCCACACCAAATGTGTATGCGGACCAAATTGAAACCTTTTGCGATAGAGTCAATCGACGCGACTGCATTACTATTAGCCTACATACGCACAATGATCGAGGTTGTGGCATTGCTGCTGCCGAGCTTGGCGTGATGGCAGGTGCGGACAGAATTGAGGGCACCCTACTAGGCAATGGAGAGCGAACAGGCAATATGGATATAGTGACTATGGCAATGAATATTTACAGCCAAGGTATGGATCCAAAGCTCGATTTTTCTGACATGGATCGAGTGATTAGTGTGGTTGAACGTTGCACCCAGCTAGCCGTTCATCCTCGTCACCCTTATGCAGGAGAATTAGTGTTTGCAGCTTTTTCTGGTAGTCATCAGGATGCTATCAATAAATGTTTAGCAATCGATGAACAAGCCCGTGAAACTGAGGGTGAAAATAGTCACTGGCAAGTTGCTTACCTACCCATAGACCCACAGGATGTTGGACGCACTTATCAAGAAGTGATCCGAATTAATAGTCAATCTGGCAAGGGTGGAGTGGCTTATATATTAGAACAAGACTATGGATTAATTTTACCACGCTGGATGCAAGTGGATTTTAGTCCGCACGTGCAGCATTTTGCGGAGCAATCAGAAGCTGAAGTGTCTACTCAAGAAATTAGGAAAATATTTCAGGATACCTATATTGATTTGGTTGAACCGATGAATGTCGAAAGTTATCAGGCGTCACGCTCTGAGGGTTTGGATAAGCTCAGCGCAACGATAAAAACAACAGAGGTAAGCATCGAAATTACGGGTGAGGGCAAAGG
>Ga0307997_10000464_pt1 | contig 18512 bp, 29 predicted proteins | sample Davwhametageno36_FD_203165 | JGI IMG/M metagenome (GOLD analysis project Ga0307997, IMG submission 203165) | Marine microbial communities from Davis Island wharf, Antarctic Ocean - #36 | ecosystem: Environmental > Aquatic > Marine > Unclassified | place: Antarctic Ocean: Davis Island wharf... | reverse complement strand
GTGTAAGACACTTCCAAATTACCCGCTGTTTTTTATGAGCCATCAAGATTTGCTGGACCAGGCTGAGAGCATAGACGCTTGGAAAGATATGAAATGATCTATAGCCACTGGTCAGAGATACCAGAAAATGCGTGGACTAGCCTCTTCTTCCGACCCCTCGAAATTGCTTGCCGAGGAGACGGGTCAATCAGAATCGATGCCCATGCCCTTTCTTGCCTCGATAATTTGCGGTCCCTTCTTGGCCGTCCTATCCATCTATCTTCCGCATACCGTAGCCCTTACAGAAACGCCGCCTGTGGTGGAGCCCCCAAAAGTTCGCACCTAAATGGGAACGCTTTTGATGTGCAGCTACGCGGACACGACAAAGAAGAGATACGCAAGGTCGCTGATCGAGTTGGGTTCAAAGGCATGGGCCTTAGATATAATAGCTTCATTCACCTAGATACATCACGTAAAAGGACTTGGTAATGTTAGACGTTTTAATGAGCGTAATGTCGGGTGGTATAACTGGCATCCTTGGTTCGGTTATCGGTAAAGTTTTCGGTTTTGTAGATGGCTATCTGGAAGAAAAGAAGAAAGACAAAGAGCATATTAGGGTGATCGAAATGACTCGCCTTCAGTCTGAGCTTCGATCTGGTGAGCTAGAAAACGAACGTGCAATCGTTGAAGAGGAACAGGCGGGTAGGGCAAAGGTCGCGGCCTACGGACTGTTCCAGGATGTGGAAGTTCCTTACCCTTGGGTGGCAGCTATACTAAGATTGATCAGGCCAATACTTACCGTACTTCTCGTAATTATCGTGTGGTACATATTCTCGACCACAGAAGATTTAGGCCAACAAGAAACGATCATCCAGTCTGTTATCTATATGGCATCGACAGCCGTTCTATTCTGGTTTGGTGATCGGGCGATGAGACCTAAGAAATGAGGAAGTGATGCAAGTAGTTTAGGTAAGTTGGTCGTCTTAAAGATTTTGTTTTTAACTGAAGTGGCCTTAACTTGGTGGTTTATTGATCGCCGCAAAACGAATAAATAGTTATGCATCAGGACAAGGAAACCCATTTTTCATATCTGATCTGACGGCGTAGTCTCTGGCGTTTCCGTGTGTAACTGTTTCTATCCACAAATTAACCGTGTGTCCCTGTTTCCCCCAATACTTTTGGATATCGTCAGCGGTTTTTTGCGCCATTTTTTTTGTAATGTGTTTGGTCCCTTGTTTTTTCTTTTCTTCAACCATTATGATTTACCCAACAATTTTTAAGCTTTGCAAAGGCCGCAGTTAGCCAAGTATAATTAAGATTAACAACAGACACAGTATCTGACATTTCTACTGTGCCATCAGAAAATCGGTATATAACTTTTGTGATGTGTCGTTTTTTCATATGACTAAAGTTTCTAACATCTTAAAAGCTTGAACAGATTTTGGGGTGCTAACATCATCACCCTTTGAAATTGTAATGTATGTCGCCGCCGCGTGTTTAATCGCCGTAAGCTCTCTAATTTGCACGCCAATGTCGGTTGCAAAATCAATTGAACGCAAGTTCCTGTCACGGATCAAATAACCCCGCTCGACCAGGCGATCAATATATCCACCCACGTTTCCGACCGAGAGTTTAAAATGCGCGGCGATGCATCTATACGTTGGCATCACACCTTCAGTCTGCGCGTAGCCCTTAATGAAATCATAAATATTTTTTTGCTTATGGCTCAGTGGATATTTCATTCGCCATTTTCCTTCGCTTTTACGCTCAGTCTTTTAATCAATTTCGTATAGTACGTTTTGATTTCTTTATGCTGGTCGGGCTGTTCGACTTCAATTCTGCTAATGGTGTCATCGTTCGCCTTTTTATATTCCGCGCAGTCATGCCGCCGTGCGGTAAAAGTTTTTGCACCATTTGCATCAATCGAGCTTAGTGTCATTTCAAAATTGGCTCTCCAACCAGACACTGACGGAAAAGCATGTATGCCGGTTTCGCTGACTAATTCCCAATCGCGTGTCTCCTTGGATTCTTCTAATTCTAAGGGCTCAATCGCCTCAATCGCCTCAATCTCTGGGGCAAATGTAGTGTCCAAGGGGTTGGCTGGAGTAACATCTTTTATGCCTGGTTCTATGTGCATATCAGCGGCCTCTTCAGCCGTCACAACGCCCTTTAAAGCGTCTGGAAAAGCGTCTCTTATAGCGAAACCCCGCGCCCTCATGGCCAACATACGTTTCGGATAGTCCTTCCACGGCCCCATCTTCCCCCAAAGCCTGGCACGTTCAGCGTCTTTTTTTGAAAAGGTTCTAACCGTCGCAACTTCTTTACCGTTGACAACTCTGACGATCGTGCAGCTTGCCTCTTCACCTTCGATGCTCTCTTGATGACCGCCATATTGCGGGTGACCTGTGATTAAGCTGAGTGCGGCGTCACCGTACAGACTAGGTTTCCCGTTAATCACAGCAATACCGTTCAAGGCGGACATAGGCGGCAATCCCACTTCGGCACCCCACTGAACGGCAACTAAAATATCGCTGGGTTTACCCTGAAAGTTTTTTGGAACTAAGGACGAACTCGCAAGCATCTCTGAAAATTGAATGGCTTCATTCATATTGGTGGGGACAAGCATATTTTTATTCATTTGATTTCTTTCACGGTGATGGTTGATTGACGTGATGATGTTGCCGGTTTAGCCGGTATGATTTTCTCTGGTTGTGCTTTGTAATTCTTCATTGGCCATTTCACTGTGTAGCCAGGCACGTTTGCAATCGCATGGTTGCACATCTTTTTTTGGATATCGACCGTGATTAATGCCAAGGCTTCATTGGCTTGTTTAATCTCATCTTTAAGCAACAAATATTGCTCTAAAACCTTCGCGTTTTTTTCGTCCAAATCTACTGACGATTCAGCTTCTGCTAGCGGATAAATAAGAATTGCGTCAGACGTGTCATCAATCGAATACCAATCTAATGGAGCTGAATGAACCCGCCTGTCAAAATCAATGACGGCTTCTGTAATCGCTTTAACGGTGGGCTCATGGACTTCAAACAAAAAGATACGAAGGCAGATGCCTTGATATAAGACACCAATAGCCCCCCATTTATGCCCGGCACACATCATTTGCCCCTGCAACTGAAGCGGCCCACGCGCCAAATCTGGCTGATCTTCTGGCCGCACGGATGTAACTTTGCACTCCATTGCACCCTCACCACGAAGCACAATGCTCCCCGATTCGTTCATAACAAAAATGCCTTTGGACGCATCAGTCGAAATAATTTTTCCAGTGCCAAACCCGATCGCGTCAAGGCTTGCCTCAAGCGGGATGCTTTGATGAATTATCGCGTAATCAATATCTGGGTCATGCGCGATCCGCAGACGGTCAGCCATCTGCTTTAGAACGACAGGCTCAAGGGTGTTGCCCCAGTCCATTGCCTCGTTCCCTTCCCAGTGATTTTCCTCTCCGAGGTTAGCCTTGCAGACCTTCTCAAGAACAGAGTTGCGGCTGTCATATTTTGAATGACCCATTATTGCTGGCAAGATTGATGCGCTTGCCTTTTTGTTTGAAGTGACTTTACCTACCATTTTTTCCTCTTTTAATTATGTGTTGAGATAGCCCAGACGATTGCTTTTTTCCCACTGTCGTTCGAACGACGTTCGCCAGTATCGACAATTTCACCCATGGCTTTAAGTTCGCTAAATCGAGGCCGAATCGACAGTTTGTCGAGGCCCAAAAAAGCGGCAGTTTCGTCCGGCGTCATGTCGCCGTAATCGATTATGGCGTCGAGGCAGAGGCCTCTCAGGCGCGATGCTTTCGGCTGCATAGAAGCGGCGGCTTGGATGCTTGTTGAAACGTTGTATGTGCCAGGTGTTTCTGGATAAGGTTGTGCAAATAAATCTGGTTGCATTTCACAATACCCCCATCAACGCGGCGGCAATTATGACGGCTGCGAACAGGCCGAGCATGAACGCGGCAACGCACAAACTTTGGATGACAAACATGACCGGATTTATGTTGAGAGACGCAAAAAGGTTGGTGCGCCCGTTTTTATTGTTTAATGATATCAACGCCCCTTTTTTGGGGGTTAGTGCAGATAAGTTATTGATATTAAACGGAAATAGCAATCCTGCCGGGACCACCACTTCCTTTGTAAGCCATTGATATATATCGTTTTTTGTTAAGGTTAGTGCAAGCTTATTAAAGGTTAGTGCAAGGCTGTTCATTGTTTGTCCCTTCGTTAAAGTAATTATTAAACCTTTTTCTTATTCCCTTTGACCGCGTTATTGGCTAACCCGGCACGATTCGCATCCTCAGTATATTTTGTAACCTCGGTTAAAGTTCTATGGCCTGTCACCGCTTGGATTTCATGTGGCGACCGCCTGTTCTGTGCCATTCGCACGGCACCAGATTTTCTTAATCCATGAGCCGTACATTGTGGCAGACCGGCTTCAGTACACTTTCGCGAAAACCACGCTCCCCCAGTTCTAGCGTTGTATGGGGTTCTATTCTCTGTAAGTATAAGAGTGAGTTGGTTGTGTTGGATTAAACTTAGCTCTTTTTGCAATTCTGGATGCACAGGAATATCAATTATTTGGTCCGCGTCATCTGATTTTTGTGGATTAAATTGAATCCGACCTTTTTTTATGTGTTGCTTCCCCATCTTAACGGCATCCGAGATACGACAGGTTGTATAAAGCATAAGAGTTAAAGCTAGACGCTCGCGGGTTCCTGATGCGTAAACTTTTTGGAATGCCTCAATGTCTTCTTCTGTCCAAGCATAATGCCCTTTAGATTTTATTTTAAATTTCTTAATTCCTTTCGCTGGATTAACGGTAATCCATTTAAGATCAACTGCAATTTCAAACACAACAGCAAATCTTTTTAGCATATTGTTAGCGGCGCTTTTACGCTCCCCCATACTTGCTGCAATTTCTTTAAGATGCTGTTTTTCAAGACGCGACACCCTTTTGTGGCCGTGTTTGGCACGAAAGCGTTCTAAAATACTTCGGTAATTTGGTTTCGTGGTGTCTCGCAAGCCTACATATTCGGGTGATTTATAATATAACTCTATGATGCGTGAAACCGTGCCCGGCTCACTTGCTTTTTTTGAAGGAGACTTTACTTCCCCTTGGCCTAGCAATGCCGCCCTATACTCAGCTTTAAATTCTGGAGAGCCAATTGCAGACTTTAAATAGGTTGAATGTTTACGGTCATTAAAACGGACCCGCCATTTTCCGTGCCGGTCTTGAAAACGGTAGCAATAAAGTGGCAGTGGCTTTTTCATTCCTCATCCCATTCGTTTCGCATTTTTGGCTGTTCACTGCCATATGTTAATCTAATTGTCCCGTCAGCGCCAATTTCAGCCTGTCGGACTTCAAGACCTGCCTCAGAGCTTGCGGCAATTGCACGTTTTAGTTCTGTTTTACGAAATCCTTTTGCAATCGTCATATCTTGTCCCGTTCTTAATCCTGTTATTGTGAAAACGATTCTAAGCACGAATTGCTGGTGAACGTCAAATCAGCGTTGTCTCAAAAAAACACACATTGCTGTCTCAAAAATACACACTTTTACAACTTAATAGAAATTCGGTTTTCGTTGTGTTTTTGCTTCGCTGGTGACTTGAAAGCACCGGAGTTCAAACGGATTACCCCCGCTGCCAATCTGACCATTTCTGCCATCGACATTGTTTCGTTAGTATAAAAAATAAATCCATCGATTGTGTCTAAGCTCGGTTTATATTGGCAACCACTTTCTTCAATCAAAAGGCCAAGTTTTTGAGCTTCTTTCAACAGCTTACTAACAGACGCTCGGCTATATCCCAAATCCCGTGCCACCCCACTTGGACTCAATTTTGTGCGGCTAAAATGGGCGTTCATAACGGCCATTGACACCATTCTGTGTTTGCTTGTGAGGCACCAGAATTGATATGGGTCCGTCTTTAGTTGCTTTAGTTGCCTTTGTTGGTATTGACGTAGCTGATAGCTGGTTTGAGCCCACTGCGCGGCAATAATTGTTTGCCGTCTGTTTAATATCCGGATTCTCTCTTCCGTGTCTGAATCGTTCTTCATGTCGTTTATGTAATCTCTGTTCTCGATGTGCGTCGAATAGTCCATTTTTTTACTCACTTTTAATTATTTTTTGCGTATTTTTTGGATGAAATAAATTATTTTTATTCACTATTTGTGAACTTTTTCTGCTTTTTGCTGTCGAACTATAATTTTCTTCACCTGTTCTGGACCCCAATTTGTATTTCCTAAGGGGGTCAAAACTTGTCGAGACATAAGTTCGTCTGCCATTGCTCGTAATGTCACAATCCCCGAACGGCGAATTTCTTGAATAATTGGGTAAACTCTTTCCGCGTACTTGTCCGCTTGGTCTGTTCTCATAGCCCTGCCCAGCTTTAATCCGGCATCTGGATTGGGGTTGCCCAGCTTTTGACCCGCCGCTTTGACCGCGGCGAGTGCGTCTTTAGTACGGCGACTAAGGCGGTTATGCTCATGTTCTGCCATCTGGCAGATCAGCGATATCGTTTCATCGTTGGCCATGGGCAAATCAAGGGCCGCGAACTTAACTTTACTCTTCAAAAGTTTGTCTACAAAGCTCACGTCTTTGGCGAGATGCTCCAGTTTTGCCAAAAGCAAGGTTGCGCCTTTTTGAGTGCAGAGACTAATCGCCGCGACAAGCTGTGGGCGACGTGTTTTCCCCGCGCCCGTTTCCTTTTCCTTAAAGATGTCGAGAAGCTTCCAATCGCCGCCGTTAAGATACTTACGCACTGATTTCTCTTGCGTTATAAACTCGGTTTCGGCGTTAACCCCGTGGGCTCTGAGATAGGCCACATAATCGCCTGTGTGTTTTTCAGACATCACGGTGTCCCAGAGAAATAGCTAAAGGTTTTTTCGCCATTTTCCATGGCAAACAGGTTTCCTTTTGAACTTGCTGGGCGAGGCTTGACATTTTCCCAGACGTACAACGTGCCATGCGGCGTGTCGTAAGTTTCGCAATTTTTGCCTTTGGCAACTCCGGTTTTGAAGTCTTCAATGGCCGCACGGCTTTCGACGACTTCATCGGGCTCGCACACCCACGCTGTTTCACTGGCAAATGTGCCGCTGTTCCAAACGGCGGTGCAGTCGCAAAAATCTTGTTCATCCATCACTGATCAACTCCTAATTTTTCTTTCCATTCAGAAACAATTTCGGTTTTTGTTTTTTCTTTTTCGAGAGGAATGACTTCAACCGAAAGATAAACGCCGTTAGCTTCAAACTTTGATAATTCTGCCTTTGCGTCATCAGCATCTTCTTCTCTCATAAATGGGTATAACCATGTATCTCCATTGTCATCAATGACGCTTAAAATCACTTTAATCATCCTTCATCTCCCTTATTTTCTGAACTGTCTGCAAAAAACAAGCCCATAATTGCATGGGCTTCTTCTTGATAATCAGGATGAAGGTCTTGGTAATGGTCAGTGTGTAGCCATTCTTCAAGTGAGCAAGGCTCCGCGTTTGGACTATGTTTGTCCATAAAGGCTCTCGCCACTGAGTGCCACGTCACCTCATCGCCAATGACCTGTAAAACTTCATCAAAAGTATCAACTTCGGCTGTAAACAACCTATGGTCGCCGTAATCAACGGCGCGAAAGATATTAAATCTTAACTCTGTTTCAAAACCTTCTTCACGTTTTTGTGGATCACTATTAAGAATCATTACTTGGAACCCGTTATAAGTCCACGACGGGCAAACGTCGTTACCATAACTAATGTCGCTCCATCCAATCGGCATTTTTAAATCTTTAACACAATCTTTAAAATCTGAATTAACCCAACTTTCCATTGTCATCTTATTTCTCCTGTTCTGAAATTGTACCTCTTCACCTTACATAGCACTAATGGTATATATTTGTCAACTTGTTAAATAGCATGTGAGGATAATTAAATGAATAGAGCGTTGAGGCCTAAGAAATTACCTCTTTTTTTGAAGCTTGATCCAGAAGTTCTTGGCGATTTAAAACGCATCGCCGCAAGCGATGAAGTCACCATGACATCGATCGTTGAAAGTGCTTTGCACGATTATATGCCAAAAGAAATTGCTCGGATTGAATCTTCTGAAACGCCACAGGTTTGGTGGGCGAAACCATGAGTGACAGTAAAGATAGAGCCATGCAGATCGTCGGTTATAACAAGAACGGCGATCGGGAAAAGGATGACTTTTACGCGACGCCTGGTGAAGCCACAGTGTCTCTATTAAAGGCCGAAAAGTTTGAAGGGTCGATATACGAGCCATGTTGTGGAGAAGGCCATATTAGTAAGGTTTTAGAGGCACACGGCTATCGTGTTAAGTCTTCTGACCTTATTGATCGTGGATACGGAAAACCTCGCCAGGACTTCTTATTTGAGCGTCAGCAACACGCCAACATAGTCACCAACCCCCCATATAAAAACGCTCTCGATTTTGTCGAACAAGCGGTTGAGCTATCTAACTTGAAATGCGCCTTATTGCTGAAACTAAGCTTCCTTGAAGGCCAAAAGCGCAAGCTATTTTTTGAAGCTAGGCCACCATCTAGAATCCACGTTTTCTCTCAACGCCAAAGTTTAATGAAAAACGGTGAATCGTACACCGGGGGCATGATGGCACTCGCCTGGTTCGTCTGGGACAAAGAAGACAAGAGCGGAGAGGCAAAAGTCAGATGGCTATGAGATTTAACAAATTTGGGAATATTAAAACCGTCGTAGATGGCATCAAGTTCGACAGTAAAGCAGAAGCTCGGCGGTATACTGACCTTCGCACAATGCAATTTGCAAAGCAGATCACAGATTTGGAGATGCAGCCCCGCTACGACATCAAGATCGCCGGGAAATACATAGCTCATTACAAAGCTGATTTTCGCTATGTGAAAGACGGGTTAACGGTCGTTGAAGACGTTAAAGGCGTCAAGACCCCAATTTACAGGCTGAAAAAAAAGCTGGTGGAAGCTTTGTATCCGGGCGTCAAAATTGTGGAGGTCAAATGAACAAAGAAATTGAAGCCGTAAAAAAAATACAAGCTGGCTATAAACCTAGCTTGTCATTCAGTAAGCCGATTGACGGGGCAAAACTGCGTGTTTTGTCACTAGGCGCTGGCGTTCAATCGTCGGTGTTGGCGTTGATGGCGGCAAGAGGAGAGATTGGGCCACGCATACATTGTGCTATTTTTGCTGACACACAATGGGAGCCAAAAGAAGTTTATACGCATTTAGATTGGCTAGAAGGAATTGTAAGTAACCCACTACGTGTTGATTTCCCTTTTCCTATTTATCGCGTAACGGCAGGGAACATTTATGAAAATTCATTAAATTTTACTAATGTACACGGAAACAAAAATTTACCTCTTCCTGTTTTTAATAAAGACATTAAAGGTCGGCATGGGATGGGGGGGCGACACTGCACAAGCATTTATAAAATTGACCCAATAAAACGCGAAATAAGAAGGCTGCTTGGAGTAGGTAGAGGCCAAAAAGTTACAAAAGGAATTAAGGTAGAGCAATGGTTAGGAATAAGCACTGATGAAAAACAAAGATTAAAAAAAGCAAAAGAAGGATGGCTCCATAACCGTTGGCCTTTAATTGAAAATAGTATGTCGAGACAAGACTGTTTTTCGTGGTGGGATAAAAATTATCCAGATAGAAATTTAGCAAAATCAGCTTGTGTCGGGTGTCCTTATAGAACGAATGACCAATGGAGAGACATAAAAAATAATGATCCTAATTCATTTGCTCAAGCTGTTCATTTAGACGAAACAATCCGTAAAAACGCTTTAACTCCAGACCTAGAATTGTTTTTGCATAGCAGCCGAAAACCTTTGGAAGAAGTTGATTTTTCAAATGCCGCAGACAAAGGACAAGTTGAGTTTGGATTCTTAGAAGAGTGCGAAGGGATGTGCGGCGTATGACAGACATATTCCATAAAGCTCTAGACACCCGGCAACGGCGTTGGTGGCGAATACCTATCTTGGAGATGAAGTAATGTGCAACATATGCCACGGCACCGCGATGATCAGCCGCCCACGTCGAGAAATTACAGGCAACCAAATCGACGATGAAACTAAGCTCATAATAATTGGCGGAATCGACGCCTGTTGGAAATGTGCCGAAAAAGCGGAAGCTGAATTTCAAGGGGTGAAAGATGTTTAAAAAGGATGATGCCGGGAAGTTACGCGAAAGCTTAATGTGCGAAGATTTTGTTGACCAAATGATCCGCGTTTTGGAGCATGGAGCCGTTCGATATGGCGAGTGGAACTGGTTAAAGGGTGGCGATTGGACGCGCTTCAGCAACGCAAATGCGAGGCATACGAAGGCATGGAAAAACTTCGAAAAGGTCGATCAGGATAGTGGGATTAACCACCTGGCACACGCGGCGGTCAATTTGATGTTTTTGTACTGCTTTGAGGCCAACCAAATAGGCAACGACGATCGACCAGGCAATCAACTGCAAAAGGTTGCTCCACAGGGGTCAAAGCCGTTGCCTGGGGAACATGACGCAGCCTATCGGGTGGCGTGGCTCAAACGACGCATATTAACCATGGAAATGGATGACACTACTGGCCACTCGATGAACGGCCCTTATTTTACTGAGCTAGGCGCTTTAAAGACAGAGTTATGGGGGTTGGAGAAATGACGATCGAAGTGACGTTAACGTGGGTTGAGCTTTGGCAAGCAGCCTTATGCGGATGCACCAGGCGCATCTCATCAATGCGTGACGGGCTTAAAAAAGACAATAATACAATCGGTCGTAGCAACTGGGCGACAGATATCGATGGCGCTGCCGCCGAATTGGCTTACGCGAAATCGACCGGCCAATATTGGTCTGCAAGCCTTAACTCATTCAAAGCCCCAGACGTTGGCGATGTGCAAATCCGCTCCACAAATCACCCTAGTGGTCACCTTATTGTGCGACAAAATGACGCCGAAAATGAGAATTATGTTCTCGTAATATGCCAAGGGTCAAACTTTAAGGTTAAGGGATGGATGTTAGGATCAGAGGCTAAAGATGACACCTTTTGGAAAGACGGGCACCACGGCGAAACAGGTGCCTGGTGGGTGCCTCAAGCGTCTCTCAAGCCAATGAAAGAGATGGTGATATAGCATGGCAACATATCCATCATTGCCCCTGTGGACCGACGCCTATTTAGGCGACACCATGCACCTAACATTAGAAGAACATGGAGCCTATTTGAAGCTTTTGATGATCATTTGGCGGACACAAAATTGCTCAATTCCAGACGACGATAGACGTATCGCAACAATGCTAAATGTGACTTATAAAAAGTGGATTTCGAAGCTAAAACCAAGCCTAATTGAGTTTTTTATGTTAGACGAAAATGGTCACTTAACGCAGAAAAAGTTACTAAAAGTTCGAAAAAACGTTGAGGGTTTCCGCTTGAAGCAATCGACGAACGCACAGGCTAGGTGGTTGAAAACAAACAAAACTAGTAATGCCATGGGAGTGCCAAAGCTATGCCAGACGGATGCTAACCATAACCATAACCATATAGAAGAAGTAAGTATAACCCCCTTATCCCCCTTGAAAGGGGGAGAGATCAAAGCCGTTAAAAAACGAAAAAAGAAATCCAATATGCCAGAAAATTGGACCCCAAACATCCACGCTAAAACGGTAGCACTGAACGAAGGATTTGATGATGACGAACGACGAATTATTTTGCAGCAATTTACCGATTACGCAGCCAGTAGCGGAAAGCAATATGCCGACTGGGATTCAGCCTTCTACAATTGGATCAGGTCGGGCATCACGCGAAATGACGTTAGTCAGCGACGGCGAGCAAATGGGAAGGCGGGAAGTGGAAAAGCACCTGGAAGCATCGTTGCCTCAGTCAATCGTTTCATCGATCAAGCCGGTTCTTAGTTCAGATTATGATTTGCTTGCATTTACGATCGAAGGACCGGTTGCAGTTGATGACATCCAAGCGGCGATTGAAACCATCGAAGAGTTTAGCCAACCCGCGTCCGCCCGTGAAATCGGCGAATTGATTGCGATGGTCTACGCGATGACGGCTCAAAGAAATCAAGATCAGATAACGATGGATTTGGCGATCACCAGCTTTGGCCGGAAGCTGATGGAATACCCGGCAGATGTGGTTCGTGAGACGATGACGAAATGGCCGGACAAATCGACGTGGTTCCCAGCCTGGCACGACCTCAAGGTCGAGCTAGATTGGCGAAATAACAGGGCAAAAATGAGGTCAGCCTTGGAGAAAAAACTAATGGACCTCAACAAATTGAACACAATAAGGAAATTTTAAAATGGCAGATCGTTACGAATTGAAGACAGCGAGATCAGGCACTGATGGCAAAACCTACTGGACCAAAATTGGGGTGATGTTTCCCAATAAATCGGGCAAAGACAGCTTCAATTTGATATTTGAAGCGTTACCAATCCCAGCCATGAGCGACAGTGGGCAAGTAGAAGTTCGCGTGATGGCCATGGAACCGTTTAAGGATGATCAGCAACCACAGCGACCGGCAACGGCTAGTGCGGTGCAATTGGACGATGACGTTCCATTCTGATGGCGAAGAAAAAGCTCAAGGTTGAGAAATTAAGGGCGGACAGAGGGACGTTCGAAGCGTTGAAGCACGGCTCATACGTTGAGATTGAAACGAGTGTTGCCGGGCTTAAAGCGTTACGCAACGTCACCGCTGATCCGCTGTCAACGTACCTCAAACGCAAACAAGTCACGTCGCCTCAGTACCAAGCGGGGCATCTGTTTGGTGAGCATTACGACCGGGCTCAGATGGGGCCGAGATACGCCATGATGCAGATCAGCGCAGACAAGCAGGGCGCAAGCACGATTGGCGCACAGGAAGGCATGGTCAGAGCGAGAGGTGAGGTTCTGGCGGCATTGAAGTTCATTGGCAAGCCACTAAGCCTGGTGGTTGAACACGTTATTGGCCACGGCTTAACTGCCGGTACTTGGGATGGCGTTAAGCACAGCAAAAGGTCATCAGAGGATGGATTAGCTGCCTTACGGTTGGGATTAGAAGGGCTGAAGGATTACTACCGGATGTAGTTGATTACACGCTCTCAAAGGGAAAAACGCTAATAGGGTTTATATATTAGCTAATGTTCCCGAACCGTCCTACTTCACGCGAGCCCATGTCGATGTTAAAGATTTACCACTGTGAGGTTTTGTCCCTCAGTTTCTCTCCCTTTTTTCCCTCGACCGTCGTTGGCCCTCATCCAGTCAATGGCGGTCACCCCTTTGGAGTATCGCACAACATGGGCTTACGTGGACCGAAATCTATGTACTCAAAAAAGATAGCGGACCAGATCATTGCTGGTATGCGCGATGGAAGGTTTATGGGCGATGTCGCTGGTGAGCTTGGGTTCACTGTGAGGGTCGTCAACAAGTGGAAACACGCACATGAAGATTTTGCCGATCGATTGCTGAAATCAAGAGCCGATGGTGTGTATTCAGCACTAGACACAGCCAAAGAAAACTTGATCAATGCAACCAACCGAGATGAGATTTTAAAGGCCAAGGAGATGCTTAATCAGATCAGGTGGGAAGCAGAGAAGCTTGTCGCCGCGTTCCAGCCTGTGGTCAAGTCTGAGGTCAAGCATGAGGGTCCACAGATAGCTGTGATAAGGTGGGAAGATGCGGGAGATGTCGCGTTGGACGCAGAACAAACCGTTCCTGTTCGCGCAGGAGCCAAAACAACCCAGAAACCAAGGAAAAGTGGACTACACAAGGCCGATGTGAAACCCCAAGGGACGAAGGCTATTCACTGAGGTCAGACACAAGATGTAGTAATTTGAGCCTAAATGTAGGGGCTCATCAATCGCAATCCAGCTAAGTCATTGATCTAGAACGAAACACAATTTTCCATAATAAAGATTATGAATTACTCTGTTCTTGTGTACAATCTTTTAGACACAGAAACGGACCCCCCCTTTTGAAACCGACCCCCGCCGAAATCGGGGTAGGGCGAGGAAAGACGGTACTGGACTTTCACCCATCTCACACAGGATTTGACACAAACAATGGCGGCAAAGAAGAAGGCCCCCCCTCCCAAAGAAATTGAGATAACGATCCCGTATACCCCTCGACCATTGCAGAGGGAATTTCACAATAACGCCAAGCGTTGGAACGTCGCTGTATGTCATCGCCGCTTCGGTAAGACGTGTATGGCATTGAACGAATTAATCCGGCGCATCTTGATGTGTCCACATAAGAACCCGACAGGCGTCTACCTGGCCCCCACTTTTTCGCAAGCTGAGAAAGTGGCATGGACTTATTTGATGGACTACACGCGGCCTATACCGGACGTGAAGTACAACCTGGCTAAACTAAGATGCTCGTTCCCGCTACCAGGAAGAGGGACCGCTACCATCCACCTGTTGTCCGGCTCTAACGATGCCGGTGAACAGATACGGGGCATGGCACTTGATTTTGTTATTCTCGATGAGGTTGCTGATCTACCTGAGAAGTTGTTCCCGACCATTATTCGTCCGGCGTTGGCTGACAGGAATGGTGGCGCACTTTGGATTGGCACGCCAAAAAATGAAGGCCCGTTTTTCGATATTTTTAATAAGGCTAAAACCCAGGTCGAGGATGGTGACACGTCTTGGTATTACTGTTTATTCCGAGCTGATGAAACGGGCGTCCTTGATGAAGATGAGATTGAGGAAATGCGGTTACAGCTTTCCGATAATCAGTTCAGGCAGGAGATGCTCTGCGATTGGGGCGCACATATTACCGGCGCTTATTACGCTGAGTATTTGGAAAAGGCTGAAGAACAGGGCCGGGTGGGCAATGTGCCGCATGACAGTGGCTTGCCGGTCCATACGTCTTGGGATTTAGGTGTATCAGACAACACCAGCATCATCTTCTTTCAGGATTTTCATGGCCAGGTGCGAGTTATCGATGCCTATCAGAACTCTGGGCTCGGCTTAGACCATTATGCCAATGTTCTCACCCGTAAGATGGTTGAGGATGGCTTCACATACGGCGATCATTATCTACCCCATGACAGCAAGTCGAGACGCCTCGGTGCCATTGTAAGCACCCCCTACGATATTCTGAGGGAGTTCGGATTTTTAGGCACGGTCGTCCCGATCGAGAAGGTCGCTAATGGGATTGAGAGTGTTCGTAACTTATTGCCGCATTGTTGGTTCGACGCGGTCAACTGTGCCGAGCTTCTGAAGGCGTTAAAGCATTACCGAGTAAAAGAGAGTTCGGGTCTACCCCTGCACGACGAATACTCACATTTTGCCGATTCCATGCGTTATCTGGCGACAGGAAGAAGTGGCATGGCCGGTGGTGGATTTCACCGTTCTAATTGGGATACCCCCATCGAATATCAAAAAAACGGAGCTATTTAATGCGAACGTTAAATGTTGGAAATGCCCAAGAGATGGCGAACTTTTGCCGGAGCCTGGCTGGTTCTGACCGGCTAAATTATAAGATTGGAGCGGTGACCGATAGTGGCATGGCGGATGTCCACGTTGAGGGCAAAGATATAACCCTTGTGTTCCATACCAAGGCTCAAGAGGCGCAATCTATTGAAGACGCTGCCCCTAAACGCCGTGGACGACCTAAGAAGGCCGCTGAATAGTCATATTAGTGTCGCAACGCTTAAAAAAATAGGAAAACCACTTTGGGTTTACTAGACACCAACCCGTTTATGGCTATGAAGAAGGCTGGGTTAAACATCCCAGAGTGGATGTATGCCCCAGACGTTTCCCTGCCGACCGCTGCGGGGATGTTGCCTGGCGCTGGTTTGCATGACGGCGCTCAAATGGGCGGTCAAATGGTCCAACAACGCAAAGCTGGAAATTACGGTAATGCGGCAATGTATGGTCTAGGCGCAATGGGCATGGGCGCGTCAGAGGTGCTTCCTGGCATCCTAGGCGCAACGGCTCGGAAAGGCATTAAAACAGGCTTAAACGGTCTTTTAGACTATAATAGTGGGCCACAGATACCCAAGGAATTATACGAACGTATAGACGCCGCCAATTCAAAGAAACGGAGCCGCTGGTCGCCTGATGGGGAAGCAAAGACGGCGTACAACGATATTGAGGCGACGAGGCAGACGCGCAGAGATGCAGCACCTACAAGATTAGACCCATTAGAACTTGCAAGCCGAAATAGGGATTTAAGGTTAAATCGAATACGAGCAACCCGAAAAGCAGACGCGGCGATTGACCCAGCTTGGAACGCGGCTTTTGCCAAGAAAGTGCGGCAAGACATTGTCGGCGGCTTTTCAAGCTCATCATCAATCAACAAAGCTAATATGGAATCTGTGCCGAGACTTTTAAGGAAAGAAGGCTGGACGATGCGCCACGGGTCAACGGGCCGTGATGGGCGGAAATCTAGCCGTTATGTTGTCTCTCCTGATGGGAAATATGAGGTTAGACTCTCAGACCACGAATTGCCGGATACAGCGCAGCGCAGAGATGCACAAAGTCAATACGGCACTAGATGGAATGATGAAATTATTTTAAGCGGCAATGATAGTCCGCAAGATATAATTACAGAAATTAAGAATCTTTACCAAGAGGGTATAGAGTAACCCCGCCGGACCTGCTCGGGTATCAGGGCCGGAGCCTTTCGTTTACCAAGTATGCCAATCCGACAATGCGAACATTGAGGGGCATGGCTACAACGCCAGAGGTACCAAACGGGGTCTATCTATATTAGGCAAATAATACATTAATTGTAAATAAGAATTTTAAAAAATATGGAATACATCAGCTAATGGGCCTTCTCGACCGCATTAACCAGACTTACGCAGATGGCGGCTTCCCAGCTTTATGGGATAAAGAAGTGTTGCCACCAGTGCGCGGGTACGTGAACTCACGCATGGCGCAACCAGGCCTCTTCGAATCAGATGCTAAAGGTGTAACCGATTGGGTTGTTGATCAGTATGTGAACAAAGACGGCTCTATTAAAAAAGAGGCCCTCCTCACAGATGCGGCGCTATCTGGTTGGGGAAAAATGAGCTTGTTAGGCGCTGGCCTTGGCGGCGTAATTAAGAAGGCTGGGAAGTCAAATACCGATAGAGCCGCAAGCGTTATTAATAGAGCGGACAATTACCAGCTACCGCCTATCGGTCATAACGGTGGCCCTACGATTTATTCAGACCCCGGCGCGGGGCGTCTGCCATCGGGTGAAATGCACCCAGACATTAGACGTTTATTAGAGCAACAAGGCCACCTCGAAAGCGGCAGCGCACCAATTGGCGCACGGGGGCAAAAACTTGGTGTTCCAACGCCGTTTTCTAAAAATTTAAAGGTTGAAGAAGATTATTTGCGGGAGTTAGACCGAGGCTTAATATCCACACCAAGCCCAGATTTAGCCCCACAAAAATGGATCACGCCTGAAGATTTAGAAGGCAAGACAGCATTGGGTATTTGGGGCGATAGAACAGGTGTGGCTGACATTACACAGGTCGGCGGCGTTCCTATTGACCCATATTCAACAGGTGGCGGCATGAATTACACAAGAGACATGCTGACCGGGGATTGGGCTTCTGGCGAGGGTGCTATCGGCGGATTGTTGACCCACATTAATAAATTAAAAGATGACGGTCACGATGTGGTTGGTGGTTTCGCCCCATATGCTGGTACAGGCAGCGATTATTCGACACAGACTATCGATATGTTTTATAGGATTAACGACACTGGCAGACCTATGTCACGTAAAGTGAAAAAGGTTATCAGGGATAGCATCAACGAAAAAGTTGCAAAAGAGAATGCCACAAAGAAGAAGGGTTCTTCAAAACTACCTAAGTTCCCAGATATTAATTCTGAAGAAGCCAAGCAGTATTTTAAAGATTACCCATCAGCCCGTAAATATTTTATTGAGACAATCGATAATTCTAAATTTAGAGAAATGGAAACGGCACCTGACGCGGTGAAGATTCGCCACGCGATTACAGACCCAGACTTAAAAGATAATATACGTGGCTCTGTCGACCCATTAGTGGGGCAGTCGTTTGTTGACTTATCTGGTGACGCCATTGTTAGACGCTCCGACACATTGCCTAAAAGCCACGAAACATATTCACATGATGTGAAGTTTGGCGCTGACAGCCCAACGGATGTAGGGGCTGAAAATTACATGGGTGGTTGGGACGTTCCGCAACCTATGTCGAAAGTATATTCGGATTGGGTTGACCCACGTAGGGCGGCTGGAATCCCAGCACACCAAGACGTGTACGAAATTAGAAAATCTCCCGGCGTTGCCGCTCAGAAATTCACGCCAAAAGTTGTGGATAATTTAATGAAGGGCAGAGAAGACCGCATTAGATACGGCCTTCTCGACGGCTTCTCTAACCGTCGATAGGGTCGACAAACGATTCGATATCTTTAATTAGTTCACCGAGTAGTATTTGGCTCTCGGTTTTATGAGGTGGAATTTCAAAATCTGGTGGCCCTCCGTAGGCTTCCATTTCGTGAATTTCCCAAAAACGTTCAATCAGTTCGTGATGGAATAGGTCAAAATCAGACTTCGTTTTGCGTTGGAACATTGCTTCGTCGATATCGCGT
>Ga0307997_10000462_pt1 | contig 18545 bp, 22 predicted proteins | sample Davwhametageno36_FD_203165 | JGI IMG/M metagenome (GOLD analysis project Ga0307997, IMG submission 203165) | Marine microbial communities from Davis Island wharf, Antarctic Ocean - #36 | ecosystem: Environmental > Aquatic > Marine > Unclassified | place: Antarctic Ocean: Davis Island wharf... | reverse complement strand
CAAATCTCCGCTTTCTGCTTGTCGTTGAAGAATCTCCGCTTTCGGTACGCCATGATTTACACTCCATCTTTCCAAAAAGACTAAAGTGTTGCGTTGACCCTTTGAAACCGCAGGACCTAACTGACATTCATGATCAGAAAACTTATGTCTGCTTTGCTAGATGGCCCTTGTATGCAGCATCAAAAAACGCGCGCTCGCACAATACTGCATTGCGAAACATCGCAGCCGCTTTGGATTGCTGATGTTCGTTCAAATCAGCCCAGCAATTGTCCAACTGATCGCGGAGATGGTTCACAACACTTTCGAATTCTTCGCCAGTATGCAGATCTATCCATTCGGAGAACCAAAACGGCAAATCCGCGTTGTAGGTTTTGTAGCGGTTTGCCCAGGTCAAATAGCTCCATTCTGCCACGACTAGAACCGCCAGTATTTGTTCATACCGACCAGAGATACGCGCCGATTGCATCAGGTTCTGAAACGCGTGGGTCGATGGTGCAGCTGAAACATTCGGGTCGATTTGAGACACCCCAAGTGCCTCGAAACTGCGTAAAAAATATGTATTCTCAGTGCTGGTCACGAGTCCCAAAAACTGGATCATAGGGGTCCGACCCGCCAATGTCGGGGCATGCGCGATGGCCGCCGCTAAAAGCCGCACAAATTCATCGATGAACTTGTAATCCTGAACGAGATACCACCGCATTTTGTCCAGAGGCAGTGTGCCCTCAGCCAGTTCTTTGCAGAACGGATGATCCGTTGCGGCATCCCAATTACTTTGAATAGAGGTCTTTAAAAGATCGGTGGCGCGCATATCAGTGCTTTCTATGTATTGGAGGTGCCTTGCGCGTAGCGGGTCAATCGGTCGGCGAGTATGCCCACCGCGATGTGTAATATCACCGTAAGGCATGCAAGAACGATCAAACTGGCGAACATCAGGTCAATTTTTGCGCGACCATTGGCAAGTAGCATCAAGTATCCAAGCCCTTTCGAGGCTCCGACCCATTCACCGATGACCGCACCGATGGGGGCATAAACCGCTGCGAGCTTTAGACCGGTGCCAAGGCTGGGAAGAGCGTTAGGAATTTGAATGTGCCGCATAAAGGTCCACTTGCCGGCATCCATCGAAATCATCAAATCGCGATATCCGCTGTCGATCCGCGCAAGCCCGTCGTGGAATGCAGATGTTACAGGAAAGTAGATGATCAAAACCGTCATCACGATTTTTGATCCCATGCCGTAGCCAAACCAAAGCGTCAGCAAGGGGGCCAACGCAAAAACGGGTACGGCTTGGGTGAACACGAGGATCGGCAGCATCAGTCGCTCTGCGGTCTTAGACATCGCCAGCTGGATTGCCGTTGCAACGCCAAGCAGCGTGCCAATCAGTAATCCAAGCACAACTTCTATTGCTGTTACCCAAGCATTTTCGACTATGATCACTCGACTTTTGTACGCAGCCTGCGCGACCCGCCAAGGGGATGGTAGGATGAAATGAGGGGCATCTGTAATGATTACCAGCGCCTGCCAAAGGCCAAGCCCAATCAGCAACGCAAATACGATATCCGAGAACCTCACGCGGCGATCCCTCGCAAATATGCAAGCAATTCGGCCTGACAGACGAGCGTTTCCGCTGCGTTTATCTCACGCAAGGCGGCGGTTTTGGGGACTTGCCAGTTTTGCGTTGCTTGCGCGGACATAACAGTAATCTGATGAGCAACGCGTGCCGCCTCAGCTGGATCATGGGTAACCAATAAAACGGTGCGGTCTTTCAAAACGTCAGCGGCCAGCTCTTGCATATCGGCCCGCGTGCCTGCATCGAGCGCTGAGAACGGCTCATCCAGAAATACGATTGCGCGGTCTTCAAACAGTGTGCGCGCGAGGGCTGCCCGTTGCCGCATACCTCCCGAAAGTGTAGCTGGTTTTTGATCCGCATGGTTTGACAGTCCGACACGGCGCAGCAAATCACGAGCTGATGCAGTATCGGGCACCCTCCCCCGCAGGCGCGCGCCAATGCAGACATTATCCAGCACCGACAACCACGGCAGCATGAGATCAGATTGCGCCATATAGCTGATGCGACCTGCCAATTTAATACCGTCTGTGGCGATAAACGACCCGCAGAAGACGCCCCCTGTTTTAAGTCCAAGGATCAGGCGCAGGATCGTTGATTTGCCCACACCTGACCGCCCTAACAGGCAGGTCCATTGTCCACCGGGGATATGCAGGTCCGCATTGAACAGAACACGGCCACCGATGCGGTGTTGGCCTTTCAATGTAATCCCTGGCGACTTGCTCATGCGCCGTTCAATCCCATTTGCCAGAACCCTACTTCGAGTGATGTCGCCATGCTAAATCTGCCTTGTAGAGCCGCTGCACTTGGGCTGTGAGACAGATTACCGATCCGACGTGCTACGGCGTCGTCGATCATCGCACCTACATTGGTGCAAACGGTTTGATACTCTGGGCTCGCATAGGTCGTTATCCATTCTGCATATGGCGTGTCGTCTGCCTTGCTAACCATCAAACGCAGGCCAATCTCACCATACCCCATAACGCAGGGTGCCAAAGCTGCCATTAAATCCAGAAAGTCGCCTTGAAGGCCCGCATCCATCACGTAGCGGGTATAGGCGAGGTTCTCGACTGCTTCGGTTGCGGCAAACAAAGCGGCCTCATCAATGCCTTCAGCCGCGCAGGTTTTCACATGCAGTGACATCTCGTGATTGACCAGTGCGTCCACTGTACCAGCACATATTTTCATTTCTTCAAGCGTTTCAGACTTGACCACGGCCAGCGACCACGCGCGGGAAAAGTGTACCAAAAACACATAATCTTGGATCAAATAGTGCAGGAATGCGGATCGCGGCAGAGAACCGTCTCCTAGACCTTGAACAAAGGCGTGATGCGTGTAGTCGTGCCACGGGGCCGCAGCCCCTTCGCGCCAAAGCGCAAAGGTTTTGCCATAATCGGGTACCATCAGTTTGCCGTCACGTCGATGGCGATTTTGGACACTGGATTTTGCGTTGGGATGAGGCCAGCTTCATGCAAAAAAGCCTCGAACGCCGCATAACGCCCTTCGTCCATAGCGGTTGGACGCAGAGCAAACCGTGGCAATGTGTCGACCCACGCTTTGGCATTCAGCTCGTCTTGCAGTTCGGCGGATGTGCCTGAAAAGATCTCCCAACTATCTTCGGGGTGGTTCACCATGTATTGCGTCGCCTTCTCGGTTGCAGCCAAGAAACGCGCGATCATTTCTTTGTCCATCGTGTCGCTGTTCGCGACATAGATCAGCTCGTCATAGGATGGCAAACCTTCTTCTTCGACAAAGAAGCAGTTGCCTTCGATCCCTTCGATTTCCATCTGATTCAATTCAAAGTTGCGGTACGCGCCGATGACGGCATCAACCTGACCGGACATCAAGGACGGTGACAGCGACCAGTTCACGTTGACCAATTCCACATCGTCCAAGGACAATCCGTGGTGACGCAAGATCGATCCCAAGACGGCCTCTTCAACGCCACCAACTGAAAAGCCGACTTTTTTACCCGCCAAATCAGCGGGGGATTGGATCGGTCCGTCAGCCAAAGCTAATAGGCAGTTCAAAGGGGTTGCGACCAATGTTCCGACGCGCAGCAAAGGAAGACCTTCATGGATTTGCAGATGCAACTGCGGTTGATAGGAAATCGCAAGTTCCGCTTTACCTGCCGCGACCAATTTTGGCGGGTCAGAGGGATCGGCAGGGGCGATAATTTCGACCTCTAGGTCTTGTTCGGCAAAATAGCCTTTTTCCTGTGCAACGATGATTGGGCCGTGATCCGGATTGACGAACCAATCCAGTAAAACGGTCATTTCGTCTTGGGCCATGAGTGGCGAAGCGGCGAGAGATATTGCTGCGGTCAAAGAAGTCAGTTTCATGTCGGTTGTCTTTCCGTTGGTGGCATGTCGCCAATTGCAATTAAAGTGATGTCACCGTCCCAATAAGAACGAAGATATGTGGCTGCTTGCCACGCGCGCAGACCAGATCGGCACGCGAATACAGCCCGTTGATTGGTGGTTGGTGTTGGCTTTTGATAGGCAAATTGCGCGACTGTCAGGCGCTGCGCATTTTCGGCAACCTGTGTTGCGGATTCTTCTATGCCGCGCAATTCAATGACGAAGTCGGAGAGCGTGATGTCCAAAGCTGCGATAAACGTCAAATCTGGTGCCGGGTCTGGCGCCGTATCGAACCGGAAGCTGCTGGAACGGAAATTCAGCATATCAAAGCGGATCAGTTGGCCCAAAGGTGATGGTGTCTGACCGATCAAGAACGCCAGTGCCATCTGCGCCTGTGCCGCCCCGATCATACCAACAACGGGTCCGGTGACCCCAGCAGTCGCGCAGGTTGCGGCGCGATCTGGCAAATCGGGAAAAACGGCCCGCAGCGACGGCGCTGTACCACAGAAACCGCCAACGTAACCCGCAAATTCCAAGGCTGACGCGCTGATCAGCGGGACGCCCAACGCTTTACATGTATCTGACAAAACATAGCTGGTGGCAAAGTTATCCGCACAGTCTAAAGCCAACGTGCTTTGCGTAACGAGTGCTGTCACGTTTGACGGATCGAGAGGTGTTTCGACCGTTTCAATTACACAATCAGCATTCAGAGCCCGCAGTGTTTTTGCCGCAACACTGACTTTGGTCCTGCCGATGTCAGTCTCGCGAAACAAGGTTTGCCGATGAAGGTTTGATAGCGCAACGGTGTCCCCGTCTACCAACGTCAGTCGTCCAACACCTGCTCCAACCAAATATTGCAGAACCGGCGCGCCCAGGCCTCCAACACCGACCACAAGAATATGTGCCGCTTGGATCGCCACCTGTCCAGTTTCGCTTACTTCGGGCAGACTGATTTGTCGCGCGTATCTGCTCATCGTGTTGCCTTCAGCCATGCGTGAACGCGGTCCTCGGGGCTTTCGTTCAATGTGATGTCTGTAACAGCGGCGACAACGTCCGCGCCTGCATCAAATGCACCTGCAGCGCGATCGATTGACATACCCCCGATAGCGACCAACGGCGTTTCACCAATCAGTTCACGCCATGTAGCCAATTTTGGAATACCCTGTTCGTGCCACTTCATTTTCTTCAGGATCGTTGGGTAAATCGGCCCCAATGCGATGTAGTCAGGTGTAAGCGTCATGGCACGTTTCAGCTCTGCCTTGTCATGGGTGCTGATGCCAAGCCGGAGACCGGCTGCGCGGATGGCTGTGATATCGGCGTCATTAAGGTCTTCTTGTCCAAGGTGGATATAATCGCAGCCCGCGTCGATTGCCGCTTGCCAATAGTCGTTGACGATCAATGTGCAGTCATGGCGTGCACAGATCAATTTCGCGCGTTGAACATGGGCGCTTACGATGCCAGCAGAAACGTCCTTGATCCGCAATTGAACCAATTTGATCCCAAGCGGGACCAACCGTTCGATCCAATCGGCACTGTCAAAAATCGGGTAGAAGCGATCCAAATTCATTCCAAGAACGCCTTTCCTATTACGGGTGTCGAGGGAGATGCCATATCGCGTGGTTCCATCGGATCAGCCGCGTGGGCCAATTGACCACCTTTGATCGAAGTCGCGAAGGCTTCGGCCATTGCAGCGGGGTCGCCCGCCTTGGCCACCGCGGTGTTCAACAGAACGGCGTCATACCCCATTTCCATTGCTGCCGCGGCTTGTGAGGGCAGACCAAGGCCCGCATCGATAACCAGTGGCACGTCAGGGAAATGGGCGCGCATGGCCCGCAGCCCGAAGATGTTGTTTAACCCAAGACCAGACCCAATCGGTGCGCCCCAAGGCATCAAAACCTCGCAACCTGCGTGCAACAGCTTGTCAGCTACAACCAAATCTTCGGTCGTGTATGGGAACACCAGAAATCCGTCTTCGGTCAGAATACGAGCGGCGTCGACCAACCCAAAGACATCAGGTTGCAGCGTGTCTTCTTCACCAATGACTTCAAGCTTGATCCACTTGGTATCGAAAACCTCGCGTGCCATATGCGCCGTCGTTACGGCTTCTTTGACGCTGTGACATCCTGCGGTATTCGGTAGAATATGCACGCCGAGATCACGAATAAGCTGCCAGAAATCCTGTCCTGCACGATCTTGTCCGCTTTCGCGGCGCAAAGACACCGTTGCAACGCTAGCGCCACTGCGTTTGAATGCATTCGCCAGAATCGTAGGCGACGGATATTGTGCCGTCCCCAGCATCAAACCGTTAGACAATGCCGTGCCGTAAAAATTGCGCATGACCTATCCTCCCTGCATCGGGGCAAGGACTTCGATGGCGTCACCGGCGCTGAGAATGTGATCAACACGCGCGAGGGCAGGAACAAACGTGCCATTTACTGCAGTTGCGATTTTCGCACCACCATAGCCTTCGATCACAATTAGGTCGGCCAATGTAGTGGCCTGCGCATCGATTGATGCACCATTAAGCAGCAGTTTCATCCATCACCTCGGGAGTTCTGTTTTCAAAGATTAAATCAGCCACCATTCGCGCGAGGGCCGGAGCCAAAAGGAACCCGTGCCGGAACAGGCCATTGGCACTGATCAAGTTCCCATCGCGTCTGATACGCGGCAAATTGTCGGGAAAGGCAGGGCGGCTGTCGACGCCGATCTCAAGCACCTCGGCCTCGCCAAACGCGGGGTTCAAGGCATAAGCAGCGCTCAATAATTCCAGTAACGCACGTGCAGTGACGTGCTTGCCTGCGCGGCCTTCAACCATTGTCGCCCCGAGCATAAAGATGCCTTCCCCGCGTGGTACAATGTACAGCGGCACACGGGGGTGAAGCATTCTGATCGGTCGGGTTAAGGCGACATCTGGACAAGATAAAATCAGCATTTCACCTTTGACGCCGCGCAAATCGCTGTGTCTATCTTTTGCCTGATAGCCCCTGCAATCGATGGTCAAACCACGCCGTGCATATTTGGCAGGATCTGCATCGTCTTGTGCAAACTGGCCCCCATCGGCCAAAAGGCTGTCCCGTAGTTGGTCGAGGGCTGTGCGCGGCGCAAGATGGGCTTCGCTCTCAAAAAATAGTCCTTTCGAGAAACGGTTCCCTAGATCAGGTTCAAGATTTGAAATCTCAGGTCCTGAAACTTCGCGAAAACCGGTTGTTCGGCGAGCGAACCGCACAAGATTTGACTTGTCGCGGGCGGGGGATACAACAAGCGAACCGCGTCGGTGCACGGCATTGGTTTTAGTCTCCCACCAATCGGCTGCTTCGCACCCCAGACGGACAACGGGTTCTTCGGCGCTTTCGCCTTCGCAAAACGGGGCAAGCATGCCGCCCGCCCACCATGAACATGCATGTGCGCCAGGTTTCGTATGCCTATCAACAAGCATGACATCAGCCCCACGATCCAGCAACTCGCGAGCGATGCATAGTCCCGCCACACCGGCACCGATGATGGTAACCTCTACCATCACCACTGACCGTGAAAGTGGTGCACCGGACCGTGGCCTTTGCCGATGTGCAAGCTGTCCGCAGCTTTGATCGCTGCTTGGAGATATCCGTGCGCCACCGTCACGGCATTCTTAAGACCAAGCCCATTTGCAAGTTGCGCGGCAATGGCAGCGGAATAGGTGCATCCAGTGCCATGGGTGTTGCGGGTGTCGATCCGCGGCGCGGCGTATGTGGCAATAACGCCGTTTGCATCGACCAGCACGTCAGTACAGATACCGCCAACCGCATGACCGCCCTTCATCAAAACCGCCTTTGGCCCCAGCCCGATCAACTGTCGCCCCTGTGCTACCATTTCTTCTGGGGTTGTCGCCTCAGAGCTGTTCAATAACCTCGCGGCTTCGGGTAAATTCGGTGTGAGAAGGTTCGCGCGCGGTAAGATGTGCCTAATCAGCGCGTCTACTGCGACGTCTTGCAAAAGCGCGTCACCCGATTTTGCGATCATCACCGGATCGACAACAACAGGGCCATCAAACATGATTAGACGTTTGGAAGTCGCCTCAATGATCGATACAGAGAACAGCATCCCCAGTTTGATCACATCAACATCGAGGTCCGACAAGACCGCATCAATTTGCGCGGCGACGACGTCGGCTGGAACCTCGTGCACCGCAGTGACAGCAGTGGTGTTTTGGGCAGTCACAGCAGTGATGGCGCTTGCCCCATACACACCATTTGCGGAAATAGCTTTGAGATCGGCCTGTATGCCGGCACCGCCGCCACTATCAGATCCAGCGATGGTCAGGACAATTGGGGTCTTTTTCATCACAGGCACGTCTCCACAATGTGGGTATGCCAACGTGAGAATGAGCCATGTGCGATCAGCATCGCAGATTACACCCGTTCCCTACGCCGGTATAACCCGGATCAGGTTCGACGGGTCGGTGCATGCACCTCTCAGCCCAAATGGGCCCCCCGACGGATTATTTCGTTGCTGGCGCGCCGTTACTTGTGGGCGTTCCAGCTTAATTCTGCGGTATAGGTAGGATAAGATCGGCGCGACTGCAATATCCAAAGTGACGGGTGGCACAATGGTGTTAGATGAAGTGGTTGGTATTTCGCATAGATGTTCCCGCTACAATGGTGCCCAGATCAAGTATCTTCATATCTTCAACGCGGACCTTAGAACTCCTCACAGCATCCGACACTCTGGGCTCTTCAGGAACCTTCGCTGCGTAGTGCTCGAACGACGGGTCTACGGCCTTGGAGCGAAATTCATAATATTTGAACCAAGGAGTGCTATCCAATGAAGTCAAAGAGTTGGCTTGGTGCGTAACTCAGGTGCGAAACGCTAATATCCATGCTGTGTAGCGGTACTAATATTCTTAGTGGGCATTATAATTAGCACGTAATGAGTAAGACACTTTCTTTTTCCGACAGAAAGTGTCAGAAATACTATTAGCTAATATTAATATCCCTTCCAGCCCTCTTTGCAGACCTGCCAGATCGGTAAACGTCCTATCGAAAGCAAAGGGGGATTTATGTCCAAAACCAATTTAAACCGCTGCGAAAACCGTGAACCGCAGGTCCGCGAGATTAACCGAAGCGCCGCTGGATTTGATGCGGCAGAAGACACGCTGCTAACTATCGCGCGCTGTTTTTTCCAAAGCTATGCAATTCCTGACAGCCAGTCTTGGATGCCTGGATATGATATTGCTGAGGCTGCATTTGGGGATGAAACTGGTTCAATGATAGCGACGCGGATGTTTACTGCACTGCGTGCAGTGCGGTATTCTCGGCGGTCAATGTTCTGCTTTAACTCACCCACTTGCGCATGCTGTGCGCAAGTTGTGACCGAACATGAACGTCGCCTTATGCAAGCTTTGCAGTCGATCCGTTGTAATTATACAGGGCGAGCCCAAACAGAGCTGATGATGCTTTGTGAAGGTAACAGTGTCGTGCAGGTGATTGATGCAATGATTCGACTTTCTAATGTCTTACCTTCTCGTGTAGAACAGGCATACGTTGATGCCTGATATAATTTTTAATCCATACAGCACAAATCCTTATGGTCAGTTTCATTGCGATACAGCCAGCCTTTGCCCCGTTAGCAAAGCGCTTCTTCCGGTTATTAGGCATTTCCTGAATGCATTGCTAAAGCCCAAGACCATGGGGTGGCGTTTTGCGCAAACTTCCGCGGTCGGCACATGGGGCGAGGGGAGGGGCCTTGCGATTGCCTATTGCACTCAACAATTCCTTTCCGCAGTGCTTATGTGCCGACCGGTTCCATTGAGTTTTAACGATCCTCTTAATTTGGGGCTGCGGGAGGAAATGAAGGGTGACGAGGCGGCCATGTTAAGTCTTCTTAGTGCGATGCGTGCGGATGAAACAGCACAGGCGCGCGCATGTGTGCTGTATCTGACGCAAGGCCAGATGCGGGCTCCCGTTGTGCAATCTGCGTTGATATTGGCCAAGCGGTTGGAATTTGACACATCAGGTGCGGGGCCTCGCAAAAAACCAGTTTTGCGGGTCGTGGAATGAAAATTGTATCAAATATAAATATCTTGACAATTTTAGTCAGGTAATAGATTTCAACCGTATGAACACCTGATGTTCACAACTTCTGGAGACTACCATGACATACGCTTTGACGCGTCGTGGTTTTGCTCTGGCTACCGTAGCCACCGCGACATTTTTCGCGTCAGCACCGCATGCTTTTGCGCAAAGCCTAACTATTACTGATATTGCTGGCCGTGAGGTGACGCTGCCTGAACAGCCGTCGCGGATTATCCTTGGCGAAGGCCGGATGATGTATGCGGTCGCCCCGCTGGCAACTGATGATCCGTTTGAAAAGATTGTCGGTTGGAAAGACGACTTGATCCTTTATGATCCTGACGCATTCCGCCGGTTTGAGACAGCCTTCCCCGAAGACACAGCCCGCATGGTGAATTTTGGGAGCCCCTATGCTGGTGATTTCAGCATTGAGGCTGTCCTTGAAAATAACGCAGACCTACTAATTCTTGATCTTGGTAATCTGTTTAAAGCGGAAGAAACCGGTTTAATTGAGAAACTGGACGACGCAGGCGTGCCTGTTGTATTTGTCGATTTTCGCCAAGACCCAACAGCCAATACTGTGCCGTCTATGTTGATGCTGGGTCGCATTTTCGGCGAGCAAGACCGCGCTGCGAAATTCATCGACTTCTACGTTGCTGAAATGCGCAAAGTGACCAATGTCGTGCAATCAATGGCAGCTGATGAAAAGCCATTGGTGTTCATGGAAAACGCTGCGGGCTATAGTGCGGGGTCGTGTTGCACGACATACGGTAGCTTTAACTATGGTCGTTTCATTGAACTGGCAGGTGGACAGAATTACGGGTCAGGTCTTTTTAGTGGCTTCAAATCGGAAGTCAGCCTTGAAGCTTTGATCACAGCGGACCCTGATATTTTGTTAGGCACCGGTGCGAACTGGGCAGAAGCACGGCCAGAAACAATGGCAATTCTTCTGGGCTATGATGCTGATCCAGCAGTCAACGCAGAGCGCTTGCAAACCCTTGCTGATCGTGACGGTTTTAGAGATTTAAAGGCTGTTAAAAACGGACAGATGCATTCGATTTATCATCAGTTCTATAACAGTCCCTACCACTTTATTGCCATCCAGCAGCTCGCAAAGTGGATCCATCCAGAGGAATTTGCAGACCTCGATCCGGATGCCACGTTTGCACAATTGCATGATAAGTTCATGCCGTTTGAAGCAGGCGGACAGTTCTGGGTAAGCCTGCCCTAACAGGCCTACCGAGTTTCGCGGGGTGGTCGTGCATGGTCACCCCGCATTTCTCATTCTGAAAGTTGAATTTATGGCTGACGTTGGTTCGGATCACCGCCAAACGGTGACCACATTGGTAAGCAATTATCAGTATCGCAGTCTGAAAAGATGGCTGCTGCTTTTGGCCACTATCGGTATTTTATGTATCATGGTTGTCATCGACATCATGACTGGCCCCGCGAGCCTGTCGTTTAGCGAGGTCATTCGTGTCATTCTTAATCCGCCCGATGCAACGCCGCAGCAACGCGTTATTATCTGGGATCTCCGGATGCCAATCGCGCTTATGGCGATCTGTATTGGGGCAATGCTGGGTGTTGCGGGTGCAGAAATGCAGACGATCTTAAACAACTCGCTGGCTGATCCGTTTACGCTTGGCTTGTCCTCGGCAGCGAGCTTTGGTGCTGCTCTTGCGATCACGCTGCAATGGTCGATCATCCCCGGCGCTGGTATCTTCCTTGTAACAGGGAATGCATTTGCTATGGCGATGTTGACGTCACTGGCATTGTACGGGTTCACGCGTTTGCGCGGTGTTACACCTGAAACGATGATCCTTGTCGGCATCGCGATGCTATTCACCTTCAACGCGCTGCTCGCATTGCTACAATACGGCGCATCGGAACTTGAACTGTCGCAAATCATTTTTTGGCAACTTGGGTCATTGGCCCGTGCAAGTTGGGGCAAGGTTCTGACCTGTGTAATTGTGCTGGCGATTGTGGTGCCATACTTCATGTCGCGGTCATGGTCCTTAACTGCGCTTCGCATGGGCGAAGACAAGGCGGCAAGCCTTGGTGTCAATGTTTCATTCCTAAGGCTCAGCGTATTGGCGGGTGTATCCTTGTTGGCCGCCGTTGCTGTGTCCTTTGTCGGTGCTGTGGCCTTTGTTGGCCTTGTTGGGCCCCATATCGCTCGGATTGTTGTGGGTGAAGATCAGCGTGGGTTCCTTCCATTCTCAGCTCTTGCTGGCGCGCTTATTATGTCGGGCACATCAATTGCGTCCAAGGCTATCACCCCCGGCGTTATCTATCCGATTGGCATGATCACTTCGTTGATCGGCATTCCGTTCTTTATCTCACTGATCCTGTCGCAACGACAAAGGCACTGGCAATGAAAAATGAGTTGGCAATGGTACTTTCCGCAAGTGAACTTTCGGTCCAATTTGGATCGCGAAAGATTCTGCACAACACTGGCTTTGATGCATTGCAACCGGGGCAACTTACGGCGTTGATTGGACCGAATGCAGCGGGTAAATCGACCCTATTTCGTACAATTGCAGGACTGATTAAATCCCGTGGTGGCAAGGTGATGCTTGGGGGGCAAGACTTGTCCACGCTTAGCACAAAGATCCGATTGCAGCGGGTGTGTTTCATGCCGCAGTTCTTTACGGCCAATGCAGCCTTATCCGTTTTTGATGTCGTCCTGATGGCACAAAAACAGCTAAGTGGATGGCGCGTGAATGAAGCCGATATGACTGCAGTTGCGCAAAACTTACATGCCGCAGGTATCGGCCATTTGGCGGATGCCAACATCGGAGAGTTGTCAGGTGGGCAAGCACAAATGGTTTCGGTCTGTCAGGCGCTTACGCGGCGCGCAGATGTGTATTTGTTTGATGAGCCGACATCTGCGCTTGATCTTCGTCACCAGCTTGATGTTATGGACCGTATCCGTACAGCAATGCGAGAACGCAATGCGATTGGGATGGTGGCCTTGCATGACCTAAACCTTGCCGCCCGATACGCCGATCACCTTGTCTTGATTGGCGCCGGCAAAATACTGAACCAAGGACCGCCAGATCACGTTCTATCAGATCCATTAATAGCCCAAACCTATGACGTCGCAATTGAGACATCATCGGGACCGCGAAAGGAATTGAATGTTCATGCCTACGCTTAGAAATTCGCTACGGAACGCCGCCATTGCCACCCTTATGTGCGGCACGCCCTTTGAGGTTGCAGCCGAAGAGTTCCGCGTAATGATGTTGAATGCAGCCCCAGATAACGCAAAGCATATCAATGTCTTTACGCCTGATATCTTGCGTATTGCACCAGGCGAAACTGTTACATTTGTTCCAACAGATAAGGGGCACAATACGGCGTCCAGGCGCGGTATGATCCCTGATGGGGCTACACCGTGGAACAGCCCGCTAGATGAAGAGTTCAGCGTCACCCTGACTGTGCCTGGCGTATATGGCTATGTTTGCTTGCCGCACTATGAAGTGGGAATGGTTGGCCTGATCATTGTAGGGGATGATATGTCCAATTTTGGGACTGCATCTAAGACACGTCAACTTGGTGCCGCGCGCGGTGCGTTCCGTGACCTGTTTTTGAGGCTAGAGGAGGGTGATTGATTGACTGCTTGGGGCAATTAGTGTCACGGTCAAACATCAATGAAATCTGACAAAAGGATCCATGCATGAAGCTCACGACAAAAGGGCGATATGCGATGGTTGCTTTGACCGACATCGCGCTGGTTGAAGGCTTGGAACCCGTCAAGCTTGCTGAGATAGCACAGCGGCAGGATATTTCCCTCGCCTATCTTGAGCAGTTGTTCGTCAAATTGCGTCGCGCTGAATTGGTTGTCTCCTTAAGAGGATCTAGCGGAGGGTACCGCTTGGCACGCCGCGCTGAAGATATCAGAATTGTCGATGTTTTTCGGGCAGTTGATGAATCTGTATCGGCACTGGACAAAGGGGCTGGTGCCTCTGGTGCTGTTTCGGGATCACATGCACAATTGATGACCAATCAGCTTTTGGAAGGCCTAAGTGCAAATGTTTATGTCTTTTTGCACAGCACGCGACTTTCCGATGTAATCGAAAATACGTTGGCACCTTGCCCGGCAGTTCCTGCATTGTTTGAGCTCGTCCAAATCGAGGTTTTAGAACCCGAGACAGTATAGCATTTTTTATCCAGTCGTTATGCCAACCAAATGGTTGTCCCATTGCAGTCCAGTGATCTGACTTTTGACTGTTTTCCCACGCGCAACATTCATCAGTGCACCGGTCCCTGATGAAATCATAACGCCCGCATTTGTCATTGCGGCACCGCTGGCATCAAGCAGATCAACTGATTTGGTCAGCGCGTTATCTGCCAGATTATAGTGCTGGATTAGCCCGCCGCGTGGCGATGTTACGATGACGGCATCACCGATCCCAGAGAATGCGACGCTACCAACGTATCCTTGCATCTTGCGAAGCTGCTCTGTCGATGCTTCCATGAGGTTTAGTGCTGCACCACGAACGTGGGTGCCAACCAATCCAGGCGGGTTGCCTTCACCCTGCCACTGCATACCAAAGGCAACGTTGCCATTCGTTGCAACCGCCAGATGCCGGATCGAGTTTTTATGCATCTCTGGTACCAGCACACAAGTTTCAACAACCGAACCATCTAGGATGTAACTGATGTTTGGGGCCATGCTCGGGATATTGAGTTTTGTGCGGCCCGTGTCGGGATGTGTGCCGATCCCCCCATTTGCCACCACCAATACGTCGGTCTTAGGCAGGCGTTTGATATCATGTGGGCCAATGCCGCCGCTGGTGAAATTGGCGATACGTGTGTAGTTGTTCGTGACATCCCAAACGCCAACGCGGCCAGTCCCTGCCTCAAAATCGTTCTCGGTCGTATAAAGCAGAGATCCGTCCATACTAAACGTGCCGTGTCCATAAAAATGGCGACCATTTGGTGCGGTCAAAGTTGCAATGACTTGGCCGGAAATACAGTCGATAACTATTGCAAACGTACCAGGCCTGCGAGCAAATGCGACGGCAATTGGTTGCGTCGGATGGGCTGCAGCTGCGTGGCCACGCGCGGGTAAAGGCAGTTGGAACACCACCTGAGCCGCAGCATTGATCCCGCAAAGAACATACGATCCATCAGTTCTGACCGCCGCAGATAAAAATGCAGGAAAATCTACATCAGCCCATGTGGTTGTTGGTGCTAAACCGGTTGCTAATAGCCCTGCAATGAACTGTCTGCGATTGGCCATATCAGTCACCGTCGAGTGCGTTAAAGCCTGCAGCCACACCTAGGTGCGGCCCCAGCTCGTCGCGTGCAATTGTGCGTATGGCTTCAATTGATTTATGTACAATTTCAATCTTGAAGCGGGATTGAGGCACGGCCACTCCGGCGAAAGTTGGGTCTTCAAGCGCAAGCAGTTGATCATGCGCACGGTTAAAGCTGTCTAAGAGTTTGGATTGTAACGGCAGGTTTCCGTCCGCAAGGCGCAGCGCAAGATCGTCTAAAGTGGCTAATGACACAGCCACATGCCGCATAGACCTTGCTGATCGCCACGCTTCTGCACGGGTTGCGCGGGGTTTGTCAAACGTACCAAGTGGTCGCCCCATGCGCGTTTCAGACGTAAATTGTAACCCAGTCAAAAGAGCCTTGAATAATTCTTGAGTCGCTTCGGCGTCAGACCGGTAAACTCCTGAAGCAGATGGTTCCAATAGCTGCTCGGCGTAAGCGTCCTGCCATTCATCGCTCATTGCAGTTGCCATGCGGGCGATGTCTGCTGCCATTGTCTGAATAAGCAGGCAACGATATGCGGGGTTTCCTGCTGTGCTGATTTTGGCATCGTAAAGCAAAAACTCTAGCGCATAAAATCCCCGCGCAGAAATTGACATATCAGCATAGGTGGCCGCACTTTGGGCGATCGTGTCTTCAACAAGGATCAATCCCGCGAGGGCTTTGGGTGTCGCCCCACGACTGTCAGGCCAAAACGCCAACGCAAAGGCGCGATTGTCGACCTCTGTTGGGCCAAACCGCATATGGCTGACCGCAACCCACGCATCAAATGCGTCCGCATAGTGGGCGCGCAAATCATCAGACGTGCAATCTTGGATGCTGGCATTTGCAAGGGTCTGACTACCGGAGGCAAGGTCAGCAAAGCGGGGTAAAGCATGTGCTGTTACTATGTCACGTGTGAGGTCAGCTTTGGACTGAGCTGCACCACTAAGAGGTAACAGGGTCAGCGCAATCGCAACGAGGACATTTTTCATAAGCTCTCCAAAAATGTAATAAGTGCATCGCGATCTGCTTTGATCATTGCAGCGACCGCATCGCGTTGGCTTTGTGCTTCTCCGCCATGCCACATGACGGCCTCTAGCAACGATCGCGCGCGTCCATCGTGAAGAAAATAAGTATGCCGGCTGACTTGTTCAGTTAAACCTACGCCCCATAACGGCGGCGTCCGCCATTCGTGGCCTGTGGCCCGTGCCTCTGGGCGGTTATCGGCAAGGTCGTCGCCCATGTCGTGTAGCAGCATGTCGGTGTAAGGCCAAATCAGCTGGAAACTTTGCTCGGGCTGATCTGTCAGCCGATGTGTTACAAAACTTGGCGCGTGACATGCAATACAGCCCGTTTCATAAAAAACCTGCTTGCCACGCAACACTGTTGCGTCGTCGACATTTCGGCGGGCAGGCACTGCAAGGTTGCGACTATAGAATGACACAAGATCAAGTATTTCTGCGTCGACTTCAAACACGCGCGCATCGCCGTCACCGTGGGTGGCTGTCTGACATGTTGTCTGCGCTGCCGTGCATTCGCCTGCGCCCATGGGGTTCAATGGCGACGAAATACCAATGTCACCGGAAAATGCATCTGCTGATTGTTGCCGGATCGTTGGGTTGCCAGCTTTTAATCCAAAGCGACCCAGCATGGGCGTTTCAAATTCCTTTGACCAAACGATATTTGGGCGCCCTGAAATACCGTCACCATCGCTGTCATTGGGATCAGCAAGTGCAACAATATCGGCAGCAGGGATTGCCTCAAGTTGACCCAAACCAATCATCTGAGGTGCAACGCGTGGGCTGAACATGGCATCGGGGTGCAGTGGGCCATACCCTGCGCCGTCCAACGTATAAGATGGATGCCGCAGTGACACGGTTTCGTCTCCTGACATCGCCACAATCTCTTCGTCGTAAGTGATACCGATCTGGAACTCGGCCGGATGGCCCAGCAACGCAAAATCTTGAATTTGATGTCCATAAGTTGGGTCGGGCAATGTCGCGATATAGTCAGTGATTTCATCACTTAGTGCATCGTAGTCGGTTGGGATGGAAACCCGCATTAGCATAGAAATCGCGTTACTATCGTTGGCTTCGGGAGGATGGCCACGTCCGTCCTTAATATGGCATAGTTGGCACGAACGTGCATTAAACAAGGGGCCTAAGCCATCAGATGCCAATGTCGAAGATGGCGATGATACCCACAATTTGCGGAATAACCCGTTACCAACCTTGAATGTCAGCTCGTCTTCGAAAGGCATGTTCCCTGATGGTTTGGAAAACGCGTTGGCGTTGGTCCGAGCTCGAACTGTGGCCGCGCCAGCTGCCCGTTCTTCAAAACGACTCGATCGCGTAAAATCTGTTGTAGGCTTTGTGACGTTTGCGACGCGTGCGCGTTCATCTTCGGTGCGCGGGACAATTGACAGATGTTGGTCATTTAGGTCCTGTGCAGCAACGTTTTGACCGATGAAGATCATCACAATCGTGACTATTTTTCCAACAAGGGTCACGATCATACTTCCAATGAAATTTTAATTCCTATAGTTATAGTCAGGAATAGAAAAACAACCAGTATTTTTTTGGTTTGGCCCAATTTTTAAGGATGCGACATGGCGTCACTCCCGGTCTTAAAAGAACAGATAATTGCACCGCCAGCAGTGTTGCCTGAATGGCGGGGCCTTCTGAACGCATTGCGTTTAATTGCATTGGAATGTCGGGTTGCCGCACAGACTGATCTGTTTATGGCCTGCGCTCTTTTATCCAATAAGCAGGACACAGCACGCGATGCCTTTGCCCGCGCATTGCTGAAGTGTTTGCGCCAAGCGATCCACCAAAACCCCGTGTTCTTTCGTCCCGGCACCGAGGAGGTTTCTTTCGATGAGGCGTGGTTGATGCGTGCTTTGATTGCTGCAATGGATGACGATAGCGATAGTTTTGCGTTTCTTATCCGGTCACGTGTACCTAAGATTCACCAACGCCATATAGCATTTTTAGTCAAAGGTATTTCCGAGCAGTTTAGTCACGTTTAGAATTGTTCTAAAAGGGACTTGCTTTGCTTCACCATTAGCTTATTTCCGGTCAAGCAAGACAGCCTTGATTAATTCAACGAGTGGAGAAAGCCATGACACAGACATCAAATGCATTAAGCACAGACGCCCAAGCAGCGATTGCAGAGGCCTTAAATCAGTCAGTGGCCGAAACTGCCGTCACGACGATGCTAGCGCAGAATTTTCATTGGAACGTGAAGGGCATGGCATTTGGCCCATTGCATGACTTGTTCCAAAAAATCTATGAAGACCACTTTGTT
>Ga0307997_10000460_pt1 | contig 18561 bp, 19 predicted proteins | sample Davwhametageno36_FD_203165 | JGI IMG/M metagenome (GOLD analysis project Ga0307997, IMG submission 203165) | Marine microbial communities from Davis Island wharf, Antarctic Ocean - #36 | ecosystem: Environmental > Aquatic > Marine > Unclassified | place: Antarctic Ocean: Davis Island wharf... | reverse complement strand
AAATTTGGTGGAAACCTAGGAAAAACAACAGGTTGGATTCATCGAGCCAATCTAAAAAAACAAGATGTACAATTTATCAATGAAGTTCAATACACCAAAATAGATAATCAAGGCCTTCATTATACTAAAGGAGAACAATCTAACATACTAGAAGTTGATACTGTTATTATTTGCGCAGGACAATCACCTCTTAAAGAATTATATACTGCTTTAGAATCATCAGGTAAAAATATTCACATCATTGGAGGTGCAGATATGGCTGCAGAATTAGACGCTAAAAGGGCTATAGATCAAGGAAGTAGATTGGCTGCGAAATTGTAAGCTGTTTTAATGATAACGTATTTTTAAGCCCCACTTTTAATTGACTTTTTTCTAATAAAATACCTTTTTACGAGTAGTATAACTTCAAAAAAATGTCGACATTTGTTAGTAGAAATTAATATTTAAGTTCCTTTTTAAGGAATTTTAGTATTTTAAATTATTATTAATGGATAAAAATGGAGTTTTAGCATGGGCCACTATCATTATGATTGTTGTAGGTCTAGCCTTAATAGCTTTAGGAGCTTTTAGGTATGATGATGTTGCGGGTTGGGGTTTTGCCTCTGTAGGAATTGGTTTTTTTGCCATTGCTTGGGTCTTTAATGCACTCAAAGGAAGAGTATAGTTTTATTCAAAATCACTTTTTATAATTTTTAAATTGCCACTAAATGTCTGATGATAAAAAGGTTATTTTCTCCATGTCTGGAGTAAATAAAACCTACCAGAGTACAAACAAACAAGTTTTAAAAAATATCTACCTAAGCTTCTTTTATGGAGCAAAAATTGGAATTCTAGGTCTAAATGGTTCTGGAAAGTCTACGTTACTTAAAATTATAGCAGGAGTAGAAAAGAATTTTCAAGGAGATGTTACTTTTTCTCCAGGATACAAAGTTGGATATTTAGAGCAAGAGCCACAATTAGATCCAGAGAAAACAGTCATGGAAATTGTAAGAGAAGGTGTTGCAGAAACTGTAGCCATTTTAGATGAATACAACAAAATAAACGAATTATTTGGTTTAGAAGAAGTGTATTCTGATGCAGATAAAATGGATAAGTTAATGGCGCAACAAGCAGATTTACAGGACAAAATTGATGCATCTAATGCTTGGGAATTAGACACCAAGTTAGAAATAGCGATGGATGCTTTAAGAACACCCGATTCTGATAAGAAAATAGCTGTGCTTTCTGGTGGTGAAAAAAGAAGAGTTGCCTTGTGTAGATTACTGCTACAAGAACCAGAAATTTTACTGTTAGATGAACCAACGAATCACTTAGATGCAGAATCTGTTCACTGGTTAGAACATCATTTAGCACAATACAAAGGAACAGTAATAGCAGTAACACATGATAGATACTTTCTAGACAACGTTGCTGGTTGGATTTTAGAATTAGATAGAGGAGAAGGAATTCCATGGAAAGGGAATTATTCATCATGGCTAGATCAAAAATCTAAAAGACTGGCGCAAGAAAGTAACACAGCTTCTAAGCGTCAAAAAACCTTAGAGCGAGAGTTAGAATGGGTCAGACAAGGTGCAAAAGGAAGGCAAACAAAGCAAAAAGCTCGTTTAAAGAGTTATGAGCGTTTAATGAGTCAAGATCAAAAGCAACAAGAAGAAAACTTAGAAATATTTATTCCAAACGGACCTCGTTTAGGAACCAACGTTATAGAAGCCTCAGGTGTTTCTAAAGCATATGGAGATAAATTATTGTACGAGAACTTAGCATTTAATTTACCACAAGCAGGAATTGTTGGAATTATAGGGCCAAATGGCGCAGGTAAAACCACTATTTTTAAAATGATTATGGGTGAAGAAATTGCTGACAAAGGAAACTTTAATGTTGGTGAAACTGCAAAGATTGCTTATGTAGATCAGGCACATTCTAATATTGATGCAGAAAAATCTATCTGGGAAAATTTTTCTGACGGACAAGATTTAGTGATGATGGGAGGAAAACAAGTAAATTCAAGAGCCTATTTAAGTCGTTTTAATTTTTCTGGAAGTGAACAAAATAAAAAAGTGAATACGCTCTCGGGAGGAGAACGAAATAGGTTACATCTAGCTATGACACTTAAAGAAGAAGGAAATGTTTTACTGCTGGATGAACCCACCAATGATTTAGATGTAAATACACTCCGAGCTTTGGAAGAAGGCTTAGAAAACTTTGCTGGTTGTGCGGTGGTTATTAGTCACGATAGATGGTTTTTAGATAGAGTATGTACTCATATTTTAGCTTTTGAAGGTGATAGTCAAGTCTATTTTTTTGAAGGTTCATTCTCAGAATATGAGGAAAATAAAAAGAAACGATTGGGTGGAGATTTGATGCCTAAACGAATCAAATACAAAAAGTTAATTCGATAAAAAAAAGACCGCCAACTGGCGGTCTTTTTTAATTTCTTCTTCTTTTAGAAGCTACTCTTTTTTTAACTTGAGTTTTTTTCTTCACAATTGGTTTTTTTGAAACTCTTCGTTTGGTATTTTTTTTTCTTACAGTTTCAACTTTTTTTCTTGAATTATTAGTTGTAGCAGTATTTCTTCCAATATTATTTCTTTTTCTAACAGTAATACTCTCTCTTGTAGTTGTTGAATTAGTAACAGATCTAGAAGGTTTTTTCCTCTTTAAAATTTTATTCCTAGAAGTTGTAGCGGCACCATTTGCTCTATAATAAAAAAACTGATCGTCTTCTCTAAATTGTCTGTAGTTATTTCTAAATTCATTTCTATAAAAGTAAGGGTCATTATATAAACATATGGTACCTATATTTAAATTAAAGTTAAGATTAATGTTGCTATTATAATAATTACTACTATCAAAATAGTAATTGGCATATTTTACTTGACCATAGAATACTGCATCTCCCCATCTATTATAATTAATAGCTAAATTTCCAACATTGGTTAGTCTATTTTTCCAGTACTTCATTTTAACAGTACCTATTTTTCTCACATTACCTCTAAAATCATAGTGAATAAACACAGTACCTATTTTTGTAATTCTTCCTCTATAATCTCTAAAAATTCTTGTGTTTTGATTTCTTCTTACTCTATTGTAGTAGGTGTCAAAATTAAAATCACCATATAAAGAAACATGAAATTGAATACCTCTCTCCACAAATGAAACTGCTTCGTTAAATCCATTATAAAGAGTTGCTTTTTTTGAGTTAATAGTACCTTTTTTGGCTTCAGCTAGAGAAAACATCATCAACATTACCAGTACTAAAAGTGTTCTTTTTTTCATAATTATTGGGTATAAAATTTATGCCTACTCTGTTGCTTTTCGGCTTTCGCATCTGTCAACTATTTTTTCAAATAGCGTGCCAAAAAAAACATATAATCATTAATACCCTTACCTTACATTTTAAGTTACTGTTAGTAAGGTGTTTATGTGTATTTTTTGTTTTGAAGATAATTGTCTTTATAATTTCACTTAATCATATAATTCATTATTATCTAACTATTGGTTTTATGTTCAATAGTTACAATATAAAATTACCAGACGAAGACTTTGTTTACAATCCTAGGGCTCCAAAGAAAGAGTTAATGAACTAATTTGTTCTTCTTTGATAGTTTTTTTAAACCGATAGAATACCTTTTTAATGCTATCATTTCTTTAACGAAAGGAGCTGTTTTTACTAATTTAACACCACTATGTTTCTTATTATATTCGGCAATTAGGTATAGTTGTTTCCAATGAGTTCTAATTATTTTTAATGCTTTAAAGTAGTTGTTTTTACGAGCATCATAAATATTTCCAGGTTCTGCCATGATGCCATTAATTTCTATGATTTTAAAATTGCCATTAGACAACTCCTCAATACTATTGTATTTAATATCTAAACGTCCGTAATACCATCCTTTAATTTGATGGCTCAAAAGGTCTAATGTATTTTCTATGTTTTTATTTATGAGATGATTTCCATTTATAAACCGAGTACCTTTAGAGTGGTTCCCTATTGAAGAAAGTTTTTTTAGTGTGTTTTTTTCTAGGATGATATTCCAGTTTATAGAGACATCTTCTATTAAGATAGCGAAGTATAAAGAAGCTCGTTTGTTTAAATGAACTAATTCCTTTAAAGTAGAAATGCCATCACCTCTTACACTTAAAAATTCTTTTAAGGTAATTGATTTTATTGTTCCTTTCTTTTCATTAGGATGTCTAAAGTAAAAAATACCGCACTCGTATTTGTGTGTTAGAAATTCTTGAATAATAAAAGTTATTGGATATTTTTCTAAATATTTTCGTAATGCTATTTCTGTATTAATTTTTTTAACTAATAAACCCCTAAAACCTACATCTGGTTTTATAATAATAGGATAAGTAATCTTTGTTATTTTTAGTTCAGTTAGGGTTGTCTCAATATTTTGATCTTTTTTATGAAGGATTGATTTTGGGGTGTACTTGCTAGGAATAATTTGCAAGGTTTTGTATTTAGATTCTGATCCAATTCCTGAGTTTTTTATACCAGGGTTTGTTCTCGTATAAAATACAAGACTTTTTGCTTTCATTGCATAAAAGAGTGCGAGAGGTAAATTAGGAATGTAAAACATTAGCAAAGGCCAATATTCCCAATGTAATAATCTGTAGAATTTATTTTTCATGATTATGAATCTGAAAACAATGCGTCTAATAATGTTTTAAAAGTTTTAAATGCAAAATAGAGTGTAAAGAAAATTAAGATAGATGAAAGAACTACACCTGCTATGCTAATGTAATAAAGAGAGCCTTCTTTATATAATTTTAAAGCCTTAAAAGAAACTGTTAGCAACAATGGTGATGCTATTAATAAACCTACTAAAATTAATAATTTTCTAAAGCCTTTAGCTGCTAAATCCTGATCTATTGCCATTATTTATGATTTTTAATTGCGTTTCTTACACTTCCATATTTTTCTAATAATATGCCAGCAGTAGTTTTGTTAATGTGTAGCTCTTCACATAACATATTGATACCTCTTGTAACTAATTTATGATTAGATAATTGCATATCTACCATTTTATTTCCTTTTACTTTCCCCAATTGAATCATTGTAGCTGTTGAAATCATATTTAAAACCATTTTCTGAGCAGTTCCTGCTTTCATTCTTGAGCTTCCAGTAACAAATTCTGGGCCTACTATTACTTCTATTGGAAATTTAGCTGTTTCACCCAAAGGAGAATTTTCATTACATGTAATACAGCCAGTAATAATCTTGTTTTTATTACACATTTCTAATGTAGAAATTACATAAGGAGTAGTTCCTGAGGCTGCTATTCCAATAACAATATCTTTCGATGATATTTGATGTTCTTGAAGATCTTTCCACCCTTGCTCTGTAGAATCTTCTGCAAACTCTACAGCTTTTCTAATGGCAATATCACCCCCAGCTATTAATCCATTCACTAATTCATGAGAAACTCCAAAAGTAGGTGGGCATTCAGAGGCATCTAAGATTCCTAATCGCCCGCTTGTACCTGCACCAATATAAATTAATCTACCACCAGTGTGTAACTTTTCAACAATACTTTCGGTTAATAATTCAATTTGAGGAATTGCTTTTTCAACTGCAAAAGCAACTGTTTTGTCTTCCTTATTGATGTTTATCAATAGTTTAGATATAGACATCTTTTCAAGATGATTGTAATTAGAATCTTGTTCTGTAGTTTTTTTATCACTCATGATATTTCATAGAAATTAATTAACAGTAAAATAGATGTCCAGTAAAAATAAGTTGAAATTAATCAAATCTAAAAAAAAAGAGTGCATAAATGCACTCTTACATACTAAGTTATGTTTGTTTTTTTTAAATTCTTCCTATAATTTGATTGAATGTGCTACTAGGCTGCATCGCTTTATCAGCTGACTTTCCAGTTGGAAGATAATACCCACCAATATTTATAGAGGCACCTTGTATAGAATTAAGCTCGTTTATGATTTTTTGTTCATTACCGCTTAACTCGTGTGAAATAGCAGAAAATTGATTTTTTAACTCCAAGTCCGTATTTTGAGTTGCCAATGCTTTTGCCCAATATGCAGCCAAATAAAAATGACTTCCTCTATTGTCTAATTCGCCTACTTTTCTTGAAGGTGATTTTTTATGATCTAAAAACATATCGGTAGCTTTGTCTAGTGTTTCAGCTAATATTATAGCTTTTGGATTACTATTTGTAGTTCCAAAATGCTCTAGAGATACTGCCAATGCCAAGAATTCACCTAAAGAATCCCAACGCAAATGATTTTCTTTTGTAAATTGTTGCACATGTTTTGGAGCAGACCCTCCTGCGCCAGTTTCAAACAATCCTCCACCGTTCATTAAAGGAACTATTGACAGCATTTTAGCAGAAGTACCAACTTCTAAAATAGGAAAAAGATCAGTTAGATAATCTCTCAATACATTTCCGGTAACAGAAATAGTATCTTTTCCTTCTTTAATTCTCTCTAAACTAAACTGTGTGGCGTCTTCTGGAGATAAAATTCTAATATCTAAGCCAGTTGTATTGTGGTTTGGTAAATAAGTAGTTACTTTTTTAATAATTTCTGCATCATGAGCTCTTTGATTATTTAGCCAAAAAATTGTTGGACTATTGGTTGCTTTTGCTCTATTTACAGCTAGTTTAATCCAATCTTGAATTGGAGCATCTTTTACTTGGCACATTCTCCAAATATCTCCAGCTTCAACTGTATGCTCTATTAAAATTTGATCATCAGAATTTATGACCTGAACAATACCATCTGAAGCAATTTCAAAAGTTTTATCATGAGATCCGTATTCTTCGGCTTTTTGAGCCATTAAACCTACATTGGGAACAGTACCCATTGTTGTTGGATCAAAAGCACCATGTTTTTTACAAAAGTCTATGGTAGTTTTATAAATACCTGCATAAGAGCTGTCTGGTATTACAGCTTTTGTATCTTGAAGCTCTCCTTTTTTATTCCACATTTTTCCTGAAGTTCTAATCATTGCAGGCATAGAAGCATCAATAATTACATCAGAAGGAACATGTAAGTTGGTAATTCCTTTGGCAGAATTTACCATTGCTAAATCAGGATTATTTTTAAAAACTGTTGCAATATCTGCTTCAATTTCTTTTCTATTTTCTTGAGGTAATTCAGCTAAGCTACTCAGTAGGTTTCCAAAACCATTATTTATAGTAACTCCAATGGTTTGCAATACATCATCGTATTTATTAAAGATGTCTTTAAAAAATACTTTGACGGCATGACCAAAAATAATTGGATCAGATACTTTCATCATGGTAGCCTTCATGTGTAAAGAAAATAAGGTTCCATTTTCTTTTGCATCTGCAACCTCCGCTTCTAAAAAGCTTATTAAGGCTTTTTTACTCATGGTTGTTGCATCAATAATCTCTTTATCTAACAGTGAAATAGCGTCTTTTAAGATTTTTTTATTTCCATGATTATCTGTATGAACAATAGAAACACTTGTTGCTTTTTCTATGGTAATTGATTTTTCATTATGAGCAAAATCTCCATCAGCCATGGTTGCTACATGAGTTTTTGAGTCTGAACTCCATGCGCCCATTGAATGCGGATTTTTCTTAGCATAATTTTTGACTGCTTTTGGAGCTCTTCTGTCAGAATTCCCTTCTCTTAATACTGGGTTTACAGCAGATCCTTTTACTTTATTATATCTAGCTAATATGTCTTTGTCTTCTTTTGTAGTTGAGGTTTCTGGATAATTGGGTAACTCATATCCTAGTGCTTGTAATTCTTTTATAGCAGCTATTAATTGAGGAACAGAGGCACTAATATTTGGTAATTTAATAATGTTAGCTTCTGGTTTTTTGGCAAGTTCTCCTAATTGCGCAAGGGCATCCTCTACTTGTTGTTCTTTTGGTAAAATATCAGAAAATACGGCTAAAATTCTTGCTGCTAAAGAGATGTCTTTAGTTTCAAAGTCTATATGGGAACTGCTAGTAAATGCTCTTATAATTGGTAATAAAGAACGAGTAGCTAAAGCTGGAGCTTCGTCAGTAATTGTATAAATTATTGTAGCTTTCTGGGTCATCATGATTTTTTTTCTATTGTGTATCTCCTAGAGATTATATTTTAAAAGGTATTTTTTTTTTTGCATAAAAGCAGCGCAAATTTAAGAATTCTAGTGCTATTTTACGAAGTAACCTTCAGATAATTTATTCTTAGGTGTTTAAAGATGATTAAAAGACAAAAATAAGGTCAAAATAAAAGCCATATCATTCAATTTCTTGAGTGATATGGCTTCTTTAGAGACAGATTGTAAACAATGACCTGTATTTCTACACAATCAAATAGAGATATGACTCTATGTTTCTTTTAAACAAAGAAACTGTTTCTTTGCTGGCCTCAGGTTGAAATTCCGTTTTACTTTGACTTGAAGCCTCCGTATAACTTGATGGAATTTCTTCTAAACTTGTACTTCTTCATCTGTATTACTAAAAGTGATACATTATTAGGTTTGCTTTGTTACTTTCATAACTTCACTACTTCTAATTATTCCAAGTGGAGTAAACTCTACTTATTGATTTGGAAGGAAATTCAGAAAATAAAGAACGTTACTTTATTTAATCACTTGGCTTGTAGTCTGTTTTTCTTTCGAATCATTTTCTACTGTACTTCGTAATTATAAACCAAATATATAGTAAGAAGTAACATTTTCAAAATTTTTAACTAATTAGAAATCAACAAAGTACTAACATCAGTTATCAACATTTGTTAATTAAAAAAGGGCTTCATAGAATGAAGCCCTTTTTTTGTATGGTATAAAAAAGAAGTATTAACGTCTTTTTTCCTGAATTCTTGCTCTTTTACCAGTAAGATTTCTAAAGTAATAAATACGTGCTCTACGTACTTTACCTCTCTTGTTAACTTCAATTTTTTGAATAGAAGGTAAGTTTACTGGAAATATTCTTTCTACTCCTACAGTACCAGACATTTTTCTGATCGTAAAAGTTTCTGATGATCCAGTACCTCTTTTTTGAATGACAACTCCTTTAAAGAACTGTGTACGAACTTTCTCTCCTTCTCTAATTTCGTAAAATACTGTAATAGTATCTCCTGCTGAGAATTCTGGGTTTTCGTTTCTTGTTACAAATTCGTCTTGTACAAATTTTACTAAAGATTCCATTTTTTTGTTTTATTGAATTGACCACAACTAACTTTCACGATTCTCGTCAGAGGTTAATTTTAGCGAGTGCAAATCTAAGAATTTATTTTAGTAAATAAAACCTATTCAAGTTATTTTTTTGGTTGATAGTTCTTGCAGTAGAATACCCAAAATTTTCGTTCTTTGATGGTTCCTTTATCAACAATAATTGGATCTAGTTCTAAGTAAGATTCAAAATATGGTGTAATCATTTGAGGAAGCTCTCCAAGCTTTTCTTTGTTCTTGTATCGTTTATCTGAGTCTATATAGAAGGCATTCTTACCTTTATAATCATCCATAATATCTCCTAAGTAATCAAATTGAAGTGCGGGCTGGTTGATGACATTTTGTGCAAAAATAGTTTTTGAAGTAAAAAAACGAAGCTGGGCAGAGGTCTTATATCCATCAATTGAAAATATAAAAGCTTCTGAATCATTTTTTGAAACTTTTTCAACCTTCTCTCCTAATTCTTTCCATCCTACCCAGGTATCATCACTTTTAATAGGAACAAAATAAAAAATAACCTGACTCGCAACAGCTATATGAAATACAATAGAAGTAATTAGTTGAGCCTTTAGTAGTTTTTTAGATATATACATTCCAGCAATAATAGTTCCAGTAATATACGATGGCATCATCCAGTTTAATTTTACCCAGTAAACAGGGCTGATTAAAAAGAAACCGATAAAAGTTGGTAAAAAGAAAGCTAATAAAAAAAGTGTTTTTTGCGATGGTAATGTAAACTTTGTCAACGCTTTTTTAATGTGCTTGTAAGAGAATACAATACATATACTAAACAAAACCGGAAGCAATAAAAATAATTGATGGCCAACTGCTCCAAAAAACAAGGTTGGTTTTATTTCAAATTTACCAATGGAGCTTGTTCTTTCAGAAGATTGAAAAGCAAAAGATGCAAATTCATTTTGATAGTTCCACCACCAAACAGGAAATGTTACTGCTACAGATATAACAAGACCAATCCATAGCCATGGAGAAATTAACAGTTTTCTATATTTACTAGAAAAAATAAGAAAAGCGAGTACTCCAATTTGTAAAAGTAGCGCAGTATACTTACTGTTAAAAGCTAATCCCATGGTTATTCCAGCAATAATCCAATACCATTTTTTATCTTCAAAAATTGCCTTATACAGGCATAATATACTTAGGGTCCAAAACAATAATAAAGGAACGTCAGGTGTTGAATTGAAAGAGATAATGGAAATAAAAATTGTAGATGCTAACAAAATCATACTTCTAGACAATCGGTGTTTTGACAGAAAAAGAGATGCTAATTTGTAAAAACTAATAATGGTTATTGAAGTAATTGCAAAATCGGCAAGTTTAATGACAAAAACAGATTGACCCAATATATCTGTGAAAATCCTTAAAATATACCCAATCATTCCAGGATGATCAAAATAAGAAAGTGAAAGGTTTTGACCGTATAAATAATAATAAGCATCTTGAGGCATTAGGCCCATAAATGGTAATAACAAAAAGCGAAATAATTGAAATCCTATAACCCAAGAAATTGCAGTATTATTCTTTATAAATGAGGTAATTTTTTTCAAACTGTTAAATCTTTCAAGGATAGTTTATGAGGTTTCGTCCAATAAATCTGGACGTATTTGTTGCGTGCGTTCATAGGCTTTGTCGGAACGCCATTCATCTATTTTAGGAAAATTCCCAGACAATAATACCTCAGGCACTTTCATGCCTTCGTAATTTGAAGGCCTTGTGTATACTGGTGGAGATAATAAATTATCTTGAAAAGAATCTGTAAGAGCCGATGTTTCATCTCCTATAACTCCCGGTATTAAACGTACTATACTATCTACCAAGACGGCAGCAGCTAATTCACCGCCAGTTAACACATAATCTCCAATAGAGATCTCTTTGGTGATGTATTTATCACGAACTCTTTGATCTACTCCTTTGTAATGACCTGTAAGGATTAAAATATTTTCTTGTAAAGAAAGCGTATTGGCTGTAGATTGGTTTAAAGTCTTTGCATCTGGAGTCATATAAATAATTTCATCATACCTTCTTTCTGCTTTTAATGCATCAATACATTTAGAAATTGGCTCAATCATTAAAACCATGCCTGCACCACCACCAAATTGTGTGTCATCTATTTGTCTGTAGTTTCCCAGTCCAAAGGTTCTTAAATCATGAATAACAACCTCTGCCAAGCCTTTCTCTTTTGCTCTTTTTATAATAGAATGATTAAAAGGACTTTCTAATAAGTCTGGTGCTGCTGAAATAATGTCTATGCGCATAGATGCAAATGTACAAGAAATGTTGGTCTTAAAAAGACTTATAAATGATCTCCTTATTGTTTTTTAAAACTACAAAAAACAAAGTCTTGAACTGTGTTAAAAGGAGTTTTATGCGTTTCTCTTATACATTTAATAGGTTCAAAACCTTCATTAAAGGCTTCAGACATCTTATTTTTTGAGTATTGGGTAATTTCAAGACCACTACATTTTAAAGGCCCATTATCAGAAAAAGCACCTATAATTAGATTTCTAGACACAAATTTTTGGGTTAAAGAAATATAAGTATCTATCTGACTTTTTGATGTTAAAAAGTGAAAAGCTGCACGATCATGCCAAATATCATAGGGAGTGTCTGGTATAAAATCTAAGACATCACTAACAATCCAGGTAATTAGATTCGCTTTTTTCCCTAATCGCTCTTTGGCTCTTTGTAAGGCTTTTTTAGAAATATCTAATACAGTAATATTCGTATATCCTTGCTCAAGTAAAAAATCTACCAGATGGCTATCACCACCACCAATATCTATAATTTTTGCCTCCTTAGATAGTTGAAAGGAATTGATAAAGTTTAGTGAAGTTTCTGGAATTTCTTGAGTCCAACTTACCTGTTCGGGTGTTTTAGTTTCGTAAACAGTTTCCCAATGTTGTTTTGTGTTAGAAGACATAATTAGTTATTAATATGATTGAAGGTATGATTAAGTATTCATTTACAAACCTACTTATAATAATTCAATAGCTGCTTCTGCACAGCGTTCGCCGTCCATGGCTGCAGATACAATTCCGCCAGCATAGCCACCACCTTCACCGCAAGGAAATAATCCTTTAATCTCAGGATGTTCTAAGTTTTCCTTTCTAGGAATATTTACTGGAGAAGATGTTCTAGATTCTACTCCTACAATATTGGCTTCATTGGTATAATACCCGTGCATTTTTCTACCAAAAGCTTCAAACCCTTTTCTCAAACGACTTCCTATTAGTTTAGGTAATAAAGAATGCATTGGTGCAGAATTTAACCCTGGTTGATACGATGTTTCGTTTAAATTTGAAGACAGCTTTCCATCCACAAAATCAACCAATCGTTGGGCAGGTGCAGTTTGTGTTCTTCCTCCTGCTGTAAAAGCCAATCGTTCTAAATTCTTTTGATATTCTAAGCCTTTTAATGGGCCAAATTGATCATATTTAGGAATGTCTTTGTCTATATTTATTTCTACAACAATACCAGAATTAGCAAATTTATTATTACGCCTAGATGGAGACATGCCGTTAACAACTACCTCTCCGCTTGCTGTTGCTGCAGGAACAATAAATCCGCCTGGGCACATGCAAAAAGAATACACACCTCTGTTATTTACTTGATGGACAAGGCTATAAGCTGCAGCTGGAAGTAACTCGTCTCTAGTTCCCTCACAATTGTATTGAATACTGTCTATAATCTCTTGAGGATGCTCTACACGAACTCCCATGGCAAAAGATTTTGCTTTGAGTGCAATATTTTTTTTATGAAGCAATTCATACATGTCTCTTGCAGAATGACCAGTTGCTAAAATAACTGAATTAACAGTCATTTCATTTCCGTTTTTTAAGACGATTGCTTTTAATTGATTATTCTTAATAATAAAATCTGTTACTTGTGTGTTGAAATTAATTTCTCCACCAAACTTTAAGATGGTTTCACGAATATTTTGAATAATCTTAGGTAGCTTGTTTGTTCCAATATGTGGATGTGCATCAATTAAAATTTGTTCTGTTGCTCCATGATAGACTAAGTTTTCAAAAATACGTCTTACATCACCTCTCTTTAAACTTCTAGTGTATAGTTTTCCATCAGAATAGGTGCCAGCACCACCTTCTCCATAACAATAATTAGAATTTTCATTGACAATATGATCCTGATTAATGGCTTTGATATCTCGTCTTCTTTCTTGTACATTCTTGCCTCTTTCTAGAATTATTGGCTTATACCCAAGCTCAATACATCGTAAAGCAGCATACATACCAGATGGGCCAAATCCTACAATATGAATTTCTTTGGCATTCGAAACCTCTTTATAATCAAAAATAGTTGATGATTTTTCAGGAATGGGCTCGTTTATGAAAACAGCAACTTTATAGTTGAAAAAAGTTTCTTTTTTTCTGGCATCAATAGACTTTCGAAGTACTTTTATGCCACTAATTTCTTTAGAGTCAACGCCTAATTTACGAGCGGCTTTGTAAAGTAAAGTCCCTGCTTTTTTCTCTTCAATAAGATTTGTTCGGAGTTGAATCTCTTGTACCATACTGCAAACTTACTAGATATATTTTTGTTTTTAGAGTAGGATCTAAAAAACAATGCTGCATTTGTTTTATAATATCAAAAGAAAAGCTATTTAGAGGCTACTATAATTCTGTCGTTTCCAAACATATCTTTTTTTAATTGAATGTTTTTCAGCCCTTTTTCGTTTACTAAGTGTATTGTTTCTGTTCCTAAGTACTGATTAATTTCAAAAAACAATAGGCCGTTTTTGTTCAAATAGTTTTTAGCTAATTCGGCAATTTTATCATAAAATATTAGTGGGTTGTCGTTTTCAACAAACAAAGCTACGTGAGGTTCATTTTTTAAAACATTATTTTTAAGTTCTTTCTTTTCTAATTCTCTAACATAAGGTGGATTAGAAATAATAATATCATAGTGTTGATCTAATGCAACTGTTTTTAAAATATCTTGTAAAATAAAATGAATATCAACATTATTTAAAACAGCATTTTTTTTCGCCACGCTAAGTGCGTCATTAGAAATATCAATAGCGCTTATTTCTGCAAAAGGAAGTTGTTTTTTTAAAGAAACAGGAATGCAACCGCTACCGGTACCAATGTCTAATATCTTTAATTGTTTAGTTTCTGTGGTCTGTTTAGCAGAGGTATTAAAAGTTTTAAACCTTGAAGATTCTGAAACTACCCATGCCACCAATTCTTCTGTTTCTGGTCTTGGAATCAGTACATGTTTATTTACAACAAATGGCAACCCGTAAAATTCAGTTTTTCCTATAATGTATTGTAAGGGTACTTCTTGTTCTAGTTGTTTTGTGGCAGATTGCAGCAGATTGAGAGTCTCTTGGTTAATTTTAAAATCTGACTTTAAAACGATGTCTACTCTTCTAAACCCTAAGTATTCTTCTAGTAACAAAAAGAAAAAAGAATCTATTTCCGTTATTGGATATATCGTTTTAAGAGTTTCGTTAAAATAGTTTCTGTATTGTTTTACGATCATAATTTTCGAATCATCCAAACATCACAAGAGTAATGGCAGGTATTACCCATTGGAGCATCAATATGTTTAAAACCGTTCTTCTTATATAATTTTTGAGCAGCTGTCATATAGGGCATAGTTTCTAAATAGCATTGTTCAAAACCAAATTCTTTGGCTTTCATCATACATTTTTCTATGATACTGGCTCCAAGACCTTTTCCTCTAATTCCATCTAAAAAGTACATTTTTTGTAATTCGCAGGTGTTTTTCTCAGAACCATCTAGTTGCGCAACGCCACCACCTCCAAGTACTTTTCCTTGGTGTTCCACAACAAAATAAATTGCCTTACCTTTTTGATAATTACCATGCATGTTCTCTAGAGCTATGTCTTCATAGGCAGTACCAATTTTAGGAGCACCCATTTCTAAAATAACTTGTTGTACGATGCTTTTTATTTGTACATTATCACGAGGTTCTATTTCTCTAATGATATAATCTGAATTTGTCATTTAAACCTGTATTTTTGCTTTACAAAGTTACTTTTTTTTGAATCATGAGCACTACATAAAAAGATGTCTTGAAATTTCTAAATCAGGAATTGGAACAACACGTCCAAATCCTTCTGTTGGCGCTGTTTTAGTTGTTGATGATAAAATTATTGGAGAAGGGTTTACCAGCCCATATGGAGGCAGTCATGCAGAAGTAAACGCAATTTCTGCTGTGAAAGATCAAACTCTTTTAGCAACAGCAACCATGTATGTGACATTAGAACCTTGTTCTCACTTTGGTAAAACTCCGCCTTGCGCAGATTTAATTATTAAAAGTGAGATTAAAAAAGTGGTGATTGGCTGTATAGATTCTAATGTATTGGTTGCAGGAAAAGGTATAGAGAGATTGCAAAATGCAGGATGTGAAGTTATTGTTGGTGTCTTAGAAAAAGAATGCAAAGCTCACCACAGACGATTTTTTACATTTCAAACCAAAAAGCGACCATTTATTATTTTAAAATGGGCGCAAACTTTAGATGCTTACATAGCTCCAAAAAATAGAGTGACCCAAACTCCCGTTTGGATTACCAATGAATCTTCTAGACAATTAGTTCATAAGTGGAGATGTGAAGAACAAGCAATATTAGTTGGAACAACTACCGTATTAGACGATAATCCAGGATTAGATGTTCGTCATTGGAAAGGAGAAGATCCAGTTAGAATAGTCATAGATAAAGAGTTGAAAATTCCCGCTAATTTAAAAGTGTATGATGGCTCTGTAAAAACAATTTTTATTAATGGAAGGAGTACTTCTGTAAAAGGGGCTATTTTTTTTGAAAAAATAAACTTTTTAAAACCCATTGCAATTCAAATTTGTGAAGTACTATTTAAACACAAAATTCAATCCTTAATTGTAGAAGGAGGTACAAAAACAATACAAACTTTTATTGATGAAAATTTATGGGATGAAGCTAGGGTTTTTTCTGGTGAGGCTCATTTTAATGACGGGGTAAATGCGCCTAAATTGGATGTAATTCCTACAAAAGAAGAAAATATAAAAGGTGATACTCTTAAAACATATTTAAATGATTAAAAATATAGTTTTTGATTTTGGAGATGTGTTTATCAATTTAGATAAAGAAGCCACCTTTAATCAATTAAGAACATTAGGAGTTACAGAGTTTTCTATTGACATGATAGAAGTCGCAAAACAATATGAAATAGGAAAAATAAGTACTCAAGAATTTTTGGACACATTTAAATTGATGTTTCCTGCCATTTCTGTGATAGATTTTAAGAATGCATGGAATGCTATTTTGAAGGATTTTCCACTTCACAGATTCCATTTTCTTAGTTCATTAGTTGCCTCAAAAAAATATCGAATCTTTTTATTGAGTAATACCAATAGTTTACATATTTCTTGGATTCAAAAAACCTGGGGAGCCGAGTTGTATTCAGAATTTAAAAAATGTTTTGAGAAATTCTATCTATCTCATGAAATACATTTAAGGAAGCCTAACCAAGATATTTATAAATTTGTATTAAATGAAAATAAATTACTACCACAAGAAACTTTTTTTATAGACGATACAGAAGAAAATACTACTACCGCAAGTACCCTAGGAATTAATGTGTGGAATATAAACCCTACTTGTGAAGATGTTGTAGATTTGTTTTCCCAAAAAGAATTTAACTAATGTTTTATTTACTCATCAGTATTTGTATCTCAAGTTTTCTATTTGTCATTTTTAAATTATTTGATGTTTTAAAGATTAACACATTTCAGGCGATTGTTGTTAATTATTTTGTGGCGGCAGTTTTGGGTTTTTACCTGTCTAATAATTCAGTTTCTTTACAAGAAATTCCAAATCAACCATGGTTCTTGGGAGCTTTTTTATTAGGTATTATGTTTATACTTGTTTTTAATGTAATGGCGCTAACCTCTCAGAAAAATGGTTTATCCGTGGCTTCGGTTTCAAGTAAAATGTCTGTTGTAATTGCTATTGTATTTGGAGTCTGGTACTATGAAGAGAGTCTTGGTTTTGTGAAATTGTTTGGAATTCTATTGGCCTTAATCGCTGTTTATTTGACTTCTGTAAAAGAAAAAAAAGAAAAAAAAGAAACCACAGTAAAACAGGTAAGTTTATTGTTTCCCATATTGTTGTTTTTTGGCTCTGGAGCCATAGATACCAGCTTAAAATTTATAGAAACAACATTTGTTGAAGAGGGAGGAGTTCCATTATTTTCTGCAACTATTTTTGGATGTGCTTTTATTTTAGGAATGACCATCTTGTTATATCAAATAGTAAAAGGTACGTTTAGGTTTGAATTTAAAAATATATTAGGAGGTATTTTATTAGGAGTGCCAAACTATTTTTCAATTGTGTATCTCTTAAAAGCCCTAAGTACAGATGGAATGGAGAGTTCAACTGCATTTACACTAAATAATGTTGGAATTGTTATTCTTTCCACTCTATTTGGATTGTTCATTTTTAAAGAAAAATTAATTTTGAAGAATTGGCTTGGAATAGTCATCGCTATTGTTAGCATTTTACTTGTGATGTCTACCAATGGATGATATATACAAAACCATAGAGAAACCGTCAATAGAAACGCTATTTAAAGATAGAAATAGTAAGTTTTATGGATATGCTTTTCCTGTAGCAAATGAAGATGCTGTGAAATCATATTTAGAGCTTTTGAGAAAGAAACATCATACTGCAGGTCATTTTTGTTATGCCTGGCAATTAGGAATTGAATCTATTAGGTTTAGAGCTAATGATGATGGAGAACCTAGTAATTCTGCAGGAATGCCAATTTATGGACAAATTCAATCATTTGAGGTAACTAATATTTTAGTAGTTTCTGTTCGGTATTTTGGAGGAACAAAATTAGGGGTAGGGGGCTTAATTAATGCCTATAGGTCTTCTGCAAGATTAGCTTTGGAATCTTCAATTATTAAAGAAAAGACAGTTGATATATTTTATAAACTCAATTTTCAATACGATTTAATGAGTAAAGTGATGAGAACTCTCAAAGAAAATTCTATCATCATTCAGCATCAAAAATTTGAGATAGATTGTGAAATGATTATAGTGGTTAGAAAATCAAATGCCAAGAAAGTGTTTGAAATTTTTAAAGCTTTTTACAAGGTAGAAATACAAGCTTTAGATAGCTAGTTTTTCTAAAATATAATTTGGGCATTTTAAGGGTTTATTTGTTTTCATGTCCAAAAAAGCTAAAACTGAATTTCCTGTTGATATCTTTTCTTTATTTTGATTATAAATTTCATAATCAAATTCTATTTTGACGAGGGGTCTTTTTTTTAGAAAAACAGAAATCGTTAATTCATCATCGTATTTTGCAGACTTTATAAAATTGAAAAATAAACTAATAACAGGAAGTATAATA
>Ga0307997_10000457_pt1 | contig 18619 bp, 21 predicted proteins | sample Davwhametageno36_FD_203165 | JGI IMG/M metagenome (GOLD analysis project Ga0307997, IMG submission 203165) | Marine microbial communities from Davis Island wharf, Antarctic Ocean - #36 | ecosystem: Environmental > Aquatic > Marine > Unclassified | place: Antarctic Ocean: Davis Island wharf... | reverse complement strand
TTCAGTTGACTGCGATCGGGCGCTGGTTCTGATGGGTTTCCTATTGCGCCTAACCTGTTGAGGCCGCATTTTGGGCGCAAAAGGATCCATAGTATGACCAGCAAACGATTGCCCTTTGATCAGGTGGAATATGATCGCCGCCTTTTGATGACCCGTATGGCAATGGCGCTTGCGGGATTGGATGCTTTGTTCGTCAGTGATCCCGCAAATATGCAGTGGCTGACGGGGTACGATGCCTGGACGTTTAGTCATCATCAGGGTGTGATTGTTCTGCAGGATGCGGACCCAATGTGGTGGGGGCGTCAGCAAGATACGCAAGGGGCAATGCACACCGTCTGGATGCCAGAGGGTTGTGTGATCGGCCATGAAAGCGATCTTGTGAACTCGATGGAGCGCCATCCGATTGAGGACCTAGCGCGCCACATTAGTGGGTTGGGTGTTCAGAACCTTGGCATCGAAATGGACAGTCAACATTTCTCTGCCAAAGGGTTTTCTATTCTTTTGCAGGTTCTACCTGATGTCGGTTTTGCTGACGCAACAGGAATGGTGAACCTTCAGCGCGCGATCAAGTCCGCGCCCGAGATTGCGTTCATGCGTAAAGCGGCGGCCATTTCCGATAAAATCATGGAAGGTGTTATGAAGCATGCAGATGTTGGCATGGCCAAGAACCAGCTGGTTGCATTGGCCTATCATGATGCTATGCAAGGTGTAGATGGCGCGTGGGGAGATTACCCAGCAATGCCACCGATGTTGCCGTCAGGTTCTGATACAGTTGCGCGCTTGCTGACGTGGAGTGGCAGTCCGTTGGTTGCTGGTGAGGACATGACCTTCTCATTCTCAGGATGCTACCGTCGCTATCATGCGCCGCTTTGCCGAACCATTTTTCTAGGCGAAGTGTCAGATGAAAAGCGTCGCGCCGAGGCTGCTTTGATCGAAAGTTTGGACGCCGGAATTGCTGCTGCAACAGCAGGAAGTAAGGTTAGCGACGTCGCTAAAGCCTTGGCGGGTCCATTGGGACACGGCGACGATAACGGTAACGGGTTTGGCGGACTGATTGGTGTCGCCTATCCCCCAAGAATGGAAGATGAAGTGATTTCATTGAATACTAATAGCGAAGCAGTTTTAGAGCCGAATATGACGTTTCATGTCTGCCCAACTCTGAGTGTTTCAGGTGCCAATGTGGGAATAGGTCAGAGTATTCGGATTTCTGAAGATGGGGTAGCAGAGGTATTTGGCGGCGTATCTCCTAAATTCGCCACCAAATAGAGTTAACTATGACGCTTCTTTCAGAAGGTCCAAGTCCTTCATCTGCACATAGGCTTCGTCTAGTGCTAGACGTGCACGCTGGCCCATTAACTTGATCTCTTCCGGAGTAATCACGAGTGGTGGTGAGATGATCAAGCGGTCATAAACGTGGCGCATAATCAGGTTGTTGGCAAAGCTGCGTTCGCGGCACATATAGCCTGCTGTTCCAGCGTCAGCTGCAAACTTGGCGCGTGTTTCTTTGTTTGGTGTAAGGGCAAGTGATCCCATCATGCCGATTATTTTTGTTTCACCAACCAACGGGTGATCGCCCAGACCATTCCACATTTCGGCAAGGGCAGGAGCAGCCACATCGCGGACGTGATCCAGAACGTTTTCTTCTTGCAGGATACGCAGGTTTTCGAGTGCCACAGCGGCCGCCACAGGGTGGCCGGAATAGGTGTAGCCGTGATTGAATTCGCCAGAATTGATCACTGTAGCGATTTCATCAGAAACGATTGAACCCCCGATGGGTTGATAGCCAGAGCTAAGACCTTTCGCGATAGTCATGATGTCTGGCCGAATGTTTACTGTCTCTGACCCAAACCAGTTTCCTGTGCGGCCAAAGCCACATATGACTTCATCAGCAATTAGTAAGATTTCGTATTTGTCGCAAATACGTTGAACTTCAGGCCAGTAGGTTTCTGGTGGAATTATTACGCCGCCAGCACCTTGAATGGGTTCTGCGATAAACGCGGCAACACGATCCTCGCCAATGGCAAGGATGGTTGCTTCCAGTTCTTGTGCGCAGGCCAGACCAAAATCGTTAGGTGTTGCGTCGCCACCCTCTGCCCACCAATGTGGCTGATTGATGTGCGTGATGTCAGGGATCGGTAGGCCGCCTTGTGCGTGCATTGGACTCATGCCGCCAAGCGATCCAGAACCAACTGACGAACCGTGATATGCATTCTTGCGGCTGATCACGACGGTTTTTGAAGGGTTGCCTTTCATCGCCCAATATGTGCGCACCATGCGCAGATTGGTGTCATTCGCTTCGGAACCAGAACCCGCGAAGAACACGTGATTCAGGTGAGCAGGAGCAAGTGATGCTATCTCTTTGGCGAGTGCAATTGCGGGCACGTGGGTCGTCATAAAGAAGGTGTTATAGTACGGCAGCTCTTTCATCTGACGGGCTGCGACTTCGGCCAGTTCTTCGCGTCCATATCCGATGTTTACACACCAAAGACCAGCCATACCGTCTAAGATTTCGTTGCCTTCGCTGTCGTGCAGATAAACACCGTTTGCGCGGGTAATGATCCGTGCACCTTGCGCCGCCAATTCATCATTTGTTGTGAACGGGTGCATGTGGTGGGCAGCGTCTAAGGCCTGCAGTTCAGCTGTGGGTAGGTGATTGGTAATGGCGGGCATTAGACTTTCCTTTGAAAGCGGGCCTAGCTTCAGGCCGTATTTGTTTGAACTGAGAATAAGATCAAACAAGGCCAAGTCAACACAGGTATGGCACCTGCAAATGGTTGATTTGTGCATATGATCTACTTTTGAAACATAAGAAGTCTTGATCAAGAGCGTAAAACTTGATCAAATCAACGAAAGTCGGGACCAACCCGACCCGAAACACGGGAGACTAAAATGAAACAAATGCTAAGCACCGTTGCCGTATTGGCGATTGCTTCCACGGCCGCATGGGCTGAAGAAGTTCGGGTTTACAACTGGTCCGATTACATTGACGAAGAGTTGTTGTCTAAGTTTGAGGACGAGACTGGCATCAAGCTGATCTATGACGTTTTCGACAGCAACGAAGTTTTGGAAACTAAAATGCTTGCCGGCTCCTCTGGCTATGACGTTGTCGTTCCAACGGGTGACTTCCTACAGCGCATGATAACAGCGGGCGCGTTTCAGAAATTGGATCAAGCTCAGTTGCCGAACGCGGGTAACCTTTGGGACGTTATCAAAGACCGCACAGAACAATACGACGCGGGCAATGCGCATTCTATCAATTACATGTGGGGCACTACTGGCCTTGGCGTGAACGTTGGAAAAGTTGCTGAAATCCTGGGTGATGATGCACCTGTTGGTTCGCTTGAATTGGTGTTCAATCCTGCGAACATGAAAAAGCTTGCTGAATGTGGTGTTCACTTCTTGGACGCTCCGACCGAGCTGATTCCAGCTGCTTTGACATTTGTTGGTGAAGATCCTAACAGCGAAGACCCAGAAGCGTTTGCTAAGGCTGAAGCTGTTCTGTCTGCTATCCGACCATACGTGACTAAATTCCACAGCTCTGAGTATATCAATGCACTGGCGAACGGTGACATTTGCGTTGCGTTCGGCTGGTCCGGTGACATCTTGCAAGCACGTGATCGTGCTGATGAAGCAGAAAATGGCGTAGAGATTGCGTTTAATGCGCCATCAGAAGGTGCTTTGATGTGGTTTGACCAAATGGCGATCCCAACGGATGCCCCAAACCCAGAAGCAGCACACACATTCTTGAATTTCATCATGGATGCGCAAAACATGGCTGCGGCTTCAAACTACGTTTACTACGCCAACGGCAACAAGGCATCGCAAGAGTTCTTGGTCGAAGACGTGATTGGTGATCCGGCGATTTACCCAGACGCAGCGACATTGGAGAACTTGTACACCAAGGCTCCTTACCCACAAAAAGTGCAGCGTAAAGTGACACGCATGTGGACAAAAATTAAGTCCGGGACCTAATACCCGAACCAAGGGGCGCAGCATTGGCCGCGCTCCACCTCATTTATTAAGGATTGCTTGTGGTAGAGACTGTTTTCGCACCCTGGGATGATCCTAACACGGCCCCTCTTATCTCATTTAAAAATGTAACCAAACGTTTTGGCGACTTTGTTGCCATTGACGATTTGTCATTGGATATCTTTGAACGCGAGTTCTTTGCGCTGCTTGGACCATCGGGCTGTGGTAAGACGACAATGATGCGTATGCTGGCTGGTTTCGAGAACCCTACCTCGGGCTCGATGTCATTGTCTGGTCGCGACATCGCGGGTATTCCACCAAACAAGCGTGCTGTGAACATGATGTTCCAATCCTACGCCCTGTTCCCGCATCTCTCTGTTTGGGAAAATATTGCCTTTGGGTTGCGCCGTGATGGTGTCGCCAAAGATGTTTTGAACGCACGCGTTGAGGAGATGCTTAAACTGACGCGCCTAGAAAAGTTTGGACGGCGTAAACCACACCAAATTTCAGGCGGGCAACGCCAACGTGTTGCATTGGCTCGTTCGTTGGCTAAAGCACCAAAGTTGTTGCTACTGGACGAACCTTTGGGCGCGTTGGATAAAAAGCTGCGCCAAGATACACAGTTTGAACTGATGGATATTCAGGAACAAACGGGTACGACTTTTGTCATTGTAACCCATGATCAGGAAGAGGCAATGACAGTTGCATCGCGGGTTGCAGTTATGGATGAGGGACGCATTATTCAGGTTGCGACACCTGAGAAAATTTATGAAGCGCCCAACTCTGTTTACGTTGCCGATTTTATCGGTGACGTGAACATCTTGACTGGTCCCGTTAAGGCCGTCGGTGCGGATACCTATTCACTGAATTTTGGTGGAAAGGAGCCCGTTACCGCAGCCTGTGATCGGACATTTACAGAGGGTGAAACCACACATTTGGCAATTCGGCCTGAAAAAATTGGTATTCACGCGGAACGCCCTGACGGCTCAAACGCGGTGCAGGGCAAGGTGTTGGACATTGCGTATTTGGGGAACCTTAGTACCTATCACGTGCAGCTGCCCAGCGGTCAAATCATAAAGGCACAAACCGCAAACACCCGCCGTATTTCCCGTCGTGCATTCACGTGGGAAGATCCTGTTTGGGTTAGTTGGAGCGCCACAGCTGGCGTTCTGTTGGATCAATAATTTGAGACGTTTTGTCCTTATCGCGGTGCCATATTTTTGGCTGCTGGCCTTGTTCCTTGTTCCGTTTGTCATTGTGTTCAAGATCGCACTATCTGACGCTGCACTGGCGATCCCACCATATATGCCGACGATGAAAGACGGCCTAAGCGCGATGTTTTCGCAGCTTGATTTTGAGAACTTTGTTTTTCTGACGGAAGATGACTTGTATTGGAAAGCGTACCTAAGCAGCCTTAGAATTGCGTTTATCTCGACAGTCCTAACTTTGCTATTTGGCTACCCGATTGCATATGCGATGGCGCGCGCACCTCATGAGTGGCGCGCGACCTTGATGATGCTGATTATCTTGCCATTTTGGACGAGCTTTTTAATCCGTGTATATGCGTGGATCGGAATACTAAGCACCGAAGGGTTATTAAACCGCTTCTTGTTTTGGATCGGTGCAATCAGCGAACCGTTGACGATTTTGAACACCTCCACGGCAGTCTATATTGGAATCGTTTACACATACATTCCGTTCATGATTTTGCCGATCTACGCTGCGCTAGAGCGTTTGGACGCCTCGCTAATCGAAGCGGCTGAAGACTTGGGTTGTTCAAGGATGAAAGCGTTTTGGTTGATTACAATTCCGCTTTCTAAAGGTGGGATAGTGGCGGGTTGTTTTCTAGTTTTCATTCCGGCGCTGGGCGAGTTTGTGATCCCATCACTGCTGGGTGGATCTGGTACTTTGATGATCGGTAAGGTGCTGTTCGAGGAATTCTTCTCTAACCGCGATTGGCCTGTTGCCAGCGCAGTTGCAGTAATTTTGCTTTTGATCCTGATTGTACCAATCATCCTTTTCCAACGGAACGAGCAACGCCAACAGGAGGCTGAAGGATGAACCGCCTTAGCCCCTTTAATGTGGTATCCCTGACTTTTGGATTTGCGTTCTTATATCTGCCAATGCTGATCCTAGTAATTTACAGCTTTAACAAATCAAAGCTGGTAACTGTTTGGGCGGGTTTCTCAACAAAATGGTATGGCGAATTATTGAGCAATGACGCTTTTCTTGACGCTGCTTGGGTGACGTTGAAAGTGGCTGTGATCTCATCTTCAATTGCAACAGTGTTGGGAACTATGGCGGCCTATACGTTGGTGCGTGGAGGTAGGTTTTTTGGGCGAACTTTGTTTTCTGGAATGATCTATGCACCACTGGTAATGCCCGAAGTTATTACGGGACTTTCCCTACTATTACTTTTCATTGGGGTGGGAATGGATCGTGGTGTTATGACCATCGTCTTGGCGCACACAACGTTTTCGATGTGCTTTGTCTCGGTCGTTGTGTCGTCTCGGTTGGCAACGTTTGACCGTTCATTGGAAGAAGCCGCGCTTGATTTGGGCGCATCGCCGTTTGAGGCGTTTAGACTAATCACATTGCCAATCATCGCACCTGCAGTGGTTTCAGGTTGGTTATTGGCCTTCACGCTTTCCTTGGATGATTTGGTTATTGCATCATTTGCAACCGGACCATCGGCAACAACGTTACCTATGAAGATTTGGTCGTCCGTGCGACTGGGAGTGAGCCCTGAGATCAATGCGCTTAGTTCGATCTTGATTGGGTTGGTTGCGAGTGGTGTAATTATTGCGTCACTTATTTCAAAGCGGCATTCAGTCCGTATTCAGCAGGAAGAACGTGCAGCAGGGCGATTTGAAAACAACTGAAGATCATGTGCCTTGATTGGCGCTGTTTTGTGGAAAATTCTATAAATTTGGACAGATTGTTGACAGTTTGACCGCCTTGGATCATCCCAAAAGAAAAAATTTTAAGGTGTTAGGTTCATGAAAATTGCGATGATCGGTACAGGCTATGTTGGCTTAGTGTCTGGTGTTAGAGGTGGTCCTAGTTATCCGACCATTTTGCAACCTTGTTAAGGTATACCATGGTTTCATATCAGGCTGCTAGTCTCATGGGGTCCGTTTTGCTGTCATAGACCTCGTTGGGGGTCAAGATGCCGTGCGTCGAGTGAGGCCTTTCAACGTTGTAGTAGGCGAGCCATTTAGCTATGCTAGCCTTGGCCTGTGATCCCCTCTCAAAGGCGTGCAAATAGATGCATTCGTACTTCAAAGACCGCCAAAGACGTTCGATCATACGGTTGTCGATCCAGCGCCCTTTACCATCCATGCTGATCTTGATCTTCGCATCGGTCAGTACGTCGATCCAATCGCCGCTGGTGAACTTGCTGCCTTGATCCGTGTTGAATATCTCCGGTGTGCCGTGTTTGCTTAGGGCCTCCTTCAGCGCCTCAACGCAGAACTCCGCGTTCATGCTGTTGGAGAGCCGCCAGGCCAGCACCTTGCGGCTGAACCAGTCCATAATCGCCACCAGATACAGGAAGCCTCGCCGCATTGGGATATAGGTTATGTCCGCGCACCAGACTTGGTTCGGCCGATCAATCACCGTATTCCTCAGCAGATAGGGCCAGATCTTGTGTTGTGGGTGCTTCTTGCTCGTTTTGCGCTCCTGGTAGATCGGAACCAAGCGCATAAGGCGCATCAAACGCCGCACACGATGACGACCGCATTGGTGGTTGTTCTGTTTCATGTGCCGAGCCATTTGCCGGGAACCATACCACGGCGTTTCCAAAAACTGCTTATCAATGATCCCCATAAATTGTAGGTTCTCAGCACTCTCGCCCTTCGGTTGATAATACAGGTTCGAGCGCGCCAACGTCAGCAGCACGCATTGACGCCTGACACTTAGCTTATGACCCTTGTTCACCATTTTTTGCCTCGCGTCCCCAGAAGTTGACGCGAGGCATCGGCCAAAAAATCCCGCTCCACCACCAACTGCCCAATCTTTGAATGCAGCTTCTCTACTTCAGAAGCGCTGACCTCTGGCTCAGGATCTCTCCCACGCCGCTGAAAGGCTGATGTCATGTTGTCCATGGTCGCACGCTTCCACGTGCTGATCTGGCCCGAATGGACGCTCTACTTCTTTGACAGCTCCGCAAGCATTATCTCTTCGCGGATCGCATCAAGCGCAACACGCGCTTTTAAACTCGGCTGAATGGTTCTTTCTCTTTGTCATCTCAGATCGTCTTTCTAATCAGTCGATCTACCTCAAAAAGCGGTCCGAAATCCCGCGACCACCTCTTACTTTTCACCAACTCCACTAAGCAAACATCAAGAGCGGCCTGATCGCTTCGTTTAGCAGCTTGTTCAGCTTCGATAAGAATTTGGCTAAGCTTGGAAAACCCTACAACACCAGTTGAGCCAACTGCATAATGAGCTGTTGCGCTGCGATCGTCCCACGACGAGGTCTTATCAGACAACACTTCAATTGCATTACGCACATCAACTAAGCTTTGTTTTTTAAGTTCTTTGGCAATGGCTGGATCCATGAACTGCTCAAGGTTGTCGCCTTCGGGCATCTCGGCTTGATCAATGTACCTGTTAATGGCTTTTGCAAGCCCATCAGCGGTTAGGGGCTTGGCAAGCATCGCGTTCATCCCAGATTCAGTTGAGTGGTCCCTATCATTTGGAATTAGCGCTGTTACGCCAAGAATGGTTGTTTCTGCTGATTTTCCATTGCCCGAACGAATAGCGCGGGTAGCTTCATATCCATCCATACCCGGCATGTTAACGTCCATCAAAATTAGACTATAGAGAGCTGTTCTGGCGGATTCGACAGCTTCTGCACCCAGTGAAACACAATCGGTCTTATAGCCAAGACGCGAAACCATCTCACTTAGAACGGTACGGTTGATTTGATTGTCATCTACAATAAGCACAGGGCCTTGAGGATCTGACGGGGTTGTCCATTCTTCAATGTCATTTGAAATGGCCGGAGGTTCGCTTCTTTCGTCCTCAGTTGCTAGCTCTAGTTCTAGAGTGAACTTAAATGTGCTCCCTTTGCCAAGCCGACTTGTCATATGAATCTCTGAGTTCATCTGCGTTAATGATTGCGTCACGATAGCTAACCCGAGGCCTGAACCGCTATTGCTGTCCTCTTCGTTGAACTTTCCCTTCTCAAAACTTTTAAAAACGCGCTTTTGGTCTTCTTTCGCAATTCCGATGCCTTGATCAGATACAATGAAATTTAAAAAACGGGTGTTTTCTTCAGAGCCTTTGGTTGCGATCATGTCTACAGAGACCGAGCCATTTTCTGTGAATTTTATCGCATTGCCTAGGAGGTTATACATCACACGCGAAAAAGCTTCAGGTAGACCAAGGTAGCGCGCATCTACTCCATTTCCGAGGAAGTTCATATCAAGAGTATTGTTGTTGGCTGCCGCGAGCGGTGTAAGGACAGTCTGTATGCTTTCGAGCAACGCGCGTAGTGCAAATGGTTGGGCAGTTTCTTGCACTTGCGTAAGCCGGGTGTGATCCAAGATGCTGGTAACTTGTTCCAATGCGCGGTTGCTACATTCAAGCGCAGTCTTGAACAATTTTTGATCAGCCGTCGTTAATTTTTCGGAATGGATCATGTCGAGTGACGCTATCAAGCCATGCAATGGCGTCCGCATCTCGTGGCTCATTGTAACAAGGAAACGTGTCTTAGCGTTAGAAGCTTCCTTGGCTTCGTCACTAGATGCCTTCAATTTCTCTTCAGCAACCAACTGTTCTGAAATGTTGGTCAAATAGATTATGTAGGTATCGAGCCCTTCGAGATCTTTTGTCCAAACGCCAGACATCTCGATTGAAAATAGATTGTATTCGAGGCTTCTGGCAAGAAGGCGAATTGTGTGCGTTCCTGGTGAATTTCGATAAAGAATAAATTCGCTTATGCTGGTACTATCAAGCAAGTCGTGAACGAAGTCTGCGCCAAGAACATCTTCATCATTAGTGCCAAAATACTTGGTGGCGGCTTGGTTACATTGAATGATCTTGCCGTCCGTATCAGTGAAGATTACAGCCGAATGTGCAGCTTCAAAAGCATTGGTAACATTTGTTGCTGCGAGCTCAATGTTTCTGCTGCGTTCTTCTAAGTCTCTCCACAACCGGAATGCGAGAAGGCAAGACAGTAAGACGAAACCTAGTATTATGAACGACGAAGCATGAAAACTAAGAAATGTTTTATACTGTTGATCTCGAATTTCTGTTTGGGCACCAGCAAGCCTCTGAAGTCCCTGCGTTTTCAGGACGCGAACATCATACTGAATTGCAAAGGCAAGATCGACCAAATGCTGTATCTGTACAGCCGTTGGCTTGTCCATTGCATCAATTATAGAGGCAAATTCATTGCGCTTTTGCAGGATATATAAATAATCACTGTCCGATGCGAAAGACGATCCAACATGATTAAGGGTCGCCCCAAAAGCATCTACTCTACTATAAAATATGGCGAAAGAAACTTCAATATTTGAAAACTCTGTCGCAGTAATTATTGGACCTTCTGCAGAACTCGGCGTCATCGGTTCGAGCAAGCTGACAAGAAATCGCCTAAAATCCGTGTCGATTTGGGAGAGATTCCACCCTAAATTATCAGAGGAGGTTACAGCCAGATTGTCTATTTGTGTCTTGAGCGCTCTTCCCCCGATTAAGAGCGTGAAAAACGCAACTACTAAAAGGGATGATAGTGCCATTGCCGACCAATTGCGAATTCTAGATCGCTTTTTCATAGGCGTGGTTCTCATCTAAAATTTACCATTTATCGTCTTTTTCAATAGCAACAAGTTGCCAAATACTGTTGGCATAGATTTCTTCTTGTTGATATTTTGGGTCTGAATCGTAAGGAAAGACTACCCAATATGGTCCCTTTTCACGACGGTCAAATGGCTTCCCATTAATTGAATTTGCGATAATTGGTGCATTTTCAGTAATACTTTTAACAGCAATTTGAATTATATAATCGTTTACTGCTGTTAACGTAACGAACCCGTCTGTTATGTTTGCAAGTTCTATAACTGACTTAAGGGATGGCCCAGTAAAAATGACAGTCCCTTCGGTCCATATATTACTTGTTTCAAATGAGGTCTTTTGAAGAGCCGCTATATCTTCGCTTTGAAGCTCAATCACGGTATCTCCATTCGTAACTGTAAGACCGTCGGCTGCAGCCGACAACGTTGGTGTGGAAAAGAGTGCAACAAGGAAAATTAGGGCCGTGAGTGGTTTTGTGCTAATCATTTGATGTTCCTTGGCAGAAATTTGACAATCAACCCTTTTAGATACATCCAAAAGAAAATTACGATGTATCTAAAGAAGTATGATATGTTCGTTAGGGTAATTGGGTAGTTTGACACTTTGATTGGTGGAAAAAGAGAGTAACCGGTTCGAAAAGTACCGGATGCGTTCTATATATAGTCCCTAGCACTTAAGTTTGGTCACAACGAATTTTTTTTTGACGCGTTGCGGGTTTCCTGTAAGTTTAAGAAGTGATTTAGGAAGTAATTATGAATTTGAGTGAACGTGATGACGAGACTGGCAATAACGAGAATACGTTGAAGATAGCAATTGCAGACGACCACAAGTTACTTGCTGATGCCGTCTCCTCCATGCTTGGCGGGGAAGGGGGTTTTGAAACCTCTTGCTGCTATGATCTAGAATCTCTGCTTAAACTTTTAGGACGGGACAAATTCGATGTGGTTCTCCTTGACCTAAAGATGCCGGGCATGTCTGGTCTTGATAGCGTCGCGCAAGTTGTTCGCGCTGCGCGAGACGGTTATGTTGTACTGTTCACGGGACAAGTTGATCGTCACGTTCTTGATAAAGCGCTCGAACTTGGTGTGCGTGGATTAATAGCAAAGACGATTCCGCTACGTTCTCTTGGTAGCATTATCGAGTTAATTAGCTCTGGCCTGATTTTTGTTCCTGTAGGTGCAGACTTTCCAGGTTCCACAACAGACTTAGAAAACAACCATGGTTTGAATGACAAAGAGCTTTATGTACTACGCTTGGCTGCGGACGGTATGACAAATAAGGAAATCGGTCGCGAAATGGGTGCGACAGAGGTCATTATCAAAATGCATATGCGTTCAATTTGCAGAAAGCTTGGTGCCCGAAATCGTGCGCATGCCGCGATTATCAGCCGCGAGCGTTCGCTACTCTAAAACAGTTGCTTTAGCTATCAGCGTTCCACGACTCCACTAAAGATTCCATATATTCGCCAGTCTCGTTGAGGCTGGCGATCATCGCTTCCATTCGACCGAATTGGACATTGTAACGATCTGTCAGAACGCTCACTTTTTCTTCAAGGGTGGCTAGGTCAGACTCGAAGCTTTGTAGATTTTCATTCAGCCCTGTTTCACGTCGATAAAGCAGTCCACCTGCTCCGATGAGCGCATCACTATAACTTTCTAGATTGTCGGTTAGGCTTATGCCATAGCGAACGTTTGTTGAAACGGCTTGTGCATTTTCCAAAGTGAACAACATACCATTTGTATCCTCTAATGAAGAGCGCAGCGTCGTTTTGCCGTTGCGGTCTGTGGAGATTTCAAGGTTTTGGCCATCTAAGGTGTCTGTAGGCGGTGTCGTTGCTGGGTCATATAACAAAGTGTAAGATCCAGCTTTGGATGGCGCGAACGATAGGCCTGATGCGTAAACGCCAGGGTCATCGGTGCCGTACTGCGAGGCAAAGATTGCTTCTGCAATCTCTGGGTTCTCTTCGATGGCACGCTCAAAAAGTGTTTCATCAAGCGTCAAACTGCCATCAAGTTCGGTCTTGATTCCGAGCTGTGCAAGATAAACGGGGTTATCGCCAAAACCAGCAATGGGCTCGTTTGTGATGCTGTTCATTTTATTTAGAATGGATTGCGCGGCGATATCACCAGAAAGCGACCCTTCTTCACCACCGCTAAACCCACGCTGTGTTGCAGTTTTCAAATAATCTTTAAGCGAGTTTACTTCGTCTAAAAACGTTGTGACCCTGTCTCTGACAGAAGTACTGCTTTCGTTTGAAACTAGGGTTGATGTCCCAACTTTATTCAGGGTCATGCGGTGACCCGGAAATAAATCATCAATAATATTGCTGTCACGCGTGACGCTTACGCCATCGACTGTAAAGTTCGCATTGGTTGCGTCTGCAACAGCGGTTGTGATGCCCAATGGATTGTTTGCTGCATCGTTTTGGCCTTCAGTACCATCGGAAGTAAGGCCAAGCGCCTCTTTGATGGAGGTAACAGATTCCGGATCAAGCGCATTAGCAGCCCCTGCGTCTGCTTTCACAATAAGCGCCATGCCTTTGCCAGTACTGATCAAGGAAGCCGACAAACCTTCGATGGTATTAAGCGTCCGCGTGAACCCAGTCAGCGTGTTGTTGCTGCTGTCGATATTGAAACTGATTGGGTTATTGGTATTCTGGGTACCCAGAGAAACAGTGTTTGCGCCAAGTGAAGTGGTCCTACTTATTCGGACCATTTTGCGGCTTGGCTAAGGTGCATCTTTTTTCGGTTCATGCCGCTTTTCGTGTCTCCGATTTACCGAAGTATGCGATGTCCGGTGTTTGCTTATCAAGGGCTGTGTGAGGTCGTTCTGAGTTGTAGGACTCAATCCAGTTATCAATGATCCATTTTGCTTGGAATCCGTCAGTAATTTCATGCAGGTAGACGGCCTCCTGCTTCAGCGACCGCCACACCCGTTTGATGAAGATATTGTCGAGGTATCGCCCCCGACCGTGCATTGATATTTTTATGTCAGCTTTGGTCAAAGTCGTGATCCAACCAGCGCCTGTATATTGGCTGCCTTGGTCCGTATTCATTATCTCTGGCTTGCCATATCGGGCGATTGTCTCCTCCAACACCTCAACGCAAAAGCTGGCATCCAATGTATTGGAAAGCCGCCAGGTCAAAACCTTACGGGTCGCCCAGTCCATGATTGCCACCAGATACAGAAAGCCGTTCTTGACAGGGATATAGGTGATGTCGCTGCACCAAACCTGATTGGGCCGCGTGATTGCGAGCTTCCTCAGCAGGTATGGATAAATACGGTGCTGTGGGTGCTTCTTGATGGTGTTCGGCCCCTTGTAGATGGCCTGCAACCCCATGATGTTCATCAGGTGACGAACGCGGTGTCGTCCGGCTGAGAAGCCAGACTGAGGAAGGTAAGCAGTAATCTGGCGGCTGCCAAAGAACGGGTGTTTTGTGAACACTCTATCAATCTCATGCATCAGCTTAAGTGTCTCGGCATTCACCCCAACTGGTGCGTAATAAATCGACGAACGGCTGATCTTGAGCAGTTTACACTGGCGTGTCAGGCTTAGCTTTGTGTTCTCTTTACGGATCATCTCGCGGCGTTCAGACGGGCTCATCGCTTTAGCCTTTGTGACAAAAAATCATTCTCCACCGCAAGCTGGCCAATCTTGGCGTGAAGCTCTTTGATCTCGCCGTCTTTATTCTCGGCCTTTTTGACCTTGTCTGAGAAAACCCCCACCATGCCTTCAATAGCCTGCCGTTTCCACGTGCTCACCTGCGTTGGGTGGAGTTGTCGCTTGGCTGCGATCTCTTGCACCGTCTTGTCACCACGCAGCGCCTCAAGCGCCACAGCAGCCTTAAACTAGTCTGAAAAGTTCCGTCGTTTTGTCATTCTCGTATCCATTCGTTCGGGTTGGATACATCTTAGCACGCTGTCTGAATTTGCAGGACCACTTCACCCAATTTGCGAACCAGATATTCGTGCATTTCAAACAGAAGATGGCGAATGGCGCGTCGAACTTAACAGAGCGACACTTCCAAGCATCCGAGTTGACGAGGAAATGGGTCGAGAGGTCCGCAAAGTTACCATGCAAGATGCTGACAAAGAATTTGTACGCGGCTCATTAAAGTCTGCACGTTGGCTCACGCGTGCAGTCGCACAGCGCAATGAAACCAATCTTAAAGTTGCGGCAGAAATTGTTCGCTATCAAAAAGCCTTTCTTGAGCAGGGCATGCATCAGATGCGTCCCCTTAAGTTAAAACTAATTACTGACAATGTTGGTGTACACGAAAGCACAATCAGCCGCGTTACATCTGCGATGATGATGGAAACACCAAAAGGAAGTTTCCCACTCAGAATCTTCTTCAGCACCGCAATCGAAAGCGATGATTCAGAAGAAGGCGCTTCTGCAATGATGATCTGTGAAAAAATCCGTAAGATGATTTTTGCGGAATTACCAAAACGCCCCCTCAGCGATGACACCATCAAAGGTCAGCTGCACGACCAAGGTTTGCAAATCGCGCGTCGCACCGTCGCCAAATACCGCAAGCTGGATAGCATCCCATCTTCGTCCCAGCGTCGCCGCGGTTATCAACTTCAAGCCATGATGTGAGAAACCGCCCATTTTTGTGCGCATTCGTAACAGGCGGCATCCTAAGATACAAAACCAGAACTGAAGTTGGGGCGACCTAAACGCAATATCGGCATACTCCAAATATAAGAATATTTTGGAGTTTATCATGTTCTCACACTTTGAAGATAAAGATATTAAGTGCGGCTACATTGGGCCAGAAAACCGTCAGTATGACGTACTTCGCCGGATGCTAAGCTCGAATGAAATTACTTTACAGAGTGCAACCAGTTTTGGATCGCTTGGTTATACTGAAGCCGCATCTTACGATATCATGTTTGTAGACATTGATGGCCTTGGTGGTATCGACCGGATGATTGATACTCTTTCAAACTTCAGAATTGATAACCCAGGCGTTCCAGTGGTCATGATCTCAGACACCTTCAGCCGTGACGACTTTGAGAAATCACGCCAAATCCTTGGTGACGTTTCACTGCGTAGTCCAGTTTTGTATCCATCTCTTGAGTTGTCGCTGTTTGAAGCAGTTGAGAACAACAAAAGTTGGCAAGAAAACGTAATGTACCACCGCGAAAATATCGGAGCCTGAGTGCTGTCAGACTACAATTTTCACACATTACCCTCCATCTCTCTCGAAAGGCACAGGCTCCTCCAAGCGCCTGTGCCTTTCAATCATTAAGATAGCATTCGTTGATCGGTAATAGGATCGAACAACGGCATTTTAAAACTCGGGCCTTATCATGCTAAATAAGCATCACAATATCTCCAGTGTGAACGGAGAAGTTTGGAACACCATCCACCTTGAAAGCAGTGACATGCAGGACCATGGCTGGCGGGCAGGTGTCTTTCTGCGTTCTAAATCCAACAACCAACGCGTATGGATTCAACACCTTAAGGTCGAAGGTTGCAAACGCGAAATTTTGATTGGCGAATTTCCACAAGTGTCTATGGCTCTGGCCTGAAAATTAGCATCTACAAACAGGGAGCTCGTCGAAACTGGCATCGACATCTTATCAAAAAAAACGGCATTAGAATGACCGACGGCTACGTGATCAACTTCAAAACTTCACAAAACAAGATGACCTCTTTGACGATCCTATTGTGGTGCAAACACCCAAAATTTTATCCGGAGAAAATACCGCAAACGGATCCTGTATGGAATTATCCAACAATCAGACGGCAAACTTCATTTCCCGCCGAGAGAAAAAACCACAACTACCGTTATTAGATCTGACCCCGTATGCGGTGTCCTCCAAAATAAACGAAAAAGACGGCCAATGGGCAATGTCCAAGGCCGTTTCTGCAGAACAAATAGAAGAAATTGTCGCCCTTGAAGAACACTCGGACAATTATGAAACTTTAGAGTCTCCGACCAGCTTAGAATTCTTCAAAACCGTCAAACGGCCAACAACCACTAATCACGGAGCGGACCACGCAGGCCCCAACATCAAAGTGCTGTCGAAAGCGTTGATCCTAAACGCCAGCACTGCTGACCAAAAAGACGTCATTAGAGAAAACTTTGATAATCTGCTCGACGACCACGGTCCTGAGGTTTTGGACGCTGCTTGCGCACAAGCGCTAGCCTCCGGACGAAGTTCACTCAAGTCAGTCGCAGCGATTATCTCAAACGAGAGTGATGACACTCCAGAATTTCAACAAAACACAACTGACGCAATTACGCACTCAAACATCCGCGGCGCAGGCTATTTTAACTAAAGGAAAATAATATGGACACCAATGCAGTTCTAGAAACCCTTCACACATTGAAACTTGAAGGCATGGCAAAAGCGTTTGAAGAGATGCTCAACAAGACTGGCAGTAGAAACGTTGACCCAGTTGAATGGATCAAGCTTATGGCAGAGAGCGAAGATAAAACACGCGCAGAACGCCGCTTCCATTCTCGTTTATGTACAGCCAAACTCCGCGACAGCGAAGCTAACTTTGTAGACATCGACTATTCTACCTTGCGCCAACTCGACCGAGTGAAGTTCGAAGAATTGATAAAATGCGACTGGATTGCTGGCCACAGTTTGAGGTGCCCCTAGATTTGTAGATGCTTTGCTTGGTAATTTTGGAACCAAGGAGAGACGGATATGAACAAGGGAATTCGGTTTACGGATGAGTTTAAACAAGATGCTGTGGCGCAGGTTGTTGAGCGCGGATACGCGGTCAGCGAAGTGGCCGAACGGCTGGGGATTAGCACCAAGTCGCTGTACACGTGGAAGACGCAATTTTCGAAGTCGCCACGATTACGAGCTGAGGGTTCCGAGCAAGCTGCTGAGATTAAGCGCCTGAAGCGAGAGTTGGCGCGGGTCACCGAGGAACGTAATATCTTAAAAAAGGCGACCGCGTACTTCGCGCGAGAGTCTCAGTGAAGTACGCGTTTATTGAGGCTCATCGGCCCGAGTTTTCGATCCGCTCGATGTGTCGAATGCTGATGGTTCATTTCAGCGGGTTCTATGCATGGCTTAAGGAACGGTTAAGCTTGCGTGCGCAAGAGGACGCCCGCCAGACTGATCTGATCCAGCAAGCATGGGCGGACAGCGGTATGGTCTACGGATATCGCAAACTGCATGATGATCTTCTTGATGCAGGTGAGACCTGCTCCGAGAACCGTGTTGCGCGTCTGGCCAGCTTGGCAGGCATCACAGCACAGATTGGCTACAAACGTCGCCCTGGTCGATATGGCGGCAAGCCAGCGGTCGTCGCTGACAACACGCTGGATCGTCAGTTCGAAGTCGATATGCCTGACTGTGTTTGGGTGACCTACATCAAGACGCATGAGGGCTGGTCATATCTGGCTGTTGTAATCGATCTGTTCTCGAGGCGTGTGGTTGGCTGGTCGATGCAGTCACGCATGACGACCGACCTTGCTTTGCAGGCGCTGCTGAGCGCTGTTTGGCGGCGCAAACCTAAAGCCAAAGTTATGATCCATTCCGATCAAGGGTCACAGTTCACCAGCAAAGAGTGGCAATCCTTCCTCGGCAAACACAATCTGGATGCCAGCATGAGTAGACGTGGGAATTGTCATGACAACGCTGTCGCGGAGAGCTTCTTCCAGCTCCTGAAGCGCGAACGAATCCGGCGGCGGACATATATAACCCGTGACGCCGCAAGGCAGGACGTGTTCGATTACATCGAGATGTTTTACAACCCGACACGAAAGCACACCAACAACGGCATGCTGTCGCCGGTTGACTATGAAATCAAACAAAGGAAAATGAAAGAGGCTGGTGTCTAGGAAACTAGGGGCACCTCAAACCAATGAAATTCA
>Ga0307997_10000456_pt1 | contig 18681 bp, 12 predicted proteins | sample Davwhametageno36_FD_203165 | JGI IMG/M metagenome (GOLD analysis project Ga0307997, IMG submission 203165) | Marine microbial communities from Davis Island wharf, Antarctic Ocean - #36 | ecosystem: Environmental > Aquatic > Marine > Unclassified | place: Antarctic Ocean: Davis Island wharf... | reverse complement strand
GCCTTAATGATCATGATATCGGTAGCATGAGTCGATTTTTTAGCGAGTCGTTTCGCTGGATGGGCAATGCGGGTTGCGGCTATAAGGTTGGCCTACAAGAGTTTCAAGAGAATTGGCAGCGTCCATTCCAAGATGCCTTTTCCAACAAAGTCTGTATTGATGAAGCGAGAGTAACGCAGGGCGAATGGTGCGCTGCTTTTGGTCGGCAAGAAGCCATCCACTCTGGCGTATTTATGGGCATAGAGCCAACCTATCAAAAAGTTGAAATTCGATACATGGACTTCTGGAAAGTGGTTGATGGGAGAATTGAAGATAACTGGGTAATGGTAGATTTTCCGTCAGTTATGCAGCAACTAGGCGTAGATCCATTCAATGGCCTTGGTTGGAATCAAAACGACTCTCAATCTACACCAGCTCAAGTTAAATAATAACTTTTCCTGCAGTATAAAGTCTTACTTTCCTAAATAAAAAAGGGCCCCGAGGGGCCCTTTTAATGCTAAGCATGTATTTACCTACGGGTTAGAAACTGTAAGTAATTCCGACGCCCCAAGTCCGAGGACGACCCCAGTTAGATTGGACAGACGCTACAGATTTTCCAGCAGCAACTGTGTTTGAAACACCTGGACCAAAGACAACAGCACGGTTCATCACCGCTTCGTCTTCTAAGTTCAAAATATAGGCCTCAACACGCAGATCTTTACCCGAATCCCAGATCAAACGCATGTCCGATTTGGTATGAGCATCTTGCTTCGCAGGTGCTATATTAATATCGTGAGCATAATAATCACTGGTGTAAGTGCCTTGGAACATAGGTGTTAGAGTTCCCATTGCTCCTAAATCAACATCATAACTTACCTGGAAACCGGCGCTAAATTTTGGCGCTAAAGCTGGGCTATAATCCGTCAGAGATAAGCTATCCAGAGATCCGTTACCATCTAGATCTACCTGACGACCACCTAAGGCGCCAAGACCTGCCAATGCGGCCATGTCATAGGTACCAAATTTAGCATCCAAGTAGGCAAAGTTACCAGAGATATACCATTTATCAGTTGGTGCCCACTGGAATTCAACTTCAAGTCCAGACGCATCAACTTGGCCGCCATTCATAGTGTATTCAGACGCACCGTTATTGAGAACAATAAACGACTGAGCATGCATATCACTATAATCATTACTAAACACTGCTGCGTTTAGTACAAGCCGACCATCTTGCATGACCGATTTAATACCAAACTCATAAGCGGTAACAAACTCAGGATCATAGAGCTTAGCATCGATACCTTCTTCTGCTAACAATGCTACAACGCCAGCATTATTTGCGCCCCCAGCTCTGAAGCCGGTTGAAGCAGTTGCATAAATCATCATATCTTCATTGAGATCTGATTCAATTGCTACTTTCCATAAATTATCGTCCCACGTATTTGTCGAACCTGATCTACCCTTGGAATCTTCGTTACTACGCAGACCAGCATTTACGCGAAGAGAATCAGAAATGGAGTACGTCGCATTACCATAAAGTGCCTTTGACTTTGATTTATACTCATTATGTCCCCAAATATACTCGACAAGAGTGCCGTTGCCGCCGTAGTCAGAGCCAACCCAGCCCCAGTCAGAATCTTGTTCAAACATGTAGTAGCCAAGAGTCCATTGAAGATCTCCATCTCCATTTGAAATTAACTGCATCTCAGTAGAAGTGTCATCCTGAGTAGAAACCCAGCCAACAAACTTTCCAGCATCTGCTATAGATCCTACATCACTGTAGTCGGAATCATAGAACTGAAGACCATCAAACTCAGTCTCATTATGAGTAAGCCTAACACTTGCAAAATCTAAGTCGTAGGTAATATCTAGAGTTATCGATTTATCGTCAATTACCGCTACAGAGCTTTCGTTACGAGACACTTCCCAAGGACCAGCATCTTGTGTTGCGCCAGCCTTTTGATAAACATGACCTGATTTCAAAACACCATCAACATAACCACCAACCTGCTGATAGCCCCATATCCCTGTTGAATTACTATCTTTGGATGATTCAGAGTACCGCAACGTCGCTTCAAGCTTGTCGCTAGGACGCCAGGCTGTGGTTAAGCGGATATAAGTTGTATCGTTATTGTCAAGATCGTCATCAGTACCTTCTTTAAAGGTGTTAGTAATGTAACCATCATGCTCGTCTGTCATAGTCACTAGGCGCATCGCCAGCGTGTCCGAGAGTGGAAAATTTAGAATTCCCTGTGTCTTTCTACGATTCTTATCACCGAATAGAGTCGTGACCGAACCGCTAACCCCATCAAAGTCCGGCGCTTTACTGATAACGTTAATAGCCCCGCCAAATGTATTGCGGCCATATAATGTGCCTTGAGGACCCCGCAGAACTTCAATTCTCTCGAGGTCGACATAAGAGCCGAGAGCTTGAGTCGAGGTGGCTACATAAACGCCGTCCAGAAAAACACCTACGGTTGGTTCACCCTCTGTACCAACATTATTAGACCGAGTGCCGCGCATCGCTATACGAGCCTCATTACCCGACATACCCATCCGCATACCAGGAACGACATGCTCTAGTCGAGTGACATCTTCGATCCCTGCACGGACCAACATCTCCGAATTAAGTGCAGTGATGGAGGCAGATACATCTTGAATACTCTCTGATCTTTTATCTGCTGTAACAACAACCTCTTCCATTAAGCTTGACGTGCCCGCTGCAAATGCGCTGGATCCGAATAACGAAGAAATCGCTACTGCTAAGACCAGCTTGTTGCTCTTTATTATATTTTTCATGGTGTTCTCCCGTATGAGTTTCAAAATCTCAAAAATTAAACCTAGGGGCACATAAAGCAGTGCATTAACTATCGATGAACAGACAATTACACCAAAGGTCTGCACTTTGTACTTCGGATGCAAAATAAAGTCAAATCTTTTTTCACACTTCTAATTTTTAAAAGTCTTTTATAATCATCCACGATAAGGCATTCTTCTATTTACAATGAATAGTCATTTTTTGAGGTCGTCGTCTAAAATAAGTATTTCCCAACATTTTATGACTTCGCCATTAAAATTATCAGTCTTATAATTTAAAGCAGAATTTTTATGGCTATCCGTAAAATGTTAGTAATTTATTCTATATTTTTTTGCGCCTCTTTATTGACTGAAGCAGTTAATACTACTGAAATCAACGAGCTTTTGCCTATCCGGCATGCTAACTTCACCGCCCTCAAAGAAAACCCTCTGGCGAAACACCTAACCGGGCTCGTTAGCCAGGTAGGTGAATTAAGTATAGACGGATTAATTCAATATACTCTCCTGCTACAACCGAAAGAGGGAATGCCATCAGCAGGTTGGCCGGTGATCATTTTTAATCACGGATTTCATCCTGAGCCATTTATGAATGGCCGGCGCGCCATAGACGGCGTCAGTGACCGCCCTGGTGACTATTATCGTCAGATACCTCAATCACTTGCGCGACATGGCTTTTTAGTGGTTGTCCCAGATTATCGCGGGCACAACGATTCTTTAGGTGCTGAATTTACGCTCCAAGAAACCTCACCTCGCTGGTATGCGCGCGACGTTCTAGGCATTATCAATGCCCTCGAAGGTATTGATAATGCCGATACCACTCATTTATTTATGCTCGGCCATTCTATGGGCGCGCAGGTGACACTCCGCGTTGCAGCTACCCTTGGCGACAAACTTGAAGGGGCAAGTATTTGGTCTACCTATATACCTGCGGAGACTGTCGTCAACAACGAAGGGATGAAACCCATATCCAGTCAACTTCAACTGATAGATAGTCCCCTGAATATTCATCACGCCAAGGGTGACCAGACAACCCTCTTTAAAGGCTCTACGATAATCGCCAATCAGCTCAGGCAATTAGGTAAACCCTACGAACTCTACTCATACTTGAGTGAGAATCATTTATTTACCGGTGATAATTTAAATTTGGCAATAGACCGGGATATTGCTTTTTTCCGTCACATCATGCTGTTTGAAAATAGGGCCCACCAATGACCACCATAGACTTAGGTGCCCAGCCCTGCCGATGCATTATTGTGACTACTCTTTAAATATGAAGCCGCGTTACTAAACAAACCTTTCAGGATAGACACGAAAATAATGCATGTTGATTTTGCATTCGAAGTACAATACCATCAGCGTCTAATTAATTTCAAAACTACTCCCATGACCCTAATTTCTGACACTAATAGCCTCAACTCTTTTATTTTACGACACGGAGAGATAGTGCCGTGCAAGACCGCGTTTATCGATGCTCGAACGCCCGGAAGCGACAAGAAGGAGAACTTTTGTCTCATTGGTGCTGGCGTAGCAGAGAACCCAGATCAAGTAGTGCACATCAATACGCCACATGGGTTTGATGTTGGGGCCGCGCGCCAACCAAAAGGCTGTAAAAACTCTCATCATAGCCATGATGCAGAAGAGGTATTTGTAGTCCATCAAGGGCAGTGGAAGTTTACCTGGGGAGTGAATGGAGGTGATGGCGAGACCATTTTGAATAGCGGCGATACGATCTCTATCCCTACTCAATTATTTCGCGGCTTTGAAAATGTCGGTGACGATAACGGCTTCCTATTTAGCGTCTTGGGTCATCTCCCAAGTGGTACACCAGGAAGTGTTACTTGGGCACCCTACGTGTTTGATAAAGCCAAGCAATTTGGTTTAGTACTCCTGCAAAATGGGCAGTTAATCGACACCCATTCTGGACAGAGTATTCCAACTGATCAAGCGTTGTACAGCCCCGTATCGGGCAAAGAACTTGAAGCTTTCAGGACATTAACACTGGAAGATATGAGTAAGAACATTAAACGAAATACTGAGTACGCAAGTCATGACACTGGCGGCTTGACCAATGAGCAAGGGGCGCAAGAATATGCCGTTATTGGCTCCCAAAATAACAATGAGCACATGCCCGCAGGTAAGATAAATCGACCCCACAACTTTCAACTACGACGGTTAATGCTTGACTGTGGCGCAACTGTCGCCAAGCACAGTCGAGAGGAGCCAGAAGTTTTGCTTGTACATCGCGGCAGCCTTACAATCACCACTGACAAGGGCGCCTTCACCCTGGGTGCTGGCGATTTATTCACCTGTCCAATTGGGTTATCAAGAAGCTTTATCAATGAGAGTAATGAACCAGTCGATATAATAATTGTTCGTGGTGGCGACAACCCCAGTGCAGCAATATTTGACTGACAACCCGATTTAACGTCGGCTATGATTTTAGGGGCGATTTACTATGGATAGAATGCAGAATCACTACGATAGCGCACCTGCGGACTCTAAGACTAAGGGAATGTCCATGCTAGGTTTTGACGATGAATTTACAGATATCGTCGACTATATTTTGCGAATTACCTACCGCATCTGGGAAGGTAAGCAAGTAGGTCTTTGCTATGATTATTATTCCAATGACTGCCCCGTCTACACAATGGCCGGCGTTACTATTGGTGCAGAAGAGGTTACCCAAAATACCCTTACTACCCTAGCAAGTTTTCCCGATAGAACCCTGGGAGCAGAGAATATAATCTGGGGTGGCAACGATACTGAGGGATATCATACCTCTCACCTGATCAAAACGTCGATGACCAACCTCGGTAGTAGCGACATGGGCCCTGCAACCGGCAATCAGGCGACTTTTTTGGTGATAGCTCACTGTATAGTTAAAGATAACAAAATTATCGAAGAGTGGTTAGTCCGTGATAATTATGGCCTCACCGAGCAACTCGGCTTCGATGTCCACCAAATCGCTGTAAAAAAAGCATCTGAACCACTCCAAAAAAGACTCGAGGACTGGCATCAGTCTGAACTGCGTCGTGTAATTGGCAGTGTAACTCATGAGCGACGACCCTTTTCAGGATGTAGTTCTGAGGATTCGGAAGGGTTCATTGAAGCGCTAATGCAAAATATCTGGAACGCTCGATTGCTAGGTGATGTTTTTCAAAGTTACTCCGAAGATGCCCTATTTCACTGCTCTAGAAACCAAACGTTAAAAGGGCATGAGCAAATTTCTGCCTTTTATGCGCAATTAATTGGCACCGTCACGCAATTGAAGTTCTCTTACGATTATTGCTGTTCTATCGAGAATGATCGGGGCGGTAAAGATGTCGCTGTTCGTTGGACTATAGCGGGAAATCATGGCGGTTCTGGGCTCTATGGCGAGCCAACCGGCATTCCCCTGCTTATTCTTGGTGAGAGTCAATACAGAATTGTCGATGGCCTAATTACAGAGGAATGGACTATATTTGACGAACTATCCATTTTAGTTCAAATATATCGAGCTAGATTGAGCATTACCAACTAAATATATCTAAAAAGAAGAAAAAGCATGGAACTACAAGCATTCGGTTTGATAAATTGGTTGATTTTGGGAACCTATCTGACGGCCAACATAGTCCTTGGGTTTTTTCTCAGTAAAAAAGTCACTACTGCCGATGATTTTTTTGTTGGTCAGCGAAATATCCCCTGGTGGGCTATTGGTATTTCGGTTGTTGCCACCTATGTAAGCGCCCTGTCCTTTCTTGGAGGGCCAGCCTGGGCCTACACTGAGGGCTTGAGTGTTATTGCCATTCACCTCAATTACCCTATCGTTATTTTTATCGTTATTGCCTTTTTTCTGCCATTTTTCTTCAACAGTGGCGTTGCTTCAATATACGAATATCTAGAGAGACGCTTTGGCGCAACGTCTCGCAGTGTTATTGCTGTTATTTTCCTAGTGTCTCAGAGTCTAACCTCCTCTGCCATCCTGTATGCCACAGCACTAGTCCTTGAATTCATTACCGGAATGCCCGTGGTTTACGCCATTATCATAATTACTTTTATCGCACTTATTTATACCATCATGGGTGGTTTGGCAGCAGTGATTTGGACAGACGTCATTCAGGCATTTATATTATTGGCCGGTGCACTCATCATCACTGTGTCCCTAGTCAATAACCTCAGTCTTCCTTTGGGTGAAACGCTGGCGTTATTAAAGTCCGAGGGTAAAACAAATCCCTTGAACTTTAGTTTCGATTTAACTCAGGTGAGTACAGTGTGGACAGGGGTCATTGCCATGGGGCTATTCCATATAACCGTATATGGCGCTAACCAAATGATGGTGCAACGCACCTTAGCATCAAAGAATATCGGCGACGCCAAAAAATCTTTCTTAATGATGGGATATCTTGCCATCTTTATATATTTCCTATTTTTCCTACTTGGCATACTGTTTTACAGCTACTACGGTGGTCGCGAATTTGAGAACGGCAACACAATCATTCTAGAATTCGCGTCCTCCCTGGCCATTCCTGGTCTAATGGGAATTATTGCAGCCGCAGTGATAGCGGCGTCCATGTCTAGCCTTGACTCTGCGTTTAATTCTATGTCGACTGTAACCACGATCGATTTCTATCAAAAGTATATAAAAACCGACGCAAGTCAAAAGCACTACCTTTTAATGTCGCGACTATTTACCGTTTTTTGGGCTCTAGCCATTATCATTCCAGCCTTTATGTACACTAAAAGTAGCGGCTCCGTTCTAGAGACGCTCAGTAAGCTGGGCTCGTATTTTGTAGGTGCTAAATTAGCTATGTTTGGTCTAGGGTTTTTCTCCAAACATACTACTGAAAAGGGTCTATTGACCGGTGTGGTGGTAGGATTTGTCGTTCTCTGGTGGGTCGCTACAAATACCGATATTGCCTGGCCCTGGTATTGCGCTATTGGAGCTATTGTTAACATAACCGTCTCTATCGGCGCCAGCCTAATTATCGATGGTCGCCAAACTGAGTACTCTAGATACAGTGTTCAAGGGCAGAAAAAATATTTTGCGGACAATAATCTCCCCGAAACGGACAATGGATGGCATCTAGTTCCCGGTAGAATTGACAAACAAACCTATTGGTTGCTGCTGTTTTTTGTCGCGTCCCTCGTTGCCTTATTTTTATTTAACCACCTAATCTAATGACAGCCTTTTAGTTCCACCAACAGTACTGGCCTACTGGAGTGAATACGGGGATGGCCCCTTTTTGAATATTATCCAGGAGTTATACATGAGTAGAATATTAACGAGCCACGTAGGTTCATTACCAAGAACTCAAGAAGTTGTTGATTATATTTTTTCAAGAGAAAATCAACAGCCATATAATGAGAGTAAGTTTGACGACTGCATGACCAGCAGTGTTCTAGACACGGTAGAGAAGCAAAAGCGTGCAGGTATAGACATCGTTAGCGATGGTGAAACATCAAAAATATCCTATGCGACCTATGTAAAAGACAGATATACCGGTTTTTCAGGTGACAGCCCACGTAACCCACCTAAAGATTTGACACTTTTCCCAGGCTTTCTCAAAAGACTTTCAGATGATGGTGGAACGCCGCAATATGCTAGACCAATGTGCACCGGCGAGGTTAAGTCAAAGGGTCAGGGAGAACTCCAAAAAGATATCTCTAATTTAAAGGCAGCAATGGCTGCAAATGGACTCGAGAGGGGCTTCATGAACGCTGCATCACCCGGCGTTATTTCGCTATTCTTACAAAATGACTATTACCCAACAAGGGATGCTTATCTAGCGGCTCTTGCGGATGCCATGCGAGATGAGTACGAGACTATTGTGGCATCAGGATTAGATTTGCAATTAGACTGTCCTGACTTGGCTCTTTCTAGGCACATGTTATTTAATCATTTGTCAGATTCAGAGTTTATAAAGATTGCTGAATCACATGTGGAAGCACTCAATCACGCGCTAAAGAATGTACCGGAAGAAAAGGTAAGAATTCATATCTGTTGGGGAAATTATGAAGGTCCTCACTGTTGTGATATTGATATGAACAAGGTATTTGGCACTTTAATGAAGGCCAAAGCTCAATATACTTTGTTTGAAACGTCTAACCCACGTCATGCTCATGAATGGACAGTTTTCCGAGATCGTAAGAATGAAATACCAGACAATAAAATACTTGTCCCAGGCGTGGTAGATACCACTACCAATTTCGTGGAACACCCTGAATTAGTTGCAGAGCGTATTCATAGGTTTGTCGATATCGTTGGCTCGGAAAGAGTGATAGCAGGTTCTGATTGTGGATTTGGGACCTTTGCAGGCTTTGGTGCGGTAGATCCAGACATTGCTTTTGCAAAATTAAAGTCACTGTCTGAGGGCGCTGCACTTGTAAGTGATCGTATACGAGGTGTTAAGTAAAGATTCCTGTCCAGGCATATTAGTTTTTACTGCTAAAAAACTTGGGCAGAGTTGATTTGACCATCACAGACGTATAACTGCAGAGAGAAGAATAATAGACAAAATACTAAGCCGCCATAACACTGCACACGACACGTTTTAGAAGAAAAAGCTAATACGGCTTATTGCAATTGATACTGTGTCAGGAGTCTGGATTGATTGATAATAGCAATCTCGCTAAAAAGCGCTTAGTCGAACTCTACCATCGGCAGTTTAAGTGCCTCTAACCCCATCCCAAAAAGACTGAGCCATATGCATCGTTCCTTTTTTTTCCTTTTGATAGCTACGCTTATCAGCCCCAACATCTTTGCTCTATGTACCCCAACTGCTGTCAGTTGTATAAGCTCGTTAGACACTCTCAGTATTACCGCACTTCGAAACCGTCAATACCAATCTAGCCCCAGTCTGATTAAACAACTGAGCACGAATGACGTGCTTAGCAAATATGCCCGTCACTACTCACTTGACGGTACCGCGCCATTTCACAGTTATATCGTTAACTATCAGTCAGACCACAGGTTGGTCTATGCGCGTCTAGATATTCCATCAACCGCTATGCCCGACAAAGGTTATCCAATAATAATATTTTCTCATGGCTGGGTTGGCCAAGAAAAAGCCCGTCATTACAATTTCGGTTACGACTTAACATCACTTGCAGGAGAGCTCATCAATGGCTATGTTGACGCTGGATTCATAGTGATTACTCCAGGGTATCTGGGTCATGGAACTGTTGATGGTGTTCAGGCCGACGGCTTTGACATCATGCAAAGCTGGGACAATGCCAGTTATTTGGCACCAACGTTTTATGCAATCGATTTGCTAAATCTACTTGAGGGCCTGTCTTTTCTAAATAGCGCAGATTGGACGAAATGGGTCGGAAATAACAAATTGAGACCCAAAGCCAATCTTAGCGCCATAAACCTGACCGGTCATTCTCAGGGTGGCGATGTAGCCCTTACGGCACTAGCGATCTCAGGGGAAGGCTCCAGTATTAAAAATAGTTTTTCGGCCGCTTCTATTTGGTCGGGTAATATTCCAGGCCGGTTTACTCAACTCGAAACATTTGCACCTATGGCCTCAACATTACAGGCATTTGTCTCGGGAGATGGCAGCTGGACCGGCACGGCCAAAGGTCAGGACGGTAGCATTAACCCTAACTTTATTTTCCCTTGGCCAAGTGATTTTATTGGCACTCTTGATACTAGCTCGCCTGATTGGACGTGGCAATCAGAACAGCGGGCGGAGCCCAGTGTCGAGGCGGTAGTACGCAGTAGATATAAGATTATGTATGACCGAGTCAGTACTCAGGTAGACGACTTAGAGGCCTTATACATCAGCATTAGAACAGACGAGGATGGTAAGGTGATGATCAAACATCCGCCCAAATTTGAACAGCAAATGCTGGCAATTGGCGGGTTTGATGCAGTGGCATTTTTAACTGAGCCATTAGTGCTTCACTACTCAGATAGAGATTATTATTCGATGCCCAGTTGGAATCTAGATTTGGCCAAACGGATAACCCAGCAAGGTGGAAAAGCACAAACATTTATCTATAATGGCAATACCCACGGATTGAAGCGCAGTCAATATAGCTGGTTTTCGCCGGATGATACCACTGATGGATTTCCACAGGCCATTAAACGGGATATATTATTATTTGCTCGTTAACCCCATTATTATGCCGTGCGCTATATCAAGGCCTATTCAACTCACATCAAGTTTCGCCAAATCACAGCAAGGTCTTATCATGAGTAAACCTAATAGCCCTACAATTTCTGAAATATTCTCCCTTACTGGGAAAACGGCATTAGTTACCGGAGCAGGTAAAGGTATTGGTAGGGCCTGCGCCATATTACTCGCCGAGGCAGGTGCCACTGTTATCGCTGTCAGCCGCACCGAGTCCGACCTACATGAATTACAGCAGCTGTATGGTAATAACATTGAAGCGTGGGTGCTAGACATCACTGATGGTGAATTTATAAAGCGCATTGCAAGCCTAGAAAGACTGGATATTTTGGTCAACAATGTGGGCACCAATAAGCCGCAGCCATTTGTTGATGTGAGTGAAGAGACCTTGGATCTAATGCTAACATTCAATGTCCGCTCTGCATTTTTGACCGCGCAGGCTGCAGCTAAAATAATGACCAAACAGGCTTCTGGATCTATCATTCAAATGTCATCACAAATGGGGCATATTGGTGCCGCTAACCGCACAGTTTATTGCATGACAAAACATGCGATCGAAGGCCTTACTAAAGCGATGGCTGTGGAATTAGCTCCCAGCAATGTTCGCGTTAACTCTGTTGCTCCCACTTTTATTGAAACACCATTAACCGCACCAATGTTTGAAAATGAAACATTTAGGCAGGAAGTTTTAAGTAAAATCCCTCTCAATCGAATAGGAAAAGTTGAAGATGTAGCGGCAGCAGTGCTTTATCTTGCCAGCTCATCATCAAATATGGTGACGGGCCATAGCTTAAGGGTGGATGGTGGCTGGACTGCGATTTGAAGCGAGTGCTACGGTCTAATTTTCCGATAAATGCAACGTTTGAAACTCGAGAACACCGACTGCAACATGTTCACTCAATCTGAAAAACATATCCCCCTACCCGCTTTATACTGTCTTTTAACTGCTCCTCATTGAGTAACGGATCATTCAAACCGCCCCCAATAACGGAGCCTGGTAGCTGATATTCTCCCGCCAAACTAAGCATCAAAGAGTGCAGTCACCAACAGTGTGTTAGCAGGTAATTTGATCGACGCAATTAAACGCTAACATTAATCTAGCTAGGCCCGTAACGTTTTACTCTCAGATCGGCCTGTGCTTTGTGACCCGCAAACCCTTCCAAATCACAAAGTCTGGAGCAATACTCTCCGATTTCGACGGTCGCTTCTTTACTAACACGTTGATAAGTGCATGTTTTAATAAACTTACCCACCCAAAGACCGCCAGTATATCGGGCTGCTTTGTTTGTCGGTAACGTATGGTTGGTCCCTATAACTTTATCACCGTATGAGACATTCGTTTCCGGCCCAAGAAACAGCGCACCGAAATTAGTCATATTGTTTAAAAAATACTCTGGGTCTTTTGTCATCACCTGGACATGTTCAAATGCCAGATCATCAGCCACCTCAAGCATCTCTTCGTAGGTGTCGCAAATAATGACTTGCCCATAGTCTCGCCATGCCTGCCCTGCTATTACGGCAGTTTCAAGTGTTTGTAACTGCCGTTCAATCTCAATGACGGTTCCCTTGGCAAATACTTCACTATTGGTCAGCAATATTGCCGGCGAATTAACGCCATGTTCAGCCTGCCCCAAAAGATCAGTAGCTGCCATTTCAGGATCACAACCTAGCTCGTCCGCGATAATGAGAGTTTCTGTTGGACCGGCAAGTAAATCAATACCGACCCGACCAAAGAGTTGACGCTTGGCTTCTGCTACATATGCATTACCCGGACCGACAATCATATCGACTGCCTCGATAGTTTCTGTCCCCAATGCCATGGCTCCGACTGCCTGTACTCCGCCAAAACAATATATTTCATCAGCACCCGCCAATGCCATGGTGGCAACAATTGCAGGCATAGGCTTCCCATTGAAAGGGGGTGCACATGCGATCACTCGCTTAACGCCCGCTACTTTCGCGGTTGCAACGCTCATATGGGCAGATGCCACAAGAGGATATTTTCCGCCAGGGATATAGCAACCCACGCTGTTCATGGGTATATGCTTGTGGCCTAGGACAACACCGGGACGTGTTTCTACTTCGACATTCTTCATGGAGTCGAGCTGGATACGAGCGAAATTCTTAACCTGCTCCTGGGCAAATTTAATATCGTGTAACGTAGATTCGGACAAACTATCGATACACGCCTGTATCTCATCTTCGGATAAACGGAAGCTTAGGGGTGACCAGTTATCCAATCTTGCTGATACCTCCCGCACATGCGCATCGCCATGGTCAGTAATGCCCTGCAAAATACCTTCCACAACCTCTCGCACTTGGTTACTGGCTTCACGGCTCTGCTCTTCTGAAATACCTTCCTTTAAGATTGTTATCATCGCTGGATTTTCCACTCCATATTTATGTTTATGTTTATGTTTATGTTTATGTTTTGTTAACTAATCAATTTACAACGATGCTATAAACAATTGACTTCGTAGTCAATAGTTAATAGCATCGTTTTATATTTAGAGCCCTGCCATTCAAAACGCTGGCAGGATTACTGGTCACTGATACCCCTAATGAGGGCTATATTTATGGAGATAAGTAGAAGAAAATTCCTGGAAGTCGTTGCAGCTACTGGTGTGGCTTCAGCTGCTAGTGGTGTGGCAAGTGCTCAACCTGAGCACAAAGACGATGTTGTTTCAGTCAAGGGGTTAAAGTCGACAATTTCCGACAAAGGTTGGGTTCCAAGAACTAATATTCGTCAACCCAATATATTAGTTGCCGTTCTAGACGATGTCGGTTTCGCCGATTTAAGTTGCTACGGGTCTGAGTATAAAATGCCATTTGCTGAAAGCATGGCAAAAACAGGTACAAGATTCAATAATTTTCACGTCACAGCTGTCTGCGCACCAACCAGAGCCTGTTTATTTACTGGCAGAAATGCTCATTCTGTGGGCGTTGGTAATATTGCCGAGTGGGCTCAAGAAGGACAGCCTGGTTACAACGGTTGGATCAGCCAGGATGCGGCAACGATGGCGGAGATATTAGCGGCGCAAGGCTACTACACTAGCGCCTGTGGAAAATGGCATATGACGCCGCTCGAGGACCAAAATGGTTCCGGGCCTTTCGAGCATTGGCCAACAGGTCGGGGATTTGACCATTGGTATGGCTTTCACGGTTCTGCAGTGGATCACTGGCATCCAGAGTTGTTTGAGAATGTGTCGCCTACCTACCCCGACAAGGGCAAAGACTACCACCTCAGTGTCGATCTAGTAGATAAATCAATTAGCTATATCCAGAACCATCTGGCGGCAGCACCCGAAAAGCCGTTCTTTCACTATATCGGGTTTGGTGCCTGCCACTTTCCACTGCATGTTCCAGAGTCAGATATTAAACGCCAAAGAGGTAAATTTGATGCCGGTTACGATGTCGCTCGCCAAACCCGTTTCGACCGACAAAAGTCATTAGGTATTATTCCGTCTCAAGCGAGACTCCCAGAAGCGAACGGTAATCATAACGATTGGGATGATCTCAGTGCAGATGAAAAACGTTATGCTGCGCGGACACAAGAAGTCTATGCAGCATTTTTAGAGCACACTGACGCACAGATGCAACGCCTAACGCAGGCCCTGAAAGATGAGGGCGTGTACGACGACACAATAATTATATTTACCTCTGATAACGGGGCTACCGCAAGTGCTGGGCGCAATGGAATGCATGACGTTCGACGAGGAAGCTACCTTGGAGAGCCCTGGGAAGAGAGACTGGCAAATATTGATTTACTCGGTGGTGAACTGTCTCAGCCCGCTAATGTGGGAGGCTGGGCACAGGCCAGTAATACACCATTAAAATGGTACAAGAGTGACACCTATGAAGGAGGTATTAGGTCGCCACTTTTGGTTACTTGGCCGAACGGTAATCTACCTAAGGGAAAGATTAATAATCAGTACCATCATGCGATTGATCTGTTGCCCACGCTACTCAATATGGCCAATCTCGACATGCCTGCTCAGCATAACGGTCAGCCGTCACTGGACATACAGGGTACGAGTTTTGCGTATACGTTTGATAATCCGGATGCGGCGACCCGAAAAGGCCCCCAGTACTACGAAACTCTAGGCGATAGGGCGATGTGGAAAGATGGTTGGAAAGCGGTTACTAGGCACGTTAAGGGCCAGGATTTCCAACAGGATGTATGGGAACTATACAACACGGCCAAAGACTACTCGGAGACGACGAACCTTGCTAACGCTGAGCCTGAGCGCTTAAGGGAACTCATCGCGCTTTGGCATGCTGATGCGTTGCGCTATGACGTTCTGCCGTTAGAAGACGATACCTTAAAACTCTATAAGGCATCTGTGCCAAAACCCCGCTCTACGCATATCTTCTTCCCTGGTATGACACGTCTAGATCGGTTGAGCGCACCTGATATCTACAACTATAATTCCCTAATAACCGCCGAAATGGTGCTCCAGAGTACATTTTCAAATGGGGTTATTCTTGCGTCGGGAGATAGCAGTAGTGGTTATGAACTATTTATGCAAAATGGTTTTCTGCATATCGTTTATGTCTATACACGAGATACGGTTTATACATTCAAATCCCGCCGGAGAATACCGATAGGTGAGCACAAATTAACGGTCGAGATTAGTAAAACAGGCCGTGATTCAGCCATCGCCAAAGTGGCCCTTGGTGATCAGAGTTTAGGGTTGATGCCGCTACCAAAACTTTGGCCAATCTATACACCCAACTCGGGCGTTCGCTGTGGTGAAAACCGTCATGCGCCAATTAGTCGAGCATATCAACCGCCCTTTGTATTTGATCAAACATTAAAGCGCGTAACTATCGATATCGATATTGGATAAGCTTTTAGAGGCTTACATCAAATTTTAAATTAATGAGGATAGATCATGGATTCGAAAGCTAAAAATCAAAAGAACAAAGCGATTGTATGGGACTACTGGCAACGTATGAATAGCGCTCGGCCCAGTGAGGTAAGAGGCATTTGCAAGAAAGTCTTCCATAAAAATATCAACTGGAACGGATCTCAACCTTTTAATCAGATTCGTGGAATCGATGCTCTGGTTACCACGTTTTGGGAGCCATTATTGAATGCATTTCCCGATATAAAACGTGTCCCTCATATTCTGTTAGGTGGCTTGTCTGATAATGAAGAATGGGTGTCCGGCTATGGCTATTTAACAGGCACCTTTGTACATGATTGGCTGGGTATCCCCGCAACAGGCAAGAAAACGCATATTAACTTTGGTCAGTTTTTTGTCATGCGCGACGAAAAGATAGTTGAGAGTTATGTCATCTTCGACATTCTTGGCGTCATGAAACAAGCGGGTTTTCAGGTGTTACCCCCAGCTTTCGGTCAGGAAGGAGGAAAGGTCGTGAAGCCCGGGGAGAATGGTATTCTTTTAACAGAACAAGATGACCTTGAGAGTCGTAAAACACTTCAGTTGGTTGACGCAATGGCCACCAGTATGGGCTGGTACAACAGAGATCGTGACATGGAAGATATGGATACGATGCAGCACCAATATTTTTGGCATCCCGACTTTCATTGGATGGGCCCAACAGGTATTGGCTCTTCACACACCATTGAAGAATATAAGGACTTCCACCAGAGACCGTGGGTTCTTGGATTCGGCGACAGAGAAATTAATGAAAAGCCTGGTGGGCGTTTCATGGGTTATTTTGCAGAGGGTCAATATGGTACGCTCGGTATTTGGGATTCTAAATTCTCGTTACATCATGGAGAATATCAGGGAGTTGCTGGTACTGGAAAGATGATGACGCTTCGTGACTTTGACTGGTACAGACGTGAAGGCGACCATCTTATTCAGAATTGGATTCCCATCGATCTAATTGACCTATTTATGCAGATGGGGGTGGATCTGTTTGACCGAATGCATCGTCAGCATGAGCTTAGAAAGCGAGGAATCGACTGGTGGGACCTTCCGGTTAAAGGGTTCGACACAAGTGTCAGTGAGTTGAATCCTCGCAAGTTCTAATCAGTGTTCGACCAAAGTCAAAAATCTAAATGCAATACGTCGTTCGAGAGAAAATAGCGTCTGAAAAATGGCTTAAACGTAATCACAAGAAACAACATAAATGACTTCTATAAAAGGACAACTTTATGCTAACACGACGTCGTTTTGTTATAAATAGCGGCGCAATAGGTGCATCCTTAATTGCGTCTCCAATGATTATGGGAAGTAGCCGCCTGCCTAATGCCTCTGGATATCGCGCTCTTGTATGTATCAACTTGGCTGGCGGCAACGACTCTTTCAATATGCTAGTTCCATCTAATGCGGACCAGTATTCGGCGTACTCCGATGCTCGTGGTAATCTGGCATTAAACCGCAGTAACTTACTCGACCTGACTGGCCACACCACAACGGGCAGGTCCTATAGCTTACATTCAGGTATGCCCGAGCTTCGAGAGCTTTATGATAATGGTGAAGCAGCGTTCGTAGCAAATGTTGGCGCTCTAAACAAGCCCCTTAGTGCAGCCGAGCTTAAGTCTAATGTTGACTTTGGACCTGCGCAATTATTGTCGCACACCGGCCAGATAAGTCAGTGGCAAACCGGTTCGTCGCAGTTAATTACATCGTCAGGATGGGGTGGTCGCACTGCCGATCTGTTACAGGGTATCTTTCCAACTGGCGATATTCCTATAAGTCTATCAATGTCTGGAGCTAATACCTTTCAGCTTGGCAAAAAGACTTTTCCCTACGACTGTGAGCCCCCAAAAATCCATTCATTAATCTCGAAGCGTTCTGTTGGGATCGATTTCGATTTTGTAACCAGTCAGTTGGCCAAGGAAGCATATCGCAATTTGCATGGCGCCTCGTTAAACTGGCCGGAGAGTGCGATAACTATAGATACAAAAAATGGTGTTGGAGCCTATGACGAGCGAGACAAATCACCAGATTTACAAGAAAAATTCGCACAAGACCATTTTTCCCAGCAGCTATCGAAAGTAGCACAAATCATCTCAGAACAAGATCCTACAAAGCCAGCTCGGCAGATTTTTTATGTCAGCTTCAGTGGGTGGGATCACCATCATCAGTTACTCTCAAATCAGGCCGCGATGTTGCCTGTCTTGAGTCAAGGACTGCTATCTTTTCGCAATGCACTTTCTGAACTTGGCATGTTTGACGATGTTACAACATTCACTGCTTCAGAGTTTGGTCGTTCACTCACATCTAATGGATCTGGTTCGGATCATGGTTGGGGCGGTCATCAGATTGTAATGGGCGGTGGTATACAAGGCGCCCAAGTGTATGGTCACTATCCCGAATTATCATCGTTAAATCCATTAAATATCGGCCAAGGAGTTTATGCGCCGACGACCTCTAACGACCAATACTTTGCTGAGCTTGCGCTTTGGCTAGGGGTACCTTTATCTAAAATTGGTTACGTACTGCCTAATCTGCAGACTTTTAACTCACGTCTAAATAAGGGTGCCAACCTAGGATTTTTTTCTAACTCTTAGAGTATTACGGGATCAAGTAGAACAGAATAAGCCCCATTTAACGCTGCTATTCTTAGATGTTACTTATGATTTGCAGTAGTCGTACTCGTTTGTAACTTTCTTTGTAAAACCCCCTGTTTTAGGGGTGGTTTGTAACAAGTTTGTAACTCGCAACTCTATACAAATCAATGGGTTACGCCTACCCGACTACTCCCACTCAATATTAGCTCTACAATATATGCTGTAAAAACAATGGGTTACAGCATGAGTTAGCATGTTTGTAACTGGTTTGTAACT
>Ga0307997_10000449_pt1 | contig 18834 bp, 21 predicted proteins | sample Davwhametageno36_FD_203165 | JGI IMG/M metagenome (GOLD analysis project Ga0307997, IMG submission 203165) | Marine microbial communities from Davis Island wharf, Antarctic Ocean - #36 | ecosystem: Environmental > Aquatic > Marine > Unclassified | place: Antarctic Ocean: Davis Island wharf... | reverse complement strand
GGGCTAGACCCTCACGATCTTGCTCATAGCTATTGATCGCCTGGGCGCTAACCCCAGCCGAATCGGCCTGATGGTGAATGGAGTTCACCTCTCCAGCAATAATCAATCCAGCTATCACTGGCCCGAGAGTCATTCCCAGATGCATGGTGGTCTGCACGATGGCGTTACCTGCTTGCAGCTGATCACGGGAAACTAGGCGGGGAATTATGGAAGTACTGGCGGGATAGAAGAATGCATCGGCAACACCAAAGGTGAATGCCATCAAAAATACAGAGGTTAGATCAACCGTATCCTGACTGATCATATAGGCAACAAACATCACTAGAAAAAAGCGCAGCGCATTGGAGACAATCATTACTAGTCGCGGGCTCGTGCGGTCTACCATAGCACCGCCGGCCAGCATCAATGCCGCTCTAGGAATACCCTGCACCGCAAATACCAGACCGGTTAATGCGGCGCTATTGGTCATCTGCAACACCAGCCATGGGAACGCGATCAGGCTGATATGATCGCCGATAACGGAGACCATTTCACCAAACCAGAAAACCACAAAATTGCGATCTTTGAAGAGTTTAAACATACTGAGGGCTTATTGTTATTTATGACGCTAGCGGGATTATAGACTACAACCTATTCAGCAAAATACCTTTGCTGATAGTGTTCTACTGGCTGGCAGTATAGAGCAATGTTAGCTGGGCCGATTGCCGCACTGGCGTCAACTGGGTAATCTTGGCAAACTGGTTAAGCATGGTTTCCTGATCGCGAATTTGTATTTCGCCGCTGACTATTTTGTCGGGCACACCCACGACGACTCGAAGATCGGTGAGCATATAGCGCGACATTTTTTCTGTGGCCTGACGCAATGGCAGCGCATCAAACACCAGTAAACCTCGATCCCAGGCTGTTGACCGCTCAACATTAATATTGGTTGCTTCGGAAAGAATGCCATCAGCGTTTGCCTCAACACCCTGCCCTGCATTGAGCAACATGCCCTCATCAAGTTCGCTCCCCCTGTCGGGTGAGCTCTTGGTAATTATGTCTTGATGTCGAACGGCCACCTGCCCTTCCACCACCGCAATTTTCAGGGCTGCATTGGTAATCTGTAGATTAAACATGGTGCCCACCGCCACCACATTGTGATCAATCACGTCGACAACAAAGGGGCGGTTGGATGCCTGTACCACATTGAATAATGCCTCGCCTTTTATCAACTCAACATTACGTGCCTCAGCGCTGAAATCGATCTCCACAGAGGTGCCGGTATTTAGATGTAATAATGAGCCATCGGGGAGTACCACTTTACGTTGCTCCCCAATCTTAGTTTCATAGTTAATTTTGGTATGAAGCCAGGGCCAGGGTGTGCTGATAAAGACACCGCTAAGTATTGAAGTAATGGCGAGTGCAAAGATCAGCGCCCAGATCAGGTTGCTTTTGCGTCGTTTTCCGCTGCTGAGATTTCGTAGCTTTCGGCTCAGAGAATAATGTTCGCCCTGACTCTCATTTGTCTCGGATTCAAACCTCGACTGCAGACGTTTAACCTCATCTAGAGCCCAGGGAGTGAGCTCGTCCATTTCGTCCCATTGCTGGTTTAAATCTCGGTAGGCTTTTTGATGATCTGGACTTTCGTTAATCCATTCGCTGTGTTGGTCTCGTTCTATATCACAAATATCTTTTGCCTTTAAGCGCACGAACCACTCTGAGGCTATTGTTCTAAGATTAATGCCCGTATCCCTGACCTTCCATGCGGCGAAACTCTGCGGTAGCCAACATGATTTTGTCCAGTGCACGGTTCATGTGATCTTCGACTGAGCTGTCAGATACGGTCAGGCGCTTGGCAATGGCACTGTAGCTAAGGCCTTCGAATCGATGCAGTAAAAAGATATAACGAGTTTTTTCTGACAGATGTGTCAAGGCGTCTTTGATGGTCTCGGCTTTGAGTTCATCGACAAGAATTTTATAGGCTGATGGACCATCTTCTTCGGCGGGCTGTAAATAATCCTGACGACCATCTGCTTCGCGCTTGCGCAAGACATTGATTGCCAGCCTTACGGCCATATTAAAGAGGTAACTGCGAAGATTACCGATATCTCGGTTATGTTTTAGTCGGCATAGTTTAAGATAGGCTTCTTGCGCTATCTCTTCGGCTTCTTCTTTGTTGCCCATTTTGCGGACTAATAGCCGACGCAATTCATCCGACGTATCCTGATACAGCTGCGTATATTCGGCTGTATTTTCTGCGGCGCTGATTTCCAAAATTATTCCCTCAATCTCTCGATCTAGGTCTTCCTGATTCTGACGCACCCTGTCTCCTATAAAATCCTTTTTCTAACCGCACTCCCGCAGTTAGTGTTTCCCGAGAATCCGTATCTCAGCTGACAAATTCGTTCGCAATGCGCACTTATGCCATTACGAGTACTTTGCCATACCCTATAAGACTCTTTCGAGCGTATTTTCCCTACCTGCTCATTAAAATTAATTTTATATGATATAGATCAAATTTTGAGAGCCACTTAGACTGTCAGAGCATCAAACAAAGCCCTAATCGGACTTTAGAAGATGAATACTCTGATCTGCAAATCCGGTACCTGCTCTGGAATAGACATTAAATACCTCATGAATACCCGCCTTGAGTAACTGCTCTTTTTCATCTTCATAACGCACAACACTGGCGGTTTTTCCCTGATACCCAACCTGCTTGATCTGTTTTTCTACTTCCATAATATCCAGATGATTGGGCATGGAAAACATGATTAACTCGATACCCTGCAGGCTAACCTGAGACCAAAAGTCTGGGTCCTCGGCATCGGCGAATATAACATTGCGTCCCTGCTGACAATGGCTAGCCACTCGCGCTGTATCCATATCAATGCCACAGACATCTATCTGCATGTCGTCTCGCAGAGAATCGTAAGCCCCCGTGCCGACGCGCCCCATGCCAATCACCAGCACCCTTGCATCCGAGGGCTGGGAAAACGCATCTTCCGGCAGTCGTTCGGGACGTTCGAAACGTTTAATTCGCGCATACCAACGGGCATAGAGGCCATGTGATTTGGTGTTGAGAATGCTTGAGAATATAAATGAGATCGAGACACTTAGGGCCATTATGACTAGCCACTCTTTTTCTAAAAGCCCCTGACCCACGGCTACCGAACAGACAATTAAGCCGAACTCACTGTAGTTAGCGAGACTCAGAGCTGTCAAGAAGGCCGTTCTGCTGCGTAGCTTTAATCGGGTCAGCCAGAAAAAGAATATTGCGGCTTTAATAGGTAGGGCCACGGCCATGATAAGCGCCACACCCAACATTGAGAATGTGGGTAGCGCCGTAAAGCCAATCGATAGAAAGAAACCGATTAGAAAAATATCTTTGAAGGCCAGCAATGATTTAGCCAGCTCTGGGGCCTTGTCATCTTTACTCAACAAAACGCCCATCACCAGAGCGCCCAGATGGGCTTTTAAACCGACTAGCTCAAAGAGTTCCCCGCCAGTGAAAGCCAGAAAGATACCTGCCAATGGCAAGAGCTCGGCATGGCCACAGTGACGCAGAAAGTATTGGGGCACAAAACGCAGCAAAGGTAACGCCAATAAGCCAAGGGCCCAGAGCGAGGGGCTAACGTCGGTGGCGAAGGAAACAAACACCACGGCGGCAATATCTTGAACAATGAGTATGCCTATGGCGATTTGACCGTGGCGGGCGCGCAACTCGCCATTTTCCTCGAGCACTTTGACGGCAATCACTGTGCTGCTAAAGCTAACAGCAAAGCCTATTAGTGCCGCACCTGCAAAATCTAACTCGGTAAAGTAGGCGAGACCCAGCGCCGCGCAGACAAAGCTGTTAATAATCGTGAGGCCTGTAATAGCCACCATATGTCCGGAGGCTCCAGCCCAGACTTCGGGTTTAAACAGGCTTTTAATATTGAGTTTGAGGCCAATGGTAAACAGCAGAAGAGTAACACCGGATTCGCCCAGCGAGTGCAATGTGGCCTCGGGTTCCACGCCCATACCATGCAGGGCAAATCCTGCGGCGAGATAACCGACCAGTGGGGGAAGTTGTATTTTTTTAGCGGCGAAGCCGCACAGAAACGCGATAAAAACCCAAAGATAATCCATGCATCAAATATAGACTAGATTTCACTCTCATCGCGGCCAAATGCTTTGGGCTACCAGTTGTCGCGGCGGGCTCTAAGAGCGATGAAAACTGATTTCTCGCTGTCTGCGGGCAGGTTGAGTGTGGATCGGATAGCGCTGCTATTAAGGCGGAAAAACGTGTTCAGCTTGCGCTCATCACCGATGCAGGTAGTTAGGGGATTAACGGGGTCGTTATCGTCTAACGCACGAACCAGCCAGTCTTTGGCATCTTGATTATCAGGTTCAATGCTCAGGGTAAATCGCAGGTTATTTTCCAAGTATCTGTGGCCGGGGTAAATAACCACCGCGTCATCGAGACTGTGGAACTGTTCAACAATGGTTTGGTACAGCAGATCGATATCACCGCCACCGCGACAGTGACCTACGCCAGCATTAAATAATGTATCCCCCGTAAATACCGCCTGAGGAACGCCCTGCTCTAGCACCAAAAAGCACAGGTGTGCCAAGGTATGTCCCGGGGTATCCAAAACCTTTAATTCGACACCTGAATCAAGAGTAATGAGTTCTCCGGCGGTTAACACACGACTAAGGCCTGGGATTTTATCCTGACCATTGGCATGGGCCCAGACTTCGCAGCTGTGTTGGGCGACAAGCGCTTCGTTGCCCTGAATATGGTCCCAATGTTCGTGGGTATTGATAATGGCTTTGAGACTGAGGCTGTTGTCGACCAGCAGCTGATTGGTAATCACATCGTCCCAGGGATCTATGGCTATGGCGCTGCCATCATTGAGCTCAATAAGGTAGGTAAAGTTATCTAAAACGCTCTGTGTGTAGACCTGATGGATTTTCATCTTCGAACCCTGAATAGTTTAGACAGGCAGTCTAAAGCAAGTATCTTGTCGACAACAGATGTACTTAATAGCTGAAGCTAACTGAAGGGAATACTGGCACTCCGCAAATAGAAAGACGTACTGCCCGCGGAAAGACGAACACTGCCCTAATAAAAAAGGAACTACTGATGTAAAAGAAGATTCTGCTTATGTGAAGAAGGATACTGCTTATTTGAAGAACGATGCTGCTCGCGTAAAAAAAGCCACACTGCTGATGTAAAAAAAGTACGAGGTATTTATAACTATTTTTGACTCTAAATCAGAGTAAAAATGGTGGGCCGTCCGCGACTCGAACGCGGGACCAGCGGATTAAAAGTCCGATGCTCTACCAACTGAGCTAACGGCCCTCAGAGGAGGTGCGTATCATACTGACCAGCTAACAAAACTCAAGCGTTATTTTGATATCTGGTAGGGTCATTTACCCCTGCGTCATCGAAACCCTGAGATCGGAGTCGACAACTGTCACATCTGCCACAGGCAAGGCCTTCAAGGCTTGCTTGATAACAGGAAACCGTCTGGCTGTAATCAACCCCAAGTAACATTCCTGCCTGCACTATTTCGCCCTTGGTCATATTAAGTAGCGGCGCATGAATGGACAGTTTATTACCCTCGACACCGGCCTTGGTTGCCAGATTAGCCATGGATTCAAAGGCATCTATATATTCGGGGCGGCAGTCTGGGTAACCGGAGTAATCCACGGCATTAACACCAAGAAAAATATCATTGGCGCCAAGCACTTCGGCCCAGCCCAGAGCAATGGATAAAAACACCGTATTGCGTGCCGGTACATAGGTTACGGGAATACCTGGAGTCTCATGTTCTGGGACGTCAATATTAATATCCGTAAGTGCCGAGCCACCAATGGTTCCAAGATCCAGCTTAACCACCTTGTGGGTATGCACTGTCATTAATTCGGAGACTCGCTGGGCCGCGACCAGTTCTGAGCGATGGCGCTGACCATAGTCAAAACTCAATGTGTAGCAGTCATAGCCCTGCTCCATGGCCATGGCGACGACAGTGGTGGAGTCGAGTCCACCAGAAACGAGAATAACGGCTTTTTTTGACATGCTTGTGTCCTAGTGACCGGGCTGGTCACCCCAGATATATTTATGAGTTTGTAGCTGCATTCGAACATTTATTTTGTCGGCGAGAATCCACTCTGCCAACTGCCTGGGTGCAAGCTCTCCCTGACTGGGGGAGTATAGAATTTCGCCGACCTTATCGTGCAACGCCAGCTCGTCCACTTTCATGGCGCACCAGTCATAGTCCTGACGATTACAGATCACAAATTTGATCTCATCATGGGGCAGTAAGTAGTCCATATTGCTGTACAGATTGCGGCTTACTTCACCAGAGCCCGGCGTTTTAAGATCGACGATTTTAAACACCCGCGGATCAACATCTTGAATCGGCAAGGCTCCACTGGTTTCCAGCGATACCCGATAGCCCTGATCACAGAGTTTCTCGAGTAATTCAATGCACTGAGGCTGCGCCAGAGGCTCTCCACCGGTGACAGTGACATGCTTGGCGCCATAGTCTGCCACGGTAGCAAGAATGTCTGTCAGGGCAATCTTTGTGCCGCCTTCAAAGGCATAGGCCGTGTCGCAATAGCCACAGCGCAGTGGGCAGCCAGTTAGGCGCACAAACACCGTGGGTAAACCGGTGGTGCTGGTTTCACCTTGCAGGGAATGGAAAATTTCAGTGATACGTAATGAAGTGTCAGACATTGATTGGGTTCTTAAGATGTGGCTAAAAAAGGCTCTACTAAAAAGGTAACGCTAAAAAGGCTCTACTAAAAAGACACGGCTAAAACATTACCCACTAAAAATTATTATCGAGATAACTCTGCGCTTTTCTAGAGGCACGACCGGTACTTTTGGTAACTATTTCAAGCAGTTCACGGGCGCGCTTATTATCACCCAGCTGGTGATATATTTTGCCCAGCTTAAAACTTGCGTCCATGGTTTTGCTATGTCCGACATGCTGTTCAACAACGGCGGTAAACGCCTGTCGGGCCAACTCATCCTGCCCTTGCAATAAATAGATCTCACCGAGCCAGTAATAGGCATTGGCAACATAGGGGCTGGCAGGGAAATCCACAACATGCTGCTTAAAGGCAAGAGCTGCGCCTTCAGTATCACGTTGCTTGAGCAACAGATCAGAGGCATTGTCGTAATTGGCTTTCATCTCAGCAGTATTTGCTGGTGCTGTAACCAGCGGTGCCGCAGAGGATGTATTTGATGGATCAAATGGCAAAATGGGGCTCGGTGCGATCTTTTGCTCAGCAACTCTGCTCTGACCAGCTGGCTGACCCGCAGAGTTTCCAGCAGTTAATGCGCTTAGTCGTCTGTCTAGGTCTAGATAATCATCCATCTGTCGCTGCTTTACCTGCTGTAGCTCGTAACTTAGCTCTTCAACCAGGCCTCGCAACATTCTGACTTCTTCTTGCAGAATCTGAGACTGATAATAGCTATCACCCGCCGCCGTGACATCCGCAGTGCGAGTAACGTTATTTTCTATGGGCGGATTCGACAAAATCGGGCTGCTTAAGTCAATAACCGGTGTCGGGTTTTGACCAATAGCGGTAGTCGAAAAAGAAGACAGCAGTAGAGCAAGTACGATGTTTGATTTCATGGCTAATTAACTGTTTCCAGGTTTATTCCATATACAGCAACGGCCAAGGTCAGTAATAACCTCAGCCGCGCTAGTCGTGGTGTTGCAGTGTTCAAAAGTCCTGAAGTTTACTTACGCTACGTTTGAGCTACTTTTGAACTACTTTTAAAACGCTCTGCTTAGAGATACTTAAGAGCGTTTTAGCAGTATTACTTCAGTTCAACGCGACGGTTCATAGACCAGGCGCTGTCGTTACTGCCGTAAGAGGCTGCGCGTTCTTCGCCGTAGCTGATCACTTCGATCAAGCCCGCTGAAACACCCTGCAATACCATAAACTCTTTAACAGCATTGGCGCGACGCTCGCCCAGTGCCATGTTGTATTCACGGGTACCGCGCTCATCGGCATGGCCTTCAAGGCGCACACTGCGTGGGTTGCTGTTTAGGGCAGCAGCATGTTCTAGCAATGCAGCACGTGACTCAGGCTTAAGTAGCGCCTTGTCATAGTCAAAGTAAAAAACTGTATCAGCAGCTGAGGCGGCATCCATCATTGCGCTATCATCGATAGCACTGGTATCAACCTGCCCTGTCTGTACTGCAGTATCTTCAATATCAGTGCTCTCGTCCGTAGGTGCTGAGCTACAGCCGGCCAAGATCATGGATAAAACAACTGCGGTAAAACCAAATTTATTAGAGTGAATCATTGTTAACTCCTGTTAACGTGGGTGGTAGAAAAACATCTTTTAAGTAGTGTGATTTTTTAACGCAAGAATGGCGACCATGCAGGCTCTCGCACATCCCCACTCTTGGCTGGCAGCACATATCGTACGCCAGCATCTAATGAAACCGCCGCTAGTACACCACGGTCCCCCTGTTTAGTTGCGTACATTAACATAGCTCCATTGGGCGCGACAGTAGGAGATTCATCTAATCTCGTCTGCGTTAGCTCAATCATCCTGCCGGTTACAAGGTCAAACGAGGCAACATGGAAGGTATCTGAGGATCTGTGGATCAGCGCCAGCGTTCGCCCGTCAGGCGCCAGGCTGGCCCGCGCATTGTAATTTCCCCTGAAAGTCAGGCGCTCCGTGGCTTTGCTCGTAATGTTTAGCTTATAAATTTGTGGGGTGCCGCCACGATCTGAGGTAAACAGCAGATGTTTTCCATCGGGCATCCAGGTCGGCTCTGTATCAATTGCAAAATGACGAGTCAGACGGGTAAATTTCTTGCTGGCCAAATCAAGCATATAAATTTCGGGATTCCCGTCTTTACTCAGCACCAAAGCCATCTTTTTACCGTCTGGGGACCAGGATGGCGCGCCGTTAAGGCCGGTAAAATTAGTCAGCTGCTGCCGAGTTGCTGTTACCAGATTCTGACGAAATATCGCAGGACGACCCGTTTCGAAGGACACATAGGCTAACTCTTTGCCGTTGGGCGCCCAGGATGGCGACATAATCGGCTCTGGAGATTCCAGCATTAGCTTTTCTCTGGCGCCATCGGCATCGGACACATTGAGTCGATAGATGTATTTTCCATTCTTTCGATTGGCCGTAACGTAGGCGAGACGCGTTGAGAATGCGCCGCGAATACCGGTAATTTCTTGGTAGATTTTATCGCTAATTAGGTGGGCCAAATCTCGCATCTGGCTTTTGGTGCCACTCACCCGATGATTAAACTCGGTCTTCTTGGCCGTTACATTGAGCAGACTGAAGTCTAGCTGATAGCGACCTTCGCCGATGGGGATCATTGCGCCAACCACCAGGTACTCTGTACCCAGCATGCGCCAGTCACGGTAGTAAACGTCGCTGGCGACAGAGGGAAATGCCAACATATCGCGACGGGGAATCGCCGAAAACAGTCCACTACGCTTTAAGTCTGCCTCCACAATGCTGCCGATATCTTCTTTAATCTGGATGCCATTTAGAGCAATGGGTGCCACGGCAATTATCGTTGGCTGATCATTACCCTGGGTGACCCTAATAACCAACTCACTCCATGCGCTGCTAGACAGGGCTAAGAACAAAGGCCCCACCAACAAAAACGCCATGCACATTCTGTTTATCCGGCTCAATTGTATTTCTCCATTAATTAAAGTCGCAAATCCTGCGGGCTAAAGGCTACGTCTACCTGTCGGAATCGCCTCTCAAACAAACCAGCATCCATCTTCTGTAATTCTTCAAACTGTTCTGCCTTGAACGCTGCCTGTTCCACTGAGCGATCAAAGGCGATATCGCCACTGGACTGCAATATTGTGACACCCACCACACGTCCTGTGGGCACCAGTCTAATTCGAATCACTGTTTCCATATCCCGTCGGGCGCTGGGTGGTCGGCTCCAGTTCTCAGACAGCCGCTGCTGAATAAGCTGGCGGAAACTGTTGGCGATACGGTCTTCTTCCTGAGCATTAAGCTGGGCCTGTTCCTGGTTCAGCGTTTCAGCAAATTCGGTTTCTACACGCTGGCGCTCTAATTCAGCTAAACGCTTCTCCTCTAGCTCTTTAGCTTTTAATTCCTTATCTTTCTTGGCTTTTAACGCGGCGGCTTTTTTCTTTTCTGCGGCGCGTCGCCGATCTGCCTCGCGCTTTTTCTTAGCCTGATCAACCTTGGGTTTTGCTGGCTTTTTAGCCGCGGGCTTTTTAACCACCGGCTTTTTCTTTGGCGCCAACTCCACTAACTTAGCCTCAATAAACTGTGGCTGTATCATCACCCGCTTAGACTCTGGCTGCCAGTTAATTAGCAGCCCACCCACCACTAGCACATGGACTGCAATGCTGACTAATATGGCGGATGCGTAGCTAAGAAAGTTGCTCATCAGCGACTGGGGGGCTCCGTTACCAGCCCCACAGAGGGCGCTCCCGCCAGCTGAAGCTCACTCATTAAATTAACCACTGCACCGTAATCGACGGCCGTATCGCCCCAAACTAGGATGGGAGTTTTGGGCTTTTGCCGCAGCACCTTGGCAACGCGATCTTTAATCACGGCCAACGTCTGAATTTTATTATTTCCTTTAACATCGATCCAATAACTGCCATCGGCTTTAATGGAAACAATAAATGGCTCCAGATCTTTGCTGTCCATTGGCGCAGAGTTTGCGTCAGGCAGCTCCACCTTAACGCCCTGCATTAACAGGGGCGCGGTAATCATAAATACCACCAGCAGCACCAGAGTCACATCAATGTAGGGAACCACATTGATCTCGGCGACTAGTTTACGTTTTGCTTTTCTGTGCTTCACAAATTCGGCCTCAGAATCTAGGCGCTAATTAGCGCGAGTGAACCTGACGATGCAGGATGCTAGAAAACTCATCAGAGAAGGTGTCGTAGTTGCCATTGATCACCTCAACCTGCGCGGCAAAGCGGTTATAGGCAATCACAGCCGGAATAGCAGCGAAAAGCCCCATCGCTGTGGCAATCAAGGCCTCGGAGATACCAGGCGCTACGGTGGCCAGAGTGGCCTGCTGCACCATGGCCAATCCACGGAAAGAATTCATAATGCCCCAAACTGTGCCAAACAGGCCGATATAGGGGCTTACCGAGGCAACACTGGCAAGAAATGGCAGGTTGGTGCTGAGCTTTTCCTCTTCCCTGGACAGGGCCACACGCATGGCGCGATCGGTGCCTTCCATAACGGCTTCTGGGTCTGCTTTATCTGTTTGAGCTAAACGATTGAACTCGCGAAAGCCGGCGCGGAATACATTTTCGATACCGTCTCCAGCGCCCTCTTCTTTGGCCCGGTCGGTAAGGTCGTGATAGAGAATATTGAGATCAACGCCAGACCAAAAGGTATCTTCAAAATCACGAAAGCTGCGCTGGGCACCATTTAAAAACAGTGCGCGCTGCACAATCATAATCCAGGACAGAACCGACATGATAAACAGCGTGGCCATCACCAACTGCACCAGAACACTGGCATTGGTAATAAGCGCTAATATGGATAAGTTTTCTTCATTCACCAGCATAAACTCCAGATTTAGCCAAGTTGGCTATTTAAGGTTGCAAACATATTTTTCGGCATGCCCTTGGGGCGTTTGTTGTGCGCATTCACACAGGCGACGTTAACAGTGCCTTCTACGAGTAATTCCTCACCACGAAACACCTGCTGAGTCATCTCAAACCGTGCTCTACTGGCCTTGCTCAGAACTGCGGTTACGGTAATTTCATCGTCCAGTACTGCGGGGCTGTGATACTTGAGAGCCACATCGGTGACCACAAATTGTAGACCATCGAACAGCGCCGGTTTGTCAAAGCCTAGACTACGCATCAGCTCCGTGCGCGCCCGCTCCATAAACTTTAGGTAATTGGCATAGAACACAATGCCACCAGCATCTGTGTCTTCGACATAGATACGAATCGGTAGAACAAACTCAATCATTGTTGTCATCCATCTGCTCTTGAAGGCGCTTTGGGCTCTTTAAGCCAAAGTGTTCGTAAGCCATGCGTGTTGCCATGCGCCCTCTTGAGGTACGCATAAGGTAACCCTGCTGAATTAGAAAGGGCTCAAGTACGTCTTCGATAGTGCCGCGCTCTTCGCTGAGGGCTGCCGCTAGACTATCCACACCTACGGGACCGCCATCAAACTTTTCCATGAGCATAAGCAAAAGGCGCCTATCCATATGGTCGAAGCCGCTTTGATCCACATTGAGCATATTTAACGCGGCATCGGCGATGTCTGATGTAATGTTGCCGTCGGCTTTAACTTCGGCGTAGTCACGCACACGACGCAACAGGCGGTTAGCAATTCTTGGGGTGCCGCGAGAGCGACAGGCTATTTCTTTGGCCCCACCCGCATCAATAGCAACGCCTAAAATAGAGGCGGCGCGAGTGACAATACTGGTGAGGTCCTCTACAGAATAGAATTCTAGGCGCTGAACAATACCAAAGCGATCCCGCAGCGGCGATGTCAGCAGACCCGCTCTGGTGGTTGCGCCAACCAGCGTAAAGGGCGGTAAATCAAGTTTGATTGATCGAGCCGCTGGACCTTCACCAATCACAATATCCAGCTGGTAATCTTCCAGTGCAGGGTAAAGAATTTCTTCGACCACGGGGCTCAGGCGATGAATCTCATCAATAAATAGTACATCCCCCGCCTCTAAATTAGTCAGCAGCGCGGCCAGATCTCCAGCTTTTTCTAGTACGGGGCCAGAGGTGGTTTTAAGATCGACCTTCATCTCATTGGCAATAATATGGGCGAGCGTGGTTTTACCAAGGCCGGGAGGGCCAAATACGAGGGTGTGATCAAGGGGTTCAGAACGTCTGCGCGCCGCTTCAATAAAGATATGTAACTGCTCCTTAACCACAGGCTGGCCCACATACTCGGCCAAGGTGGTGGGACGCAGCGCACGGTCAAAACGCTCTTCGCTAACGGTAATATCTGCGGAAATAAGTCGATCAGGTTCTATCATTGGGCGCCATCTCAAATTTGCCTGTAAGCATACCTTGATGACCTTAAATTTACACTAGCTTTACGGCCTTGCTGGTGCCTAGCAGCTTACTCTCTGCTACCTGCGCCTACTTTGCGACCATGCTCTTAAGTGCCGCCCTAATAAGCTGTTCGGCGCTGGTAATGTCATCCGTTGCAGCTCGACTAATCATCTTCGCCGCATCCTGAGGTTTGTAGCCCAAGGCTATCAGCGCGCTTTCTGCTTCCTGAGCTAAATCAGGCTGTTTAGTCAGGGCGCTGGACGCTGATGCAGTAGTATCAATGTCCCCTACCCGATCACGCATCTCAATGACCAAACGCTCGGCAGTCTTTTTACCCACTCCCGGCAACTTCACTAGCGTGGCTACATCGTTGTTATGGACACAGATACTAAATTCATTGGCCGACATGCCGGACAAAATCGCCAGTGCCATCTTCGGGCCAACACCATTGACCTTGATAAGATGGCGAAACAATGCGCGCTCCGACAGTTCGGTAAATCCATAGAGCTGCTGGGCATCTTCGCGAACCACAAAATGGGTATGCAGCGTAACCGACTGGCTTACCTCAGGCAGCGCGAAAAAAGTACTCAGAGAAACCAAAACCTCGTAGCCAACACCCTGCACGTCGAGCAGCAAATCCGGTGCCTGTTTATCAATTATCACGCCTTGAAGTCTTCCGATCATGGTCTGGCTTTCTCTCTATTTTAGTTTTGCTTAAACGTTTATTTAAATCTGCCGCGAGCATAGCCTTTAACGCCAGCCCCCGCTAATGCTGCCTGTGTTCCCATGCTATGGCCATGACAGATAGCGATAGCCAAGGCATCAGCCGCATCTTCTGCGGGTGCTTCCGACAACCTAAGTAGCTGCACAATCATCATGGTTACCTGGGCCTTGTCTGCGCTACCGGTGCCAACAACGGCCAGCTTAACACTGCGGGCACTGTACTCACCCACAGGTAACCCTGCATTACCGCCAGCAACTATTGCCGCGCCTCGCGCCTGCCCCAACTTGAGCGCCGAACTAGGATTGTGGGCCAGAAAGACTTCTTCAATGGCCATTTGATCTGGCTTGTATTGCTCAATAATCTGGCTGACGCCATCAAAGATAATTTTAAGCCGTTCAGGCAGAGACTTCTCAGGAAGCCGAATAATACCGCTAGTGACATAGTTGACTTTACTCCCCTCGATATCAATCACACCGTAGCCGGTGCGTCGTGATCCTGGGTCAATGCCAATTATTCGCGTCATATTATTAATGCTGGTCTCGGGTCACTTTTAGGTAGGCCTCTTTAGCAAAGCCTATGGAATAGGCGCAGAGTGTTGCAATGGATGCTTAGGGAGTCAACCTCAATTTGGCCACCCATAAAAAAAGCCCCCAGAACAGAATTCTGAGGGCTCTTTAAAGGAGCTAGTTACTAGAAGTAATTAGTCTTCTTTTTTAGCTGCAGCTTTCTTAGGTGCAGCTTTTGCCTTTGCTTTTGGCTTTTCTTCAGCTGCTTCTTCGGCTGCAGGTGCTTCTTCAGCTACTGGAGCAGCTTCTTCTACAACAGGAGCAGCTTCTTCAACCGCCGGAGCTTCTTCTGCAACAGGAGCAGCTTCTTCAACCGCTGGGGCTTCTTCTACAACAGGAGCAGTTTCTTCAACCGCCGGAGCTTCTTCTACAACAGGAGCAGCTTCTTCAACCGCCGGAGCTTCTTCTGCAACAGGAGCAGCTTCTTCAACCGCTGGGGCTTCTTCTACAACAGGAGCAGCTTCTTCAACCGCTGGGGCTTCTTCTACAACAGGAGCAGGAGCAGGAGCAGGAGCAACCGCTTTAATCAGGCCTTCAGCTAATAGAATAGCAATTTTTTCATCAGCATTTACCCAGTTTTTATGTGCGTTCTTAACCGCATAACGGCCAGAACCCTTTTGGTAAACGGTATATTCTTTCGTCTTCTTTATAACTTTCATCGGTATTTCCTCTTGTGATTACTCGTTTGAGTTTATGGTGCTCTTTTTAACAACTTACATCTTATGCAGTTACTAATTCTTTTATTTAATTGTTTATTTAATTGTCTTTTTAATCTTCTTTGCTACGCACGCGGATATTCAGATCCCTTAGCTGGGTAGCATCTACCACAGAGGGTGCATCCGTTAGCAGGCAAGCTGCAGACTGAGTTTTCGGGAACGCAATAACGTCACGAATACTGTCTGCACCGACCATCAACATAATTAGGCGATCTAGACCAAAGGCCAATCCACCATGAGGTGGCGCACCATACTGAAGGGCATCTAACAAAAAGCCAAACTTCTCGCGCTGCTCTTCAGCAGATATCTTCAACACATCAAATACCGCTGCCTGCAACACCTGATCGTGAATACGAATAGAACCGCCACCCAACTCAGTACCGTTAAGCACCATGTCGTAAGCGCGGGAAAGTGCCGTGGCCGGGTTAGCCTGCAACTCTTCAATTGAACAGGATGGTGCGGTAAAGGGATGGTGCAATGGGGTTAAGCCGCCATCAGAGGTGGTTTCGAACATAGGAAAGTCGATAACCCAAAGTGGCGCCCAGGTGCTGGTATACAGATTTAAGTCTGCGCCGACTTTGCAACGCAGTGCGCCCAAGGCTTCCGACACGACCTGAGACTTATCCGCACCAAAGAACACTATATCGCCGTTCTTAGCATCCAGTCGCTGCATAATATTTAGGGTTACTTCGTCCCCAAGGAACTTAATAATCGGTGACTGTAGACCTTCTATACCCGTCTCAATGGCGTTGACCTTAATCCAGGCCAGACCCTTAGCACCATAGATACTAACGAACTTGGTGTAGTCGTCTATTTGCTTGCGTGATATCTCAGCGCCGCCTGGTACTTTAAGTGCAGTAACACGACAGGCTGGATCATTGGCTGGACCGGCAAATACTTTAAATTCAATGTCCTTAAGCAGGTCTTTAATCTCAACTAGCTCTAGGGGAATGCGTAAATCTGGCTTGTCCGAACCGTATTTGTCCATGGCATCGGCGTAAGTCATGCGCGGGAAGGCGTCGAACTTAACATCCATATGCTCCGCGAAAATGCCGCGAATCATGGTTTCGGTGGTGGACATAATGTCCTCTTCATCAACAAAAGAGGCTTCTATATCAATCTGGGTGAATTCTGGCTGACGGTCAGCACGCAGATCTTCATCGCGGAAACACTTGGCAATCTGGTAGTAACGGTCAAAACCCGCCACCATCAACATCTGCTTAAACAGCTGTGGTGATTGAGGCATGGCAAAGAACTGCCCGGGATGGGTGCGCGATGGAATCAAGTAATCTCGCGCACCTTCTGGTGTAGCACGGGTCATAATCGGCGTTTCAATATCTAAGAAACCGTCTTCGACTAGATAGTTGCGAATGCTTGAGGTAATTTTCGAGCGAAAACGCAGGCTATTCTGCATCTCGGTGCGACGCAGATCCATATAGCGATACTTCAGGCGAACATCTTCGCCGACCGTAATATGGTCATCCAACTGGAATGGCGGCGTATTGGCTGAGTTAAGAATCTCAAGCTTAGTGCCATACACTTCGATCTCACCGGTGGCCATATTCGGGTTTACAGTGCCTTCACTGCGCGCACGAACTCGACCGGTAACCTTCAACACATATTCGGAGCGAACCTTGTCGGCCTGCTCAAAAAACTCACCGGCATCAGAATCAAATACTACCTGCACAATACCTTCACGATCACGAAGGTCGAGAAAAATAACGCCGCCATGGTCACGGCGACGATCAACCCAACCGCACAGGGTAATCTCTTGGTCAATATGGGCGCTTCTAACGAGTCCACTATAGGTAGTTCGATACATCGGTAATATGTTCCTGCTCTAGAGTTTTAATGCACCCTGGGGTGCGTTACTTAATTAGGTGTTGCTTACTCGGGCGCGTCGACTAATCGGAATGCACCGCTTAATTTAGCTGGCGGCTGGCGTTGTCTTGCTGGCACCTGCGTCCTTCTTGCCTTCGCTCTTTCCTTCACCCTTTCCTTCGCTCTTTCCTTCGCTTAGGTTCTTCTTGTTACCGCTCTTAAAGTCAGTTTCATACCAACCACTGCCGCTAAGGCGAAAACCCGCCGCTGATATAAGCTTATTCAGCTCAGGCTTGTCGCATTGAGGGCAGTCCGTTAACGGATCGTCACTCATTTTCTGCAACTTTTCGAGCTCATGGCCACAAGACTTACAGCGATACTCATAAATTGGCATATTGTCTAAACCTAATACGGGGGTCTGGTGCTTGGGGTTAACTTGGCGTTAAAACGCGCAGCATTATACATCAGCCTATGCAACAGGCGAATGCTAAATAAGGTAGTATCAAGACGGTTAGTTTAAAAAAGTGATAAAAAAACCGCTTATTCGTGGCACAACTGCAAATCAGCGGCTATAAATAATGTCGAGGCCCTGTTGACGGTACCCGCATTACGACAGGGTTGGTTTAGTTGGATAACCAATATCACGAAGGATTATAAAATGGCCGTAAAAAAAGGTACTGCAAAGAAAAAGGCTCCAGCAAAGAAAAAAGCTGTTGCAAAGAAACCACTCGCTACAAAAGCCTCCGTTAGAAAGGCTATCGTAAAGAAGGCACCCATAAAGAAAGTAGCGGCTAAAAAAGCTGCTCCAAAGAAGTCTGTAGCAAAAAAATCTCCCGCCAAAAAGACTGTCACCAAAAAGGCTGCCACGCCAGCCAGCAAAACTACTGCGATAACCGAGCGTTACAGCAAGACCGATATAGTTAACGAGCTCGCAATTAATTCTGGTTTAAATCGCAAGCAAATTGGCATTGTTCTCGACGAGCTTAGTCTTCTAGTTCGCCGCCATGTCAAAAAACGCGCCGTAGGGGAATTTGTACTGGCCGGTCTGGTTAAAATCACCACGATCAAAAAGCCTGCCAAAAAAGCGCGTAAGGGCATTAATCCATTTACCGGCAAAGAGACTGTGTTTAAAGCGCAGCCTGCTACTAATGCGGTAAAGGTATTTGCACTGAAGGGCCTAAAGGATATGGCGAACTAGCCAGACCATTTAGGCTAATGTACCCCAGGTATCTCGCTGTTATTGTTATCTGTCACAACGAGCATCTGTACCAACAAAAACCCCTGTCTATCAGGAGTTTTTGTTTAATAGCTCATTAGCCAACCGTGTTCGCAGGCTAACTTGGATAGATGCGAGGGTCTCTTCGCTATAGTCGATCGCCGTCACTGCACCCCATACGGGCCCAGGCCAGGCTGCATCCGTCTTAGTTCTGGCCACATGATGCATATGTAACTGGGGCACCATATTGCCGATAGTCGCTATATTAAGCTTATCTGGACTAAACAGCCCCTGCATGGCTTCTGCCAACACACAGGATTCATGTAAAAGCTGATAACGATCGGCACTGTTGAGCTGGTATATCTCTTTGATACCGGCGCGTTTGGGCACCAGAATTGTCCAGGGATAGTTGGCGTCTCTACTCAACAGCAGCAGGCAGAGTGGAAATTCACCGACCAGTAGCGTGTCGGTCATTAATCTTTCATGTAATTGGAACATCAGCCCTCTCTATTTTATGTTTACTCTGTACCGCAACCCTTCGGCACCGTAAAATGGCCGCTTAATCGCCAACCCTTTACCCACCAACAAATAGTGTAAAAGAAACCATGCGCGCCAGCCAATATTTGATTACCACCAAGAAAGAATCTCCAGCCGATGCAGAAGTCATTAGCCACCAGCTAATGCTCCGTGCCGGTATGATCCGCAAAGTAGCCTCGGGGCTTTATTCCTGGTTACCCATGGGTCTGCGCGTATTTCGTAAGGTGGAAGCCATCGTACGTCAAGAAATGG
>Ga0307997_10000441_pt1 | contig 18955 bp, 20 predicted proteins | sample Davwhametageno36_FD_203165 | JGI IMG/M metagenome (GOLD analysis project Ga0307997, IMG submission 203165) | Marine microbial communities from Davis Island wharf, Antarctic Ocean - #36 | ecosystem: Environmental > Aquatic > Marine > Unclassified | place: Antarctic Ocean: Davis Island wharf... | reverse complement strand
GGAAGCCGGTCATGACGAACATGAACACGGCGACCATGATCCACACGCATGGTTGTCACCGCAAAATGCAATGACTTGGATGAACGTGATTGCGGGTCAGCTTTCTGCTACCGATCCGGACAACGCAGGTGCCTATTTTGCGAATGCTGCGGCAGGTCGGGCCGAAATCAAAGTCTTGATTGGTGAAGTAACGGCAACACTTGACCCAGTCCGTGATGGTCGCTTCATCGTATTCCATGACGCGTATCAATATTTCGAAATGGACTTTAATTTTCTGGCATCCGGTGCCATTTCCATCGGTGATGCGTCTGATCCAAGTCCAGCACGGATTGCAGAAATCCAAGATCGGATCGCCGAGCAAGGCATCGATTGCGTTCTGGCGGAACCGCAGTTTAATCCGGGCCTTGTTGCGACTGTTCTCGAGGGAAGCGACGCGCAGACGGGCATTCTTGATCCGCTTGGTTCTGATCTGGAGCTGGGTTCAGCGCTTTACCCTCAACTGATCCGAAACCTGTCAACCGCTCTTGCAGGCTGCATGTAAGTATATCCGCCCTGTAAGGCCCGGCCAGTAAATCCTTGGACCAAAAATTGGAGCATAAGTATGCCATGTCACACAAATTTTGGGGCTTAATGTTAGTTACGATGTGCCTTGGTGGACCCGCCAAGGCACATCCGCATGTCTTTGTTGATGCGCGCACAGGCTTTATTTTTGGAGCTGACGGACAATTGGAAGCGCTTAGCATTTCATGGACTTACGATGAATTTACAACGCTTATTTTGTTTGAATCCCTTAATTTGGATCAAGATGGAGATGGGCAATTTAATGATACTGACCGCGCTGCAATCATAGAGGGTGAAACCAACTTGGACAGCGCATATAAGGGTGATGTCTACCTTGAATTCGCAGGCCAGGACTATCCACTGGGACGCCCAGAAGCCGCTGCGGTCAGCCTTAACAACAATCAGGTCGAAGTCTCATTTGATCTGCCATTGTCGCAACCCGTCAGAATTGACACTGCTTTCAAAATTCATTTGGGGATAATTTTGTTTGGTAACCGCATCTCTATTAAGGCACCAAGTTCACGCTAAACCGTACAACTGCTCTCGCTGAGTGGCGTCAATTATTGAGCGCATAGATGAAAGCCATGCCAGCAATCTGATGCGAGTTATCATTAGTTTGACCGTACGCGGTCAAAGCGCCCCAATGCTCTTATACTTTCAATGCGGTGGGTTTCGGCTTTCTTGGACCTGTTGTTCTTGTTCAGACTAAGTTGATCTAATGTAGGCTAAAACATCCCAGATTTCTCCATCAGTGAGCGTTTTACCAAAGGCAGGCATGCCACTGTTGAACCCTGAAACGCCTCTGATTTCTAAAGCCGTGTTGCCACCTAGCTTCGTATACTCAAACAGCAGTTCATCGTCGTGGTGCCATGTGTGGCCTGTCCTGTCATGAGGAGGGGCTGGAAGGACAGCATTGGCATCGGGAGATTGCCAGTTGGGCTGCCCCTCAAGGTTTACACCGTGGCATGACGCGCAGCTGTCCGCATACAGGCGTTGACCTCCAAAGATGTCACGGTGTTTCCAATTGTGATCAGCAACGGCAGTGGAGGCCAACGGCAGCAGGACGAGTTTAAGCCACTTCATGTCACGTTCACCCATGTGCGCATGCCACCAGCAGCGTGGCTAAGCATGTGACAGTGCAACAGCCAGCGACCAGAATTGTCGAACACACAAATAATGTCGCGACTTGCGCCAGCGTTCACCAATGTTGTGTCACGCAGGTCGCCCAAGGCTCCGTTTTCATCAACTTCATAGAAGTGGTGGCCGTGTAGGTGAATCCCATGTGGGAACGACGTGTCATTTGCTAATGTGATCCGCACCGTCTCGCCATTTTTGAATGATCCAAATGGATCGGCTTGCAGGTCCGATACATTGTTGAAGGCCCAGATGTTATCGCCTCCGTGGCGACCACCCATTGCACCCCCCATCATCGTCAGTGTCAGATGCTGGCTAGGTTCGTCTGGTGTTGGGAGGTTTGGTGGTGAAAGCGCCATAATCAGTCCTGCTTGCCGATCCGAATTGGTGCCAATCACAGCCAAGTCAGCCAATCGATATGGTTCCTGACGGGTCAGCATATCAAAGCCCACGGGGCCAGTGATATCTACGATCAGGTCTGCCCGCTGGGCAGGTGCGAGAGTAAGTTCTGCTATTGGACGTGGCTCTGATAGGGCCATGCCATCCAAGGCTACGACCGACCCACTTATACCGCTGACCTTAATCGGAAAAATACGGTTCGTCGCAGCGTTGATCAGACGAAATCTAACCCGATCTCCCGTCTTCACCTGATCTTGAGACAGGAATGCACGGGCAAAGTTTCCCAAGTAGCCGCCATGAGCAAGGCTATGCATATCTGCGAACTCATCCGACAGCGTGCCATCTTCTGCCATCCGCCAATCTGACATCAACACAGTAATATCGTGATCCACATCGGGGGGTGTTTCGTCCTTGACAATCAACGCTCCCATCATGCCCCGTGCGACCTGTTTATCGGAGATATAATGGGAGTGATACCAGTAGGTGCCTTCATCTGGTGGGATGAAGCTGTAGGTTTTAGTGTCACAAGGACTGATCAGCTTTTGCGTTAACATCGGCACCCCGTCCATCTGGTTTTCCAATCTGATGCCGTGCCAATGTACGGCGGTGTCCTCATCTAGACCGTTCTCAACATCAATGGTCACCCGTTCGCCACGAAGCACTCGCAGTTCTGGACCGGGCATTGACCCGTTAAAGCCCAGCATTGAGGTTGCGCTATCTCCCATCGGCAGGATCTGCTGCGTCATCGCTTCTGCCTTTAGTCGCAGTGGACTTTTGGCTGCAAATGTCGGTATTGGTAAGATCGTGGCCGCTGACACGGAGGCCAAGAAGTGCCGTCTGTTCATATGGTCCCTCATGTTGGCAAAGTCAGATTTGTTGTGAGAATGGCAGTCATTCCCAATACGGCTAGGATTATAAACCATTCAGCTGATATGGACTTGGAAAGATGGCTTGCCCCGACTGGATCACCTGAGCGAAGCGCAGGGACGAAGCGAAGTTTGTTGGCAGCGGCCAGTCCAATAAGCAACCCAACCAGAAGCACCTTGATGATCAAGGCCTGTCCGTATCCAGTGCCGATGAGTGCTGGGAATGATTCAACAAGTTGGTAGCTCATATAACTACCCACGATTATCAACACAGGGACAGTTACAGAAGCAACAACTCCAAATCGATGGCCAACACTTGCAGCTGAAGCATAGGTGTTTGGTGATGATGCCAAGCGTTTTAATGGCGTAAGGACACCTATCCACAGTGCAACTGCCAGCAAGTGTAACGACAAAGCGATGTCGAGGAGTATTGTCTCACGGCTAGAGATGTGTCCGACGTGACCGAAAGACCAGATTGCAATAACACCACCCAACACCGAGACCCAAGTCCCAACGCGCCCCATGAGCAGACCCACTATTAACAGACTGAGGCCCAAAAGACGTAACTGAAAAGCAGTGCCGACAGGTGTGGCCCACAGAAGGCCTAGCATCTCGGGATCGGTCATGCCTCTGGCATCACCCGTAAGGTTGGCACCGCGCAATGAAAACGTAAAGATCGTGGCAACCAGCCCAAGAACCGCAAATGCGGCGGCCAGACCACGTGTGCGATCCAGCCGAAACATTAGCATGGCCATGACCGTTCCTGCTGCAGTTATTACACCAAGATAAAGTGCGAATTTTGTGACGATAGCCGCCAGACCAAAAAGATCGGGCATCGTTATTCAACAGTAAAGCTGAAAGTGCCATTTAACGCATGACCATCAGCCCCAAGTCCTCGCCATTCAACCTCATAGGTCCCCGGTCCCATGTCATGCATCGGCAAAGTAAATTCTTGAGTGAAAGTTTTCTGTTTGCCAAGGTCCATGTCCATGCTGCGTGTATCAGTATGAATGATGGCAACCCGTGTCAGACGGATGTCGCCTTTGAAGTCCATCAAAATTTCAGTCGGCATCTCCAACACGATCGCCTCATTCGCTGGTGTCGTTCCATCGAGGGGGGAGTGCGCCATTGCGCCTACTGCCCAAGTCCCAATCATGCCTGCAAGTAGAATAGTTTTCATTGTTATTCCCAGTTTTGTTGTTGAAAATCAGTTGATGCCGTTGGCACGCTGTAGTTCTCGAATATAGGCAATAATCATTTTGACATCCCCTCGTGTAAGGCCCTCGACCGCTGGCATATTCCCAAAGGGCCAGTGATGAGCGCGAACACCAAGACTGGCAGCTCTTTGGAAGCTTTCATCTCCATGATGGCTTGGTTCGTAAACCTTATGCACAAGAGGTGGCGCTACTCCATCTTGGCCCGCTGCATTCACACCATGGCAAGCGGCGCATTTGGCTTCAAAGCCGTACTTCCCGCTCTGAGCGTTCTGTGAGAGTGTTGCGGGCAAAATAACTTTGGCTAGAAGCCTGCCTTCCATGCTGATAGCATTTTCAGTCATGGCTGTTTGTGGTGCCACGAGCCATAACGCGAAGCCAACGCCACCAGCAACCAAAACGGCGGCAATTACGATAGTCAGTTTCATAAAATGCACTAATCCTTATATCTTTCTGTGGCCTCTAAGCATTCCTGTAGGTGGAGGGTCAAACGTTTTCTTATCACAACTTCGAGAGCATCCAGATCGCCATGCCTATCATCATCAAATTTTCCGTAAGCGACACAAACCCCAGTGGAACTTTGCTATCACCACCTACGCAGGCACACTTGAGTTCACGTTTGTCGATATAGACCGCTTTGGACACACTGATTGCGCCAATGCTTGACACGAATAACGCTGCTGGTGCAGACAACTGTGTGAGAACATCCGCCATCATGAGCAGTCCCGCTCCTGTCTCAACGAACGGATAGACGTATCCGTAGCGAACCCACCGCTGTGCCAACAAATCATAGTTCAGGAACATCGTTGCGAACCGCTCAACGTCTTGCAGCTTTTGCAGACCCAATAGCACCATGGATATCGAGATGAACCATTCCACTGTCCGTCCTGTGAATGTGGTATCTAGCGCCACCCAAGTAATAGCAATGGCCATCAAAAATGCGACCGAGAACAAAGCGATGATAGGCTTATAGGTCGTGCTATCTTTCGATTTAGTGGATTTTCCTAGATGTGCGCTCAGGTCATCGAAGCCACCAATGCGTTCTTCACCAATGAACGTCTGTGGCGTCGTCTTAACATCATGCTTTGCTTTAAATGCATCAACTTCATCACGACTGGTGAGGTAACGATCTTCCACATGAAAGCCCTGCCGCTCTAATAGGTCTTTCGACTTCAAGCCGTGGGGACACATATGATCAGTCATAACCATCCGATAGAGTGTTGCGGTTTTGGCAGCGGCATCCTTAGGCATGATTTAAATCCTTATGTGGGTGTGGGCATCCATCAAAATAGCACCCTTGAAACTCGTTCATCAACGACCTACCCTCTCCAGTAAGGGGAAGGTCAAGGGTAAATTTAATGAATATTTCCGCTGCATCAAAAGCGTCGGGCTTGCCCGTTAAGACTGTGCGTTATTATGCCGATATCGGTTTGGTTGAAGCACCGTCGCGATCGGAGGCAGGGTATCGCAACTATGACGATGTGTCCGTTCGCAAACTGGTGTTCGTCAGACGATCACGGGCGTTCGGATTTAGCATCGAAGAATCCCGCGAACTTCTGGACCTGTATCAAGATCAGGACCGCACCAGTTCAGAAGTGAAACGCATTGCATCGAAGCGGCTGGAAGAGATAGAAGACAAGCAACGAGAACTACAGTCACTACATGATGAACTGGCCCATCTTGTGACATCTTGCCGTGGGGATCACATGCCTAATTGTCCGATAATTGATTACCTTGGATAATATTCCAGCTGCGTAAGTTTCAGGCACCGACGTTCACTGTGATTGGAAGGAATGTCAGCTAATATGAATTTGGCATTGTCAAATCAAACTTGTTTGAGACGGGCAGGGCGACTTTATAGCGTCTTCTAATGACAAAACACTCTCCATTTTGCTACTTTAAAACTAGCTCTGAAGGCATTCATTTGGCCACTCTGGTCCGCTAAAGGCGCAATATGGGATGGGTGCAAGGTTAGGTTGAGTGTGTGGGAGCTCCAGGAATGCCATCTTTATTGACGCATTAATTTCAAACTGAACCGTGCCGCTGCTCTCGCTGAGTGGTGGCAATTATTGGACGCGTAGATTGAGGCTATACCGCTAATCTGATGCGATTTCTCATTAGTCTGAAAGCTCCCATGCCATCAAACAAAGATAGTGAAGTACATAAAAATTCCTAAGGTGGTAGTGTGTCAGTTACTTTTGGGTCTATTTTGCGCCAGTTTCAACACCAGCCTGAATGCCTGCCGTACGCGCCAGAATGTCGACACCCTGCTGATTAAAGAAGTGCAGCATGTCGATGAATACCCAGTTTTCTTTAAGCCTATTTCCGTCGCGACGATATACATCGATGACTCGAAACTCGCATAGCTTGTCATTCGATGGCAGCCCTAGATATCCACCTGTTGCTTTTGCCTTAAAGTTTGGCCAACCGAAGAAACCACCGCAATTGCCCTCAGCTATACGGGCAATATGGCCCGTCCCTGATCGCTCGCTAAGCCCGGCGCGGAAAGGGCCTGAGTGCTGTTGTGCATAACGTGCGATCGTGTAAGTAGCTCCAATGCCCGCTGGCCCCCACCATATCATATCGTCATGCCAGCTGAGAGCGAGCTCTTCTTCAAGCGGCAAACCACTGTTCCATTGGCCCAAATCGCTGATCATTTTGTGCATGATGTCCATTGTCTTTTGCCCCTCCACAGGATCAGCATCTTCGAACAAAAGTGCATCATGTGCTACGGGCCCTGGTTGGACTATATGTGCCCCAGCTTGGCCTGGGAAAGGGGCATACCCAGCCTGAATCATGAAGTGTGGAATATCGAAATAAAAGGCGGTTTCAGCGATCTTGCCATCCACGATTTTATGGAACTCTGCATACCGCAGCATGATCATCTTACCTGTAGGTTGTATTCCCAGCCATGGCGCATCAAACAGGCCCATAAGGTGCCCCATAGAGCACACCCAAACCGATCCAGAATCGTCAATAAAATTATCGCCAGCAAAAAAAACATCTAGGCGGCGTTGGATGTGCCTAACTGCGTTACGAAAAGGCTGCCAAAATAGCTTCGATACTACCTCCGCGCTAGTCTGCAAGTGAAATGGGTGGAAGGCGCGCCAAGTGTAGTCGGCTACCGTGTACTGCTTAAGAACCGCGGTGATTCCTTCAAATTCAGCATTGTCCAATGCTTCATAGTACTCACGCACCACTCTTTTTTCCGCCTGAAAACCCAACGCCTTTTTCCTTTTACTTCGGTGCCAAAAGGCTTTGCAGCATCTCATAAACGAATTTTGCCTACCTTTGCAAAATTAGCTTGCATGAGCATTTGATCAAAGTCTATCCTTTTTGCAAACGTATGCAAAATAATTGATTAGCATTCCGGGGGGAGACTGCATGGCCGAAATTGAACTGCGCAATCTGTCAAAGCGATGGGGAACCTTCGTTGGGGTTGAAGACTTCAATCTTACAATTGCGGATCAAGAATTTCTTGTCCTGCTAGGCCCATCAGGCTGCGGAAAAACTACAACCATGCGTATGATTGCAGGTCTGGAAGACGTCACTAGCGGCGATATCATGATCGACGGTGTGCGCGTAAATGATCTTGACCCCAAAGACCGCGATGTCGCGATGGTGTTCCAATCTTATGCTTTGTATCCAAATATGAATGTTTACGAAAACATCCGCTTTCCTTTGAAGGTTCGCAAAGTCCCAGAGGCCGAGCACAAGAAACGTGTTATGCGTGCCTCTGCGATGGTTGAATTGGATGATTTTCTACACCGGAAGCCTGCCGAACTTTCGGGAGGGCAACGCCAGCGTGTTGCTCTCGCACGCGCCATTGTGCGTGAGCCTAATGTCTTTTTGATGGATGAACCCCTTTCAAACCTTGATGCAAAGCTGCGCGTTTCAACCCGCGCTCAGATCAAGAATCTAAGTCATGAACTTAAGGTCACAACGATTTACGTGACCCACGATCAAATCGAAGCAATGACATTGGCCGACCGCGTTGTCGTAATGAAAGGTGGGGTTGTGCAGCAAGTGGGCAGTCCAACCGAAATCTACGACCGCCCTGCCAATGCTTTCGTCGCCAGTTTTATTGGCTCACCTGCCATGAACTTGGTGATCGGATCATCTGTGGGAGGCGTCTTTGAGGGTGATCATATCAAGGTCGCAGGCTTTGACATAGCGGATGGTCCTGTTCAGCTAGGATTTCGTGCAGAAGACGCATCCATTGTGGAAACTGGCGGTGAAATTCATGCAGCTGTCTACACAATGGAACTTCTTGGGGACGCTACAATGATAACTGTTCGGGTGAACGGCGAGCTGGTCTCAGTCAAAGCATCTAAAGAATACCGCGCACAGATCGGCGACATGGTTCGCATCTCTGTGCCAAGTGAAATTTGCCATTTGTTTGATACACAAACAGGTGCGCGAATTGGGGGTTAACCCCGAACCAAATCCCCAGATAGGGGAGTAACCAAGGTGCGGTCTTGCAAGGCGCATCTTAATGAAAAGCAGGGAGAAACAAATGTTTCTAAAGACAATTACATTCGCAGGTGCTTTCGCACTTTTGGGAAGCACAGCAATCGCCGGATGCGGTATTTCAAGTGGTAACGTCAGCGTTTTATCTAACGATTTTCCAGCAATTCAAGCTGTGACATCTGCCGCAGCAGCATGTGCAGGGGACGGCGTAACGGTTGAAACCAACCTAACTAAAGATCACAAAGACATCATGGTTGCGGCTCTTACTGCCAACCCTGCTCAATACTCTTCAGTGATTGTTTCAAACTCTACCCTCGTCACATTGATGAACGACGGCTTGGTTCGTCCAATCGATGAGATGGTTGCAAAGCACGGCGCTGCGTTGAGCAAAAGCCAGTTGATCACAGTGAACGGCAAAGTGATGGCAGTCGCCTTCATGGCTAACGCACAACACCTGTTCTCTCGCACTGACGTGTTGGAAGCAGCTGGCGTTGATGGTATCCCAGCAACTTACTTAGACGTTCTTGCAGCCGCTGAAAAAATTCGCGGTGCTGGTTTGATGGAATACCCAGTTGCTTTGAACACAAAAGCTGGCTGGAACTTGGCTGAAGAGTTCGTTAACATGTACATGGGTACAGGCGCTGACTTTTTCAAATCAGGTACTGCAGAAGTTGCGGTAAACAACGAATACGGTGTTGCTACGTTGAAAATGCTGAAATCATTGGTTGCCTATTCCAACCCTGATTATTTGACATATGACTCTAACGCGACGCAGGCTGAGTGGGAAGCCGGCAACCTTGCATTGGCAACAATGTGGGGATCACGCGGTAGCGCGGTTCTGGACGATGAAGGCTCCACAGCTGAAGTCGTGTCCGGCACTGTTCTTTCCGCAGCACCAACATGGGGCAACGGCGCACGCCCGGCTTCAACACTATGGTGGGATGGCATTGCGATCTCTACAAACGTGTCTGACGAAGATGCAGAAGCCACATTTGTAGCTATGATGAACGGCATCTCTTCTGATGTTGTCAAAGCCAATAATGACGCAGCTGTTTGGTTGGACGGTGCTTACATGCCAAGCCCAGCATCAGCAGGTGTCTCAGGCACAGCAGCTGGCGGCGCAGCGCCATACCCAATGTTGCCTTTCATGGGCGCACTTCACACAGCTCTAGGCGCAGAAATCACCGATTTCTTGCAGGGTTCTGAAAGCGCACGGCAAGCATTGGCTGACGTTGAAGCGGCGTATACCGCAGCAGCGAAAGAGCAAGGCTACTTGAAGTAAACGACTTCGGGAGGGGGCATGTTGTCCCCTTCCTCACCCAGCCAAATTCACCTTACCTTTAGGCGAGATTGATGAAAAACCGCACCTTTTTTTGGTTTATATTGCCATCGTTGATTACGATGCTACTGTTTATCGCTTTGCCGATTGTTTCTGTTGCCGTGCAGTCACTGCATATCGAGCATGAAGCAGTCATGATTGAGGTTAAAAACTGCGGCCCCTTTGGCTGCAAACAAGAATTACAGGTTGATGTAGAAGAAACCGCCAAGTTGAAAGAAGAGCGCCCACTGGGTCAGTTCAACGGTTTGGGTACCTACACCAACCGCAATCACCTTGCCTTTACGGAAATCGGTTTGGCGTGGCAGTCCAGCACTAGTTTTGTCGACTTCATGTCCAAGACCCTGAATCTGCCGTTCTATCGCGCCCTTGCCTTTACCCTGACCTACACTTTCGTGGTGACACCTTTGGTTCTCATCTTTGGCTTCATGATCGCGCTTGGCGTCAACGCATTACCAAAGAGGATCAAAGGTCCAACGATCTTCATATCACTATTGCCAATGATCGTAACACCGCTGATTGGGTCACTGATCTTGTTCTGGATGATTGATGCCAACGGTATCCTTGGCGCGACTTTGCAGCGGATATTCGACGATCCTAACCTATCATTGAAAGCATCGCCTACCCTAACTTGGATCATGCTGATGGTCTACGGTGTTTGGCACTCTGCCCCTTTTGCGTTCATCGTTTTCTACGCGGGGCTACAGACAGTGCCTGCCGACACAATGGAAGCAGCTATGATTGATGGGGCCTCGCGTTGGGAGCGGACACGCTATGTTGTCTTGCCACACTTGATGCCGCTCACCATTTTCATTTTACTGATCCAGTTGATGGACAACTTCCGCGTCTTTGAACCGATTGTCAGCTTCTCGGCCCAAGCCAGCGCAACCTCCTTGTCGTGGATTATCTACAATGATCTTGTGGGTACCGAGAGCCAGTTCTTTGGCTCAGCCGGCGCAACCTCCGTCCTAACCATTATCGGGGTGAGCATCCTGCTTATTCCAGTGCTCATCCGTACGTGGCGCGACTTTAATCAGAAGGTGGTATGATGTCAGATATCGTTCATCGCCGTTCACCCGTATTAAAGATAATCATCTGGGGCCTTGTCTTGGTCTGGATCGTTGCCGCTGGATTTCCGTTCCTTTGGACGCTTTGGGGGTCTTTCAAAGTGCAGGGTGACTTTTTCTCAAAAGCGGATTGGACCAACGCAGTTTACGGCGTGCGCACGCAAATCGAAACGGGTGGCGCGTTCACTGGCAAAGGGTATTACGGCGCGTGGGTCACCAAAGAGTTCTGGCTTGCCGCTTTGAACACCAGCATCGTAGTGGTGTCTGTCGTTATCATCTCACTGACCCTTGGCACGCTTGGCGGTTACGCCCTTGCCCGCTCTGGCAAAAAATATGCGTTCTATCTACTGATGCTCGCCCTCGTGTTTCGCGCCATGCCACATATCACTTTAGTGTCTGGATATCTCTTGCCGTTCTTTGAATGGAACCTCTGGGGGCATTTACCGACCGCGATCATCGTCATGGTAGCAATCAACCAACCCTTCACACTTTGGATGTTGCACAGTTTCTTCCTCAACATCCCTAAAGACCTTGATGAAAGCGCGATGGTTGATGGCTGCACACGCTTCCAGGCATTTCGCCATGTTATCGTTCCTGTCATGTGGCCGGGCGTTGTGACCACAGGGTTGTTCTCATTCCTGTTGGCCTACAATGACTTCACCGTTACCGCTACATTACTAAGCCAAGCGAACCAAACGATGGTACCAAAAATCGCCAGTTTCTTGGGAACAACCCAAACCGAGGGCAACGTCATGTTCGCGGTTGCCGCAGTTGTTTCTGCGACGGCCCCCTTGTTTGTGTTGATCCTATTTTTCCAACGCCAAATAGTAAGTGGCCTTACAGCAGGAGCAGTCAAAGGATGAGCGGAGCACGCCCAGAACAAGCGGTATTGTCGCGCAATACAGACATGTCCAAAACGGCTGAAACCCGTGCGGTTATCGAGGGTATGGTGGATGGCCTGAATGACCACCGAATTGCTGATATCGGTGAATTCTTCAGCCAAGGGTTCAGCTGGATGGGCAACACAGGATGCGGGACCAAAGAGGGCATCAAAGAATTCCAGGAAAACTGGCAAAAGCCGTTCCAAGCCGCATTTTCGGATAAAGTTTGTGTTGATGAGGCGCGCCTTTACATGGGTGAATGGGCCGCGGCATTTGGACGGCAAGAGGCTTTGCACTCGGGCAAGTTTATGGGTGTCGAGGCCTCGGGCAAGCGGATTGAAATTCGCTACATGGATTTTTGGAAGGTGGAAAATGGCAATATTACCGACAACTGGGTAATGGTTGATTTTCCACACGTCCTTGCGCAATTGGGCGTGGATGTTTTCAACGGCCATGGCTGGGAAGCCTATGACCGTGGTGAGAAAACGCCACCCTCTCCTACGACAAAAACAGGAAAAGACTGATGACAGTAGAATACCTAAAACGCGGAAAACCAGACGTAGAGCGGGCTGAAGATGACGCTAAAACCAAAGCTATCGTCGAAGTCACTTTGAAAGATATAGAGCTGCGCGGCGATGCAGCTGTGCGTGATCTATCAGCCAAGTTTGATAACTATACGCCCGCATCCTTCAAGCTGTCCCAAACGGAAATTGAGGGTCTGATTGCGTCCCTTTCGGATCGCGAATTTGCAGATATTAAGTTCGCCCAAGAACAGGTGCGCAATTTTGCACAAGCCCAGCGCGACAGCATGCTAGATATCGAAGTTGAAACAATGCCTGGCGTCATTCTAGGTCACAAGAACATCCCCGTTCAATCGGTTGGCTGTTATGTTCCAGGTGGTAAGTTCCCGATGGTTGCATCGGCCCATATGTCTGTGGCCACAGCCACAGTTGCAGGCGTTCCACGGATTATTGCCTGCACCCCACCCTTTAACGGTAAACCCAACGCCGCAGTGATCGCAGCCATGCACCTTGGTGGTGCCCATGAAATCCACGTCGTGGGCGGTATCCAAGCCGTTGGTGCGATGGCCATTGGCACTGAAACAATCGAATCTGTTCATATGCTTGTCGGCCCGGGCAATGCGTTTGTCGCTGAAGCCAAACGCCAGTTGTTTGGTCGCGTGGGCATTGATTTGTTCGCAGGCCCAACAGAGACGATGGTGATTGCTGACGACACCGTTGATGGTGAGTTATGTGCGACCGACCTTTTAGGGCAAGCGGAGCATGGCTATAATAGCCCCTCCGTACTGCTGACCAATTCGCGTAAATTGGCCGAAGACACGCTGCGCGAAATCGATCGCTTGCTCAAAATCCTTCCAACTGCGGATACTGCATCTGTTAGCTGGGCGGATTACGGTGAAGTCATTTTATGTGACAGCTATGACGAAATGCTGGCAGTTGCTGACGATATCGCGTCTGAGCATGTACAAGTCATGACAGATCGTGACGATTGGTTTTTAGAACACATGACCTGTTATGGTGCGTTGTTTCTTGGGGCGCGCACGAACGTATCAAATGGGGATAAAGTGATCGGTACGAACCACACGTTGCCAACCAAAAAGGCTGGTCGCTATACAGGCGGGCTTTGGGTTGGGAAATTCCTGAAGACCCATTCATACCAAAAGATTACTACAGACGAAGCCGCAACGCTGGTTGGCGAATACGGCAGCCGCCTATGTATGCTTGAGGGATTTGTAGGTCATGCTGAGCAATGCAACGTTCGTGTGCGCCGCTATGGTGGGATCAACGTTCCATACGGCACAGGCGCGCCTTATCGGGATTTGAAAGATTAAATGAACGTCACTCGCAGCAATACCAAAGCAATCCAACCGCTGCTGGCGGCATTGCGTGATTTTGACCAAGCGACTGTACGAGCCGCGCTGCAACAGCTCATGGCACCGGACGCGATTGCTCACATGTGTCATCCTTTTGGGAAACTTGCAGCAGAGGCGCTTTACGATACTTGTTTTGCGCCCTTGTACGAATCCATGCCTGACCTTGAGCGGCGCGATACAATCCGTGTCAGCGGCAAAACCCCTGAGGGCAACGATTGGATTGGATGTTGTGGCTCTTACATTGGAACCTTTGCGGCCCCCTTTCTAGATATCCCGCCAACGGGTCACCTTGCCCATATGCGGTTTCACGAGTTTTACCGCATTGAAGACGGGCAAATTATTGAGGTTCAGGCGATCTGGGATATTCCAGAACTGATGATGCAGGCTGGCGCATGGCCTATGGCACCAAGTTTGGGTCGTGAATGGCATACACCTTGCCCAATTACCCAAGATGGATTGCTGGACGCAACCGAACAAACAGATCGGGCGCAGTTCTGCCAAACCCATGTTTTAGACATGCTAACGGCCTTGGTGCGCCATCCTGCGGAACCTGTTGAAGCGATGGAGCTTGAACGCTTTTGGCACCCAAAAATGACGTGGTACGGGCCTGCTGGCATTGGCACCGCACGTGGCATTTCAGGCTTTCGCCATTGGCATCAAATCCCCTTCCTCAACGCTATGCCTGATCGTGGACAATTCCCCGATGAAACCACTTTCCACTTCTTCGCTGAGGGCGATTATGTCGCCGTCACAGGATGGCCTAATATGGTGCAAACTGTCACGGGATCCGGCTGGATGGGTATTGTGCCCAATGATCAGAAGATTGAAATGCGATCCTTGGATTTCTGGCGTTTGGATGGTGACAAAATTCGGGAGAACTGGGTTCTTATTGATCTGCTTGATGTCTACCGCCAACTAGGCGTTGACGTGTTTGCACGCTTGCGCGAATTCAATAAAGCGCGGAACATCAGACCTCTAAATTTCCCTATCGGAGGCCGGTTGTGAAACTACCAACGACACCGTCACTTTCTTTAAAAGGCATGCGCGCGTTGGTCACCGGTGCATCCTCTGGCATTGGCCAAGCCTGCGCTGTGGCAATGGCCGAAGCTGGTGCGATGGTTGTATGTGCCGCACGTGGCGCAGATCGCCTGAACAAAACCGTAGACGCCATGAAAAAAAAGGGTTTGGGCGCTGAAGCGTTTGTTTTGGATCAATCAGATCTGGGCGCTTTGAAGGCAGTGTTGGCCGACCCGTTTGACATTATCATAAACTCAGCTGGTCTTGCCCGGCACAAGCCTGCACTTGAGACCCAGCCAGAGGATTTTGATGCTGTTATGGACGTGAATTTACGCTCGGCGTATTTCTTGTCCACCTATGCAGCCAAAGCTATGAAAGCTGCAAATATTAAAGGGTCGATCATCCACATCTCATCGCAAATGGGTCATGTGGGCGGCTTTGACCGTACGGTGTACTGCACGTCCAAACACGCCCTTGAGGGTATGGTCAAAAGCATGGCGATTGAGTGGGGTGAATTGGGGATCAGGATTAACACAATCTGTCCAACCTTCATTCGAACACCTTTGACTGCTGCCACCTTGGATGATCCGGTCCGTGCTGCGTGGATCAACGATAAGATTAAACTTGGCCGCGTTGGCGAAGTTGAAGACATCATGGGGGCTGCGTTGTACCTGGCCTCTGGCTCGTCTTCGATGGTGACGGGCACCCATGTTCTTGTTGATGGAGGATGGACAGCTGGCTGATCGCATCACATCGTTCCAAGTTGCCCAGCGTGCCGATGTTAGTCAGTCTGCAGTCAGCCGTGTTTTCACCAAAGGCACGTCTGTCAGTCTGAAAACCGAATTGAAAGTGCGTCAAGCTGCCCTTGAACTGGGATATCGACCTAACGTTTTGGCGCGGTCCTTGATCACAGGAAAAAGCCGTATAATAGGGTTAATAGTTGCCTATTTGGACAACTATTTTTATCCTCTAGCACTTGAAAAACTATCGAACTCATTGCAGGCAGAGGGATACCACGTTCTCGTTTTCATGGCTTCAAACGATACGCAATCAACGGATCAAGTAATCGACGAATTGTTAGACTATCAGGTCGATGGAATTATTACCGCCAGCGTTGGTATCTCTAACGATTTGACCGCCCGTTGTGCAGCGGCTGGTGTTCCTGTTGTACTGTTCAACAGGTCACAGGATACGACCGACCATTCGACTGTGACCTCCAACAACTTTGCAGGTGGACAATCAGTTGCTGCATTCTTTGCAGCTGGCCAGCACCAGCGCATCGGATATATTGGTGGCTGGGAAGGCGCATCGACACAGCGCGATCGCGAAGCAGGTTTTCGCGATGGATTGACCCAAGCGGGCCTGCCCCTTGCGGCACACGAGTTGGGGGAATTTACTGTGGTCGGAGCCAAAGACGCTGCGCGTAAAATGTTTGACACTCCTACCCGCCCTGATGCCGTTTTTGTTGCCACTGACCACATGGCCTTTGCGGTGATGGATGTCATTCGTAGCGAGCTGGGCTTGTGCATTCCTGAAGATGTCAGCGTTATTGGTTATGATGACGTCCCACCAGCAGCATGGGCTGCTTATGACCTAACCACAGTGCGCCAACGCGCTAATGTCATGGTCCAAGAAACTGTAGCCCTCATAGTCGATAAAATTAGCAACCCTGCGTCCGAACCACACCATATCAAAGTGGACAGCCCACTTGTGGTGCGTGGCTCTGCCAAAATTCCAGAAGGATGGGCCTCATGAAAGGTTTCTCAGATCGTTTCACCGATTTTCCCGACTACATTTTAGGGATTACCCAAGAAATTTGGGAACAACGAAACATTGCGACATTGCATCACTACTATGCAAAGGAGATCCCAGTGCGTTCTCCAGGTTCAATTGTCTTTGGAAATGAAGGTGTTATTGGTGCAACGATGGCAACGCTCGCAGAATTTCCAGACAGACGGTTGCTTGGTGAGGACGTGATTTGGTCAGGATCTCCAGAAGACGGGATGTTGTCTTCACACCGCATCCTGACCACGGCAACACATCTGGGAGATGGTGTCTACGGCAAGGCCACAGGAAAAAAACTTCAGTACCGTGTTATTGCAGACTGTCACGCAATTAATAACCAAATAAACGACGAATGGCTCATTCGCGATCAGGGTGCAGTTGTCCGTCAACTTGGCTGGGATCCAAAAGAGTATGCCTATGATTTAATTGTGCGTGAGGGTGGTGCTGACAAGTGTGTGCAGCCCTTCCATCCCGCCATTGACAAGGTTGGGCCATACACAGGCCGTGGGAATGATAACGCTTGGGGTGCAAAATACGCGGATATCCTGAACCGTATTATGGGTGCCGACTTGGGCGTTATTCCTGCAGAATATGACCGTGCGGTGACAGGCTTTTATCCTGGTGGAAAGGAACTACTATCCACCGATGGTGTTGATGAATTTTGGATTGGGCTGCGGGCAGCCTTCCCATCAGCTGCCTTTACAATTGACCATCAAATCGGACGGGAAGACCCGATGATGTCGCCCCGTGCGGCTATCCGTTGGAGCCTAACAGGCAAACACGATGGTTGGGGGGCATTCGGTAAACCCTCAGGCGCTGAAGTTCACGTAATGGGAGCAAGCCATGTTGAGTTTGGTCCATGGGGTATCCGCCGCGAATACGTTTTATTTGACGAAACTTCGATCTGGAAACAGATCGTGCTGAAGACAGGATGATTCAATGACACCAGCCGAAATGGAAAACCGGATCGTTCGCTATGGCGATCTGATCCCTTGCAAAACAGCCTTTATCGACGCCCATACACCTGGCAGTGATCAGAAGGAAAACTTCACGATTATCGGTGGTGGAGTAAGTGAAAGTGCCGACCAACATGTGCACATTAACGATACACCTGGTTTCAACATTGGAGCCGCAGGCCAGCCGCCCAAATGTCGTAACTCGTTACATAGTCATACTACAGCTGAAGTGTTCTTTGTCCTTAAGGGGCGTTGGCGTTTCTTTTGGGGGCGTTGGGGCGATGCCGGCGAAGTCACACTGGAAGAAGGTGATATTATTAATATCCCAACTGATATTTTTCGCGGGTTTGAAAACATTGGCATCGATTACGGAATGATTATGGCTGTGCTGGGCGGCGACGATGCTGGTGGCGGCGTGACTTGGGCCCCTCAGGTGATCCAAGACGCTGCTAAGCATGGGTTAATTCTTGGCGAAAACGGGCAATTATATGATACTAAACAAGATGCTAAATTGCCTGAGGGCGTGAAACCCATGCCCGTTCTGAGCGATGCAGAGCTTGCCAAAATAGCCGAACCTGCCGCTTTGGACGTGATTCCACGCCATGTTGCGCGTTATCTTGATCTGATGGGGTTGGCCGGAAAACTACCTGTCAAAGTCATTGGTGTCGACGCGATCCTACCAGACAAACCTGGCTTTGACGTCGAATTCATTACGCGTGGGTCTTTGAAAAATACGCCCATTTCCATTGATCATTCCGTTGTTTTGATGCCGATGCGTGGATACTGGAAGTTATCTTGGGACGGTGGCTCATCGACATTGAACCCAGGGGACACATGTTTGCTGCCAGCCAGTTTTACGCATACGCTGCAACCCTCGATGACAGGCGAAGCAAGCCTTTATCGTGTTGTTTCCAACGACGATCCAGCGGGACCAACCTGGACTGGAAAATAACAACGCACCCAAGCTAAACTGGAAAGAATTACCATGACCAAAATCCTGACCTCACATGTTGGCAGCTTGCCACGAACTCAAGATATTGTTGATTTCATTTTTGCGCGCGAAAATGAGCAACCTTATAACCAAGCGACTTTTGACGCGGCCATGACCTTAGCAGTGGATAAAACTGTAGCGAAACAAGTCAAGGCCGGCATCGATATTGTCAGCGATGGTGAGACCTCAAAAATCTCGTACGCCACTTACGTTAAGGACCGCTACACAGGGTTTTCTGGTGACAGCCCCCGCAATGTGCCAGCGGATTTAAAAATGTTCCCAGGGTTTTTAAAACGTCTGGCTGACGATGGTGGGACCCCTCAATATGCGCGCCCAATGTGTACGGGTGGCGTGGAGTCAAAGGGCCAAGACGAATTGCACAAA
>Ga0307997_10000440_pt1 | contig 18957 bp, 17 predicted proteins | sample Davwhametageno36_FD_203165 | JGI IMG/M metagenome (GOLD analysis project Ga0307997, IMG submission 203165) | Marine microbial communities from Davis Island wharf, Antarctic Ocean - #36 | ecosystem: Environmental > Aquatic > Marine > Unclassified | place: Antarctic Ocean: Davis Island wharf... | reverse complement strand
GATCAACTTCGCCGTTTTCGTCAGTTGCAAGACTAAAGAAATGACTTGTGTCATAACCTGATTTTGCTGCATCAGCTTCTGCTTGAGCAACTACAGCATTATTAATTTGCATTTCATGTTCGTATGTACTGAGTAAGTCTCGTAATGTGTTGCCACCTGGTACATCTTCTTCAGCTGGCAAATCTAATATTTCTTTGTATTCTTGACTATCCATTATCTGTTTAAGTTTTACTCTATATAGATGCGGATACCAAGTAGGCGAAAATCCCTCTGCGGCTCTATTTACGTCTTCAACAACGTAAAAGCGTTTTAGTGCAACACTATAATCGTTAAGTGCATACTCGTCTTTTAAGTGGGGAAGTTCAATTACGTCACCGCTTATAATTTTTCTACCTAATGTTTTTACACTAGAAGAGATGTGTATAGTCATAAACACTGTATCGTTAGATAAGAATAAACCAAATTGGCTCATATTAAAATCTATGTCTTGGACATTATATATACCTCGCATACTGTAAATGTCGGGATCATATTTTCGATCCCTGTTTTCCATAAACAACATATCTTGTATATTAGTTTCCTTAACCGCATCGTAACGGGGCTGGTCAGCAGTCGCGTCTGCTTCATCAGGATTTTTTGGTCCTAGATACTTGTGAACAAAGACATCGGTTCCACCCATGGTGAACATTTCATAGATGCGATTGTCTATGAATTTAAAGTCTTTGCCCTTTTCTGGTTTATATAAACTAAGTCTCGGCATACACATATTTATCGTTAGTTGACTAATACGATAAATACTAATGGAGAACAATTAACATGGCAACATTACAAACTAAAAAACAAGAGATATTTGACTATGTGTACGCTATGTTAGGTGGCGGTATGGTTGATGTTGAATTAGATCCTGTACATTACGAGACAGCTTTAACTAAGGCATTGACTAGATTTAGACAACGCTCGGATAATTCAGTTGAAGAAAGTTATTTCTTCATGCCAACAGTAATTGACCAGAATACTTATACATTGCCTAATGAGGTAGTTGAAGTACGTCAAATTTTCCGTAGAAGTATTGGATCACGCTCCGGTGGCGGCGATGGCGGAACATTATTTGAACCGTTCAACATGGCATACACAAACACGTATCTTCTTTCCAGTTCAAACATGGGAGGCCTAGCAACATATGATTTCTTTAGTCAGTACCAAGAGTTAGTAGGCAGAATGTTTGGCTCGTATATTGAATTTAAATGGAATTCAACAACTAAAAAACTTACAGTACTACAGCGCACACGAGCAGAAGAAACACTAATGTTACTTTGTTATAATTATCGCCCAGATGAACAAATCATGGACGATTATCTTGCAAAACAGTGGATTAAAGATTATACTGTAGCAACTTGTAAGTATATGCTAGGCGAAGCACGTAGTAAATTTGCTACTATTGCAGGTCCACAAGGTGGCGGCCAGTTAAACGGCGATGCGCTAAAGAACGAAGCACAACAAGAAATGGAAAAGCTAGAGCAAGAAGTAGCATCAGCAGTTGCAGGCGGAGCAGGATATACTTTCGTAATCGGTTAAAAAAGTCTTGACTTTCTTTACATTATATTGTATAATAAACAATATTCTTTAAAGGAAAACATAATGATTATTGGTATTTGTGGCCTAATCGGTAGTGGTAAAGACACTGTAGCAGACATTCTAGTACAAGAAAACAACTTTAAAAAACTTTCATTTGCAGACAAGTTAAAAGACGGTGTGTCGGCCGTGTTTGGTTGGGACAGAGTTATGCTAGAAGGAAATACAGAAAAAAGTAGAGCCTGGCGTGAACAAGAAGACACTTTTTGGTCAAACGAAACAGGCCGCACTATTACTCCGAGATTAGTGCTACAAGAGTTTGGTACTGATTGTATGCGAAATGGATTCTACGACGGCATATGGGTAAGTCTTGTTAAGCAAGAAATTCAACAAAATCCAAATAAAAATTATGTTATTCCTGATGTACGTTTTGAAAACGAAGCTAAGATGCTTAAAAGTATCGGTGGAGACGTTTGGCGCATACGTAGAGGACCTGATCCTGTTTGGTTTAGAATGTATGTTGATTTACAAGTAGAACCAACTGATGTACATAAATCAGAATGGGCGTGGGCTAACATTGCTTTTGACAACGTATTAGATAATAGCGGATCGTTGTTAGAACTTAGAAGTCGGGTAAAAGGTCACCTTGCTTCCATTTAAATCCTTCTTTTTGCAACACTCGTTGACAGTTTGCACAAATAGTTTTTAAATTGTTTGGCCTACAATTTTGTAGGCTTCCATCTATATGATACACATTAAACTGTTCAGTGTGCTTTGATGCATACCCGCACTTCTCGCAATAATCCTTTTTATCATATCCTCTTTGTTGCCACAGCGGAATACCGTAGTTTACACCGTTGCGCAAACACCGTTCGCACACACTTCTATAAAAGGTTTTACCTTCTTTTTTATAATTTATAGCACACGGATGTTGCCTGCACTTGCATAAAGGTCTCATATTGTATTTACCTCACCTTTATGGTACCTTTTGACTGGTGAATTACAGTGGGGTTTTAAAAATATATGATAAATAATAATAACAACGTAATGTCCACATAGGAGAATAACATGGCACTAGTATCCCCAGGCGTACAGGTCAGCGTAGTAGACGAAAGTTTTTACACACCCGCTGAACCAGGTACAACCCCAATGATTTTTGTCGCATCTGCGGCAAATAAAACTAATGCTGCTGGAACAGGTACAGCACCTGGTACATTGGCAGCTAATGCAGGAACACCGTACTTGCTAACTTCACAAAGAGATTTAGCAGATACATTCGGTGATCCGATATTCAAAACAGATACAAATAACAATCCAATACACGGCGGCGAACTTAATGAATACGGCTTACAAGCTGCATATTCATACTTAGGTGTTGCTAACAGAGCATGGGTTGTACGAGCAGATGTTGATCTAGCAGAATTAGAACCCAGTGCAACAGCACCTGCAGCAAATCCAACTGAAGGAACATATTGGCTAGATACTGCAAATACATTGTGGGGAGTTCAACAGTGGAATTCAGCAAGTGTAATTAATTCAGGGCAAGTATTTAAAAATTCAAAGCCAGTAGTAATTACAGACGCTTCGGAGTTAACAAATACTGGATCACTAAGCACTAATGGATATTCAGGGGAAATTCCAGTAAGTAGCATAGGTAAAATTGGCCAGTATGCTGTAGTAGCAACAACAACATTAATTAGAATTTTTTATAGAAACAGAGCAGGTACTTGGGTACTTGTTGGCAGCGATGCGTGGACAAAGAGCTGGCCAACAATTACTGGTACTGCTTCTAATCCGTCGTTTGCTGGAACAACAGCTATTACAATTAACGGTACAAGCGTAACAGTTAACAGTTCAGACACAGTAACAGATGTTGCAGCTACCATTAACGGTTTAAGTATTTCAGGTATTACAGCAGCGGCAGTAGATCTTAAATTAGAAATTTACAGTGATGGCACAAGTAGTGGCGCAGATGATAGTTCATTAGGCGGCCCAATCTTAATCGGCGGCAGTGCAGATAGACTCGGTGAGTTAGGCATAGCTGTTGGCACTTACTATCCGCCAGCACTACAAATTGGCAAGCACACAAGTATTCCTGAATGGAAAACTGGAGACACGTATACACGCCCAACTGGTTCAGTTTGGCTTAAAACTACAACTCCAAACTTAGGTGCAAGTCTCATTGTTAAAAAATGGAACAACGGTACACAGCTTTGGGAGACAATAAGTGCTCCATTAGCTAGTGATAACCAAACTGCATTATACGAATTAGATGTAACAGGAGGCGGCGCAAACCTACTTACTGGAGCAATTTATGCCGAAACTAACGTTGCTGGTGATACACAACCACTCGCTACTATTAAACTACAAAAGCGTAGAGGCATAGCACCAACAAGTATTACAGGTAGTAAAATTATTGCAGGATCAATTGGTTCGGGCAGTAAAGGCTTTACACTCAGTTCTAGTGATAACGGCAGTGCTGCATTTAGTACTCCGGTAACAGTTACAGTAACATATACTAGCGCAGCAGCTGATGCATCATTGATGGCAGGAGCAATTAACGATGCAAACGTAGAAAATGTAACAGCAACAGTTAATGCAGCTAATAAAGTTATTATAAGCCATGCATTGGGTGGAGAAATACGTTTTGTAGATACAGGCGGAGCACTTACTGGTGCTGGATTTACACCATACGTAAGTCCAACTGTAGGAACACCAAACTTGCTTTATGTTCCAGGTACAACATCGTCTACTAATCCAAAACAACTCCAAGCATCGCTTTGGTCACCTGTTAACGATTTAGGAAACGGTTTTTATACTGCAAAAGAAACAGCAGTAAAAGCTACAACAGCAAACAATACACTATGGTACAATAGTATTGTTGACGAAGTTGACTTACTGGTACATAATGGTAGTCAGTGGGTTGGACTATTGTATGATGGAACAACAGGCGAAAGTGCTGTAGCAAGTCCATTTTACGATGCAGACAGTTCAGCAACACCAGATCCAGAAGGACCACTTGTAAGTGCAACAACTCCATTAACACAGAGCGACGGAACTGCACTAGTAACTGGCGACATTTGGGTTAGTACAGCTAACGTAGAAAATTATGCAACCATTTACAAATTTAATGCAGATAGAACAGACTTACCAATTGCTAACAGATGGTTCCTTGTAGATTCCGGAGATCAAACATCAGAAGAAGGTATATTATTTGCTGATGCAAGATATTCAGATTCAGGAGCGTCAAGTGCAACAGCAGCTTCTATTGCTGATTTGTTAGTTAGTGACTTTATAGACTTTGATGCTCCAGACCCAGCACTATATCCAAAAGGCATGTTGCTATGGAATCTAAGACGTTCTGGCTTTAATGTTAAAAAATATGTTAAAAATTACGTTAATACAGCAGGAAACAATACTAGATTTGGTACAGGTCTTGGACAGTCTATGTCAGGCTACTTTGCAGATCGTTGGGTTAGTGAGTCAGCTAACCAAAGCGATGGTTCAGGAACGTTTGGACGCAAAGCACAACGTGCAGTTGTTGTACAAGCATTGCAAGCAATGGTTAATAGTAACCAAGAAATTAGAGATGACGAGTCGAGACTATTTAACTTAATGTCTTGTCCTGGATATCCAGAGCTAATAGGCGAAATGAAATCACTAAACTATGACAGAGGCTTAACAGCGTTTGTGTTAGGTGATGGTCCATTCCGTTTAACAAGTGATGCAACATCTATTAACAACTGGGCAACTAACGTTAACAAGGCAGTTGAAGATAACGCTAACGGACTTGTAACTACAGATCCATACCTAGCTGTGTACTATCCAAGTGGATTTACAAGTGATAACTTTGGTAATAATGTTGTTGTTCCATCTAGTCACATGATGATGAGAACTATGGCACTAAGTGACCAAGTTAGTTATCCATGGTTTGCTCCAGCAGGAACAAGACGTGGTGGAATTACTAACGCAAGTTCAACAGGGTTTATTACAAACGAAGGCGAATTTAAGTCAATATCACTTAATGAAGGTCAGCGTGATACATTGTATGCAAATGCAGTGAATCCAATTACATTCATTACAGGTGCAGGCTTAGTTGCATTTGGACAGAAAACAAGACAGCTAACAGCTAGTTCATTAGATAGAATTAACGTTGCAAGACTTGTTATCTATCTACGTAGTCAGCTTAACACACTTGCTAAACCATATTTGTTTGAACCAAATGATAAAATCACACGTGATGAGATCAAAGGTGCAGCAGAAAGTTTAATGCTTGAGTTAGTAGGACAACGAGCACTATATGACTTCCTAGTTGTATGTGATGAATCAAACAACACTCCAGCAAGAATTGATAGAAACGAACTACACTTAGACATTGCTATCGAACCTGTTAAAGCAGTTGAGTTTATTTACATTCCGTTAAGACTCAAGAATACTGGCGAAATTGCAGGATTGTAAAAAATGATAAATACTTATAGATTAGGAGCAAATTAAATGGCAATATCAACACTATCAAAAATTACAGTGCCTTTGGCTAGCGGAGACTCCGCTAGTAACCAGGGCTTGTTAATGCCAAAGCTACAGTATCGCTTTCGAGTGTCACTGGAAAACTTTGGGGTATCAACACCGACTACTGAACTTACAAAACAAGTTATTGATGTAGCCCGTCCAAACGTGTCATTTGAAAAGATGACAATAGACATTTACAACTCAAGAGTTTACCTAGCTGGTAAACATACTTGGGACCCAATTACGCTTAACTTGCGTGAAGATGTAAATAACAATGTGCAAAAACTTGTAGGCGAACAGTTACAGAAACAGTTTGACTTCTACGAGCAGTCAAGTGCAGCATCAGGACAAGACTACAAATTTACAACACGCATTGAGATCTTAGACGGCGGCAACGGTGCTAACACACCAAACGTCTTAGAAACTTTCGAATTGTATGGCTGTTATGTAGAGAGTGCAAACTATAATCAGTTAGCGTATTCTAACTCAACAGATCCAGTGAGCATATCATTGAATATACAATACGACAATGCTATACAATCTCCGCAAGGTACTGGTATTGGTACTGCTATTGGCAGAACTGCAAATACACTTGTTACCGGCGGCGGCGCCTAATAACAAAAACAAGAGTTCCTAATCTTGGGGGGTACTTTTTTAAGTATCCCCTTTTCTTTTATGTGCGCACATTACAGAATAGATAAATATTAGTATGGCAAAGTTTACAGGATTTTTAGATAATTTAGCAACCGGCGCACTAGGACCAAAAGGTAACCTAGGCGACTTTAGGCATGCAAGCAAAACATTTGTTACTGATGCTTTTAGATTAGCACCAAAGACAAAGTTTCTTTTTCATGTATTTTTTGAAATAAATGATCAACCAGCAAGCGTATTACCGGAATTAAAACAACGACACAACAGAGAAATTGGACTATTAGTTAAGGCAGCAGATTTGCCAAAATATAGTGCAACTGTTGACACAAAGAAAAAATATAACAGAATTAAAAACGTACAAACTAGTATTTCGTACAATCCTGTTAATATTTCCTTTCATGACGATAACTTAGGTATTACTAGCGCATTAATGGAAGCATACTATCGCTACTATTTTGCAGACGGTAATTATGGATCAAGGCCAGAAGCATATAATAGACAAATAAGTAAAACATCTTTTGGTGATACTACATATGCAGGTAAAGATAGAAACAAGTATGCTTATGGTTTAGACAATGGTCAAAATGAACCTTTTTTTAAGTCGATACAAATAAGTCAACTTACTCGTAAAACATTTACTACTTACACCCTTGTTAATCCTACAATAACAGATTGGGGCCACGACAGTGTTGATTCAGCAGACGGCGCTGGATTTATGGAAAACACAATGACTGTGGCATACGAAGCAGTGTGGTATGATCGCGGAGCAGTTGGTGTAGATAATCCTAAAGGATTTGGTGACCCATCACATTACGATACTACTCCAAGTCCTGCTAGTTTATTAGGTGGCGGACAACTTGGAATTGGCGGAATACTTAATACTGGTATTGGATTGTATGACTTTATTACAAATGACGGCAGTTTTAATAGCCCATTAGAAGCAGGCCTAGCGGCAGCTAACTTAATATCTAATGTACGCAATCTTAGTAGTGAAGGGATGCGAGCCGAGGGATTTGGCTTACTTAAAGGAGCGATTGGAGCTGCTGCTGGCATAGATGTTAGCGGTGTTTCAAATACATTCTTTCCAAAGAATGGCGGCAATGGCGGTGCCAAGGACTTAGTACTCGCAACAGCGGCTGTCGCAGGATTAAAAGCAATAGCACAATCAGCTAATAACACAGACGCCGCAAAAGAAAGCGCAGCACGAATTGCAAATAATAAAGCCTATCAAGCAAACGGTGGAACTGGCGGAGTTAATGGTAACACTGCTAATTACAATTCATTAACAACTGCCCAACAAAACGCATTAAAGGATGGAACATAATGTCAAGTTTACCCAAAAGCCCAGCTACTTCAGAAGGTAAAACAACAGAGTTTTTTGACAAGTATTTTACAAAAAAACTTAGTTTTCCAAGTAACGAAGTTGATGCAGTTATAGGATTCTTTACAAAAAGAGGGTTTGACGAAGCTGCAGCACAAAGCACTTCGACTATATTACTTGAACAAGCAAAAATAGACGAAGTAAATGTGTTTGATTTATTAGATACACTAAAGGGATTAAACGAAGTACAGTTAAGTACAGTTGTAGCTGAAGTATTAAACTACAACAGAGATTCAACATCGAGCATAGGATTTAAACGCCCAGAGAGTGTGGACAAACTTGAAAAACGTAACATAGTGGTATAATGTTATGTCTAGATTTGCACAAGGTAAATTTAACCTAAAAAACCCAGAAAAATATGTAGGACGCAAAACACCAACTTATAGAAGTAGTTGGGAATTTGCCTTTATGCAATTCTGTGACAATCACCCAAACGTTGCACAATGGGCAAGTGAAGCAATACGCATACCTTATAAGAATCCGTTTACAGGAAAACATACAATTTACGTACCTGATTTTTTTGTACAGTATGTAGATAAAAACGGTAAAACTCGTGTAGAACTAATAGAAGTAAAACCAGCTAATCAAACTCACAGAGATAAACTAGGAAAAAGTGCAGCTAATCAAGCAAGCTATGTTTTAAACCAGGCCAAGTGGGCTGCGGCAAGTGCATACTGTAAACAACAAGGTATATTTTTTAGAGTTGTAAATGAAACAGATATTTTTCATCAGGGTGCAAAGCGGTGACAGAACAAGAATACCTAGACTTATTATTAGACAAATTAGGCGGTATGCCTGGAAAAAGAACTGATGGTGCAAAAATAATAAGAGGTTTTTCAAAATACTATGATGAAAAACAACAATTTGTTAAAAACTATAACTGGCAACATATAACAACAGCAATTGATATAGGCACCGGGATAGGAATTCTTCCATGGATGCTAATGCAAAAAGGTATTAGTGTTGAAGCAACTGAAATAGATTATGAATTAAAAAAACCCAACGGTACCTATAAAAAATGTTGTAGTGCAATAGACCTTAAGGTACATTCTATGTATGTAAATAATAATGTTCCGATGAACTTCCCTGGAAAATATGATATCCTAGTTGCTAATAGAACAATGTTTGATAGAGAAGCATTGGCTCTCGGAGAAATATTTAATTGGAAATTCTTTTTAAACGATGCATTTCAGTATGTAGACCATGTTTATATTAAAACTAATATTGGCAGTAAAACACCACCGGGATTTACAACGACATACGCAAAATCTAAAGAACACTGGCTTAAAGAATTTGTATTTCATAATTACGGTAAATGGCACATAAAAATAAGCAAGGATGAATTTCGAGAGAGTGTTATTAATACCTAGCAGTTGCTAAATATATTAGCAGTTAATGTGAGAAGTCAATGACAAAAAAATTAGAAGAACTTTTAAATTTACCTGACTCAAAAGAAATAATAGCAGAGTCAAAAAATGTTGAAAGAGCCGAAGCAGCTATTGTTGAACAACATGAAACTGTTAGAGATATATCTGAATTAGATAAAATTGCATCAGCTTTGCCTAGTGTAAAAGGTTTAGGCGAGGCAGCTGATAAAGAACTTAATGAAATAGCCGATAAGGCTATGACAGCATACGATGACCTAATGGATTTAGGCATGAATGTAGAAAGTAGATATAGCGGCAGAGTATTTGAAGTAGCAGGAAATATGCTTAAAACTAGCTTAGATGCAAAGGTTGCTAAACTAGATAAAAAGTTGAAAATGATAGATCTGCAACTTAAAAAAGAAAAGATGGATAAAGATAGCAATCCCTTCAACGGAGATGTAGTACAAGGCGAAGGCTATGTAGTTACAGACCGTAATAGTTTGCTTGAAAAACTTAAGAGTATGGATAAATAACATTATAGTAGGAAAACACCATGAAAGCATTTACAGAATATTTAACAGAGTCTGCAAAGACATACAAATTTAAACTACGGGTTGCTGGTGAATTGCCGGAGGGCTTTGCTGATAAATTAGATCAAGCAATGACGAAATTCGAAGTTGTGAAGATTAGCGCAGGTAAGAAAACACCAATTACCGAAAAACCGTTAGACTTCCCCCAACTAGCAAATTGCGAAGTAACACACTATGATGTAGAAGTAACATATCCTGTTACTGCATTTGTGTTAGAACAATATCTAGTAACGGAGACTGGAACACACGCTAGTAACTTAATTGTTAGAGGCGAAGGTGATCCTATAGAAGCACAACAAATGGAAGTTGCTGACGACAAAGCACCATATGAATCTTTATTAACTAAAGAAGATATGGGCGGCGAAAGCGCACAAGCCGATGTAGGTGTTAATAGAACAATGGATCTACTAAAGGAATTAGAAGTTGCTAGAAAAGAACGTGCAATTGATCCAATTGATGGTATTAAGCCAGGTGACAGCAAAGACATTAGTAACGAAGAAAATAGTAAAAGCCCTGTAGGAAGTTAACATGAATGATATTAGATCAATAATAAATTTAATTGAGCGTAAAGCCTGGAGAATACAAAGTAACGGATCGTTAGTTAATTTTAATATTGACCGTAAACAACCAAGTATCCAAATTAAAAATAGAGACGGTGAAGTTTTTGATTTACACGGAAAAGATACAGAAAAACTAAAGCAATACATTGATAAGAAAAAAGGTTGGTCAGTAGTTGATCCTGATGCACCTAAAGACAGGAATGCAAAACCTACTGAATTTAAAGCAACACACTTCCACAAGAATAATTTAGGTCTAACAAATAGTCTTATGTTACACACTGATGGTAAGTTTTATTTTCAAAAACGTGACCAAGAAACTAACAAAATGGTAATTGCAAAGTGGCGCGGTAATACAAACAATCGTAGCGCATTGAATCCTGCAAGTGTAGATGGCGAGATTGTTGACGGCAAGAAGGTTGACTATCCAGAGGATACTACATTTGCAGACACGCCTGCTAGTAAAGTTGACACTGAAGAACCAGCAGCACAAGCAGGTGGCAATGAAAAACTTGAATCAGCAAAAACAAAGTATACAAGATTTATGGAATTGCTTACAAAAGCAATGGCAGATACAAAAACAGAAAGTTATATGCCTCGTTCGTATGCAGATCAGTTACTTTCAGAAGCACTTGCAGCTGACGAATTAGAAGAATTACAAAGTTTGTATGCTGAACTAAAAGGCATGGAATTAGACTTCGACGACGAAGTAGTTGATCAAATTAATGATGCTATTAACAAGTATGATATATGGAAAGCTGGCGACAAAGACGCAAACGCAGGTATTGACGGACAAGCTGATGCCGCCGCAGACGACAAAGACGCAAACGCAGGTATTGACGGACCAGCTGATGCCGCTGCCGCAGGAGATAGTTTCAACGGAGACTATTCAAGTGACGAAGCAATTGAGCAAGCAGTAGGTGATGTTGACGCATGGATTGCTAACGAGATGCCTAAAGAACTTGCATCTAAGAACGCAAATGGATTAAACAAGGCAACTAACAGAGGTAAAATAAAATCTGCTAGTGCAGCGGCTATCCAAACTGTATTAATGCGTATTGGTGTAGCAAATAATAATGAAGAATTAAAGAAAATTAAAGCAGACGGATATTTTGGACCAGCAAGTATTTCAGCAACTAAACGAGCACAAACACTAGCTGACCTTAAAGTAGACGGTGACCCAGGTAAAAATACAGCAAAAGCATTATTAGATTATTCAAAGGATCCGCAGAGCAGTATTGACGATGCATTAGAAAAAGACTTTGCACGTATACAAGAATTAATTGCTAAACACAAAGCACCAGCTGCAGAATCTATGTTTGATATGCGGTCAATGTTAGAAACACTGCAACAGTTAAATGAAGCATTAAGTCCAGAGGAAATGGAAGAGCTTAAAGGCTTGTTAAACAAACACAAAGCAAAATTAGAAGATCCAGAAACTGCACAAGCATACGCACAATATGCTGATGCATTTAAAGCAGGAAAAGCAATTACTTCTAGCACAGAAGACCCGGCAGCACAAAGCGGCGCTTCAACAGCACAACAAGCAGCTGATGAGTTTGCAGGAGGCGATGTACAAGGTGGCGAGTTTGCCGGTCCAAAAACAATAGATCAAGTTACTAATCATATTGAAGTTGCACAAGGACTGTACAACGCAACAAAGGGCGGCTTTTTAGGATTTGGCACTGACGAAGAAGCAGTGTTTGCAATATTAGCTAAATTAAAAGATGCTGCTAGTTATACTAAGGTTATTGCTGCGTATAAATCAGAGTATCAACAAGACTTAACCGCAGACCTAAGAAGTGAAATGAGCGGCGGTGACTTAGAAAATCTTAACGTTGCTTTAAAAAGACTAGGAGTAGAGCAACCTGCAGCGCCAATTAAGCCTGGAGAAACAGATGCTTCGGGCAAAGTAGCACCTAGACCTGAGAAAAATTTCTTAGGCGGTGATATTGGACAAAGAAGATGGGATAAGCAATATAGTGCAACTCATAATCCAGACGGTACTCCTAAAAGTAAAGTAGCACCGGGTGGACCTGCAGGCGGCGCAACAGCTCCTGAAATTCAAAAAACGGAAAGTAGGACAACTATGAAAAAAACAATTAAAGAATCAGCATCAATGAATATTTCAATGAGTGCCGACAATGCAAGTGAAGTAAGTGAACTACTTAATATACTTAAAAATGCAGGTATGCCTAATGCTGCTCCAGTTGGAGCAATTGACATGCCAATAGATACTCCAATGCCAATTAAGCCGATACCAGGCGGCGCAGGTATAGACTTAGATAGAGACGGTAATGATGATATGGAAGTAGGTCCTATGGATCACGGCCATGATATGCCAGATGAATCACCATGCGGTGGCGATGATAATGCTCCAAGACTAGCACCACCTAGCAAAGACATTGATGACATGGACGATATTATTAAACTATCCGGCGGCAAATCACCAATGGATGATGATGTTGACGAAGATGGGTGGGATAACTCACCAGACGAAGAATATAAAGATGACGATACAATGTATCAGTCAGGTGGCATTCATAAGCCTAAAAAAGCATATGCTAAAGCACAAGATGGCGACAATGCAATGGCTGTAGAATCAGTCAAAGAAAGACTATGGGCAGCATTGCAAGAAAAAGCTACAGCCGAGGGCAGTTCACGTGGTACTAAGAAGAAGTTAAAAGCATCACGCGGCAACGAAGACATTAAAACAACTGAGGGCTCTAAAGGTAAAAAGAGTCGTGGTAAGAAGTCAAGAGGTTAATTGGGAAGAATATTTCCAACATATTAAACCAGTTTGTCCTTGGAGTGGCGCAGCTCACAAAAAGGGCGAAATAAAAATTATACAATGGTCTGGAGAGATTGAGCCGCTAGGCAACAACCAGGCTATTGTTTATATTTGTCCCAAACTTAATCGTAGAAGATTAAAAAAATTACACAAAAAAATTGATAACGGCGATTATGAATGGCTGTGGAGTGAACCTACAAACGGCTCAAATGCCTCTCCTGTTCCGGTATTAATACAACAAGATAAACGTAAGTTATTTGACCTAAGGTTCGATACTGGTTACTATGACGATATTATAGGTTAAATAACAGTATGGCAGCATCATTAGACGGCGTCTTAATTAAGAAAGCCAATAAACAAGAAACATTTAGCAACGAGCAAGTTGAAGACTTAATGAAATGCATGGATCCTGACATCGGATACTTGTACTTTGCAGAACACTTTGCTTACATTCAACATCCTGTACAAGGAAAGCTATTATACGATCCTTACAAATATCAGTTAGGATTAATGCACAGTTATCATAGCTACCGCTTTAACATCAACATGATGCCTAGACAAACAGGCAAAACTACATGTGCTAGTATCTATCTAGCATGGTATGCAATGTTTAAACCAGATCAAACTATTCTAGTCGCTGCACACAAATATACAGGTGCCCAAGAGATTATGTCACGCATACGCTTTGTGTACGAAAGTTGCCCTGATCACATACGTGCAGGTGTTACAAGTTATAACAAGCAATCAATTGAGTTTGAAAACGGTTCACGTATTGTTGCACAAACAACAACAGGCAACACAGGACGTGGTATGAGTATCTCGTTACTATACTGTGACGAGTTTGCATTTGTACAACCTAATATTGCTGAAGAGTTTTGGACTTCAATATCACCTACACTAGCAACTGGTGGTCGTGCTATTATTACAAGCACACCGAACTCGGATGAAGATACCTTTGCAACCATTTGGAAACAAGCAGAAAATAAGTTTGACGAACATGGCAATGAACAAGAGTTAGGTGTAAATGGCTTCCATAGCTTTATATCACAATGGGACGAGCACCCTGATCGTGACGAAGAATGGAAAGTAGCAGAAGTTGGTCGGATAGGCGAAGAAAAATTCCGTCGTGAGTACGGATGTGAATTCCTTGTATTTGACGAAACACTTATTAATAGTATTAAACTTGCTATTATGGAAGGAGTGGCCCCAATACTTAACATGGGACAAACACGTTGGTATAAAAAACCAACTAGTCAGTACACCTATGCAGTAGCACTTGATCCTAGTATGGGTACAGGCGGCGACAATGCAGCTATACAAGTATTTGAATTACCTAGCTACGAGCAAGTAGCAGAGTGGCAACATAACACAACGGCTATACCAGGACAAATAAGAGTACTTGCTGATATATGTACATATCTACAACAAGAAACTCAAAATGCTAACAATATATATTGGAGTGTTGAAAACAATGGTATAGGTGAGGCATGTTTACTTGTTATTAATGACTTTGGTGAAGAAAACATTCCGGGGCTGTTTGTAAGTGAACCGATGCGCAAAGGACATGTAAGGAAGTTCCGGAAAGGATTTAACACTACACACGGTACTAAGATTTCTGCGTGTAGTAGACTTAAAACTATGATCGAAAATGATAAAATGATACTTAAAAGTAAACCGCTAATTAGTGAGCTTAAAGGGTTTGTAGCAACAGGATCGAGTTTCCAAGCAAAGTCGGGAATGGGTGATGATTTAGTAAGTGCTACACTATTAGCTTTACGAATAATGGCAGTACTTAAAGACTGGGATCCTAGAGTCTATAATACATTTAAAAGTATGGAAAATGAATTAGACTATGAGCCGCCCATGCCCATCTTCATATCGACGAACTATTGATAAATACTAGTATGAAAAACTTAGACCTAATTAGTGAAGAATTATTTAATAAAATACGTGGACGTTTTCCAAGCGTTACGATTGGCAATGCTGAAGGCAATGTAACCAATGTTCCCAATGAAGCAAGATTTTTTGATTTTGATTTTAAAGAAGGCGAACAGAATTTAGGTAAGGTAAGTATAAGTGTAGATGATACTAGTGTAAGTGTTATGTACAGTAATAATTTTATCGAAGGTCAAGATAAGTTTACAAAAGAAAAATGGTATGGGTTTTTAAAGGAGCTAAGGTATTTTGCTAAAAAGAGACTATTAAATTTTGATACCAGAGACATAACAAAGTCAAATTTAAATAAAAGAGATTATAAGTTTTTAGCAACTAATTCCGGGGATGAAACAATGAGCGAATCAAAATTATATGGTACTAGTAAAATTAGTTACCAAAAAGTAGGCGAAGCACGTATTGTAATTAAGCATACAGAAAGTATTAACCAAGAAAGTGCTGCAGGACGCACACGTAGTATTGGCAAAATATATATTGAAAGTGCCGATGGCGAACGTTTTATGTATCCGTTCAAACACCTAAGTGGTGCAAGAGCAATGGCACGTCATGTAGCAGAAGGCGGTAAACCGTTTGATGAGTTTGGTGGACACATTGTTGGTCTGTCAGAAGAGATGAGCAAGTTACGCAAGTTTAACAACTACATGGGCCGTAGTGCTGTAATGGCAGAAAGCCTAGCAGGGTATGTTGACGCAGTTAAAGCACGTATTAGTACAGTTAAGAAAACAATTGAGTCATTGCAAAAGCCAAAGTATTATGCAGAAACATTTGCTGCATATGCTGCACCAATGATGGAAGATGTACCTACAGACGTTGCAGAGAATTGGATTGATCAATTAACTATTAAACAGTTTAACGAAGAACTAGCTGATGTATTTCCGTACATTTATAACCTAGTAAGTGAAGCAAATAAAGCAGAAGGTCTAGGACCAGACGATTTGTTAGGTGAAGCTGATGTAGTAGAAGCTCATATGAAAGGTCATGAAAAATATCATTGTAAAGACTGTGGCTGTCAAATGCATAATTGTAAGCCAGACTGTGATTGCAAACATGATTCGCATGACGAAAAAGGCGCTTGGTGGGAAGATAAAGACGGTAACGGCATTCCAGATGTAATGGAAGGTTCGACTATGACAGAATACGAAAATTGGGCAGATCAAGTAATAGACGAAGGATTAGAAAAAGAGCCAAAAACACCTGTAGGCGAATACGTACTTAGTATGTTTGATCGTGACTCAGGTAAGTTTCCAAAAGGTGAAACAGCAGTACTAACAGCTATTGAAAAAGACTACGGCGAACAATACATTAATCCAGCTAAGAAATTTATCGAAGCAATTTTTGCAAAGTTTGAACAGTATAAAGCAACTAACGGCGCTATGTTAGGCGAAGCAGGCGGCGAAGAGATTTTCCTAGACTTTAGCAAAGAGTTAATAGATGTCCAACGTACAGACGATACTGAAGAATTTACTGCAAAACTTGACGGATTAGGTTATAGAGCCGGATCAGAAGAAGAAATTGATCTTGAAGGTACACCTGTTAATGTTAAAATAAATGCAATTGGTTACGTACAAGAAGGTGAATTTGAAATTGTTAGTGTTACTGGTGACGATGGTACACAATATGTATTAGACGAAACTGACACTTGGGATATAGATATGTTAACTGATACTTTCAGTAACGCACTAGCAACTGAAGACGCAGTATTAACACAAAGCGCACCAGATACTGGCACTGTAATGGAGCCAACGGTGGGGCAAGAAGAACAAGACGACCTAAGAAGGTTAGCGGGGTTATAACATGGAAAAGACAATACAGCAATTAATAGCAGAGATGGATCGTATCGAAGCATCGGCAGTAGGTGAGCAATACACTCCTGCAACTACAGAAAACGTACATGTGCCACTAGAAAATAGTACATATCCAGAAGCTGAAAAAGTAGTAAAGTCAGTAGCACAAGAAATTAGAGAACTAGGCGATCGTTTGATGGCAATACAGGCATAGACATTTAAATTCACAAATTTGTCAGAAAGAGGTTGACTTCTGATAAGTAAAACTGTATAATAGTATATGTGCTGTTATACAACAAGGCACGCAGTACCGTAGCAATGTAGCTACAAATATCATAGGCACTAACAGGAGGCATTAAACTATGGCATCATTAGCAGAAATCCGAGCGAAGCTCAAAGAACAAGAAGCAAACACAGGCGGCAATCGTTCGTCAGGTGGCGACAACGCAATTTACCCATTTTGGAACATTAAAGAAGGCGAAAGTACAACTTTCCGTTTCCTTCCTGATGCAGACGATACAAACACTTTCTTTTGGAAAGAACGTTTAATGATTAAATTGCCGTTTGCAGGTATTAAAGGTGAAACTGATTCTCGTCCAGTACAAGTACAAATTCCATGTATGGAAATGTATGGCGAGTCATGTGACATTCTTAACGAAGTACGTGGTTGGTTCAAAGACTCAAGTCTAGAAGACATGGGTCGTAAATATTGGAAGAAGCGTTCGTATATCTTCCAAGGATTTGTAACAGATAATCCATTAACAGACGACACTACACCTGAAAATCCAATTAGACGTTTTATTATTGGTCCACAAATCTTCCAAATTATTAAGGCAGCATTAATGGATCCAGACATGGAAGAATTACCAACAGATTATACTGCTGGTGTAGACTTCCGTCTTAACAAAACATCTAAAGGCGGTTATGCAGACTATTCAACATCTACCTGGGCACGTCGCGATCGTCCATTAAACGATCAAGAAATGGCAGCAGTTAATTCAAACACTTTATTTACATTGTCAGACTTTCTTCCAAAGAAGCCAAGTGACATCGAAGTTAAAGTAATGAAAGAGATGTTCGAAGCGTCAGTAGACGGTGAAGCATATGATGCTGAACGTTTTGGTCAATATTTCCGTCCAGCGGGAATGTCAGCTAAGACAGGTGATCCAAATAAAGCGTCATCGAATGGCACAGCAACTTCTAGATCTCCGGCTCCAGTAGTAGCACCAACTCCTCCAACAGCAGAAGCAGCACCATTTGCGGCAGATGTAGCAGTAGCAGAAGCAGCTATTGCGGCACCGGCAGCAGCACCAGCAGCACCTGCAGAAGGTAATGCACAAGACATACTTGCAATGATTCGTTCAAGACAGTCTAGCTAAAGCAACTATGAAGGGTTGCTATGTTATGTAGCAACCCTCTTTATATCACAGCTAATTAGGAGAAACAATGGCTAAATCATTTGATGTTAGCAAGTTCCGTAAGGACTTGACTAAGAGTATCTCAGGCATGAGTACAGGATTTAACGATCCTACTGATTGGATCAGTACAGGATCATATGCACTAAACTATCTTATCTCAGGATCCTTTCACAAAGGAGTTCCACTAGGTAAGGTTACTGTGTTTGCAGGTGAATCAGGAGCAGGTAAGAGTTATTTCTGCGCCGGCAACATTGTAAAACACGCACAGGATCAAGACATTTTTGTAGTATTAATTGATACAGAAAATGCACTTGACGAAAGCTGGCTACAAGCTCTACAAGTAGACACAAGTCCAGAGAAGTTACTCAAACTTAATATGAGTAT
>Ga0307997_10000435_pt1 | contig 19029 bp, 26 predicted proteins | sample Davwhametageno36_FD_203165 | JGI IMG/M metagenome (GOLD analysis project Ga0307997, IMG submission 203165) | Marine microbial communities from Davis Island wharf, Antarctic Ocean - #36 | ecosystem: Environmental > Aquatic > Marine > Unclassified | place: Antarctic Ocean: Davis Island wharf... | reverse complement strand
TAATAAGGCGTCACTTGTTGTACCAACGGGAGGCAAGCCTCCTAGTATTTTTAAATTAGCTTGTGCTTCTTCAAGAGCGTCATTATATGTGGACATGTCAGCAGTAGCGGAAGGCCCATAAAGACTTGTTTGACCTGTAAAAAGCCCTCCCAGCTCTTTCGTGCCTTGCCATATCTGCGCCATTAGACCAAACTCTTCTCCGTCTTCTACAGGATTAACGGCTATGGCGCTGTTGGCCATTCTATCCTCAGCATCTTTTTTTGCTTTTTGAGCTAGCTTTACTTTTTGTTGTGCAGACGTAATAGCGGCTCTTTGCGCTGACTTCTCAGCGTTTTGTAGTGCAGCTAGTTGAGTAACTGACTGAGCTATGACACCATTCATGGCAGTAATAGATATAATATATCTTTGAGAATTTGTAGTAGCGCCCTCGTAAGAGTCTGCCATTTGATTTATAATATTTGGAAATTCAGCAAAGCGTTCCTTGCCTTCTTCTAAAACTTTTGCCAAAGGGTTAATAGTTTCTTCTGCATCTGAGCCAAACAGCCATTTAATGCCTTCCCATAGTAGCATAGCAATCATTATTACTTGGCCAATTATAGGGATAGCATTTAGAGCAGCAAGTCCAAATGCTTTAACACTAAGAGCCGCTATTCTTGCTGCTGCTGCTACTTGAAGATAAGCAGCAGCCATCATACCTTTACCTGCAGTAGATAAAACAGTTGCGGCCCTTTCTGCTAGTATCTCTGTTTTTAAGAGTTTTATCATTAGTTTAAGGTCGCCTGCTGAAGCGGCATTTAGTATATCAGCTTGTGTTGCCTTACGCGTAGCCAGTGTTTCCATTTCTTGGGCCGTGGTTAACTGTAATAAAGCAGATTTACTCTCTCGTAATTTTTTCTTCTTTTCTTCTACTGCTTTAGTACCACCTTTTGTAGTTTTTTCAAAGTTTACAAGTTGTCTTTCATGGGTATTTATAGACTTTGTTAAACTTGTAGTAGCCTGATCAAAGTCTTTTTGAGAAGCTGTGCCACTCTGTATCTTTTTAACCAAAGAATCATAGATTCTAGGAGCGCCTTTGAAAGTTTTTGTATTACCAATTGCTGCTTTTGAAGACTTAGCAAGACCCTCTGCCATTTCTGCAGCAGCTGCTCCTCCCGCCGTTAAGGCAGGAACCATCATTCTTACAACGCCTGTTCCTAGCACCATTATAGTAGCTATTAGTGCTGTCATATTTCCTGCGAGGAACCCTGCTATTGGACCCGCTACAGTATTGACAAAGTTCATAGCAGACTTTACTAGGTTATCAAAAGTTGCTGCCAACATATTAAAAGGATTGGACTCTACGGCCAATGAAAGGGCTCCAAACTTTTCCTCCCCCTGAGCAATAATAGCATTAGTAAACGCCATTCGTCTTTCAAATTGACTTAAACTGTTTACACTTACTCCTAAGGTGTCTGCATACGCTTGTGTTGCTGTATCTAGTCTTACCATAATACCTAATTCGTCAAGTATTTCTGGCTCTAGTTTAGCTGCACCTCGTACAAGTCTATCGAGAGCATCAGTCATATCTCTTCCAAGAGCTAAAGAGGCACCTTTGGCTACTTTTGTAAGTCCTTCCATCTGACTTTCACTAAAGCCTGCAGACACGCCTACGGCCAACGCTTTCATAGCGTCGGCACTCGATATAGCATTATCTGTTATTTCTCTAAGATGTCTGGTTACTATGGTTAGGTTTTCACCTGCAGCTCTACCTGTAAAAAGTAATCCTTCATTTAGCTGCTTTACTGATTGAGCTCTTGAAAGAACTCCAAAAGCAGCAGTTACTGCGAAAACATGGGCAGCTAAAGTGGCGTAAGCAGGTACAAGACCCCCTTCCATTCCAGAGGCCATTTTAGACATAGACTTACCAGCACTAAGACCTGTTTGTGCAATACCTTTTTGGGTTTTGCTATACCGGTCTCCGGCTTTTCCCGCCTTAGTTGTAGACTTGGCGGCTTTTTCAGCACCTTGACTGATTTTTTGTAAGCTACCATCCTCTTTAACTTTGTACGTTACTGTAATCGTATCAGCCACTAGTGTTTTCTCTTTAGCTTATCCCTCTCTCTTTTTAATGCTTTCTGAGATTGTTCTACAGCCCTTGACTCTAACCAAGTTAGAATCTCTAAAAATAATTCTGTATCTGTAACATCATATATAGATATATAGTGCCCTAGATTAGTAAAGTCTTTTCCCATATAACCAATTTCAGGGTACATTCTATCCCCTAAACAGTTAAACACGTTTAAAGCATCTACTACGCACTCTGGAAAGTCGTCCCAGTCTGGAGGAATTTCGTCTTCAACAGGTTCTTGGCCCAGTTGCTCACACATTTTCAAATAACGCTCTCGCGTCATTTTTGAGTCACTATTGTTGAAGAACTTTTCCAGTCTTTGGAATAATTGGTTCCTCTGGCTTACTGCGAAAGTTATCCAGATCAAAGACTACCTCGTTAAGCCAGGAGTCGAATTCAGAGGAAGACGATACTAAGGTCTCTGCATTATCAAGTGAATATTCAAGTTCTTTTTTAGGGTCTTGCCCATCAATGTCTACAAGTAGTAAAGTTTCAAGATGTTCTAAAGTTAGTCCTTTCCAGTTTTTAACTACCCCTTGAGTAAACGCAGTAACAAACTGTTCTTCATCTAAACTTTCTACTGCTTGTCGTGTTTTTCGGTCATACTTAGTAGTAGTACACTTTTTACGAAGACCGTTAAGTTCTTTTCGAGAAAGGTTTGCTACTTCTACTTCAAAGCCTTTTAAACCGGGAAAGTCAACCCAGACTGCTTTGGTATCGACCATTAATTTCTTTAAATCCATTATTTTGTTCCTTATTTATATTGCGTTAAATTTAATTTTGCTACCGAGATCGGCAACGTTATCGTTCATTTTCCAGTCATAGGACTGTGTGAATACGTCAGCTACACTATTTCTATTTGTGAAGGTACACTTCTCTAAATCAAATTGAAATCCTTGTGTTGCAGACTCTCCCGCTTTAATTACCATGTCTACGCCAGTCTTCCAAGACTGTACATCGTTATTAAAGGTACTAAGAACATACTGCCCGATAGAACCGGAGAGTATTCTCTTGTTTAGAGTAAAATTAGAGGGGTACATAGAATTACCTGCGTTGGTAACTGCTAATGCATCGTTGACAGTTTCGTATTTAAGCCATTCTATATCATTCTGTAGCTCTACGGAAACTTTGTAAATTCCATCAGTGAGGTTGGTAGTATCAGCTTTAAGCTCTAAGTGGCTTACTTTTTGATACGTCCGTGTGCCTGGAGCAACTACTGTAACTGCAGGATCTGTACTAGCAGTAGGTAGAGTAGCGTTTCTTGTCAACTTGCTTGCTTCACCAGAGATGGATAACTTGAGGTTCTCTAATTTCTCAATTAAGAATGTCCCATTTGTTATAACACATTTTTCTAGCTTGTAAACATCGTTAGGCAATTTTATGTATAAATCAAAAGTGTTTAATGTATTTGTACCTGTCTTATAATCCACTAATAAATTAAAGACAACATCTAAAACGTTCTGCGTAAGTGCAGGTATTGTAAACTCAAAATTTGCAGGATTAGCTTTCTTTATACTTGAAGCTTCGTGCATCTTATGTTGTTCATGCAAAGTTTTTTGAGGATAAGTGCTATCCGTAAAAGTTTGGCTAAAACTTAGGTCACTGCTTACGTCTAATCTATGTCGTGAACCTGAGTAAACAAGGTAGACCTCCGCTTCTTTTAGAATATTAAAATTAGCCATTTTTCTCCGGATAGTATAAGGGGCTCAAAAAAGAGCCCCTTACTTTTTCTACTTCATAGTATAGTCCAAAAGACCTCCTATGTCAAGAACTTTTTTTATGCACCTACATACTTAACTGAAAGCTCATCAGCAGACTCAATGTCTGTTCCTAAAGCGTGGAAGCTCATCTCTACAGAAATAACATCATCAATAGAGTGAGTGGGCACTTCTAAGTGACAAGCGGGCATCGCTAGCTCTATTCGAGGAGTGCCGCCTGCACCACCTACTTTAAAGTTAAGATTAAACGCATTAGTAACAACTCCAGTTGCTCCAATAAGATCTTCCCATAAGTCCATGCTTCCATGAGTACCATTGCTTAAGTAACAAGTAAAACTTCCTGATACTGAACGCGTGCCTGTAACATGATCTAAAGGTTGGTTAATTACACCGAGAGTTTCAGGGGTAAGGAACGTCATATTATTAGAGATAGTAATACTTCCGCCTGTTAAAGTAAGAGCATAAGTAAGTGCGCTACCTGAAACAGAGGAAGTTGCGGTTAACTCAGTCAAACGATTACGAATAAAGTTATTAGTACCAGCAATTGCTTCAAAACGTGTTCTAGTTGGAGAAGCCGCCTGCTCAGTAATAATAGTACCCATACCAGACCAGTTAATAGTTGCAATACCATCAATATCAAAATCAATACCTGCTTCGTTCATACAGCAGTTTGCAATCTTGTAAGTAATAGCACTTTCACCCGTAGTTCCACCTAGTGTAAAGTAGATATTTGCTTTACCAAGAGTTGTTTTATTAGATGCGGTAAATACGATATCCATATCGGCATCGCCTTTAGTAATAGCGTCGCCCCATGCTGCTTCTGTACCATCTGCAGGTACAGTATATTGAGCTTGTCCTGCAAGCATTGCCCATAGACACTCTTCTACTGCTGAATGCTTATCATCATCTGCTGCTGCTCCTGCTACATATCCGTCTGCTGATTTAAAAGGACGAGCATAAGTAGAAAAACTCCACTCTGCTGGTGCATAAGAATCAGTAAACATTTTGCGTCCACGACGGCTTACGTTACTACCTGCTGACATTTCATTTAAAGTTACTTCTGAGGTGTTTGTTGCTTGCGAGAATGAGAAACCGTCCAAAACTGGAATTTCCCAAATTGCGCCTGCTACTTCTGCCCCTGCTGTATTTAGGGGTGCGACAAACACCTTACTGTCGCGGCTGAAAAACATTGTATCTGCCATAGTTAATCTCCTATGTTATCTTGAAAAGACAAGGTTTTGAACTTTTGCTCATGCCTGTATTTTCTAGTATCGAACCTCTATAAGTATTTCTCCAACACCTAAGGGTTCAAGTACACCTTCATCAGTATCAATACTGACTATTGTGATTTGCTGTGTGTATTGTACCGCACCTGTGCGATCAAAATACGTTAATCGAGAGCTATCTTCTACTACAGTTTCCACGTCTTCCATCAATTCGTCTAGTGCTTCCACTGCGTCTTCCGCTTGAACGTAGCATCTTAATGTAATAGAAAGAAATCTGTCTTTATAACCGGCCGCCTGATACTCTCTTGTCTCAGAACCAGCATTTAGGTGAATTGCAGGAAACTCCTCCACTTCATCCCAAAATTTAAGTCGGGGAGAAACATTTTCATTTACGTTAGATAAAAAGTTTCCTGACCCATCTATATCTTTAAGCTTTTCGACAAGAGCATTCACTATCCCTAACCGTCTTGTTGTATATGCTCTGCTCATTATAGTCTCCTAGTGTACAGTCTGCCTATAGCTAATTCTACGGCAATTTCTCTAATAGAGCGGCTGATTAAAGCACGAGGGTCTCGTTCAGGACTTCCTTGTGCAAACCCTGGTTCAAATGTTTGATAAGGGTTTTTCTGATAAGTATAGCCAAAACTAGGAAATCCTTGTCTTGTTGATACAGCATCTACTACTCTAACACTCTCTGCGAATCTACCTGTTCTATTTTCTAGGGCGGGTAGATCCATATTGGCTTTTACAGTTTGAGGCAGCTCTTTATTTATCATTGCCATCATCTGTAAAGGTCTTGCTGCTGCAGAGTCTGTTGCTCTTCTTTTTGCCTTACGGGTTCTCAAGGCCATAGCACTTAGTACTATTTTTCTTCCTGTCTTAGAACCTTTGCCTTTACTTTTAGTCTTAGTGCTCATCTTAACTGATTTAGCACTAACCTTTACATTCTTTTTTCCTTTAAACTTATCAGTAACTAAGGCTGCTGTTTTATCCTTCAATGAAGGAGATCCCTTCATATTTAGCATGTCAGGAGTTAAGCTGCCTATAAACTTCCTGTAAACAGCTTTTACGGCTTTTTCTTCTTTGGAGTCTGCTATATTATCTTGACCTGTTTGAAAAGCAATTACAGAAACGTAATTTGCATTAAGCTTGCCTTTCTTTGTAACTATATTATGCCCCTCTGTAATAAGTCGTTTTATCTCTCGATGAGATACTGAATCCAGTTCTCCTTTCCTAAAAGACCCTTCTATATTATAAAGCAGTAGTTTTTTTGTAGCATCATCTAACCCTGCAACAGACCTGGCTACCTGTACCTGAGAAACTGCATTACCTCTAGCTCCGTGCCCTTTATGCAAGTTTTGTGATATATCGTTCTCAGCACTAGCTTCTATAGCTCCTGATTGTACTAGAGTTTTTATCATTGTTTTTTTAATCGTGCTTATAGACCTAGAAAAACTACTAACAATAAACATATCTTTGTTCAGTGTATAAGGAAGACGTATTTCAGGCAGCTTAGAAACAACTGCATTATATCTTCTAGTATTACGTTTTTTAAAATTCTCTTGTAGCTTTCTTGCGTGTGCTTGGGCTTCTTTAAGTGCTAGAGCTAAGTCTCCCTTGCTGGGCGTGCTTCCTGTAGATGCTTGTATAACTTTTTGTAGCTCTTCGGTATCTGCAAGTATTAATAACTGCCCTCTTTGCCTTGATACAGCTTTACGCGCTTCTGCGTCCAGCTTCTTTAACAAAGGGTTTGTAAACTTTTTATCAAAAGACTGCTTGCTCATTAAAAGTTCTTATATAGATCCAAGACTCTTTTAATATGGTCTGGGAACGCTACGTTATTACGTTGGCTAGAAGAAGACTGATTCTGTATGCTTGCTCCTTGCATAGTTTGACGAGCTTTATGCTCATCTTTAATGTAGTATGTAAGTAAGTCAATTACAGCTAGTTGTAAGTCTGGAGGACATACTAAGTAGCCTGCTTTATAAACAACTTCTACAGCACCAGGGCCTGTTGGGAAAGGTAAGTATCCGTTAGAGCCGTTAGATCTAAATATACTATCGGTATCTGAATCTAAGTAGTAGTCTTTATTAGCAACAAGTGTCTTATAGTCAGACGCGATACCTATACGCTCTTTCACAGATATAATAGTGTTTACAGGGCTTTCAGTTAGCTGAATAGAAGTAGTTTTATAATTATTATTAAAGTACTCTGTTTTGTTTGTAGCAAAGTAGTCTACAAAAGTGTTATTACAATAAGTTTTTACTAATTGACTCACGGCATTTATTAACGAAATAATACGGGCATCTTCCTTAGTACTTTGTATACCTTCGGATGCTTTGTATTCGTCTATTGTTATTAAATTTGCCATAAGATTATAAGTCCATTAGTAAAAACTCGGGGGCGAACCCCCAAGTTTTATTACTCTTCTACAATTAAGATGCAGCGTATTCGATACGAACTGAAGGAAGGTTGCCTACGGCACCAGCATACAATTCGGTGAATCCGAGTGACTGAGCAGCTACAATAGCAGTACGCTGATTTGCAGTCTCATACTCACTTTCAATACCAACACCTTTCAGACGTGGTACAACGTAGTTGTGAACGTTAACTGCGATAGCAGCAGTCTTGTTCGCAGCACGTGCAAAGTGATCAGAGATAACAACAGGAGAACCGTAAACAGAACCCATGGTACCTTGTACTTTAGCAGCTAGATCAGAACCAACTTCACTAACATCAGCGAAAGCAGGATCATTTACTAGGTTGTAGTACTCTTCAGTGTTAACGATGTAAGCAACGTCAGCAGGATTGATACCATACTTACCCATCTCACCACGTGCAGACATAAGCATAGCAGCAGTAAGGTTCGCAGAACCGTTAACAGCTAAGTCAGTTACAGAAGCAGAATCACCGGCGAAGAAAGAACCAGATCCATCAGTACCTGCAGCGCCACACAGACCTACGATTGAAGCATTACCAATAGTGAAAGCGCCATCAATTGCACGAGCGTGAGCACGAGCTAGAGCAGACAAGATCATTGGCAAGATAGTTACAACAACTTGCTCGTCAGTATCAGCACCGATATAGGTACCAGAGATAAGACGCTTAGCGAGTGCAGTTACTTCACGCAATTCAAACTCGTTAGCAGCTACTTGGGTACGGTTTTCTAAGATACCGTCGCCAATGCCACCGGCAGAGAAGGTTGCAAGGTTAGTGTCATCCATCAAAGGAAGTACAGTTGCGCCAGAATTAACATTCATTTCTTTAAACAACTGAGCTACACGTTGGTTAAGACGAACTTCTTCTTCAAAAGTAGTTGAAACGATAGTATCTAAAGTACCAGCGTTAGTGTCGAACTGAACACCAGCTTTTTGAGCCAGATCCTGTGCGAAGTTAGTGTTCCAGCCTTTACCAGTGATTTTACCAAGTACAGAAGCATGGAGAAATTCCTTGCCAAACTTAGTTAGATCGCCGCCGCGGTTGCTGAAGCTTTTCTTGCTATTTTGCATAGCTTCGATTTCGACAGACTTCTCGTCGAGGTCAGCTTTATGCTGTGCTAGAATACCAGCGATGTCTGCGTCTTTAGCAGCCATTTTGGTTTCCATGTCAGCCATAAGAGCTTCAACGCCAGACTGAATACCAGTCTTAACCTTGATGTTTTGTGCTTCGATAAAAGAAGCTTGTGTTTCAGCTTCGGCTTTCTCAGCTGCTTTTTGCTCGGCTTGCTTCATTGCGATTTTAGCAGCTGTATCTTCAGCTACCTTCTTTGCAAAAGCTTCCAAGTCGATGTTTTGATTGTCCATTTTGATCTCCTGATCTGCGGAAATAAGTTCCGCGCTTTTCGGTGTGTGGTCACTAGCTATATTTGAAGAAGTATCTTCGTCCTTAGCCAGAGACTGACCGGCTAGATCTACACGATTAGTGAAAGTTTTTTTGAATTCTTCGTATTCCTCAGTGGAATCAAAAGACTTCGCGAGCGAAAAAGTAGCTGCTTGATTACACGGTACCGATACAACAGATACCTCAAATAACTCAGCGTCCTTAATCATTAGTCCATCGGTTTCTTTTATATAGTCAGCGTCCTTGACTCTGAAACCGACAGAAAAGGCTCCAAGAACACCGTCTTTAACAAGTTCAGCAACATTGCCTGGGGCATTTTTACTGATCTTACATTCTAACTCTAGGCCATTAGGTCCTGCTTTCATACCTGTGGCTCTACCAATTGGTCTATCATAGTCATGATTAAATAGAATAATTGGATTTTTTTCAAAATTCTGTAATCCACCTTTCTGCCAAGCTTCTGCTGAAATAGTATCACCCGCGCGATCGAAGTCAGCTGTACTTGCCATTCCACGGATCATGACACTGCCATCATCCCCTTCGTGGGCTTTAAAAGTAGACGTAAGATTAAAGATTTTATTCATCTTCTTTCTCCACTTTAACTGCAACCTTGGGTGCAGGCTTGACCGCTGCCTTAGGTGCAGGCTTTGGTGCTTGAACCGTCGGCTTTTCAGCTTCAGGCTTTTTCGTAGGAGTTACCTTACTATATTGCTCAAGGTTGCCCCAAAATGCGCTTTGTTTAATCATAGTCATTAAACCAGCATACCCACCAAATATGTACTTAATAGTAGATCCTGTTACAGGCTGTCTATTGCCTAGGCTAACATACTCAGATTCGGTGTGTACTTTCTTTTCTTGAGCATAAAAAGCTGCTACCAGCTTGACTGCTTTTAATCTTTTTACTTTATTACTCATCTTCAGTCTCCTCAACTGGTCTGCCACCCTCGTCGGGGTTAGCTGCAGATCCTGCTATATTTGCAGGTATTCTAATTTCTTGTGTTCCTTCGATCTCTGGAAAGCCTAAACGCTCACGAGCTTCAGCAGCAGTAATAATTCCGCCATTTACTAGAGAAGTGTAATATGCTGATGCATCTCGTAGCTCAGGCGCGAGAGCTGGAATATCGGTAATGTCTTCAACACAGTGGAAACCATAAAATCGAGTCATTGCAAAATTAATTTTTCGAACGATAGGAAGTATAGTCTCCAAATAATATAATCGTAAATTTGGGCGAATGTTAGCATTATTACCAGAATCCAAAAGGATTGGAGGGATCCCGAGTGCCTTTAAAATAACCTTTTCATTTTCTAAGATTGCACTTTGGAAATCCAAATCTTTAAAACTTACGTTTGAAATAGAGTCTACTTCAATACCACCGTCTAAGATTAAAGGACGTCGACCACCTGCATCAGGTCTATAGCGTTGTTGCCAAGCTAAGATCATACGGTCTTTAATTTTGTCAGAAAGTGTGTTTGGCGATTTGAGTACAAGGCCGGGAACAGCACCGTTCTTAAAGAAGTTATCCTGAAATTTACGCATAGAAGAAATAAGATTCATTGTGCGTGCTGCAGGACTAAGGCGCGGAACTCCTCGATAGATAGAGTGGAAAGAGTTATCTTTAATATGTATAATCTCGTCAACAGTAAAGTCTACGTCTACTAGGCTATAGTGGCTGACATACGTTTTTTCATCTGCGTGAACAATAACATTGCTTGCAGGAAGATGGTACATATGAGCACCATCGTAGTAGATAAAGATGTTACCGTCAATAATAAAGTCTGTAACAAGGTTTCTGCGGAAGGTGTTAATATCTTGATAAGGATTAGGTTCACGATTTAAAAGTGTCTCTACCTTACTACGCTTTATACCTTTAATCACGCCTTTAGTATTAGTATGAGGTTTGACAATAGTAGGAATCTCTGCAACATCATCTACAATCATATTTACACCGCGATTAACAATTTCTAGCTGCTCATAAGCTCTTTCATAGCTTAGAGTGTCTTCACGGGAGCCTTCCTTATTGCCAACGTCATGAAACTGAGCTGGGTTTAGCTTTTCGGTTCTTCCTAAGATATTGTTATACCAAGCCATGTTTTTCTCTTTGAATCTCTACCCAGCGCATCTGTTTCTTTGCAGTCCCTAGCGCAGGATCTTTACCATAAATTGAGTGAAGTTTTAAATGATGAGTATGACACAATGTTGCTGTATCGTTATAAAGCTCAGCATGGTGCTCTTCTATAAAATCATCCCGAAGCGACTGTATGTACTCAGGGTTATGTTTGTTCTTTAGTAACCATTGATTTAGTAGTGGCGTTAAACTATAAAAGTGGTGAAAGTCTAACTGCTCAGACTCACCACAAATCTCGCAAGAGGAACCTTTCGCATACTTAGACTTTGCCTTGTCGCGTACATACTTTACATAGTCACGTTTTAACTTAGGCATTTCTTTTGGGTTCCTGATTTTTCATTAGAAGAATTATATCTAGTTTAAGGTATATTGTCAACCACTATTTTTAACTAGGTGTCGCTAGAAGGATATATTTGCAGTTTGAAATGAATATAATCCATAACGAAGAGCATCTGCCATATGCGAAGCCATATTGTGCCTTGGTTTTTCTCTTGCAAGATTAGGGTTAGGATCCCACTGATAAGAGTCTAGGCATATAAGGGATTGCTTACATTGTTGATCAACAAATAATTTATTGTTATCAACAACTGCGGAAACATGCCCTATACCGTCTAGCACTGATTTTTTTGCATTGATAGTAGATATATCATAATTCTGCGCTAGATCAAAACGAGTCTGCTGTGCTGCAGAGTCAATGTATATATAGTCAATATCCCATCTTTCTATAAGTTTTTGTATTTCTATCGCATGTTGCTCTGTAGTACGTTCGTTATTAAAATATTCATCTAGTAAATAGAATTTATCTTCGTCCCAATCATAGGCAATTACACACAGTGCAGTAGGATCTTTGAAACCTACGTCCAACCCCGCGAACACGTCCATCTTACTAGTATCAAACTGAGACAAGTCTTTGACTTGGCTCTCAAAATCGAACTTCCAAATCTGTCCTTCATAAGTATTAAAGTCAGCTTCATACTCTTGTTTAAATTCCGCTTCAGACATAGACTTACGTGCTTCTGAAATATCTGACTCAGACATACGAGGGTTATCACGGTAAGTTGCTCTTATGGATGCCCACTCTGGAAAATCATCTGAGAATCCTCTATAGAAGAACTCCGAGAACCAGTTGTTGCGACCCCGTGGCGTGGAGATAAAGATAGCTTTAGAATTAGGCTTGTCTAGGGTAGGTCGAAGGGCAACGTTGAAGGCATCCTTGCCGTCAGCGAGTGCGGCCTCATCAAAGATGATAAGGTCATAAGATCTACCTACACAAGAATCGACCTGATTAACAGAGCCCATTCTTACAGTAGATCCATTAGAGATTTCAATAACTTTGTCCTTGGCGTTATCTTTTGTAACTTCTAAGTCAAAATGCTTAATAAGATTCCTTTGAAGATCAAAAGAAATCTGAGACAAGGCATAATTAGGAGACATAATAAGGATGTTAGAGCCAGGTACCAAAGACACGAGTTGTCCAATGATGTTGGCTATATATGTCTTGCCCTGCCGCCGAGAAACAGCAGCAGACACAAAACGATACTTTGGGTTATTAATCGCATTGATAATTGCTATCTGCGAAGGTAACGGAGTGACATTCAATAACTCCATATAAGGAGCTATTGGAAGTTTAAGGAATCTTGTCTCAGATCCTATTTCAACTATTTCATCAGAGATAATATCTCTTCTACTTATTTCTACTGCCATATATTAATCTTCTTTTTGTACAATTTGCCACATTCCCCAAGCGAAACCCGCCCAGGCCACTAAGTGTGCTACGCCACCAAATAAAATAACTACTCCACAGACTCCCATAAGAATAAGGGAGTCTTTCTTTTCTTTTATTTTATTCAACATGAGATCCTCTCTTTTTATGTCCGTTCCAAGCTACAAACCCCGCTACACGCAGTGACCAATAAGCTAGGTAGTTAAGTACTTTAAAACCGTTTACTTCGATACAGATATCACGGAAAAGTTCGTCCATATATTTTTGATCACGGTATCCTATATTAGTTCCATCTCTCCTTTGAAGAGTAGCAAACTTGTAACCATAATCATGTACTAAGCCGCCCATTAAGAGTACTCCGACAGGAGACAGGAAAGTTGCAAGGAACTTTGGTACCGATGCTCCATCAAACTCAAAGCCGGCAGGTATTGTATACTTTATGCCTCTTAGCATAAAGTCAAAATCTTCCATAATTTTCCACTTTCGTGAACCGAGTAACCACATTAAAATACCTTTGAAAAATCCTTTATCCTTTGTTGCAATAGGAATGGGAGACATTACAGGCATACGTGCATACTTAAAATCTACTAAACTTTCTAGTTCTTTACTATCAAATTTATTTACAATCCAGCCGCATAGTACTAGTATTATTAGTACTGTCCACTGCCAAAACGTTTCTGCTATATATAGTATAATTTCTAAAGATTCTACCATCATTTTTTACCTCCTACTGCTTCTTTGGCATAAAATGCCGCTACAATTGCGGCTACCGATACAAAGTAAGTAGGTGCCATAGAGCCTAGTGTTTTCTGGGCCTCATCTAAACCTGCGAGACTAGCTAGTACTACTGCAAAGGGGTATAGTAACATTCCTGCAAGTGCGAACCATGCCATGTTGCGTTGGGCATCTCGCATTGCATCTGCATCTTCTAGTTCTTTGCGTTTTGCTTCAAGATACATAGACTGCTCTGCTTCAGAGACTTTCCCGTCGCCGTTTGTGTCTGCCGGATGAAATTCTTTATCTACCATTTTACTTTATTTGCCCAATATGCTGCGGACATAGGCCCTCTAGCTATATTCTTTGCGTGTCTCGCTTTAAAAGACTTACGTTTTGCTTTCATTGCTGCTGATTCACCGGCCTTCGGCTTCCCTGCCGTACTAGCTCCCTGCTGACCGAAACGAATTGTTTTTACTTTACCGCCAGTTCTAGCTACTACAATATGAGACTTCTTAGCATGCCCTGGAGTACGTTTGGGTTTATTATAACCGCTAACGCCTGCCCGTTTTAACCTTGAGTCTTTTTTCTTTGTTTTTCGCTTTGCTGGCATAAAGTTTACTCCTTACTTTTGCTAATTGCGCCTGAGACATCTGCTCCAGCTGCGGTAGCTATATCCGCTACTGCTGTTCCTACTCCTCCGAGAGTTCCGTTAATGATACCCTGAGTGCCGTCAATAGCAGCGTTCATGGTGCCACAGGCTCCAAGTAGTAGTGCAGATACTATAACTAAATATTTCATCTGTTTCTCCGTTCTTTTCTTACCCTAAAAACCGTAGAGTGCTGGTGGTAAGGTGCCCCATCACACCCTGGTTAATAAGTTATTTCTTTTTTGCTCTCTTTCTAGCATTCATATTTGCGTATAATCCTCTACGCTTACTCTTCGTCTTCGTCTTCGTCTTCTTCGCCATAGTCAAGTTCCTCTTTAACACACTCGCAAGGGTCACAATCACAATCTGGACAGTCGCAGATTTGGGGGGAGCTAGGAGAAGTTCCTAATGCATCATACATAGCCTCTTCCTTAGTACCAAACTTTAGCAGGTTACCTTCTTCAGTTCTATAGCACCATCTTCCTCGTTTCTCAAATATTTCAATCATTTCTTTGCCCTTCTTCGTCTATTCGTAGCAGTTCTCTGTCCACGTTTAGGAAGTTTTCTTTTTGGTTTCTTCTTATTCATAATAATCTCCTAGCTTAGCCTATCAAGGCCATTATCATAAAAATTAAAAGGGGTATAAATAGGATTGAAATACCTAACCCTTTTGCCCACATTAGTATAAATTTTTTATTTTGTTGTTTTTCATAACGCGCCAACGCAGCTTCTTTTTCTCGAAGTTTCTTTGCGTCAGACTGAAACTGTAGCCAAGCATTCCACATACCAGGATCGCCTGCATAAATCATATGTTCTCTAAGCCATTCTTCTTGTTTCTTCAGCTTTTGTAGTTCCATAAAAGCTTGAAGCTCGTTACGGTTACCACCTTGTTTTGCTTTTTTGGCTATTACTGATTTACTATCAAAGTAAGAGGTTGCAGAGTCTGCTACATCAAATAACTCTTTACCATTGGTAAGAGCTTGTTTAATTACAGAAAAAGCTGCATTTGCTACAGCTATCTCCGCCAACACTAGAGCATAGTTACTAGGGTTACTATTACACCCGCCAGAAACAAAATTATGGTTCCGCCCATTTGAAGCATTCTAGCATCAATCTTTTGTAAAGTGCTGTCTATACCTGCTAGACGAGTGAAAGTAGTCTTCCACCTTTCTTCGCACTGGGCTTCGTGAACGGCCAACCCATTTGCAACAAAATCAATCTGCCGAGCAGAATCATGAAATCGTTCCGTAGTTTCTGCGTTCCAATTGACATCAGCGTTACTCTGTTCCATTCAATAATTTATCCATAAGCTTACCATAATTACCTTGCCCAAAGGGAACAGCTTCATTAATCTGTACATTGGTCTGGTTTTTGATACTGCTTCCTTCTGCTTTAGCGAGGTCGGCTTGTGCCTTAATCTCGTCAATACGCATTTTATGAGCCATCTGTAATAGATCTGCTAGGTCTTTACTAGAGTAGACGCCAGATTCCTGGGCTTCTTCTAGTTTGGACGCGATCATCTCGTCTAACAAGGCACCTATGTTATTCTTATTACGGTAGCCTAAGTCTAAGTACACAGTGTCAATGTACTTCTTTACTTCACGTTTATTTAGTACATCTACTACTTGTTGTTCCGATACCTGAAGGTATTCACATACACCGCGTATGTTGCCGTATTGTAAATAACTATTCGCTATTTCGAGTCCTTCTGGACTAATTGTAGTTAATTCTTTTGCCATGGTTCAAATTATACTCAAATAGAGGTTGGTTGTCAAGAGATATTTTTCTCAGGTTAGTCTGCTAACGGATTGTCTAGTGCTCTTTGTAGTTTTTCCGTTAGTCGTGTTTCTAGGTCTTTCATATCTCTATCCGTGTCAGATTTTAATGAGTCTCGCTTTGTTTCAAATCGGTCATTAGCATTATCAATCATTAAACGTACTTTTTCTTCGGATTCGCGTACTTTGTCTTCTACACGATCTGCTTGTTTCTCAATAGAAATAATATCATCTCGTAGCCCTGATTTAATATCTCTAGTATAGGATATTGCATCATCAAGTTTCTGTTCGATAATTTTGTTTCGTGATTCTATTTCATCTGTATCAATGTTCTGAACTACTTGCTTCATATCAGTATAGTCCGCATAAAACTCAAAAGCTGCCCAAGCACCCCCGCCAAGTGTAGATAGTGCTGTAAGCATGATCATCATCTTACCGCCTTTAAACGTCATACCTCCAATCTCAAACTCTGCCATTATTATTCCTTTGCAAACTGTATGTTCTTGAGATTAGCAATCTCTTGTTTTAATTTCATTACTTCCATGCGTTTCTTTTCAAGCTCTAACTGGTAAAGGGTATTACAGTTTATACGCTCTTTAGGTCCACCAATTGGTATAGTTATTTTTGCGTATACGCCTATATCAGTATTCTTTACAGAGGGCATAGAGGAATCATAGGGCATATTATCATAAGGACTTTGATATTGATTATCAATAAAGCCCACTACACCGAATTCCACATTAGTTGCAGAACCAATTGCATTTTGACAATCTAGCTGTCCTGCCCTAATCCTATCTGAGGCGTAGCTCTGAGGAGAACTAGGCAAATTTAGATTTAAGGAGTTTGACTCTGCGAAGACTAGATTACTCAGTAAAAGTAACGCTGTTAGTATTAGTTGCTTCATTCATCTCACTTTTTTATTTTAGAACAAATTCTCGAGGTTATTATATATGGGTTTTTTAAGCTTTTAAGTGTTTTTGACTTTGAGCAAACATAAACTACTTTACTCCTGTCTGATCTTTTTGTATAAACTTCTATAAGTTTTCTGTCTAAGTACGGTAGATTAATAAGTTTGTCTGTGCTGGCGAATGGTAGTGTATTCCAGTCTTCATCAAACACATTAATCGAGTACCAACTAATTTCTTCACGACTATTAAAAATACTCATCTCTACAACATCGACCCCTTTAATATAAGCAGGTTTTAACTCTGGATATGTAGGAGTAAACTGGTGGGCACTAGTGTGCCCTCCTAAAAGAAAAAGTAATGTAAAAATAGTTACTGAGCGATGCATTCTGCCAGTACCATTGCTGTGTAGTCTCCTGCAGGAAAGGATTTATCATAACCGTACTCTGCTTCTGAGTCTACATCAAACCATACACTTCCTGTGAGACTTAAATCAAATTCAACAGTATTATTGTAGGATACTTTGCTAGTTTCAAATGCTGACATAGCCGCATCTGAGGTTTGGCCTACAGCAACTGCTCCTGTCCAATTTACAACGTCTTCTAGTTCAGGGCTAGAGGAGAAAGAGAGAGGATAGGAAACTACTGCTTTATAGTGGTCTGCAACTAAAATATCATAACGAACAATAGGCTTTACTCCGCCAGAAGTTGCATCAGTACTTAGCTTGCTTGGGCTTGGGTTACCATAAACACCGGAAGTGTCTGTTTGAATGACACATTTACTTTCTACTGTACCTAAAATAGGTACATTTGCAAGCGCCATCATAGGCAGCGCGGCTAATAGTATTAAGGACTTGTTGGTTCTCATAAGGGTTCCATTTAAAGGGCATAAAGCCTCTGCGGTAGTATTAGTATTGGGCCTCTACCATTTCTTCATGAAGCAACTGTTGAGCCAGCCCAACTCTCTTTGCCTTCTTATTGTCTGGTAATATTCCATCTACCAGTACTACGGTATCCATATATACTCCGCCGTTTAGCGACCCAGTATAACTACGGGGTATGTAGTTCATTGCGAAAAGTGCTTGCTCTGTCACGGAAGCTTGAGCATCCATTGCGGATTCATTGAGTCCTCCAAGCATCTTCTCTAAATTTACTTTTATTTTATTGTTTCGCTGCTTACGTTCGTATTCTTCTTCTTGCTCAACCTCTGCTTTTCTTTCCATTTCTGCTAGAATTAACGCATCCTGTAATGGATCTTTAAAATCTACAGGAGGAAAAAGAGAGGCATCGTAAGGTATTCTGTATCCAGGGCATGAAGGGTCTGATTGTGGGTCAAAACAAGGATCGTATCTATAACTATAAACCACGGAAGGGTCTACTACTTGTCCGTTACCTTCAATCTGTATGGAGCCATCACCCCATGCTTCAATTGGTATATCTCCTACACCAATTACTTTGTAAATCTTGTTGCCAGGTAATCCTGACCAGTCATCCTTCTCACGAAAGATGTATCCATCTCCTGTAGCGTTCTCATTCTGAACGTAAACAACCATGTCGTCTTCTACATTTTTTACTGCTTCGTAACGATAAACTACAGTACCAACAGTAAGGCCAAGCTGCTGAGGTAAGACATTCTGCATTACCCAGTCATAGGCTGTGGTACGCGCCTGCCCATATACTTCTTCAGAGTATGAGGAGGGCGCCAAGCAAACCAAGGATACCGCCAACACTAAAGAGCGTTTGTTTGGTAGTTTCGTCCATTGCATCTTCTTCTTTCTCCTCTAGAGGTTCTTCTTCTATATGAGTTTGCCAACCTGCTTTTGCCTCTGCTCCTATCATACCATCATAAGGGCATGGCGTACCTGCCTGCATCATTGCATCAAATACACGTTTATCTTGACACATTACCGAAACCGCTGCTACTTTCATTCCCATGTCGTACAATGTCTTCGCATTCTTTAATTTCTCACAATTCATATCCCTGTGAGTAGTTCCCATCGAGATGCCTAGGATCTGGGTCTGCACTGCACCCGCAACTCCTACTGTACAAAGGTCTGAATTAGAAATATTCATCGTCGGTGTAATTGCCGACGGCGGTGGGGATTTTAACGTAGTAGTACTTGTACTATTAATGTCACTTGTAGTTGTAGAGTCTGTGACAATTGTATCGGTATTTGTAGTATCATCATCCTGAGCATATAAAGCACCAGACAATACAAGGGGTAAAATAAGTAATAATTTGTTCAT
>Ga0307997_10000432_pt1 | contig 19078 bp, 18 predicted proteins | sample Davwhametageno36_FD_203165 | JGI IMG/M metagenome (GOLD analysis project Ga0307997, IMG submission 203165) | Marine microbial communities from Davis Island wharf, Antarctic Ocean - #36 | ecosystem: Environmental > Aquatic > Marine > Unclassified | place: Antarctic Ocean: Davis Island wharf... | reverse complement strand
TATGAATTTTATAAGATAGCTTTATAGATTCAGACATACCTAAGATTTGAAATCATTTTTGATTTGGTATAAGTTATTAACTTCAAATATATGAGCCGAGTTTTTTAGAGCAATAATTTTGAGATAGGTCTAGTAGGAATCGAACCTACATTGGAAACTTAGAAGGTTTCTGTCCTAATCCGTTAGACGATAGACCCGTACGAAAATTTTGGGCAATACAGGATTTGAACCTGTGGCCTTCTGCTTGTAAGGCAGACACTCTACCGCTGAGTTAATTGCCCATTTATCTAGTTTATTGTACTTTATGAGAAAATGTTTCGTCAATATTAAAAATGAATGCATACAATTTTAATGTTGCGTTCCAGTATTATTTAGATTATAATATAACCTGAAGGGTCGATGCCCGAGTGGTTAAAGGGAGTGGATTGTAAATCCATTGCGTTTCGCTACGTTGGTTCAAATCCAACTCGGCCCAATTATAACTTACTTAAAACTATGGAATAGTAGAAGAATACATTAATATATATTTTACCTACCTAAGAAATCTTATAGACCCATCATATTTGTGAGAATACTATATAAACCTATTACGAATAAAAGGCAAAATAAAGGTAGTACTATTCGTAGTTTTTTTATTTTAAATAGATTTTTTACAGGTGTCAAAATAACAAAAAGTAGCCCAAGAACACTACTAATAAAAAATCGAGGGTATCTAAAAATATTTGTCCAAAAATTATTCATAACTGCAATTGCTTATTTATCTAAAAAATACTTCTTATTACTCAAATTCATGTTATACTTATCATATATAGATAGTAGTACTAGGCTCTGTAGCTCAGTGGTTAGAGCAGGGGACTCATAAGCCCAAGGTCGTAGGTTCAACTCCAACCAGAGCCATCTACTATATCAAATGTTGGAGAAATGGCTGAGTGGTCGAAAGCAATAGATTGCTAATCTATCGTACAACTTTATTGTACCCAGGGTTCGAATCCCTGTTTCTCCTAATTACACAGCTATGCTATTGAACGTTTTCTTTAAAGTTTTGTAAAATATAAAAATACTAAATTAAATTATTGGGATCGTAGTTCAATTGGTTAGAGCACCGCCCTGTCACGGCGGAAGTTGCGAGTTCGAATCTCGTCGGTCCCGTTTTACGCACTTTAATCTATAAATTTCATAATAAGGTTAACTTAAATCTAATTTAAGAGCAACCAGTACGTATAAGATAATTAAGAAACCGGTTAGATTATTTAAAAACCTTTTTGCTGAATTGGGTGACCCTAGTAAATCACTTTTTGTTGAAAAACTAACGATTCCATCATTTTGTGGTGGACGAAAAAATATAATAAAAACTAAGATTATACTTAAGAATACACTAATAAAATTTAACATAATATTTGTAAGGAAAGAAACGAGTAATCTAAGTTTAGAAAATAAAACTTATTATATATTTAATAAGTTTATAGTTAGAATTTTTTTTATATTTTAAATCCATCTATTTTATTCATTTTTAGAGAATGGATTAGTTTTATATTAATTTTATGCAATAAGAAGTTTATTGAAAGTGGGTAGATCCAATATTGCTATTTGTGCTAAAATCTTTCTGTTTAGTAAAATATTCGACTTTTTGAGATTATGAATTAAACGACTATAAACAATTTTATTTGCTCGTGATGTCGAATTAATTTGACTTATCCAAATTCTACGGAATATTCGTTTTTTCTGTTTTCTATCTCTGTAAGCATACTTTAAGCCTTTCATAACTTGTTGGTTTGCTACTCGAAATAAGCGTGAATGTGAACCTTTGTAACTTTTTGCTAAATTTAATATTTTCTTACGTCGTTTTCGAGCGACATTACCACGTTTAACTCTTACCATGCTATAATTTGATTTTAATAAGGTAACATTAATTTGATAGATTTCGTATCACTATTATTTACACAAATAGTTCGCGATAATCTTCGTTTTTGAGCATTTGACTTTCTTCGTAAAAGATGTCCTTTATACGCATGTTTACGTAAAAAATTATCCGCTCCTGTTTTTTTATAACGTTTAAAAGCAGATTTACGAGTTTTTAATTTAGGCATATAATTTTCTTTTTTTGGAACCAGCAATTTTTAAAAATTGAATGGTTTAATATTCTATATATTATTTAATTCTAATTTCCACTGTCAATAGTAAAATATTTTGTTGGTAAATATGAAAATTTATAATTTTACAATAATAATTAGAAAATTTAATTATTAATAATCATAGTTAATATTTTTAAAATATTTTTAGCATTCTGAATTTAAATGCCATAGAACTAATTTTAATTTGTAAGTTGGAACTCTAATTTTTGCTTAAAATACTATCAGACTGTATTATAACATACTTTAGAAAGTCAAAACAACCAATTAAAAAATTAAGTTCATTTTTTGAAAATTAATAATTTACAAAATATTATTATTGTACATTATAATGCTATAATATAATGATAAGAAATTAAAAAATAAATTTTAATTATGTTAAAAAGAGCTTCAAAAGTTCGAATTCTTAGAAAAGAATCATATTGGTACAATGAAGTAGGAGTAGTTGCAACTGTTGACCAATCAAAAGTTCGTTATCCTGTTTTAGTAAAATTTGAAAAAGTAAATTACGCAGGAAATAATACTAATAACTTCAGTCTAGAAGAAGTAAAAGAATTATAAAAATTAAATACCCTGTATTGAGTAAAATTCTTCATCATACAGAAGAATTTTTCATTGAAAAATAAAATTTAACTAAAGATTTAGACCTTTAAGTTTTGTGATATTATTACAATGTAAAATACAAAAGGTAATTTATATATATATATTAATTTGCTGAACCAACTATATATTTGAATCCACATATTTATTTAATGCCTAAAAACAAGGAAAAAACTTATGAGCTCTAATTCTAAAGAAGAGGTTTTCGCACAAATAAAGGAAATAACAGTAACAACTTTAGGTATCGAAGCAGCCGACATTAAAATGGACTCAAAGTTTATTGATGACCTAGGTGCTGATTCATTAGATGTTGTTGAGTTAGTTATGACATTTGAAGAAGAATTTGATGTTGCGATTGCTGACGAAAAAGCCGGTCAAATTATTACTGTTGGTGATGCGATTAAATATATCATAGATGAGCAAACAAAATAAATCTATTTATTTGAAAAATTTTTAATTAAATGATCGGAATAGCAGGATTTGAACCTGCGGCCTCCTGCTCCCAAAGCAGGAGCTCTACCAAGCTGAGCTATATTCCGTTTAAAAGGACTTATTATGTATCCAATTATACTATATTTTGAGAAAAAAATATAGTATAATTAGCCTGAAATCTTTGTCTAACTTTTTTTTATTTAAACCAATAATCAATGAATATTGAAAAATCCAATCGAGTCTTTTATGTGAGTAGAAACTTCATGTAGAATATTTTCATAGTTGACCTTAAAGTATTCTATACCATTGAAACTATCACTTTTTATATATGTTTGACCCATTTCTTCATACATCTTTTTTACAACATCCTCTGGATAAAACTCGATATTTTTATCGGCATAATTTTTTAGAAAATATTCTAAAATATCAGGCCTTTCATTATACCAATATTCCCTTAGATTATTTGGAATTGGGTATTTGTACCACATAATCGGAAAATGTTTAAATTCCGTTATGTTTGGGTTAAAAGAATATGCGTTTTCAAGAAAATCTTCCTCTGAAGCGTAAGTTCGCCATGTTTTAGCATTTTGTCCTTCACTTGCTAAATATGGGGTAGTAAATATTAAACGGATAAATACATCGCCGACCGCACCAATCATAGCAAGAAAAAAAGTAGGGAAAAGATCAATTCCTACAGCAGTAGGCATAAACCCAGTACTAGCTTCATGTAACCAATCTGTCAAACTTATGATATATATCCATGGTTTTGCATAAGGATTAATACTGATTATCCAAAATAAACTCGTACGTAAGGCAAATAATAGATAATAGAGACAAATCATACCATAAACCGTTTCCCGCACAATCTCTAAACCGTCAACATCGCTTAAGTCCCAATGTAATTGTATTGGGAGTGCCAACCAATCTGGTAAATAAAGTGCATTCGAATGTCTGAATACATAAAAACCGTATGGATTACTGTTCGTTGACATATTTTCAGTATAATGTGCAACTTTCGCCGTCCAATCCCCTGGTAAAATTGGAAAGTTTCCAAAGAAAACTTCCCAAAGGTTCGTAGGGTTTGGTGGTGGTGGTGTCCTATATTCTATAGATGACAATTTACTTTCGGCCAATAGTGCTTCTCCTATACGTTCGACTCGTCCAACAGGATACTTGGGCATCCCTGTGTTTAATGGAAAATTTAATTTTCCGGCAATTAAATGTATAAAATAACTAAAACTATCAAGCAAGGCAAACTTGATCTTAAAAATATAGGTTGAAATTATGTTAGCCATTGAGGTCCTCCCCAAAAAACTTTGCTTATGTATATAATAATATATTATACTGCTTTTATCATAGAATGTCAACTTAAATATATTTAACTAATTATCCTGGAATTTAACTCATTCATTAAGTATGTATAATTTATTAAGGTTTTATAAAAGTTTTAACACTAAATTCCTTACAGATGCGTTGTGGGTTCATAATAATAAATATATTTTATAAGACAAAATCTATAAAATTTAAAAAATTATGGAAATTTTAAGAGAGTTTGATCCTGGCTCAGGATGAACGCTGGCGGTATGCTTAACACATGCAAGTCATACGAGAGTTTTTAACTCAAGTGGCGGACGGGTGAGTAACACGTGAGAATTTGCCTTTAGGAGGGGGATAACAATTGGAAACGATTGCTAATACCCCATATGTTTACGAATGAAATGGAGAAATCCGCCTAAAGAGAAGCTCGCGGCTGATTAGCTTGTTGGTAAGGTAATGGCTTACCAAGGCGACGATCAGTATCTGGTTTGAGAGGACGACCAGACACACTGGAACTGAGACACGGTCCAGACTCTTACGGGAGGCAGCAGTGAGGAATTTTCCGCAATGGGCGAAAGCCTGACGGAGCAATACCGCGTGAAGGAAGAAGGCCTATGGGTTGTAAACTTCTTTTTTCAGGGAGGAATCAATGACGTTTACCTGAAGAATAAGCATCGGCTAACTCCGTGCCAGCAGCCGCGGTAATACGGGGGATGCAAGTGTTATCCGGAATCACTGGGCGTAAAGCGTCTGTAGGTTGTTAAATAAGTCTATTGTTAAATCTTGGAGCTCAACTCCAAACCTGCAGTGGAAACTATTTGACTAGAGTATAGTAGGGGTAAAGGGAATTTCCAGTGGAGCGGTGAAATGTGTAGAGATTGGAAAGAACACCGATGGCGAAGGCACTTTACTGGGCTATTACTGACACTCAGAGACGAAAGCTAGGGTAGCAAATGGGATTAGATACCCCAGTAGTCCTAGCTGTAAACTATGGATACTAGATGTTGAACAGATCGACCTGTGCAGTATCAAAGCTAACGCGTTAAGTATCCCGCCTGGGAAGTATGCGCGCAAGCGTGAAACTCAAAGGAATTGACGGGGGCCTGCACAAGCGGTGGAGCATGTGGTTTAATTCGATGCAACGCGAAGAACCTTACCAGGGTTTGACATGATACGATTTTTCGTGAAAACGAAAAAAATAATCTTTAAAACGTATACACAGGTGGTGCATGGCTGTCGTCAGCTCGTGTCGTGAGATGTTGGGTTAAGTCCCGCAACGAGCGCAACCCTTGTTTTTAGTTGCCTTAAATGGAACTCTAAAAAGACTGTCGGTTATAAACCGGAGGAAGGTGGGGACGACGTCAAGTCAGCATGCCCCTTACACCCTGGGCTACACACGTGCTACATTGGGCGAGACAATGAGATGCAACTCTGCGAAGATTAGCTAATCTATTAAACTCGTTCTAAGTTCGGATTGTAGGCTGCAACTCGCCTACATGAAGTTGGAATCGCTAGTAATCGCTGGTCAGCCATACAGCGGTGAATTCGTTCCCAGGCCTTGTACACACCGCCCGTCACACCATGGAAATTAGTTATACCCGAAGTTGTTACTTTAACCATTTATTTGGAGGAGGATGCCTAAGGTAGAATTAGTGACTGGGGTGAAGTCGTAACAAGGTAACCGTACTGGAAGGTGCGGTTGGATCACCTCCTTTTTAAAACATTTAAAAATTTGTGGTCGATTTAGTAAAAACTACTTTAGATTTAAAAGAATTTAAAGGGGCTATTAGCTCAGTTGGTTAGAGCGCACCCCTGATAAGGGTGAGGTCTCTGGTTCAAATCCAGAATGGCCCAAGGGGGTATAGCTCAGTTGGTAGAGCACCGCCTTTGCACGGCGGTTGTCAGCGGTTCGACTCCGCTTACCTCCACCAAAATTTTATAACTTTATTAAGTTATGGTAAATTAAGAATAATATGTGTTAAATTCAAGGATTTAAGAGTTTATGGGGAATACCTTGGCATTCAGAAGCGAAGAAGGACGTGGTTACCAACGAAATATTTCGGGGAGCTGGAAACAAGCTTAGATCCGGAAATCTCCGAATGAGGAAACTTTAATTATAACTTCTTATTGAATTAATAGATAAGTAAGAGCAAACCTAGGGAATTGAAACATCTTATTACCTAGAGGAAAAGAAAGTAAAAACGATTCCCTAAGTAGCGGCGAGCGAAACGGGAACAGTCTAAACTTAACTATTAGTTAAGGGTAGTGGGACAATCATAATCTTAAAGATATGTAATTTACATATAAAGTAAGAATTAGAAGAATAAGTTTGGAATACTTAACCATAGAGAGTGAAAGTCTCGTATTTGAAAATTTTTACAAAAATCGATTGTATCCCAAGTAGCATGGAGCACGTGAAATTCCGTGTGAATCAGCGAGGACCACCTCGTAAGACTAAATATTACTGAATGACCGATAGTGAAACAGTACCGTGAGGGAAAGGTGAAAAGAACCCCGGGAGGGGAGTGAAAAGAACATGAAACCATAAACTTACAAGCAGTAGGAGGACGACTATTTTTAATAACGTCTGACTGCGTGCCTGTTGAAGAATGAGCCGGCGACTTATAGTTAGTGGCAGGTTAAGTTAGAGAATAACGAAGCCATAGTGAAAGCGAGCCTTAATAGGGCGTTAGTCACTAGTTATAGACCCGAACCCGGGTGATCTAACCATGGTCAGGTTGAAGCTTAGGTAATACTAAGTGGAGGACCCAACCGACTGATGTTGAAAAATCAGCGGATGAATTGTGGTTAGGGGTGAAATGCCAATCGAACTCGGAGCTAGCTGGTTCTCCCCGAAATGCGTTTTGGCGCAGCGGTAAGTATTATAGCTTAGGGGTAAAGCACTGTTACGTATGCGGGCTGGTAATTCGGTACCAAATCGTTGCAAACTAAGAATACTAAGTGAATAATTTACCAGTAAGACTGTGGGGGATAAGCTCCATTGTCAAGAGGGAAACAGCCCAGAGCACCAGTTAAGGCCCTTAAATAATTACTAAACGTTAAAGGAGGTGGGAGTGCATAGACAATCAGGAGGTTTGCTTAGAAGCAGCAATCCTTTAAAGAGTGCGTAATAGCTCACTGATCGAGTAAGCCTGCGCCGAAAATAATCGGGACTAAGTAATTTGCCGAAACTGTGCAATATATTTATATATTGGTAGGGGAGCGTTCTGTTGTAGGTTGAAGTATTAGCGTAAGCGGGTATGGACGAAGCAGAAGTGAGAATGTCGGCTTGAGTAACGAAAATATAGGTGAGAATCCTATACCCCGAAAACCCAAGGTTTCCTTCGGAAGGCTCGTCCGCGTAGGGTAAGTCAGGACCTAAGGAGAGGCTGAAAAGCGTATTCGATGGACAACGGGTTAATATTCCCGTACCATTTTTTATTGACAACGAGGGACGGAGGAGGTTAAGCTAGCCGGATATTGGTTACCGGTTTAAGTATTCGAGATGTTGAGAAACGGCGAAAACGTTTTGAGTCAAGGTACGAACACGACGATACTAAAGTATCGAAGTAGTGTATATCACACTTCCAAGAAAAGCTTGCACTGTCTTAAATAAAAAATGCCTGTACCATAACCGACACAGGTGGGTAAGTAGAGTATACTAAGGGGCGCGAGATAACTCTCTCTAAGGAACTCGGCAAAATAACTCCGTAACTTCGGGAGAAGGAGTACCTTATAATTTAAGGTTGCAATAACAAGATCCAAGCAACTGTTTATCAAAAACACAGGTCTCCGCTAAGTCGCAAGACGATGTATGGGGGCTGACGCCTGCCCAGTGCCAGAAGGTTAAGGAAATTGGTTAGCATTAGCGAAGCTGATAACTGAAGCCCTGGTGAACGGCGGCCGTAACTATAACGGTCCTAAGGTAGCGAAATTCCTTGTCGGGTAAGTTCCGACCCGCACGAAAGGCGTAATGATTTGGATACTGTCTCGGAGAGGGACTCGGTGAAATAGAATTGTCTGTGAAGATGCGGACTACCTGCACCTGGACAGAAAGACCCTATGAAGCTTTACTGTAACTTGAAATTGAAATTGGACTTTAGTTGCGCAGTATAGGTGGGAAGCGTTGACGATATTCTTGCGGGAATATCTGAGCTATCAGTGAGATACCACTCTTCTAATGTTAGATTTCTAAATTTTGACCATTATCTGGTTTGAAAGACAGTTTTTAGTGGGCAGTTTGACTGGGGCGGTCGCCTCCTAAATGGTAACGGAGGCGTACAAAGGTTTCCTCTGAACGGGTAGAAATCGTATCTAGAGTATAAAGGCATAAGGAAGCTTGACTGTGAGACCTACAAGTCAAACAGGGACGAAAGTCGGTCTTAGTGATCTGACGGTACTGAGTGGAAAGGCCGTCACTCAACGGATAAAAGTTACTCTAGGGATAACAGGCTGATCTCCCCCAAGAGTTCACATCGACGGGGAGGTTTGGCACCTCGATGTCGGCTCATCGCATCCTGGGGCGGTAGTACGTCCCAAGGGTTGGGCTGTTCGCCCATGAAAGCGGTACGCGAGCTGGGTTCAGAACGTCGTGAGACAGTTCGGTCCATATCCGGTGTAGGCGTTAGAATATTGAGAGGAGCTTTCTTTAGTACGAGAGGACCGAGAAGGACATACCTCTGGTGTGCCAGTTATTGTTCCAACAGTAAACGCTGGGTAGCTATGTATGGAAAGGATAACCACTGAAAGCATCTAAGTGGGAAGCCAACCTCAAGATAAGTATTCTTATCACGAGAGTGAGTAAGGTCACGGTAAGACTAACCGTTTGATAGGCAGTAAGTGTAAATATAGTAATATATGAGCTAAGTTGTTCTAACAGACCGAGGACTTGAATTTGTTTGTAATTTTAAAGTTATTTCTTAGGAAGTAACTTTAAAAATTTTTTGCTTTGGTGTTTCTAGTGTATTGAGCGGAACCACACTGATCCATTCCGAACTCAGTTGTGAAACGTTATAAATCGATGAAAATACTTAGAGGGGGACCTCTTGGGAAAATAGTTCAATGCCAAAGTTTTAATTTACTAAACTAAAATTTTAATTTTTAAAAACAACTGTAGTTTTCACAATTAAAATTTATAGGATATATATATCAGCATTTTAAAAAGTCTGATTTCTCTTCAAACTAAACTTTAATATATTTCGGTTAAAAATATGCGGAAGGAGAGACTTGAACTCTCAAAACAAATGTTACTAGGACCTAAATCTAGCGCGTTTACCAATTTCGCCACATCCGCTTAATAATATAAAGAATAGATCCTAAAATAAGATTTAAGAATCTATGTCTTCATCAAATACTCTATAAATAAAACTAGTGGGTTTACCTTGTTCAAAAGCCTTAGATAATGAGTATGATTTTTTTGCTTCTTTTTCGACCTTTCTTTTCCATACAGCTTTACGACTATTTCGTTTTGCTTTTGATTTTCGTTTTTTTGGAACTGCCATAATTTTTGTTCTTTTTAGAATATACAACAATCGTAATGCAAGGAAATTTCTAAAATCTAAGGATTTTTACCTTTTTAAAATAGACTTATTAAATTTAAGAGTTTAACGTAATAATAAACGTTGAACTTGTTGAATCGCTAACCGACCAATATTATATAATGCCCATGAAGCTGCAACAAGTACTGGAGCGGCCATTATAAGTATTCGAGTATCCATAGTTTCTAGTCCTCTATAAATATTAAAAATTTAAATACAGAAAATAATATTATTTATAATAATATAACTTATATTATATAATAAATAGTCTTTACTATGTAATAATTTTTTTAACTAAGAATCGTTAATTCTACAAATTGAATTCGATAGATTTTTTAATCTATCCATAGATTCTCCAAAAGTTAGTACTTCAGAAGATTCCATACAAAATGAGTTACACATGTGTCCATAAAGTAGTTGGAAAAACTAAACTACTTACCAATGTTTTATAAATACTCTAATAATTCTCCAACTACATTTTGAATAGGCGACTCGTGCTCCTATTTAATTTATTTTCTTAAGACTAGATTACCATGAAGCCCCATTTCAAGAATCGAAGAAATAATCAACCAAGTCCTAACTACTTCCAAAAAGTTGAAATCAATACTAAGATAATATATAGAGTTGATTTTTTTTCCAGTATCTACTTTTCTTCTATTTTAATTTTGAATACTGCTCTGACTATTATTCCAGCGCTGAACAATGACTGTATTTGAACCATCTGTGTTTGATTGGCATTTTACTGGTTGAAAGCCAATTTTCTGACTTTCACCCATGATTACTTCACCCACATATTGTTGAGTTAATTTATCAATAAAACTTGGTACAGAGAAAGTTTGTTGCCAAAAACTTTGGTCAATCATTAATTCATACCCTTCACCATTCCAACTAAATTCAATATTATGACCATTAGATTGGCTAATAATTAAATTTTCGTTATGAATTGCATTACCGTTAACCTCTTTCTTTTGATGAGCAATTTCTAATTTATTTAATGCTTTTTCTAAATAAGAAAGGTTTTGAAAACTTGTTTTAATTACAGTTAAATGGGACATATTTATTTACGAATTGTTCAAATTTAATAAAAGTGTATTTTCAGGTGTTAATATATATTATACTATAAAATATATATCATACAGAAAATATTTAAATTTAATAATAAATAAATGGAAGGTTATCGAATCGTTAAGAAATTCCAAATGATTCTTATTCGATAATTTTTGCTTTCTTTAATAAGCTTTTAACAGTTTGAGTTGGTTGAACTCCAATTTTCAGCCATTTTTCGATTTCTTTAATTTTGAATTCAGATTCTTTAGTTATAGTATTATAGTAACCAAGATCTTCCACTGGTCTTCCATCACGTCGGGTAGTATTTTCCATGACAACCAAACGGTAAGCAGGCGTTTTTTTTCGGCCAATTCGTTTTAAACGTAGTTTTAGCATAATTAATTATTTATTATTTACTTTATTTATTGAGAAGACTTTAATTGAAAATAAAAGTTAGACCATTATCGTCTCGAGTAATATTCAATTACTAATAATTCATCGACTTTTAATTGTATACTTTTTCTATCACAATAATTGATTACCTGTCCTTCCGCTTTTTCAGTATCAAATTTCATATGAGTCGGTCGACTCATAGTTTTATTTACTTCTAAGTTTTTTTGAACTAAATTTTTTGACGTTGCTTTTTCTTTAATATTAATCACATCATTTATTCGACATTGAAAACTTGGAATATTAACGATTTTTCCGTTAACAGTAATATGTCTATGATTAATAATTTGTCTTGCATTTCCAATTGTAGTACCAAAACCAAGCGCAAAACAAATAGAATCAAGTCTCATTTCTAGTAGTTGTAATAAGATAAGACCTGTTACCCCTTTTTTTCTTCTAGCCTCTTTTACATAATTATATAATTGTTTTTCAGTTAGCCCATAATTAAATTTTAGTTTTTGCTTTTCCTCCAATCTTAAAGCGTATTGAGTCAATTTTTTTGGTTGTTTTGGACTAACATCTTGTCTAGACGAACTTTGATTCTTATGAGGCTGTCCAGCCTTTCCTGCTTTTTGGATTTTTTTTGATTTCTTCTTTAATCCTGTAAATGCTGGTAAATCTCCTAAACGACGGGTAATTTTTAATTTGGGTCCTCGGTATTTAGACATAAATTTTTATAAAATAATTTTTTATTTTAAAATAAGGTTTTTCTTAATTTTCTGAATAAATAATTAACTTCGGGCGAATGACCGGAATCGAACCGGCGAATAGCGGAATCACAACCCGCTGCCTTAACCACTTGGCCACACTCGCCAAATCATTTACGATTATATGATATATTATCAAGTATTCTTTTTCAAGGATACATTTTAAGGTTAATAATATTTGTTTATTCATATTTTTCAAAATGAAGGTGGGTATTGGAATTATTTATAAGATTTATATAAATATAAGGTATTAAAGTTCTATTCATAATCAGAATAGAACTTTAAATCTATATTTACGATGAACCTTCTAATAAATTATCATTTTTTTTCGGTTGTAAATAACTAGGATCAACGTTACTAAAGTCAATTTGAACGTCTATTTCTTTCGTATAACGAGTTAAGGAATTTTTTTCTAATACCCGTTTAATAATTAAACGACTTTTAGGATATATTTGCCACTTTAAGCATTTTTCAGCCACTGTATTCTCTAGTAGGTTCATAACAGCTCTTCGTAATGGACGAGCTCCATATAATGGATCAAAACCTTCTTCCGTTAATAATGATAGAACCGCAGGTTCCACGACTAATTCAATAAGATGTTGTTCTAATAATCTTTTCTTTACTTGATTAACCATTAGACCACAAATCTGCCAAATGTCATGTTTTGTTAAGTGGTAAAAAATAATAATTTCATCAATACGATTTAGAAATTCAGGTCTAAAGAATCGTTTTAATTCAGTATGTACTAAATCCTTAATTTTTAGAGCCACTTCGGTATCTTTAACTTTTTCTGGTTTGGGAGCCCAATCTTCTTCTGTGTATTTAGGTTTCCAATCATACCCTTCATCATCATCAGAATCATTGCTATTTTTATATGCATCTAATGGAACCATTTTCCCTTTCTTTCCATTAGGGTCTTCATTGGCTAATCCACTTTGTTCTTGGATAACCTTTGAACCAAGGTTAGTTGTCATTACAATCAACGTGTTCTTAAAATCTACTACCCGACCTTTGGAATCCGATAAACGTCCATCGTCTAAAATTTGTAAGAATAAATTAAAAACATCTTCATGTGCTTTTTCTACTTCATCAAATAAAACAACCGCATATGGTTTTTTTCTAACAGCTTCAGTTAGCTGACCGCCTTCATTATGTCCGACATAGCCTGGAGGAGAACCAATTAACTTTGCAACAGTATGTTTTTCCATATATTCAGACATATCTAAACGAATCATTGCTTCTTCATTCACAAATAGAAATTCACATAATGTTTTTGTCAATTCTGTTTTTCCTACACCTGTAGGGCCTGCAAAAATAAAACTTGCAATAGGTCGATCCATGCTACGCAAACCAACACGTGCCCGACGAATAGCACTTGAAACTGAAACAATAGCATGATGTTGACCTATAAGCCGTTCATGCAATGTATCTTCCATTTTTAGAAGTCGTTCTTGGTCATCTGCTGAAAGTTTTGTAACAGGAATGCCAGTCCACTTTGCAACAACTGTAGCAACATGTTCACCTGTTACTTTGTCGTCAATAGTTTTTTCTTTATTTGTACTGATTGCAAGAATTTCTTTTGCTAAATTCGTTTCTTTGAAAAGTTTTAGCTGCTGTCTAACCCGACGGCGATATTTATCTAACTCGGGTATAACTTCAAATTTTTGCTCTTTAATAGCCTCATCTTTCTTCATGGCAATATCTTGTAATTCTTTTACTAGATCTGCCACTGGTTTTGGTAATTGTCGATTTTCTAACAATAATCTTGAACCTGCTTCATCTAAAACATCTATAGCTTTATCTGGTAAATATCGATCAGCAATAAATTGATCCGAAAGTTTTGCTGCTTGTTCAAGAGCCCGGTAATCATATTTTAATCTGTGATGTTTTTCAAGTTTTTTTCTTAACCCGTGTAAAATTTTAATGGTATCTTTGACACTTGGTGGATCAATAACAATCGGTTGGAAACGACGTTCAAGCGCTGCATCCCGTTCAATATGTTTTGTGTATTCGTTTATAGTTGTTGCGCCAATTAGCTTGAATGATCCTCTTGCTAAACCAGGTTTTAGAATATTAGCAGCATCAACTGCTCCCTCAGCCGCACCAGCCCCTACTAGTGTATGGATTTCGTCAATCACTAGGATAATTCGTTTATCTTTTTCAATTTCTTTAACAATTTTCTTTAATCGTTCCTCAAACTCTCCTCTATATTTACTACCAGCTAAAAGCGAGCCCAGATTTAAGGATAAGAATATATTTCCTTTTAAATGATAAGGTGCTTCATCGGTTAAAATTAGTTGTGCTAAACCTTCGATAACCGCCGTTTTTCCAACACCTGGTTCACCGACTAAAACTGGGTTATTTTTTGTACACCTTCCTAATACAGACATTAATGAATCAATTTCAGTTTCACGCCCGATTATGGGACTGAATTTCTTTTTAAAAACTTTTTTAGAAAGATTTTCTGAATAGACATCTAAGGTTGGGGTTGTTGTTTTTGTCTTACGTTCACGTAATAATTTTACTGCGTCTCTTGTTGGTCTTTTTAAATATTTTTCTTCATCTTCTTGAATATATTTCAAGATCTGAAGCTTTAATTTATAAGAATCCACTCTTAGTTTATCAAGTGTTCTCATAGCAACACCATCTTTTTCAGCAATTAAAGCTAATAATAAATGTTCTGTGCTTACGTACTCGACACCAAAATCTTTACCTTCGTGTACTGCCATTTCTAAAACACGTTTTGCACGTGGGGTGAATGGAATTTCAGAGGATACAAATCCTGTACCACGACCAATATACATCTCAATTTCACGTCGTGCTTTCTTCAAATTTACAAATTGTTTTCGCAAACTTCGGCCGCCTATACCATGACGCTGCCCAATAACGCCTAGCAGCAACTGCTCTGTCCCGACAAAATTATGACCCATTCTTCTTGATTCTTCTTGGGCTAACATTATAACTTTAATCGCTCCTTCAGTAAAAGTCTCAAACATTCTTTATTCCTTTAATATATAAATGTTGTTCTACAAATTTTTGTAATTTTTCTGTTTGTTTATCATTTTTTCTATTTACTTAAACAAACTGAAAAGATATTAAAATTTTCTATTTAGTTGACTTCATTTTAAACAGTATACATTAATATACACTATAATTTAGAAATAAAATAACTACTTCAAATCCCCCAAAATTAACTTAAAAAAACGTAGCATAATTGTAGAATATATGATACAATATGTATTATAGTATATATTTGTAATTTTTAGACAAATATTTTAAATATATAAATATTTAATTGGCGGTATGGCCAAGTGGTAAGGCAGTGGATTGCAAATCCGTTATCCCCAGTTCGAATCTGGGTACCGCCTAATAAAATGTTTATAATATTGCTTCCATAGTTGAAAGTTTTATAAAGTTAACCAGTATCAATAAAGGGGACGTGGTGGAATTGGTAGACACGACGGACTTAAAATCCGTTGCCTAGTGATAGTGCGTGAGGGTTCAATTCCCTCTGTCCCCAATCGAATAATTTAGTGAATATAGACTTTAAATTACTTTGTTCCAAGTAACAAAAGGATAACCTAAAGTCTATATCTATTAACTCAGTTTAAATTTCATTAATTTTTTATCTAAATACATAGTTTAATCAATCCGAGTACCAATACCATTCATGAAATTCTATTATTACACGAATGATAAGAATACACTAATTAAAACTTTACAACTAAACATTTTATACCAGATGATAAATTTTTCAATTTATTTATGAAATCAGAAATATTTATGTTTTGATCATAATAAATGTCTAAGATTCGTTTATGAATTCTAATCTCAAAATGTTCTCGTGAATCTTTATTTACATGCGGTGATCGTAAAACACAATATATTCTTTTATCAGTTGGTAATGAAACTAAACTAAATTTACTTAGATTATAGTTTTCAATAATACTAATTATTTTTTCACATGATGAATTTAATAATTCATGGTTAAAAGATTCTAATCTAATACGAATCTTTTCGTCTTTATTTAATTTCATAAAATTTTTTAATTATGTAACAATTTTAGAAACAACACCTGCCCCAACTGTGCGTCCACCTTCTCGAATAGCAAATCGCATACCTTCTTCAATTGCAACTGGATAAATTAATTTTACACTCATTTTAATACGATCCCCAGGCATTACCATTTCAACAACTTTTTCATCATCATCAGTAAATTCTGTAATAGAACCGGTAACATCAGTTGTTCGAACATAGAACTGTGGTCTGTAACCTGTAAAGAATGGTGTGTGACGACCACCTTCATCTTTTTTCAGTACATACACTTCAGATTCAAAATCTGTATGAGGAGTAATTGTACCTGGTTGAGAAATTACCATTCCACGCTCAATATCTTCTCGTGTTATCCCTCGTAATAGAATTCCGACGTTATCACCGGCAAAGCCTTCATCTAACGTTTTTTGGAACATTTCTATACCAGTAATTGTTGTTGTTCGAGTTTCAGTAATCCCAACAATTTCAACTGCTTCACCAACTTTAATAACACCACGATCAATTCTTCCAGTAGCCACAGTTCCACGTCCAGTTATTGAAAAAACATCTTCAATTGCCATTAAAAATGTTTTTTCAACATCTCTTTCAGGTGTCGGGATGTAAGCATCTACTGAATCCATTAAATTAAAAATTTTATCAACCCAATCGTTATCACCACGTTTTAACTCTGGATTTTTATTGATTGCTTCAATAGCTCTTAAAGCTGATCCAGGACAAATTGGAATTTCTTCACCAGGAAAATCATAAGCTGATAATAATTCACGAACTTCTAATTCAACTAGTTCTAATAATTCCTCATCATCCACTTGGTCTTGCTTATTTAGAAAAACAACGATATCTGGAACACCAACTTGCTTTGATAATAAAATATGTTCACGTGTTTGTGGCATTGGACCATCTGCTGCTGATACAACTAGAATGGCACCGTCCATTTGGGCTGCACCAGTAATCATATTTTTTACATAATCAGCGTGACCAGGACAATCCACATGCGCATAGTGACGTGCTTCTGTTTCATATTCAACGTGTGCAGTATTAATTGTAATACCACGTGCTTTTTCTTCAGGTGCACTATCTATATCTGCCATGCCTTTTGCAACGCTTGTTCCATCCAATGATAAAGTGGCAGTAATGGCAGCTGTTAATGTTGTTTTTCCGTGATCAACATGCCCAATTGTACCTATATTAACATGAGGTTTTGTACGTTCAAATTTTTCGCGTGCCATTTTATAAAATTCCTTTTGATTTTCAAATTAAATATTGAGTTTTAGAAGCTTTTAGCGAGGTTATAAAAAGAAAATTATCTTAAGTTAATATCGGAAATGTGAGAATGCCTTATTTGCATGAGCCATCTTATGTACTTCGTCTTTCTTTTTAATTGTATTACCGATATTATTTGCAGTATCCATAATTTCATTTGCCAATTTAATGGACATACTTCGTCCAGTTCTCTGGTTGGCATACTGAATTATCCATCTTAATGATAGGTTTGTAGCCCGAAATTTACTTACTTGAATAGGAACTTGGTATGTTGAACCACCAATTCTTCTAGCTTTTACTTCTAAAACTGGTCGAGAATTAACCATTGCTCTTTGTAAAATAAGTAATGGATTCTCATTCGTTTCTGTCTTTATAATATCAAAAGCTGTATTAACTATATTTCTAGCTAGATTTTTTTTACCTGCTTTCAAAATTCGTGTTGTTAATAAACTTACTAAACAACTGTTATATTTTAAATCTGCTTCTGGAAATCGTTTTTTCGAAATATTTCGACGTGACATAAGTTTAATTTATATTTTAAAATATTATTTGATATTTAGAATTCAATACTATTTTATTTTTTTGGTTTTTTTACTCCGTACTTAGAACGCCCTTGAGTTCTAACTTTAACACCACCACTATCAAGTGTACCACGAATAATATGGTATCTTACACCTGGTAAATCTTTAACTCGTCCTCCTCGGATTAAGACAACTGAATGCTCTTGTAAATTATGCCCAATTCCTGGGATATAAGCAGTAACTTCAAAGCCCGATGTTAGACGAACTCGGGCAACTTTACGGATGGCTGAATTTGGTTTTTTTGGTGTTGTTGTATAAACTCGTGTACAAACCCCTCTTCTTTGTGGACAACTTAATAGAGCCGGACATTTCGATTTTTTTTTAATCTGAACACGCTTTAATCGTATTAATTGTTCAATAGTTGGCATATATTTTAAAATTAGTAAATAAATAGGTTTTTAGAATTATTATGTCGATGGATTCATTTTATATTTTTTCATAAATCTTTCGACACGACCTTCGCTATCAATAATTGTTGAAGAACTGTTATAAAAAGGATGGTTCGATAACCAAATATCTACTTGTAACTCTTTTTTTGTGGAACCTATATAACAAAGAGGTTTTCCATCACAATAAACATACGTTTTAGGAAACCAAACAGGATGAATCTCGGATTTTGGCATATTTTTATTTGTAAATTTATTATCGTTTTGAATATTGTGGAGCTTTTCTAGCTTTTCGTAAGCCATATTTTTTCCGTTCTTTGATTCGAGAATCACGACTTAAGAATTTTAAGGACTTTAAACATTTTCGATTTTCATAACTTATTTTAGAAATTAAACGGGAAATTCCTAATTGAATAGAATCTGCTTGTCCAGTTAATCCGCCACCGTTAACGATTACCAAAACATTATATTGTTTATTTAAATTCAAGGCTTTTAGAGGCGCCCATATTGTATTTAAATATGTTCGGTTAAACTGAAAATATTTTTCACCTGAAATTTTATTAACAATTAATGTCCCGT
>Ga0307997_10000431_pt1 | contig 19095 bp, 20 predicted proteins | sample Davwhametageno36_FD_203165 | JGI IMG/M metagenome (GOLD analysis project Ga0307997, IMG submission 203165) | Marine microbial communities from Davis Island wharf, Antarctic Ocean - #36 | ecosystem: Environmental > Aquatic > Marine > Unclassified | place: Antarctic Ocean: Davis Island wharf... | reverse complement strand
GTCCCGTTCAAATTGGCGCTTCCGGCGCGGATCACGGTTTGTCCGTCTTCGTTTCCTTGACGTAGCCACAGGCCGGAGGCCCCAAGCGACAGGACTGAGCTTTCACCGCGCAGTGCATCGCCGCGTTCTTCAAATTGACGCGATGTTGCGGCAACGATGGGGTTCAGGATCGCCACTGATAGGATGCCAATTGTCAGCGCCACAAGTAATGGCGAGATAAGCGCGCGCAGCGCAGATCGCCCCGCCGCCCGTGTCACGACCATCTCAGAAGATCGCGCCAACCCAAGGAACAGCGCGACAGTTGCCAAGATCATTATCAGCGGTAAGATGCGATAGATCCCTTGCGGTACATTCAAAAGTGTCAGTGTCAGCACGTCGCCAAAGCTCGCGTCGACGCGGCTAAAGCGCCGTAATTGTTCGACCAGATCAAGGAACAGCATGATCATAAAGAACACGCCTAAGACCCCCAAGAATGTGATTGCAAAGCGTTTGGCGAAATAGAGGTGCAAAATCATGGCTGTGCCTCGAAGCGTGGGCGTCGTTTCAACAGGTACGGCTTTGTGGATGCAAACAGCAGACACCAAACAATGGCGATGCCGATAACGCTGGGCAGATATGACATGAACCAAAGCGATGCATCTTGGCGGGCCATGTTCAGGCCGACGGTTTCCACGGCTTTGATGACGATGATTAGAAATATTGCAAATACAATCTGTCGCCAAACACCAAAGCGGCTGAACCCGCCAACCATAAGGGCGGCGAACCCAAGCATTGAAGCGACCAACCCAAGCACGGATTGGCTAAACCTGTCATGTGCGGCTGCCAGCAGTTTCGCGGCGCTTTGGCCTGTCTCAGACTGCAGTGCCAGTGAGGCGCCTAATAGTTCAAACGTGCCAACTTGGGACGCGCGCCGTCCTTTGTTGGGTGATATCTGGATGAAGGCGCCAATATTATAGGCAAAATCATCAAACGTCGTGGTGAACAGTTTTTGGTCGGCCGTGCGCAAGGTTTGGGCCAGCCCGTTGATCATCACAAGCTGCGCGTCACCTTGGGTACGAATAAGAAATGCTTGGGCGGCGGTGTAGGTCACGTGGCTTTCAGGATTGCGGATGTCGGACAAAAAGATGTTCCGCAGTTCACCGCTTGGCGTGATGTCGCTGATGTAAAATGTGATCCCGTCGGTGGGCTCAATAAATCGGCCTTCGGTTAGCAACCGCGCGGTGACATTTTGCGCGATCTCGGCTTGGCGTACGTCAAGTTGGGCCAGAGAACGCGGGACAAGCACATGCATCAGCACCGACATTAGCATCATCACGATTAGCCCGAAATAGACGACAGGCCGCGCGAGCCGGAACGCAGAGTACCCCGTTGCTTGGACCACGACCATCTCGGATTCAGACGTCATCCGGTTGGTCACATAAACCGCTGCCGCAAATCCTGCCAGAGGCAACGCAAGCCGGATCACTGCGGGCAGCGACAGCGCTGTGAATTCCAGAAATACCACCGCAGATTGCCCGTCTGCGATCAACTGATCAAACAGCACAACTGCGCGATTGATCCAGTAGACCATCACCAGCACAAAGCTGAAAAAGCCGAACAGCACCATGAGCTGCGACAGCATATAACGGTCAAACCGTGCCACGTGGCCCATCCCCCGAATTGGCGCTGCATATTGTGTGTCAAACTAGCCTAAGCCGCGCTGGGACAAAACCGTAATCTGGTCAATTGGTGGGCAGCGGGCTAGGTATTGCCTAAACCAACTGTTCAAGGACCCCCTTTCACATGACTGCATTGACTGATTTCACATATTGCGCGACCGATCTGGACCAAATATCGGATTTCGACGGCACGATTGCCATTTTTGTTGGTGCTGATGCCAAGCTCGATGCCTGCGCGCGCAAAGTGAATACACTGACCCGCAAAGCGGTGGACAGGTTTGTTGCAAGCGAGGCGTTTAATGGATTGGCCGAGGGCGCTGCTGTGCGTTTGGCGTATCCTTCGGGGCTTAGCGCCGTTGCTGTGATCGTGGTCAAGCTGGACCGCAAGCCGACCCAAGAGGCCGCCCGCAAGGCTGGTGCCTCGCTGGCCATTGAAAAGGGCCCGCAGCCGATGCTGGTTTTGGCAGGCAATTTGGGCCGTGCGGATGAGGCCGCGTTGGGGCTGATGCTGCGTGATTATGCCTATGTGGATCATAAAACGGCGGAGCCGAAGCTGCGCGGGCCTGTGACCATAATGATGTCCAAGCCTGAGGCTGTGGATGACGTCGCCTTGCGTTCCGTGGCAGAGGGCGTGTTTTTCACCCGTGATTTGACCAATGCCCCCGCCAATGACCTGACCACCACGAGTTTTGGTGATCGTTTGGCAGAATTGCAGGCGCTTGGCCTAAAAGTTGAGGTTTTGGAAGAAAGTCAGCTGGAAGAGCTGGGCATGGGCGCGCTGCTTTGCGTCGGGCAAGGGTCTGCGAGCCCGTCCAAGGTTGTTGTTATGCAATGGCATGGTGGCGGTGATGAGGCCCCGTTTGCACTGGTCGGCAAGGGCGTGGTGTTTGATACCGGCGGTATCAGCATCAAACCTGCGGGCGGCATGGAAGACATGACCATGGATATGGGCGGCGCTGGTGTTGTGTCGGGCGTCATGAAGACGCTGGCGATGCGCAAAGCAAAGGCCAATGTTGTTGGCCTGGTCGGCATCGTTGAAAACATGCCGTCGGACCGCGCGGTGCGTCCTGGTGATGTTGTGACGTCGATGAAGGGCGACACGATTGAGGTGATTAACACCGATGCTGAGGGCCGTTTGGTGCTGGCTGATGTGTTATGGTACGCTCAAGAGCGGTTTGCTCCGCGTGCCATGATCAATTTGGCGACGCTGACGGGTGCGATGCTTATTGCGCTTGGCCATGAGAATGCAGGCGTGTTTTCGAATTCAGATGATCTGAGTGCGTCGTTTCTGAAGGCGGCTGGGGCTGAGGGTGAAGGTGCGTGGCGTTTGCCGATGTCGCCTGCCTATGACAAGCTGATCAACAGTCGTATCGCCGATATGAAGAACACAGGCGGACGCCCAGCAGGATCGATCACAGCGGCGCAGTTTTTGGCCCGTTTTGTAAAAGACGGCTTGCCGTGGGCGCATTTGGACATTGCGGGTGTCGCATCTGTTAAGGGTGCGACGACGCTTGCGCCTGCGGGTGCAACGGGCTGGGGTGTTATGGCGCTTAACCGTTTTATTTCAGATAATTACGAGGCATAAGTGGGAGCTGTATATTTCTATCACCTGACCGAAAGCCCGCTTGAGGACACGTTGCCGATGCTGGTGGGTAAAGCCCAAGGTGCTGGTTGGCGTGTGCTGGTGCGTGCATCCAACCCTGCTGTTTTGCAACGGTTGGATACGCGGTTGTGGCAAGGTGCGCCTGCGTCGTTTCAGCCGCACGGCATGGCAGGCGGTCCGCATGATGACAACCAGCCTGTGTTATTGGGTGTGGATACGCCTGCGGATGGATTTGGCTGCGTGATGTCGGTGGACGGTGCAGGGGTTACGGCGGCAGAGGTAGGGCAGTTGATGCGTACATGTGTGCTATTTGACGGCAATGATGACGACGCCAAGGCCCATGCGCGGACCCAGTGGAAGGCGTTGACTGACGCTGGATGTGAGGCCCAATATTGGGCGCAGGACATGGGGTCTTGGGTTAAGAAGGCTGAAAGCACCGGCGCTTAATTTCAGTTTTAGCGTTTTATGGCGCTATCTTGAAAGGATCAGTTGACCGTCTTTGATGGTGATGCTGTCAAAATTACTGAGATATGTCATACCCAACAGCGAGCCAAACATCTGCCCATCATTGACGACTGCGCGCACGCTTGTATCGGTGATTGCACCAAGGCTGACGGTATCAAGCCGCACGGCTGCGGTGCGCACGGTGCCATTGGCGGTGCTGGCGGTGCCAAGATAGGACAGTGAGCTTGGGTTCAGGCCGATGCGTTTTGCGTCGTCTTGGGTCAACACGACTTGAGATGCCCCTGTGTCGACGACAAATTCGACGGGCACGTTGTTGATGTCGAGGGTCAGATAATAATGCCCATCACGCGCACGGGGCAGCACGATTGTGGTGCCGTTCACAACCGATTGGCGCGGAGTGATGGTGCGTTGAATTTCTGGCCACATGCCGATCACGGCGATAGCGCCCATAAAAATCAGAACCCAGATGCCCATTTGTTGCAGCATTTTACCGATGTTGATGCGGCTCGCCAGCAGATACGACAGCAAAAGCGCGCCCCCCAAAAGGGACAGGTAGATGGCGTCGGCTGTTTGATCACTGCTCATGACGGATCATATAGGGCTTATGCGGCCATTCCAAAAGTCTCTAGCAGGCCATCAAGGATAAATTGTACGGCGAGTGCCGCCAAAAGCATGCCCAGAAGGCGTGTCAGGATGTTGAGGCCCGTTTTACCCAAGAGGCGTTCAAGCAGAGGGGCCACGAGGAAGGCGATGAACACGGTGAACAGCACAGTCAGCATCACAGCGGCGACAGCGGCAAAGCCTGCGACACCTTCGGCTTGACCTGCGAGCAGGATAATCGTGGTGATAGCCCCTGGCCCAACGATCAGTGGCATGGCGAGCGGAAACACAGACGGATCGTCTTGATGTTCAATGGCACCTTCGTTTGCGCTGTCTTCGCGGCGTGCTTGGCGTTTTTGGAAAAGCATCTCAAGCGCTGTGAGGAACAGTAAAACACCGCCTGCGATGCGGAATGCTGACATGGAAATGCCGATGAAGCCTAAAAGCGCCTCGCCCAAGACCAAGAACGCCAACATCAGCATGGCGCCAATCAGGCAGGACCTAATTGCAACACTGCGCCGTTGCGCCGTTGTCATCCCATCGGTGAGTGCCACAAATAATGGCGCCAGACCAAGCGGGTCGATGATGATGAACAACGTCGTGAAGGCAGCAATCAGGGCTGGTAGATCTGTCATGGTGTGCTTTCTGCGCGGGATGACCCCCGCGTTGATTTATGGTTACCCAAAGTTGATCAGGATTTTTGCGCCCGTTCAAGCCTTTCTAGCGATTGCATCCATATGGCTTCGGCGCGTTCAAGTGCGTTCATGACTTCGGCGTATTTCGCGTTCCATGTCGCAAGCTCGCCTGCTTTACCGTCCTCATACAGGGCAGGGTCCGCGAGTTTCTTGGCCAGCTTGTCGCGCATCTCGTTGATTTTCTTGACGCGCTCTTCGCCCTTTTTGGTGTCAGACCGCATGGCTTGTAGTTGTTCTTTGCTGGCTGTCTTTTTCTTTTCAGCGGGCTTTGGCTTATCTTTGCCCTTTGGCTTTTCTGGCGTCAGCAGCATTTTGCGGTAGGCTTGCAGGTCATCATCATAGGATGTGACGTGCCCGTCTTTGACCAACCAGAGCCGGTCAGCGACCATCGACAGCAAGTGCATGTCGTGGCTGACAAGGATCACGGCGCCAGTATAGGCGGTCAGCGCGTCGACGAGTGCTTCACGAGATTCGATATCAAGGTGGTTTGTCGGCTCATCCAAGATAAGCAGATGCGGGGCAGGGAGCGTGGCTAAAAGCAGCGATAGACGCGCCTTTTGGCCGCCCGACAGACGCCCGACTTCAGTGTCCGCTTGATCAGCGCCAAGGCCAAAACCAGCAAGGCGGGCGCGCAGGCGTGCTTGGCCCTCGGACGCGCGTTCGCGCATCAGGTGTTCGAGTGGCGTTTCATCAACGTAAAGTTCGTCGACTTGGTGCTGCGCAAAGAAACCGATCCGCAGTTTGTTTGACGTCACCATGTTGCCGCTTGCGATTTGCAGGCGATCGGACAACATTTTTGACAGCGTCGATTTGCCTTCACCGTTACGCCCAAGCAGCGCAATGCGGTCGTCTTGGTCGATGCGCAGGTTCAGATCGCGCAGAATGATGGTTTCGCCGTAACCAACAGACGCATTCTCGGTTGCAATAATCGGTGGCGACAGTTCTTCCGGCTTGGGAAAGGTGAAAACGGTCCGCGCCACGTCTTCTGGTGCGCGAATTGTTTCCATCTTTTCAAGGGCTTTGACGCGGGATTGGGCTTGTTTGGCTTTGGACGCTTTCGCCTTAAAGCGGTCAACGAATGCTTGCAGGTGTTCGCGTTTTGCGTCTTGTTTCTTTGCCGCAGATGCCATGAGCGCGCGTTTTTGCGCACGCTGTTTGGCGAACATGTCGTAGGTACCCGTGTAGTAAATCAGGCCCTTGTCTTCGAGATGCAAAATGCCGCCGACGGACCGGTTCAGCAATTCGCGGTCGTGGGACACGATCAGCACGGTATGCGGGTATTTCGTCAGGTATGCCTCGAGCCAAAGCGCGCCTTCAAGGTCAAGATAGTTGGTCGGCTCGTCGAGCAACAGCAGGTCGGGTTCTGAGAACAGAACGGCGGCCAAGGCCACGCGCATCCGCCAACCGCCTGAGAAGGCGGAGCAGGGCTGCAGCTGTTCGCTATGGGTAAATCCAAGGCCACGCAGGATCGATGCGGCGCGGGCTTCTGCGGACCATGCATCGATGTCGACAAGGCGGGTTTGTACTTCTGCGATGCGGCTTGGGTCGGTGGCTGTTTCAGCCTCGGCCAGCAGCGCCTCGCGTTCAACATCAGCCCGTAGCACGGTGTTTATCAGCGATACCTCGTTGCCGGGAACCTCTTGGGATACGCCGCCGATTTTCCAACCCTTGGGCATATTCACAACGCCCGTGTCGAGCACCATTTCGCCACGAATGATTTTGAACAGCGTCGTTTTGCCAGACCCGTTACGGCCCACAAGACCAACCTTGTGACCGGTCGGAATGGTGACGGATGCGTTTTCGACCAATGTGCGGCCAGCGACGGAATATGTGATGTCAGATATTTTAAGCATGGGGTCGCTTTGCCTGATGTTAGGCGCGGCGTCAATCAGCGTTCGTTCCATCCTTTACCCGCGATGATCTGCCGGCGGGCTGCGGCGATCCGTCGTTCGCGGGTCACAGACTGTTTGGCCGACGAGAAATGCAAGTTCCAACCGCGTTTGCGGCCCGGTGTCAGCGCGTCAAAGGCCGCTGCTAACATGATGTCGTCCTCAAGCGCGATTTCCAATTCCACCACCAGATCAAGCTCTGTTTGATGCTTGGGGGTTGGTTTTATTCCAGCCGACGCGTATCCCATCAATTCATATAGATAGGCGCGGATAATCAGTGCTTTCTGAGCGACTTCATCGTTATCAGTAAAGCGCATGATCGTCGCATTTTCAGTATTTGGTCCGTTCTTTTCCAATACCTTTTGGGTATCTTTAAGAAGCGATCCGTTCATGAATGACAGGCGAAAGTTCTCACGAAAAGCACCAAAAACAGCAATGTTGCGGCCTACATGCATGTAACACGGGTGGCCCCATTTGACCGTTTCATCCAGCCCAGCATCCAAACAAATTGTGCGTAATCCTGCCAAACCTTTTGCCCATATCTGTGTCGCACATTCAGGGGTGTTAAATTTTACACAACGGTCACAGCCTTTTGTAAAATAATCTTCGATGTTAGTTATCATTTCGATCGTTGCCTTTGAGGGACCGCCTAAAAACAAGACAGCGTGGGTCTTTCCAAGTCAAGTTGATCGTGTTAGGGCAGCGCCAAGTGAAAACCCCATGAATAAAGGCCCATCATAATGGCAATTCAGCGTACATTCTCTATCATCAAACCAGACGCCACCAAGCGTAACCTGACGGGCGCCATCGCCGCGAAATTTGAAGCCGCTGGCCTGCGCATCGTCGCGTCCAAGCGCATTCAGTTGTCTTTGGCACAAGCACAAGAATTCTACGGTGTGCATTCCGAACGTCCGTTCTTTGGCGAATTGACCGAATTCATGATTTCCGAGCCAATTGTTGTTCAGGTTCTTGAAGGCGAAGATGCAATCGCAAAAAACCGCGAAGTTATGGGTGCGACTAACCCTGCCGACGCAGCAGACGGCACAATCCGTAAGGAATTCGCACTGTCGATCGGTGAAAACTCCGTTCACGGATCCGACGCGCCAGAAACAGCCGCCGAAGAAATCGCATTCTTCTTCTCCGGTCTTGAACTGGTTGGTTAAATTGGGCTGTGCTTTAGGGCACGCTTAATAAGCTAGAAAAGCCGCCGCGCAGATGATGCGTGGCGGCTTTTTTGTTTCGGAGGTATTGTGTGCGGACAAGGCGTCCGTTTGGACAGACCACTTCAAACTGCAGCCAAGAGCCGAACCAAGGTATTCCTTTTATCCTTTCTATTGAAACAGATAGAGGTCTATGAAGGTTCGGTCCTCCTGAAGCGCGGCGCTCTGTTGTTTGTGCCATGCAACATACACCAGAGAGTTACAGCCGCTTCGTTCAGTTGCTCCAGTTCGCAATAACGTCATAGCCTTCAGCTTTGGGGGCGGCCTCCATATAGTCAGAAAATGCACCCCAAAGTTCCGCCACTTTGGTAGCATTGGCGTTCGAAGTGGCCTCACTCTCGACCACTGAGATAACGTAGCCGCTGCCGTCATCATTCGAAACATTAATGAAATTATGTATCCCGGGCATTCCCATAATCTGGCTTTTTAGCGAATTCATAATTGCGGTTGTGGCGTCCTTTGAACCGGGCTTCATCTTATAATGAGTAACACGAGCAAACATATTGTAATCCTTATCTATTAATTTTGAATAACCAAAGCCGATAGACTTTGTCCGTCGAAGTATAGCACGAAAAGTTGCAAACAGGTAATTAGTGCCGCGCTGCTCCTAATTAACTGCAGGAACTGAAGGTGGATCAAGGCCGAAGACGCCGATGAAATCTGATAATTCAGTTATCCATCTACGATCGTCAATTCCCGCATATCGGACCTCTAGACACGATGCCGCATTGAAAACAATGAACTCGAATCGGTGCGTGGCAAAAAATATCAGATAAATTTTAGCGCCTACGGTTTGACTTCGACCACGCCAATCCGGTTGAGGAAGGTTTCTAGTTCGGACCGTTCCACGTCAAATGTTGCCGCTTTTATTTTGTCGAAACGTACCCTAAGTTTTTGTTTTTCTTCACCTTTGCAATCGTTCCACGGGCGGCCTTGCAGTGCCATGTGCAGGACGTAGTACATGATGAAATGCGGGCGGCTGCCAGATTTTAGCAGGCGGGTGTAGGCCTTGTCTGCCCCCAGTTCGCGCAGTTGTGCTGCACTGGTGATGCCGACGCCCATCAACGCTTTTTCTTGCGCGGGGCCGATGTTGCGGATGGTGGTTAGGTCAGACATGCCGCCACTTTAGGCTGCCGCAGAAAAAAGGGCCAGTGGGCGGCTTTGCATCATCAGGGAGGTGGATGATGGTAAGCTGTCCGCTGGCCGCCGTGATCGTCGGTCAGATACTTGCGTAATCGGTGTAGACCGGTTTAGGCGGGGGAGAACCACCATTTGCCTGCGCCGGAGTAGGGCGCGGTGTTGCCGGTTGTGTCGTGCCGATGGGCTTTGACGTAGCCATTGCGTGTATCCTTGTCTGCCTCAGTGTGCGGAAGTTCCGCGGGCCTCTTGGTTGGGCCATAAAGGAAGCCTTGCGCAGGAATTGGTCCTGCACAAGGCGTGATTGTGTCTTTATTGTGGCGCTGTGTCCGTGGCGTTACGCCCGTGGTTTGCGCGGCTTAGGCTTACCACCTGGAGGTACGAACCGTTTGGATGTATCTGATGCCTTTGCTTTTGGCTTACCGGATGCACCGTCTGATTTGCCTTTATACGCCGACTTTGGTCCGTCTGATTTGCCCTTATAGCCTTCAGATTTCCCTTTGTAGGCTGGCTTTGGGCCATCAGACTTACCTTTGTACGCAGGCTTGGGGCCGTCAGACTTGCCTTTATACGCGGGCTTTGGTCCGTCTGATTTGCCTTTGTAACCTTCAGCTTTGTACGGCTTTTTGGTTGTGACAACCGCATCGCCGTGATCGCGGCGCTCTGGCTTAGCGAAGTTTGATTTCTTGTGGCGTGGCTTTTCGCGGCGTGCTTCATCACTGTCACCGCGCGGCTGGATCGCTGCAACATTGTCTTGTGCGGACGGCGGCGGCGTGGATGTGTCGCGTGGTTTACGCGGACGGTCATCGCGGTTGTACGCAGGTTTGCTATCGCGCGGCTTGTCATCATAATCGCGCTTAGTTTTGCGCGGGCCGCCACGTTCGCCAAGGTTTGGCGCGCTATCAAGGGCAGTCAGTTTCGCCTGATTTTCCAAGGACATCGCGGAGCCCACGGATTTCAGAAACCCAGCAACGGCGCCTTCTGCGATTTCCACAAAGGTTTCGTTTGGCTGAATACGGATCGCACCAATTTCGTTTTTAGTGATGCCACCGGCTGTGCAAATCATTGGCAGCAACCAGCGTGCTTCTGCTTTGCCTTCGCGGCCAACATCCACAGAGAACCATTTGGACGGGCCAAATTCTTTACGCTCTTTTGGTGCCCGATCAGGGCGATCTGGACGATCAGGGCGCTGTGGGCTGTCTTTGTAGTCTGACAAATGCTCTGGCGCAGAGTTGTTGCCAGCGAACAGGCGCAAATACGCGGCTGCGATTTTTTCTGGTGCGTGCAGGGCGACCAATTTTGCGGCGAATTCGGCGATGTCAGCGGGGACGTCTTCGGTCCAAACTGGATCTTCAAGGAGGCGTTCTTGGTCGCGTGCTGTGACTTCGTCGGCTGTTGGTGGGTTTGCCCATGTGGCTTCAAGTTTGCCCCATGACAACAGGTTCATCGCCCGACGCTTCATTTTCGCAGGTGCAATCAAGGCTGACACACCTTTGCGGCCCGCGCGACCAGTACGGCCAGAGCGGTGCAGCAATGTTTCGGCGTTTGTGGGCAATTCAGCGTGAATAACCAATTCGAGGTTCGGCAAATCGATACCGCGCGCCGCAACATCGGTTGCAACGCAGACCTTAGCGCGGCCATCGCGCATGGCTTGCAATGCGTGCGACCGTTCTTGTTGGGACAGCTCGCCTGACAGTGCAACAGTGGCGAAACCACGGTTGGATAGACGTGTCGTCAAGCGTGTTACAGATGCACGGGTGTTACAGAACACGATCGCGTTTGGCGCATCGTAGAACCGCAATGTGTTGATGATCGCCGCGTCAATGTCGTGGTTGGCCACGGAAAGTGCGCGATATTCGATGTCAGAGTGCTGGGATTCTTTGGAGACTGTCGCGACGCGTTCGGCGTTTTTCTGGTAAGACTTTGCCAGCTTTGCAATCGCGGCGGGCACTGTCGCTGAGAACATCAATGTACGGCGCGTTTCAGGGGCTTCGCCCAAAATGAACTCGAGGTCTTCGCGGAAACCAAGGTCGAGCATTTCGTCGGCTTCGTCCAAGACGATCGCGCGGATTTCGGACATATCCATCGACCCACGCATAACGTGGTCCTTTAGGCGGCCAGGCGTTGCCACAACGATGTGTGCGCCACGGGTAAGTGTGCGACGCTCTTCGCGCATGTCCATGCCACCGACGCAAGACGCCATTGTCACACCAGTGCCAGCGTAAAGCCACGCAAGCTCGCGTTTCACTTGCAATGCAAGTTCGCGTGTTGGTGCAATGCAAAGCGCCAATGGGCGGCCAGCAGGGCCAAAGTGGCCGTCATCATCTAGGATTGTCGGCCCTATCGCCAGACCGAAACCTACGGTTTTGCCGGACCCTGTTTGGGCGGAAACCAACAGGTCTTTGCCTTCAAGGTTCGGGTCAATGCAGGCTTCTTGCACGGGAGTAAGGGTATCATAACCCTGTTTTGCCAGTGCATCGGCAAGGGTTTGAATAATATTGGTCATAGTCAGCTTTCGGACGGATAAGTTTGCGCCCCAAGTGCAGTCCCGCAGTTGGGTTCCATAAAAACAGGCGCTAACTTGCTATCCATCGTCAAGTATCTGGCCCGTGGGGGCGCAGTAACATAGAAGGCAGCGCTGTCAAACCGTTTGGGCAGGAAAATGCCGATATGATTAGGAACGTGGTTTATCGAACCATGGATCAATGCGGGACTTGAGGGCATTCCAGATCGCAGGTGCGCCGCGCATGACTTTGTCGCCGACACGGGTTTGGAGCTGTTGGCGTGTGACGTTATAGGTGATCCAGCTTGCGCCGCCGGCCTCAAGATTGGACACCACCGGCTGAACGCGGTCGATAGATTTGGCGAAGATGGCGTCATCGGTTTCGGCGGCTTCGAATTCGTCCCACAGCCTGCGCAAAGCGGTGCTTTGATCATTTGGGAGCAGGCCGAATATCCGGTCAGCGGCGGCCTGTTCAGCGGCGTCTTGTGCGGCTGGGTCGCGCGCCGCGTCTGAATGGATTGGCACGTCGCCCGCGTCAATTTCGACAAGATCATGCAGCAACAGCATTTTGATCACACGGTCCACGTTGATCGGATTTGTGGCGTGTTCCGCCATGACCAGCGCATAAAGTGCGATGTGCCAGCTATGTTCGCCGGAATTTTCATGGCGCGAATTATCGTTCAGGGTCGTGCCACGGATCACGGACTTGAGTTTGTCGGCTTCGATCAGAAAGCTAAGTTGCTGATCAATCCGGTCTGACATTATGCCTCGCGTGCAGCAACCGATGCCGCAAGCATTGCACGGGCGCGTTTTTCGGCACGGCGCACGCGGATGGCGGTGGAATATGCCTCTGCAAGCGATTGTGACGATGCCCCAAGCAATTCGTTGATTTGATCGACTATTTTGTCCTCGCCCGAGGCAATCGCCTCGGCCAAGGCCATGTCCGCAAGCTCGTTTGCGGTTTTATCGGTGTAATCTGACATCTAGCGGGTTGTCTCCGTCAGGCGGCGACGCACGTAGCTTTTGACGGTGCCGATCATTGGATCCATGTATGGATCTTCAAAGAAGTGACCTGCGCCATCCATTTCGTCATGGGTGACGGTGATGCCTTTTTGCTCGTGCAGTTTGTTCACCAAAGTCACGGTGTCCGCAGGTGGTGCCACGCGGTCGGCTGAGCCGTTGATGATCAGGCCGGACGCAGGGCAGGGTGCCAAGAAGCTAAAGTCGTACATGTTCGCTGGTGGCGAAACCGAGATGAAGCCCGTGATTTCTGGCCGGCGCATCAGCAATTGCATGCCGATCCACGCGCCAAAGCTGAAACCCGCGACCCAACAATGTTTTGCGTTGTTGTTCATCGACTGTAAGTAATCGAGCGCGGTGGCTGCATCAGACAGCTCGCCGACGCCTTGATCGTATTCGCCTTGGGACCGGCCAACGCCACGGAAATTGAACCGCAGAACGGTGAAACCCATGTTATAAAATGCGTAGTGCATGTTATAGACAACGCGGTTGTTCATCGTTCCACCAAACTGTGGGTGCGGGTGCAGCACGATCGCAATCGGTGCATCACGGTCCTTTTGTGGGTGGTAGCGCGCTTCGATGCGGCCTTCTGGGCCAGGGAAAATCACTTCGGGCATATCTGCGCCTTCTTATGCTTGTGGCCGATTGCTATTCTTGACGAAAACGCTCAGGCACTTTAGAAAGATTCTAAACAAGTGGGTTTGCCCCGCTCATCGTGTCAGGAGCACCTAGTGTGCACAGGCGCTGACGTCAATAAAATTGCGCTTTTGCGCAAGCGGAATAAAATTGCGCTTTTGTGCAAGGGGATATCAATGAAGCTAAGCACCAAAGGACGTTATGCGATGGTCGCACTTGCTGATTTGGCGTTGCAGCCTGCTGGCACGCTGGTGAATCTGACTGAGATTTCCAAGCGTCAGGATGTGTCGCTCGCGTATTTGGAGCAGTTGTTTGTGAAGTTACGCCGTGCCGAGCTGGTCATATCAGTCCGTGGCCCGGGGGGTGGGTACCGGTTGTCGCGTGCTGCGTCTGATATTCGTGTGTCCGAGATTTTGGGCGCAGTGGATGAAACCGTGTCTGCGATGCATAAGGGCGCTGGTGCGTCCGGTGGTGCATCTGGCAGCCGTGCCCAGTCGTTGACCAACCGTTTGTGGGAGGGGTTAAGCGCGAATGTATATGTGTTTTTGCATCAAACCCGCCTGTCAGATGTTGTGGGCAACGAGATGGTGCCGTGTCCAGCGGTCCCAGCTTTGTTTGAGGTGGTTGATGATACGTAGCGTTGTTGGGGGCCAGCCCCCATACCCCCGCCATATTTTTGCTCGGAAAAAGCTATGAGCCGGGTGTATTTGGATCACAATGCCACGACCCCGTTAAGGGTTGAGGCGCGCGATGCGATGATTGCGGCGTTGGACGTTGTGGGCAATCCGAGTTCTGTGCATGCCGAGGGCCGCGTCGCCAAGGGATTGGTTGAAACTGCGCGCGCGCAGGTGGCTGAGGCCATTGGCGCGTCAGGTGCTGATGTTGTGTTTGTGTCTGGTGCAACAGAGGCGGCGGCGCTGGCATTGGCGGGCCGTGGTTTGTTGTGTTCGGGGCTAGAGCATGCGGCGGTCGCTGCGTGGTGCGAGCCTGCATTGCAGGTGTTGGACGGCCGCGTTGTGGTCGACGATCCGCCGCGGTCTGTTGTGCAATTGGCCAATTCTGAAACCGGATTGGTGCAGGCATTGCCGCAAGGTTTGGCGGTTTCGGATATTACCCAAGGGTTCGGCAAGGTGCCGTTTTCGTTTTCATGGGCCGGTGTGCAGATGGTATTTCTGTCCGCACATAAATTTGGTGGCCCAAAGGGTGTTGGCGCGCTGATCTTTCCTGCGGGCACGGATTTGGCCGCGCAAATTAAGGGCGGTGGCCAAGAAATGGGCCGCCGGTCGGGCACTGAAAACGTGATTGGGATTGCCGGTTTTGGCGCTGCTTGTGCCGCTGCGCAGGCTGATTTGGCAGCTGGGCTGTGGGATCGGGTTGCGCAACTTAGAAATATTCTAGAAAAGGCCATTGAGACTGCTGCGCCGGACACTATTTTTGTATCACAGGATCAGGACCGCTTGCCCAATACCAGTTGTTTTATCGCATCTGGATGGAAGGGTGAGACCCAAGTGATGGCGCTTGATCTTGCGGGATTTGCGATTTCCGCAGGGTCGGCCTGTTCAAGCGGCAAGGTGAAGGCCAGCCCCGTGTTGGCCGCGCTGGGATACGACGGTGACCAAGCCCGCTGCGCTATACGCGTATCGTTGGGGGCGGACACAAGCGAAGACAATGTTTTGCGATTTGCGCAGACATGGACAGATACATACGCCCGCGCTGTTGTGCGTGGCCAGATTAAAGGGTGACACTCATGACCGCTTTGGATGAGACGCAAGTCAAGGATGGCGTGGATCAGGACACAGTAGATGCAGTAGCAGCCCTGTCTGGCACCTATAAATACGGCTGGAACACCGAGATCGAGATGGATTACGCCCCTAAGGGTGTGAACACCGATATCGTCAAGTTGATTTCCAGCAAGAACAATGAACCCCAATGGTTGCTTGATTGGCGTCTTGAGGCGTTTGCACGTTGGGAAAACATGTCTGAGCCGACATGGGCGATGGTTGATTATCCTGAGATCGATTTTCAGGATATCTATTATTATGCCCGCCCAAAAAGCATGGCCGAAAAGCCAAAATCATTGGATGATGTGGACCCAAAGCTGCTTGAAACTTACAAAAAGCTGGGTATCCCGTTGAAAGAGCAGGCCATTTTGGCCGGTGTTGAAGGCGCGGAAAATATGCCCGCTGAGGGCCGCAAGGTCGCGGTGGACGCTGTTTTTGATAGTGTGTCTGTTGGCACCACGTTCCAGAAAGAGCTGGCTGCTGCTGGTGTGATCTTTTGTTCGATCAGTGAAGCGATTGAAAACCATCCTGAGCTGGTCAAGAAATACATGGGTACAGTTGTGCCGCCGTCGGACAATTACTATGCAACGCTGAACAGCGCTGTGTTCTCGGATGGGTCGTTCGTTTACATCCCTGAAGGCGTGCGCTGTCCGATGGAACTGTCCACGTATTTCCGCATTAACGCCGAGAACACGGGCCAGTTTGAGCGTACGTTGATCATTGCCGCCAAGGGGTCCTATGTGTCGTACCTTGAAGGATGTACCGCGCCCAAGCGTGATGTGGCCCAGCTGCATGCGGCCGTTGTTGAGATTATCATCGAAGAAGACGCTGAAGTAAAATATTCGACCGTGCAGAACTGGTACCCTGGTGATGAAAACGGCGTTGGTGGTATCTATAACTTTGTGACCAAGCGCGCCGATTGTCGTGGTGACCGCGCTAAGATCATGTGGACCCAAGTTGAGACTGGATCAGCTGTGACGTGGAAATATCCGTCGTGCATTTTGCGCGGTGATGACAGCCAAGGCGAGTTCTATTCGATCGCCATCGCCAACAACATGCAGCAGGCCGACACGGGCACCAAGATGGTGCATTTGGGCAAGCGCACCAAGTCGCGCATCGTGTCCAAGGGGATTTCGGCGGGCAAAGCCCAGAACACATATCGTGGTCTGGTGTCGATGCACCCGAAAGCCAAGGAAAGCCGCAACTATACCCAGTGTGATAGTTTGCTGATTGGCGATAAGTGCGGCGCGCATACTGTGCCGTATATCGAGGTGAAGAATAATTCGTCCCGCGTCGAACACGAGGCGACCACATCCAAGGTGGACGACGATCAGCTGTTCTATTGCCGGTCTCGCGGAATGGACGAAGAAGAGGCCGTTGCCTTGGTGGTTAACGGGTTCTGCAAAGAAGTCTTGCAGGCGTTGCCGATGGAGTTTGCAATGGAAGCCCAAGCCTTGGTCGCGATTAGCCTCGAAGGGTCCGTGGGCTAAGTGCGGCAAATTACACATCATATATGTCGCGGCATCGCCCCGACCCAGTCACATTCCGGCCATAGTGGTAATCCAAACATTAACGCATCAGTTAATGTGGAAGATGACGCAAATGGCGATGGCAGCACAATCAGACGGGTTTCAGGCACGCATCAATCGGCTCAACGATCCGCGCAATGTGTCGTATTTCGACCCCGAGTTGAAAATGAACATCCCCAAGCGGGTGTCCAACGAGTTCATCAATCGCAAGCGCGTCAAGCGCCTTGGTTTCGCCAGAGTGGGCGTGTCGGTTGTGATCGGTTGTCTGGCTTATATCGCCGTACAGGTGATGTTGGGACGGTCGGGCCTCGTGCCACCGTCGGAGCTGACTTTGTTCGGCATCGCGGCCATTCTTGCCGTCGTTTTGGGTATGCTGATGCGGCACAAAACAATGTTTCTTGTTGGCGCACAGGTCGCCGGCATTGCCTTGATGATGACAAGCGCGCACAACGCAGTTTGGATGTTTCCCGATGCCGTATCGCAGGTCACATCGACCGCATATGTAAGCCAAGTGCAAGCCACAACAACACCCAACAGCATCATGTTGCTGGGCGAGACATATACACTTTAATTAACGCGCAACCGCGCACCGTAATTCAAAGCTCTGCATGCGTATTCGCATGTGGGGATTTTGTCGTTTCAACACATGCCGCTGCCCCGCAGGAGATTTAAATATGCTGGAAATCAAAGGCCTAGAGGTCAAACTTCAAGAAGAAGACAAGCAAATCCTGAAAGGTGTCAATCTGTCGATTGGCGCAGGTGAGGTCCATGCGATTATGGGCCCAAACGGGTCTGGTAAATCGACGACATCTTATGTTTTGTCGGGCAAAGATGGCTACGAAGTCACTGGCGGATCGGTCACGCTTGACGGTGTTGACGTGTTGGAGATGGAACCAGAAGAACGCGCTGCTGCGGGCCTTTTTCTAGCGTTCCAATACCCTGTCGAAATTCCTGGCGTTGGGAATATGACGTTCCTGCGTACAGCGGTGAACGCCCAACGCAAAGCGCGCGGCGAAGACGAGATGTCAGCGGGTGAATTCCTGAAGGTCGTTCGCGAAAAGGCCAAGGCGTTGAAGATCGACGCCGAGATGCTCAAGCGTCCGGTCAATGTTGGCTTTTCGGGTGGCGAAAAGAAGCGTAACGAGATTTTGCAGATGGCCATGCTTGAGCCAAAGATGTGCATCTTGGACGAGACAGATTCTGGTCTGGACGTTGATGCGATGAAGCTGGTGGCCGAAGGCGTGAATGCATTGCGGTCCGAGGGGCGGTCTTTCCTTGTAATCACGCATTACCAGCGTTTGCTTGACCATATTAAGCCTGACGTTGTGCACATTATGGCCAATGGCCGGATCGTGAAATCAGGCGGACCAGAGCTGGCGTTGGAAGTTGAAAACAACGGGTATGCCGATATTCTGGCAGAGGTGGCATAATGGCATTGGCCAAGCTGAAATCTGATGCAACGCAGGCCCGATTGGCGGGGCTGACATTGCCCGAAGGTCTGGACGTTGCGCGCAAGGATGCGTTGAGCCGCGTGGCTGCAATGGGTTTGCCGCACAAGCGTGATGAGTATTGGAAATACACCGACCCGATCAGCCTGACGCAGGCTGATCCGATCGCGGCGGCTGTGTTCCATAGCGACGATAGCCCGCTTTTTGCGGGTGTCGACAGTGTTAAAATCGTGTTTGTTGACGGTGTTTTTGATGCAGATGGGTCTGATGATCTGTCCTGCGCAGGCGTTGAAATTGACCGTTTGGTTGATGTCGCAGCTGCGGATATTCATTGGGCGACCGATCTTTATGGCACATTGGAAGCTCGTGGGCAGGTGCCTGTTGCGCGTCCTTTGGCGGCGCTGAATACGGCGTTTGCCACCGACGGCGTTGTGATCCGTGCAACCGGAAAAGCCGCCAAGCCGATCAGCTTGGTTTATCTGCACGCCGACGAGGCATCGGATGTAATGTTGCACTGTGTCGTCCGTGTCGAGGCAGGTGCCGAAGTTACCTTGCTTGAAACGGGCCCGGCTGCTGCGCGGTTTAATTCAGTGCTTGAGGTTGATGTGGCCGAAGGTGGCGCGTTCCACCATGTCCGTGCCCAAGGTCGTGATCATGAACGTCGCGCTGTAACTCATTGTTTTGCGAGGATTGCATCGAATGGTCTGTTTAAGTCGTTTACTCTGACTGCAAACGGCACCATGACTCGCAACGAATGCATTCTTGAACTGCTTGGCGATGATGTTGTGGCCCATGTGGCGGGCGCTTGCGTTGGCGACGGCGACGATTTTCACCATGATGACACCATCTTCATCACCCATGACGGTCTGCGCGGCGAAAGCCGTCAGGTGTTCAAAAAGGTGCTGCGCAAC
>Ga0307997_10000427_pt1 | contig 19156 bp, 19 predicted proteins | sample Davwhametageno36_FD_203165 | JGI IMG/M metagenome (GOLD analysis project Ga0307997, IMG submission 203165) | Marine microbial communities from Davis Island wharf, Antarctic Ocean - #36 | ecosystem: Environmental > Aquatic > Marine > Unclassified | place: Antarctic Ocean: Davis Island wharf... | reverse complement strand
GTTGAATTACATGGGCCTGCGGTCGCTGCATTAAAAGCGTTAAAGCCCATATGTAGTAGTACAGTGAATTTGGCCACCTAACAAGAGATGTTATAATCATCTCTGATCAATTAGGTGAACCAATGAAAAAACGAACAAGACCCTCTTTTAGCCCTGAATTTAGACTAGAAGCATCACAGCTAGTAGTTGATCAAAATTACCGATGCCAATATAAATGTGCAAGAGCGCCTAAGCTACGGCCCATTTGGACAACACAGGCAAGCCAATGGGCAGGCTTTAGCAACTGAAAATAGAAACCCAAGTGCGTTAACCACCAAGGGCTACACGGGCCATGAGCACTTAGACCAAGTGACACTCATTAACATAAATGCACGCATGTACGATCCCATCACCGCGAAGTTCCTAAGCCCAGACACCCTAGTGCCCTGGCCTACCCACAGCCAAGCTCATAATCGCTATATATACGTGATTAATAATCCGTTAAAGTATAATGATCCTGCGGGGCATCAACCTGAATATGCGAATCAAGCTGATGCAAATATTTTCAGAGAAGCGCGAGGCCAAGCACCGCTTAAAATTGCAGCCCACCCGCCTAGTTGGAGAAATGGCTCTAATATCAATAATCCAGTTGGTGCATCAAATACGGGTAGCTTAAGCGATAGCCTACTTTTGGCGATCTCAAGAGTGTGTACCGATCAGCAATGGCGACTAGGATGTGTGGGCCGCTGATAGGGGGTGGGAAGTTCGGTTTATTTTTTCCTTACCTGGTTAAGCTCTTCCTGCTTTTTGGCCTCAATACCACGCTTTAGAGATTCTCTTGCTTCAACGCTTTTTCGCTATTCAGTTTCTCGACTTATTTTTATTTCTCAATCTTTTCATTCGCTGATCCAACGCTTGAACTAATGAGGCCAGTGAGCTTAATTGCTTCATCAATTGTGTTTCCTCTGCCGATTTGTTCTGAGAGTTCGTGCGTTGATGCGCTGATTTTTGCTGCTTCTTTAAGAGATCTAACATCCGCTCTGTTTTGTTCGTGGTAAGCGTGTTCGATCGACCTATTTGACTCAAAGACCAGGTCGGCTTACATCGCTACCATTATGATCTATTAATATAGATCAAATAATGCTATTAGATATTTTATTGCATATCATATGTTGAGGTTTATTGGGCGTTTTGATATATTAATGTATATCGTGTAATGCTGGTTAATATAGAAAAGTAGATCAAAATGACGTATTTAAACCACCAAACGCTCAAGAGCCTACGTGAGGCTCGTCAGAGAAAGGGGTTTAGCCAGCGAGCGCTAAGTGCCAAGTCTGGTTTGCCACAAAGCCATATCTCCAAGATAGAGAGTGGAGCGGTGGATTTGCGGGTGTCTAGTTTGGTCGCTCTGGCGCGTGTTTTGGATTTAGAGCTTGAGCTTGTTCCCAAGAAAGCAGTTCCCGCCGTGAAATCTATAGTGCGTAGTAGCAACCTTCGTAATTCACTGGCACATGGTAACCCAGCCGAAGACGTTAAGGCGTCTTTGCCAGCTTATAGTTTAGATGGAGGCGACGATGAGTAGTAATGTCTCAACTCTCAATGTTTTTCTCTATGATGAGTTGGTCGGCACGATTACCAACGTGGGCAATGACCGCTCTCTGTTTGCGTTAACGCAAGATTATATTGAGAATACCGACCGCTGGACATTGAGTCTTGGCTTTAAAGATTCTTTCGGTGAGATAATTACAGACTTTAAGCCTACGAAAACAAAGCTCTTGCCATTCTTCTCAAATCTTTTGCCCGAAGATGAAATGCGACGATATTTGGCTCAAAGAGCGAATGTTAATCCTGAGCGTGAGTTCTTCTTACTCTGGATTTTGGGTCAGGATTTAACAGGGGGAATTACCATTAAGCCTGCTGATGGAGAAGAGCTGCCCCCAAGTGTTAGTGATCCAGTTGATGGAAGTGAAGAAAATAAAGACGGTGCGATGCGTTTTTCTTTGGCGGGTGTGCAGCTAAAGTTTTCCGCCGTTCAACATGCCTCAGGAGGGCTGACGATTCCTACTAGTGGTATGGGTGGATCATGGATTGTAAAGCTGCCCTCAAGTAAGTTTGAAGACGTGCCTGAAAATGAGTTTTCCATGATGCACCTGGCACGAAAAATTGGCATGGATGTTCCCGAAACACAATTACTCAATATTAGGGATATTGAAAATATTCCCAAAGGGATCGGGCAGTTTGGAGATAGTGCTTTTGCTATCAAGCGGTTTGATAGAATAAGCGGTAGTGGCTCTGTTCATATTGAAGATTTTGCGCAAGTGTTTGGTGTCTACCCGCACGACAAATACAAGAAAGCTAGTATGCGCAATATCGCAGAGGTTATCGGGATAGAGGGACAGGAAGACGATATTGCTGAGTTTACTCGCAGGTTGGTATTTAACACGCTCATAGGCAATGCGGATATGCATTTGAAGAACTGGTCGCTCATCTATAACGATAAGCGCTCAGCCTCTATTGCGCCAGCTTATGATTTTGTTTCGACAATTCCCTATATCGCGGATAAGGAAGCCGCTTTGAAAGTCAGCAGGAGCAAGAAATTTGCTGATTTCACTATGGATGAATTGTCTCATTTGGCGGCAAGGGCACGGCTACCAGAAAAGCTGGTATTGGATACAGCAGAAGAAACGGTCTCTCTCTTTCATGAGATATGGCAGAAAGAAAAAAATAATCTGGCACTTAGCCGTGGCGTGATTGAAGCAATCGAGCAGCATTTGGAAATGCTTCCAATTGCTAAAAAAAAGTAACTCATTAATGGGTAAAAATTTAGGTAAAATAAATGAACCGCGAAATGAAGGCCCTTCTCGCCACACAAGAGGAGCAGATGGACGAACAGAAAAACTCATGAATGATTTGATAGCCTTTAACATCAGCTCATTAGAGTCAATTAAGTCCAAAGAGTTTGTGGGTGAAGCTGGATACGTGCTCCCCTTATGGTAATCCCACCTGTTGGCCCAGCTTACTTTATTTTTGCCAACCTACCCTCTCGTTGATTTTTAGCGAGCTCAAATCGGTCTTTAATGACAATGTCTAAAGCAAAAAAAGGACACGCAAGGTGTCTGGTTTTAATGGAATAATTGGTCGGGACGGCAGGATTTGAACCTACAGCCCCCTACTCGACCCTCTTTGAATGAGCCAACATCACCAAAGCTATAAAAGCCATAAAATACAGCATCTTAGATAAACTTCTTCACTAAAACACCTGCTTATAGACTAACCAACAATCTAAAAAGTGTACAAAATTAAGGGCATGGGGGCTAGGTGGGGTGAGCTTTACAAACAAATAATCAACTGTTTTAACAAAGCCATTCAATTTTCAACGAGTTTGCACAGATGCTATACCTGCAATAGGCCGAGAAGGATGGACTGTTCCTGCGATGCTGCAAACAAGCCTTTACCTACTTTGTGTTCCGTCTTTTGGCGTTGATTATCACTTATCGACACATCCGCTCCTGCCACACTATACAACGCCACAATGGGCTGGTTGAAACTATAAGCCACACGGTTACTATTGCGTTGCATTGTAACCAATTGGAGTGTCTATTAAACGGGGTGCGTATCAAGTGTAATCTTAGACTTCCAAGTCACTCAGCCAAGGGGGATTAGCACCTTGTCGAGAGACGTTAACGGCAGCAACCTGAGTGGCATAAGCTAATGATTCCAAAAGTTCGGTGCGACTAATATTTGCCAATGCAGTTTTAGACATAAGGTTTAAGCTAACAAGTTTAGCCAGTAAACCCGCGCTAAAGCTATCACCTGCACCAACCGTATCTACCACACACACCTTAGGCACATCTTGGTGTATCACTTCACCAGCAGTTAAATAAGCTGTTGCTCCTTCAGATCCTTTAGTAACAATAACTATCGCCTTATTTTTACCACGCAATAAATGCACCTGTTGTTGCTCGGGGATTGCGCCTCCAACTAACCAATCTAGGTCTTCGTTAGAAACCTTAATAATATCCGCCACATCAATAATATGCTGTAAGCGTTGCCGGTAAGTTTGATCATTACTTATAAAGTTGGTACGTATATTAGGGTCTAAAACAATCACCATGTCATTAGCATACTTTTGTGCTGTGGAGCAGTATGCGTCAGCAGCAGGCTCATTAATTAAGCTAATACCACCAAAATACAAGGCATTACAGTATTTAATGCCACGCTGCACATCAAACAAGTTGGGCACATGAGTGACCTGAAAAGAACGACCCGCACTATTTTCATCATAAAAGGTATAACTTGCATGGCCAGCATCAAGGCTGACAAAAGCCAGTGTGGTAGGCAAGTTAGAACGCACTAGATAGGACGTATCCACCTTACTCACCACTAATGCATCATGCAATTGTTGGCCAAATAGATCATTGGAAACTCCTGACACTATACCAACTTCGATTCCTAAGCGCCCCAAGCCAATGGCAGTATTGAATATTGCGCCACCCACTAAAGGTGCGTAACTTGTTTGTCCAGAGTCGGATAGCACTGGCACCATATCAATGAGGGCTTCACCACAACAAATAATCAAAATTAATCCTATTCTTAAACGTGCCCAAATGGAGCATAATATATCGAAAAATTCGAACAAAAATTATAACGTGTTAATCAAAGCTCAAATTATCCTGCACCTTTCATTTACTCAAACAAAATCTAATGTAATTTTTAGTGGGACTTTTCAGCACCCCACATCCACGAAACCAATCGCATCAGTATTTTTACACCGCGTCGATTACTGCTGACTTAGAGCCTAGCAAGAGCACTGTTGATCAAAGTAATAAGTTGTGGCCAATATGGAGCCGGTTGCTCATCTGTCGGCAACATACCAAAATGCCCCGCGGTGGGCATCTCTTTTAAAGTTAAGTTTTCGTTACTGGAATGAGCAACATAGCTTTGAGCCTGAGATATAGGCACGTCTTCGTCTAAACCTCCGTGGACCAAACATATTGAAGCTTGCCCATGGGCTAGCTGTGTTGGATCTGATGCAGCATAACGCAGGGGCCAATCCACTTTAGTGCCACCCATAAGGCGCTCAACTTGATGGGGCTGACTAAGGTTATGAGCACCATCAAAATCCAACACTGCAGCGATACTAATCGTATGCTTGGGTTGCAAAAAATGGTCTCTATAAAGCTCAGAGTGAGGTTTAATTTGATCACGGCTATTAGCCCATGCTGCAAGGTGACCACCCGCAGAGTGGCCTATTAGGAGAACTTTATTAAGATCTAAGTTGGCAACTTCTTCAATATAATACAAAAAGTCTAAACCTGCCGCGACATCTTCAAATACCGCTGGCCAAGGCGCAGTGACATTATCTCCTTGGACATTCATACGGCGATACTCAAGGTTCCATACCGCCAAGTTATGGTTTTGGAAATGTTCCACAATAGCTTTTGTTGGATAGTCATCTAGGTCTGTTGTGTGTTGCCAATAGCCACCATGGATAACCACTATAACGGGTAACTTCTGGTCCGTAGGAGATCTATACAAATGCCCAAATTGATCATTATTAGGGCCATATGAGAATTTCTTTTTCACAATAGGATCAATAATCACACTCGTCATGCTAAGGCCTCATCAAGCAATGACTTCTGCCCTAGTTTAAAAGGTATTACACTAGTGGCCCTAGCTGTTATAGCGGCTTCGATTGTGCCAATTTGAGCTTGTAATATCATTCTATATAACCTTGTTCAACCAAAACACTAAATACCAAAAATCGAATTGCATCTGCGCTGTTGAGTTAATTCCAGCAGCGCGGAGACTGAGGCCTTCAAAAATTGATGATCAATTAACTTTTATTCCACTTTAAATTCACATCGGAAGTGCAACTTTCCTGGACAATTAGTTTCGCGTTTGGCATGTCGTTTTGTTCTACTTTGATGGTGGAATTATTGTTGTTGTAGTTCAGATTTTTCCACCGTGATATCAATCTTGCACGTAGGATCACTTCATCACATGGAATCATTACAGAAAGGTCGAAATACTTTTTGAGGTGCGACCAAGGGCCGCCTTTCAAGAGTAAATAATCACCTTTAATCAACAGCACGGTGTTTTTTTGTCAATCAAACTGGCACTTTCAAAGGAGATGTCACTACTACGGTCAAATACAGGAACAGCAATACTTTCGGCCTGATTTTTGGCTATAAGTCGTTTTAACACAGCGTCCAATCCACCCACATCAAATGTCTCAGGAGCACCCTTTATTTGAGTCATCCCAAGCGGCTCCAACATCGCGTTGTCATAATGAAACCCATCCATCGGAACAACCTGTACTTTTAATTCTTTGTTCTGTGCTAGTAATACTTTCAGCACATCGGTCGCCGTAGATTTACCACTCCTTGGGGGCCCAACGATAGCACTAGCGAGTCTGCCATCACTGGTCGTCTGCTCTAATATTATAGCTGCACGTTCTGCAATACAAACCTCTGAAAGCTCACCTTTGTTTATGATTGGGCGCTGGTGATCAGAATTGATCATACTTGTCCCTCTCCATGTTGCGCTGGCACTTTATTGTCACAATAAGACGCTAATGCAGCCTCTACACCTAGATCCCAAATCATTAACAACCATCTGGAAAAAGCCCTTTGAAAGTTGGGTTGGTCTGCTAAGCTGCCATAGGTATTACGCATTTCTAGCCAAGCTTGTGGCTCTGTTTTTGCTTGCTTTGCCGTTTTCATTAAGGTGTCCCAAAAAGGATCATTGGCTTCAATAATGCTGCCATCCTCTCTTGTTCCCTCGCACATGCGTGCCCATGCTGCCTCTACAAAAGCTAACCCTTCAACTGATACCCCTGCGTCCAAGCCGTCATGAACTGTAGGTAATATAAATCCTGGGTGGCGCGACGATCCATCAAAGGCTACCCGGCGCACGGTGTCAATAATTTCTGGATTAGAAAACCGCTGTTCTATTAGGTTTACATACTGTTGCGGATTCATTCCTGGAACCTGAGCGACATGGTGTACAATCTCCTCAGATTGAACTTTTAGAAAAAACTTATGGATTTGTGCATGATCCATAGCCTCAGAGATTGTCTCAATATTCAAAATTTCTGCAATATTGACAATAATTTGATGGCCTGCGTTGAGGATACGAATTTTCTGTGTTTCAAAGCCATGCACATTATCAGAAAAAGTCGCACCCACTTCTTCCCAATGTGGGCGGCCAGCACAAAAATCGTCCTCTAGTACCCATTGACGGAAGTTTTCATGAGTAACAGGCACTTCATCATCAACCCCAAGTTTGCTCGCCAACGCCAACTCTCGTGGTCCAGTCGCTGGGACAATACAATCTACCATTGAGTTTGGAAAAGTACAGTGCGCGTTAATCCAGTCAGCCAATTTTGCATCTGACATTTTAGCTAGCGAAATAATGGTTTGACGCAGAATGTCACCATTACCCTGAAGGTTGTCGCAACTTTGAACGGTAAAAGGACCAATGCTTTGGTCACGTCGCTGTTTCAGCGCCGCAATAATTGAACCAAACGCAGTGCGCGGAGTACTGGGGTTAGTTGCATCATGCTCAATGTCTGGGTGCGCACTATTAAACGCCTTAGTCACTGGGTCAATATAATAGCCTCCCTCTGTCACCGTAAGGGAAACAATCCGGATCACCGGATCAGACATCTGTTGGATCAAAGGACCATTACCCTCCTCGATTGGCACATAGTCAATCATTGAGCCCACCACTTCGGCAGATTTTCCCGATGGATCAAGTTCGATCAAAGTACTCAAACAGTCCTGAGCCAAAAGTTTTTCTCGTTGCTCGGCGTCAAAAGAGCGAACACCCGCACCAATGATGGCCCAATCATGATTAAGCCCCATCTGTAGTAACCGGTGAAGATACCAAGATTGATGCGCACGATGAAAATTTCCCAGCCCGATGTGTACAATACCTGGTGTCAAAGCACTTCGGTCATAGTGGGGTTGAGAAATAGCTTTTGGAAGTCTTTTCAGGCTTTGGTTTGATAATTTCATTAGCTCGTCCACTGACCTCCATCTACATTATAAGTCTGTGCCACAATATATTCTGCTTCATCGCTCGCTAAAAAGATGGCCATGCCCGTTAAATCTTGAGCCTGCCCCATTCTCCCAAAAGGCACAGCGTCTCCAATCTCTTGCTTTTTCTGGCCCAACACTTTACCTTCGTGTTTTGCGAAGAACGCATCAACTCCGTCCCAATGTTCACCGTCTACTACGCCAGGAGAGATAGCGTTGACGTTAATACCATGTTGGATTAAGTTGAGTCCAGCCGATTGTGTGAGGCTGATCACCGCAGCTTTGGTTGCACAATAAACAGCCACAAGCGGTTCACCACGGCGCCCCGCCTGGCTGGCCATATTGATAATGCTACCCTTAATGCCATGATTAATCATGTGTCGGGCTACAGCTTGAAGAGTAAACATAGTGCCCGAAAAGTTGATATCAAACGCACGCTGATAGTCGGCCCGGTCTATGTCGACGATGGGGCTGGCTGTGAAAACTGCCGCATTGTTGATTAAGATATCTATTTGTCCAAATGCAACCACGGTTTCACTAATAGCACCATCAATACTCACTTGTTGAGTCACATCCATCTGCACCGCAATCGCTGCCGAGCCTAATTCTTGGGCTGATCTGCGCGCCCTTTCAATATCAATGTCAGCAATAGCAACCCGAGCACCTTCTTTTATGTAGGCCTCGGCAAAAGCTAGGCCAATCCCACGAGCTGCACCTGTTATAAGGGCACACTTTCCCGCCAGTCGTTTCATGGAATCCTTCTACCATCTTCTGCAAACTGATGGAGGTGTTTCTGGTTTGGGGTAAGAAACACTTTTTCTCCGTAATGCAGATTAACCTCACCACTTGCTCTAACGGTAATAGGTTCTGGGAAAAGTTCGCACTTAACATGGAAGAATGTATCCGATCCTAGGTGCTCTGATACACCAATAATACCAGACCAAACACCTTCTTTGTCTGAAATTGAAAGGTGTTCAGGACGGATACCAATAGTTTTAGCGCCAAATTTGGCCGCTTCAGGCCCCTCAAGTAAGTTCATTGAAGGTGATCCAATGAAACCAGCAACAAAAGTGTTTTTAGGCTTACTGTATAGCTCTAGAGGAGTTCCAACCTGTTCGATATTACCGGCTTTTAAAACAACAATCCGATCAGCCATAGTCATCGCCTCAACCTGATCGTGTGTAACATAAACCATTGTTGTGGCTAGTCTTTTATGCAGCTCACCAATCTCAAGTCTCATTTCAACCCGCAACGCAGCGTCCAAGTTTGATAGCGGTTCGTCAAACAAGAAGGCTTCTGGTTCACGCACAATCGCTCGGCCAATAGCCACACGCTGTCGCTGTCCTCCTGATAATAGGCCAGGACGACGCTCAAGGTAGTCAGTCAAATTAAGCACATCTGCCGCTGCCATCACCTTGTTATTAATTTCATCTCGGTCAAGCTTAGCCATTCGAAGCGGGAACGAAATATTGTTGCGCACTGTCATGTGAGGGTAAAGAGCATATGACTGAAAAACCATGGCCAATTTGCGTTTAGCCGGTGCCAATTGTGTTGCGTCTTTACCATCGATATGAATTTGACCCCCTGTTACATCTTCAAGGCCTGCAATAAGGCGTAAAAGTGTCGACTTGCCACAGCCTGATGGACCAACAAATACAGTGAATTCTCCATCTTCTATGGTTAAGTCCAGAGGTGGTATAACTTCAACACCGTCAAAGCTCTTATTAACTTTATCAAGTACAATGCGTCCCATGAGTAAGGTCCTTATTATTTTACGGCGCCGAAAGTGAGGCCACGTACAAGTTGTTTTTGACTGAACCAACCTAGGATCAGAATTGGAGCGATAGCCATGGTTGAGGCGGCGCTTAGTTTTGCGTAGAACAATCCTTCAGGACTTGAGTAGCTGGCTATGAACGCCGTTAGCGGTGCTGCCTTAGCAGCCGTCAAATTCAGCGTCCAGAAGGCCTCGTTCCAAGCCAAAATCACATTCAATAGGATCGTTGACGCGATGCCTGGTATCGCCATGGGCATGAGCACGTAAAATATCTCTGCTTTTAGGGTTGCCCCATCCATGCGCGCAGCTTCAAGAATTTCCCCTGGAATCTCCTTGAAATAGGTGTAGAGCATCCAAACGATAATAGGCAGATTGATCAACATCAGAACCACAATCAAACCCAAGCGAGTATCAAGCACTCCCAGTTCAATAAAAATCAGGTAAAGAGGATACAAGACACCCACGGCTGGCAACATTTTAGTTGAAAGCATCCATAGCAAAATGTCCTTAGTGCGCTTGGATGGTACAAATGCCATCGACCAAGCAGCAGGCACTCCAATAAGCACACCTAGAAGTGTTGAACCACCAGCGATAAAAACTGAGTTCCATAGAAAACGCATATAATTCGAGCGTTCTTGAACTACCTGATAATTTTCTAGAGTCCAGTCAAAGTTAAGAAAAATAGGTGGACTGGCAATAGCCTGCGCTTCGGTTTTGAAACTAGTCAAAATAGTCCACAGAATGGGAAAAAATATCATTAGACCGATAGACCATGCAGCAACAGTGGTCAGCATCTTCAGCTGCATTGAATTAGAACGTGCCATTTTAGCCTCCCTTAAGTGTCTAGGTTCTTGCCAACGATACGCATCAGAAAGAGCGCAACGATATTGGCTAGGATGATGGCATAAACGCCTCCAGCAGAACCAAGGCCAATGTTTTGTGAGTCAGTAATGCGCTGGAAAATTAAGTAGGTCAGTGTTCTCGTATCAAAAGCGCCTGAGGTGGTGACAAAAATTTCAGCGAACGTGGATAATATAAAGATGGTTTGAATTAAGATGACCACCGTAATGGCCCGGCCCAAGTGGGGTAGTACTATAAACCAAAAGCGTTTTATGAGTGGTGCGCCATCCATTTCTGCAGCTTCAATCTGCTCACTGTCTAGTGACTGCCTTGCAGTCAATAAAATCAAGGTTGCAAACGGCAGCCACTGCCAAGAGATGATCATAATAATGGAGGGTAGTGCGGCGTCAGTGAGCCAAATCACAGGTTCTGCGCCAAACGCCTTGAAAAGGTGAGCAAATAGACCGTTGACTGGATCCATAAACATATTTTTCCAGAGTAATGCAGACACCGTAGGCATAACAAAAAATGGTGCGATCACCAAGATGCGCACAATACCTTGTCCCCACATGGGTTGGTCCAAAAGCATGGCTAAAAAGATGCCAAGCACAACCGTAATCACTAATACACTTATGACAATGATAAGTGTAGTTTGAACAGCGGGCCAAAAACTACTCGACGTCAAAAACCGCACGTAGTTGTCAAAGCCAGCAAAGCCAAGATCACCACCACGCATGGGTAAAAACTTTCTAAAAGAGAACCAAAAGGTCATGGTTAAAGGAACCAACATCCAGCCTAAAAGTAAGATCACAGCTGGCGCCATCATCAACCGTGCGGCAGATCGGGATGCATTGGTGGACATATCTATTTCCTCCGGTAACAGGACAGTTCCATATCACGCGAAATTAAGAATCTACTGGAATGGGTTGTATCGGTAATAGTACCAGAGGGCCGTAACTTATGCCCTCTGGTTTAAAGCGAACAGCTTAGCGGTAGCCAGCTGCTTCCATAGCTTCGTTAGTGATGGCTTGTGCCTTCGCTAGCGCTTCGGCCACAGTTTGCTGCCCAGCATAGGCTGCGGAGAACTCTTGGCTAACTTCTGTTGCAATACCAGCAAACTCTGGGATAGCCGCGAACTGAATACCTACATAAGGGCTTGGATCGACGGTTGAGTTTGTTGGATCAGCCGACAAGATTGAATCCAATGTCATCTGCGCAAAAGGAACTGCCATGTAGTTTGGGTTCTTGTAAAGCGAAGTACGGGCTCCAGGAGGAACGTTAGCCCAACCTTCCTTGGCTGCCACTAGCTCAATGTAAGATTTGCTAGTTGCCCATTCAAGAAATTCTTTAGCAGCCGCTTCTTTTTGAGTGCCAGCAGGAATTGCTAGAGCCCATGCCCAAAGCCAGTTAGAACGCACACCCATACCATTGTCTGGTGCCAGAGCAAAATCAACCTTGTCTGCAACAGTAGAGTCTTTAGGGTTAGTTACGAAAGATGCAGCAACGGTCGCGTCGATCCACATACCACATTTACCTTGTTGAAACAGCGACAAGTTTTCGTTAAAGCCATTGGTTGCGTAACCTGGAGGGCCTGCATCATTCATCATGTTAACGTAAAAGTTAAGCGTATCAGACCATTCGCGTGAGTCGAACTGTGCGTTCCAATCTTCGTCGAACCAACGAGCACCGAAGGAATTTGACATGGCAGTGATAAATGCTCCACCTTCACCCCAACCTGCCTTACCACGGATACACACGCCATAAACTTCATTGTCACGGTCGGTCATTGCACGCGCGGCCTTGGCAATAAATGACCAGCTTGGGGCAGCTGGCATTTCCATGCCTGCAGCTTGCATTAGGTCTGTGCGGTACATAACCATTGAGCTTTCGCCGTAGAACGGTGCAGCATAAAGCGTGCCTTCATGGGACAAACCACCTGCCATTGCTGGCAAAAGGTCAGCCACATCATATTCATCTGAAAGGTCGTCTAATGGAACAAGCCAGCCGTTTGCACCCCAAATTGGGGTTTCATACATACCAATGGTCATCACATCAAAGGATCCACCCTTGGTCGTAATGTCTGTCGTTACGCGTTGACGTAGCACGTTTTCTTCAAGCGTAACCCACTCAACAGTGTGTCCAGTTTTAGCAGTAAAATCATCGGTTAAGCCTTGCATGCGGATCATGTCACCATTGTTTACTGTAGCCACTGTGATTACATCTGCCTGCACTCCCAGCGCACTGACTGCCGACAAGGCCGTTGCAGCTAGTAAAGTATTTTTCAATTTCATCATATCCTCCGGAGGATTCAGATTTATAGATCTATCTATTTATATTTTTATAATTCACTTCGTCGGCGACCAAGCCGATGCCTCATAATATACTCAAGCTTTTGGTCTTGTCAATTATTAATGTTAGTTGCTTTAATAAATAAAGAAAGCTATTCTATAATTATATTATTGACTTATGTAGCCGCAATCATCTGTTTTAGGCAGCCTTTAAAATAACTTTAGCAGCCCCATAAAGTTCACTATCGAAAACCTTAAACACGTAGATTAGAGCCATTCACTTCTACCAACAGGAACTTCACTGATGCTCTTAGACGAGAACCAAAAAAGGGTCTTTAATGAGTTTAGGCTCAACAAAAGAGCTTCGAAGGCTGATGTATCGTTACAGGTAAATTTGACTCATCCAGCGGTCACACAAATTGTGCGCAAGCTCTGCCAGTTGGGCTACCTTAAGGAAGATGACGAAAAGCGCAAAGGCCCACGCGGCCAGCCGGCCACTATTTATAGCATTTCAGACAAAAACATATTTGTTGGGATTCATGTTGGGCGCAGTCGCTTTGAGTTTGTAGCCGTTGAGCTCACGGGGAATATTTTGAAAAGCGTCACTATACCAGTTGGATTCCTCCAGCAAGAGAAGCTAAAATCCTTGAGTCAAAAGGAATTGGATGACTTCCTTGCATCAAAAGAATTAAATGGAAGGCATATCGTTGGTGTGGGCATATCAACCCCCTATTTTTGGGAAGGTTGGCAATCGATTCTGCCACCAAACAACGTCATTGATCAGTCTTGGAGCTCAAATTTGGTCACTAGCCTATTCAAATTACCCAGTGTAGATAGCTTAATCGTTGAAAACGACGGCTCATCTGCTGCTCTTGGGGAGTTAACTTTTGGCACAGGTGCAATTCATAAAGATTTTCTCTACGTCAACATTGGTACTTTGATTGGTGGAGGGTTGGTTATTGACGGCACCCTTCGCACAGGTACCCACGGAAACTCTGCAGCTCTAGCGCCTTTCCCAGTCTCACAATCTCACCTATCAACTGCGCAAAAATCAAGTCACCCATTTGAACCATTGCTCAGCCGGGCATCATTATATTCACTCATAGAACATGCTGATCGCAAGGGGTTAAAGTTAGACCTTACTACACTTGATGAGGTCACATGCAAAGAGACTATCATCTGCCTTGATGAATGGGTTGAGGACTGTTCAAGCGCTTTAGCACAGTTCTTAATTGGGGTTTGGTCACTCATCGATATTGAGGCCATTGTTCTGGATGGTGGATTGCCTAAATCTGTTTTGCACAGGATCATTAATAGGACTTTACATCATGTGCAAGACTTTCACACTGAAGGCATCATCACGTGTGATGTGAAACTTGGGGAGCTTGGTTCATTGGCTCAATCAATTGGAGCAGCATGCTTGCCTATGCTTAGCATTCTGGGACGCCCCCCCACTAAACACAGTGAACATTAATAGCATCAGGGCATAACTCGCCCTAATCCCATTTTGTAGCAGATATACAGCCCAATAGAGCGTATTCGTGTTTTTTTAAGGGCCAAGTACAATAAAAAAATTGACGATATTTAAATGCATTTCAACATCCAGACGATAGCCTCTAATTATAGGGGCTAAAACCATACCGTATATATTAACCACGCTAATAACCCTGCTAGCCTTTGCTGATAATTCATTACTTAACCGTGGCGCCTTACAGTATGAATTAATTAGGCCCAGAGAATTTACTATACTGAGAGTAGCTTTGGGGCCTTGACACTTTTCCTATTGCTGGCCTGGCGTAACTAACACTTGCCAAAACCCATACCATTCAAGGGTATGGTTGGGCACTTTATTCACTTAATGGACATAAGGTAAAACGACCCAATGAGCACAACCTCTATAGAACAAGACATAATTCAGGTCTGTGAACTTGTAAAGAGCAAGACGCGTAAGGGGCATCGAACTATTGTAGGAGTGGCTGGACCACCGGCCTCCGGCAAATCAACACTTGCAGAATTGGTGGTTGAACACCTCAATAATGATGCCAATGCAACCGTACCAATGGCTTCAATGTTGCCGATGGACGGTTATCACTTAGATAACCCACTGTTGATTGCAAGAGGCCTGCTGGACCGCAAAGGCGCGCCAGAAACATTCAATGCGCACGGGTTTTGCGAAATGGTAAAAAGCCTCTCAACCACCAACGTGGAAACCTTTCACCCAAACTTTAACAGGCAGATGGACTTGGCTATAGCCAACTCAATTGCCATCCACCCAGACACTCAAGTGATTGTGGTCGAGGGTAACTACCTATTACTGAAAACTGAGCCATGGGCTTCTTTACGCGAAGTGTTTGACGCTACCGTATTGGTTTGCCCACCTATTGAAGCCATTCGCGACCGCTTGCAACAGCGATGGATTAAATATGGGCTAGACCCAGAAGCGGCTAAGTTACGAGCAACACAAAATGATTTAGTGAATGTGCAACTGGTCATTAGCAATAGTTACGATGGCGATTTGATGTTGTCGCAGGACTACGTGTAATTGGTGTGGGGATGAAAAAAACCAACCCATTAAATCATTAAACATTTGAAAGGTGATGGCCCCAGAAATGTTGGGGCTTACTGAAACATATAAACTACAGTAGCAAATTATGAATCAACTTGAGCAATTAAAAAAATTAACAACATTGGTAGCTGACACTGGTGACATAGAGGCGATACAACAATATTCTCCACAAGATGCGACCACTAATCCATCGCTTTTATTGAAAGCCTGTAGCTTGCCTCATTACCAACCTTTACTAGAGCAATCTCGGCAATATGCTCATTCTGCAGGCGGTGACAGCACCACGAAAATTGAAAACGCCGGTGATAAGCTTGCAGTAATGATAGGTACCGAGCTTCTCAAGATTGTTCCAGGGCGGGTTTCTACCGAAGTAGACGCTAAAATTTCATTCGACAAAAAAGCCAGCATCGCCAGAGCGCACAAGTTAGTTGAACTCTACGACAAAGCCGGCATTGACCGTTCACGCATTTTAATCAAGCTTGCCTCCACATGGGAGGGAATTCAAGCTGCCGCAGAATTGGAGAAAGAAGGCATTAAGTGCAATTTAACTCTATTATTCAGTTTCGCTCAAGCACAAGCCTGCGCCGATGCAGGTGTGTTTTTGATCTCTCCATTTGTGGGCCGCATATTTGATTGGTACAAAAAGTTCGATGGGGTCGATAGTTACGCTCCTGCGGATGACCCTGGCGTCATTTCGGTACAGCGGATTTACAATTATTACAAAACCCACAGCTTCGACACCATAGTAATGGGTGCGAGTTTTCGTAATGCCGATCAAATTAGACAACTCGCCGGTTGCGACCGATTAACCATTAGTCCCAGTTTATTAGAAGAATTGGCCCAAACAGAAAACACCATTGAGCAAAAATTATATGCGTCTAATACAGTTTCAGACGATAGTCGCATCACCCTAAATGAGAACAGCTTTCGCTGGGGGCACAATGAAGATGCTATGGCTACAGAAAAACTAGCGGAAGGTATCCGCTCATTCGCAGCCGATCAGGTCAAACTAGAAACCCTACTAAAGGTCTAACCTATGCCCTCTCGTCACCAACGCGCCAATGCAATTTGTGCCCTCATTCAACAGTTCAATTGCGGCCACCCCAGAGCCCTCATGGGCATGGCTGATATTGCTGAAGTGCTGTGAAACGATTTCATGGAGCACACAAGCAAACCCCGAGTAGCTTATCCGTGACCACGCCATGCCACCACAGTTGCCAGTACAGACACTTTTAGGATGTTCATATTCATTCTCTCGAGACATAGCTCGTTTTTTTTGATTATTATTAACTTATGTCTAATACAAACGATGTTTGAAGCACACCGCCTTGGTTTACGATAAACCATTATTGGCGTGTAAAAACAGTACAATTCCACACAATATTGGTGGATTTCATACTAATTTACTACAAAATACCACTTAAAGTGCATTAAAGTGTGATGTGCACCAATAATTGGATAAATAGTATTGGTTAATAATTACCTGATGATTAGAATCGAGGATGCTAGTAGAGCCAGCCCCGTCACCGTCTTAGGTGCCGCTATAAGCTCTAGCAAATATATTCAATACAAACTTAGATATTACGAGGAACGGCGATGTACTTGGGCATAGATATAGGCACATCTGGTGTAAAAGCATTACTCCTTAACCAAAACCACAGTGTTATTGGTAGTTGCACTACCCCTTTAGTTATTAACCGCCCCGCACCCAACTGGTCCGAACAAGATCCACAGGACTGGGTCAAAGCCACCATTGAAACTATAGATAAACTGCAGTTTTTATACCCCAAACAGCTTGCTGCTGTCGCAGGTATTGGCCTTTCTGGTCAAATGCACGGTGCGGTTCTCTTGGGCGCCGATGATAAACCGTTGCGACCGTGTATTCTTTGGAATGATGGGAGGTCTGAAGAGCAATGCAAACAGTTGTCACAAATGGCTGACTTTGAGGGTATTACGGGCAATCAGGTAATGCCAGGTTTTACAGCCCCTAAACTAAAATGGGTAGAGGACAATGAGCCCGAAGTATTTCGCAACATCCACAAAGTACTCTTACCTAAAGATTATGTGCGCCTGTGGTTAACGGGTACATATGGTTCTGATTTATCCGATTCGTCGGGCACTTTGTGGTTAAATGTTAGTGATCGCAATTGGTCTGAAACACTTCTCAGCGCCACTCATTTGTCTAAAGAGCAAATGCCAGATCTTTTTGAAGGCAATGCAGTAACAGGCCAGTTACGCCCAAAGCTTGCTCACCGCTGGCGTATAAAATCTGCCATTGTAGCTGGTGGGGGTGGAGACAATGCAGCTTCAGCTTGTGGTATGGGCGTCATTAAACCAGGCACTGGCTTTATAAGTTTAGGCACCTCCGGTGTGGTATTTTCCCCAACCTCAACACCTCTGCCTAATCCTCAAAACGCTGTTCACTCATTCTGTCACGCAGTTCCGGGACTGTGGCACAATATGGGAGTTATCCTTTCTGCAGGGGATAGTCTAAATTGGTTAGCCAGCCTAACTAATACTACTGTCGCCGAAATGGTGAACTCAGTGCCAATAAACATTGAAAAGGCTTCCGATGTCCAATTTTTACCTTACCTAGCTGGTGAACGAACGCCCCATAATGACGTAAGTGCGCGTGGAGCATTTGTTGGTTTGCAGCGGACAACGTCTCACCGTGATTTAGTGCAAGCTGTTATGGAAGGTGTGGCTTTTGCTCTAGCAGACTGTTTGAACGCCATGACGTTGGCTGACACCTCGCTAGACAGCGCATTCGTCGTTGGTGGGGGAAGTAGTTCACCCCAGTGGTTAGAAATTATTGCAGCGGCCTTGAAACTCGACTTGTTAGTACCAGATCAGGGGCACTATGGTGCTGCTTTAGGAGCAGCAAAATTAGCTTTTGCAGCAGCAACCGGGGAAAGTATGACCTCTATTTGCATCAAACCGAGAGTTTCTAACACGGTAAGGCCTAACCCAAGCTTAGTGGAACAATATCAGCTCTCGTATGAGAAGTATCGAAGACTTTATCCTAGTTTATACGGTTAGAAGTGATACGCACCCAGTTTAATAGACACTGTTAGGTTGCATTCAATTATGGCCGCACCCTCAGCGTTTGCACTGAGTTGTGACCCGCCTGTTGGCCCAGCTTACTTTATGTTTGCCAACCTACCCTCTCGTTGATCTTTAGCGAGCTCAAGTCGAGCTTTAATTACAACGGCTGAAACAAAAAAAAGACATCAAATGATGTCTTTTAAGAAAATTACTGGTCGGGACGGCAGGATTTGAACCTACGACCCCCTGCCCCCCAGGCAGGTGCGCTACCAAACTGCGCCACGCCCCGACACTACTTGCTAAGCTAGTCTAGGACAAGCTCGAGCAGGGAGTATGTTACTTTAATCCCTGTCACTTTGGAAGCAAAGAGCGATGGAATTAGGTAACAAAATAGAATTAAAACAAGTCATTGGTGCGCTTAATGCGTGGAGCTAGTTTTCTTTCTCAACACGGTCTTTAAGCTTCTGGCCTGGCCTAAAAGTAACCACTCGTCGGGCAGAAATAGCCACCTCTTCACCTGTTTTGGGATTACGTCCGGGTCTGGAGCGTTTATCTCTTAGGTCAAAATTGCCAAAGCCTGACAATTTCACTTGCTCATTGCTAATAAGACTAGAGGACACTT
>Ga0307997_10000424_pt1 | contig 19230 bp, 14 predicted proteins | sample Davwhametageno36_FD_203165 | JGI IMG/M metagenome (GOLD analysis project Ga0307997, IMG submission 203165) | Marine microbial communities from Davis Island wharf, Antarctic Ocean - #36 | ecosystem: Environmental > Aquatic > Marine > Unclassified | place: Antarctic Ocean: Davis Island wharf... | reverse complement strand
ACATGACTTCATCTGCCTTGCCAAACGCTAATGATTTCCCGTTGTCCTGAACATAAAGTGTCGGGCAGATACGCATCACTTCACGCAGATTGTGTTCAATTAATAAAATAGTTTGGCCGTCCAAGTTAAGCGTAGCAATTAAATCAGCCAGTGATGCCGCCTCCTTCTGACTGAGTCCTGCAAGGGGTTCATCAAGCAGTAAAAGCCTTGGATTAAGTGCCAATGCACGAGCGACTTCGAGTCGCTTGAGATAGCCTAGGGGCATTGTTTCCGGCAATTCATCGACAACATGACTAAGGCCGACACGTGTTAGTAATTCACGAGCTTGCGCGCGCTCACTTCGAATATCTGTGATCCACATAGACTTTAACGCGTGCCGAGTTTTGTCACTACCACAGGCAAGGGCGACGTTATCAAGCAAGCTCAATGCACGTAATGGTTGAACGATTTGTTGTGCCAAGGCGAGTCCAGCTCTAATACGTAGATGAGTTGCATTGTCGGTAATATCGACACCCTCAAGAAATACTCTGCCACTGTGCGGTTTTACGATGCCAGTGATTACTCGCATCAGAGTCGTTTTGCCCGCGCCGTTAGGACCAATAAAGCCAATTAACTCACCGTTGTTAATTCGGAGGTCAACGTTTTGGACCGCATACACGCCACCAAAACGAACCGTCACATCCCTGACATGGAGTATTTCAGTCATCGCTTATCTCCACTGTTACCAGGTACACGCCTTGGTATTGAAGAAAATAACCGGTTGCACAAGCCTGCGATACCATCAGGTGAGAAACGCATCATTGCAAAAAGCAATCCGCTGTAAAATAACAATTTATAATCGTCAATAAATTGTACTAACATCGGCAGAACACTCAGTAGGGCAGCGGCAAATATGACTCCCCACACCGAGCCAATACCACCAACGATAACCATTGCCAGCACGCTAATTGATTCCACAAATCCAAAACTGTCAGGTCCAACAAACCGAAAGTGATGTGCATAAAGTGCACCTGCAACTCCAGCGGTGCCGGTGCCAATAATGAATGCAATTAGTTTGTAGCGTGATACGTCAATTCCAAGTACACGAGTCACGTCTTCATTGTCGGCAATCGACTTAAACACAAACCCCATCCATGAACGACGTATATACAAAGAAAATGCGGCAAAAATCAGAGCGAGGGCTATACAAATTAACATGAACCCAACTTTGCCAAAGCCACTGCTAGGAATACCAGCAATGCCAATCTCACCACCAAAGAAATCCTGCTGACGAATAATACCAACAAATAGAAACCCTACACCCATCGTGGTAATAGCCAGAAAGTCGTGTCGCACACGTAAACTGGCCAAGCCAATAATAGCACCCAGCATAGCTGCGCAAATTGCGGCAGCGGGAATGGTGAATAAAAAAGGAACAGCGGCTTTTGACAACATCGCTGATGTATAGGCTCCAGCACCGAGAAAGGCTGCATGCCCAAGACTGATTTGACCACAAAAACCAGTGATGAAATTTAGACTCAATGCAAACAAAACACTTATCGCCATTGTTGTCATCAGGGTAATTTCGTAACTCATAACTTACCTCCCATCAAACCTTGAGGTCGAATCATCAGCACCAATATTAAAAATGCAAAAGCTATTGCATCACGATCCAGTAAATGGCCGATGTAAATTGTGCCAAAAGATTCGAGTACACCGAGTAATAATGAAGCGATTAATGTGCCACGAATACTGCCAAGCCCACCAAGTACGATAATTGCCAATGCTTTGTAGGAAGCCACGCTCCCCATAGTTGGTTCAACTAAGTTATTGAGCAGCGCGACTAATACGCCAGCCGCAGCAGCAAACGATGAACCAATAAAAAAATTTAGATAACGTACATTTTGGATTTTAACTCCAAATGCCCGCGCCATATCAGGATCAGTCACTGTTGCTCGCCAAGCAACACCTGTCCGTGTCCGCATTGACAGCCATGCGAGTGCAATCATTAACACTGTTGACAATCCCATTACTAATATTTCGGCATATTTTAAATAGAAACCTGAAAAAAGTTCGATATGGCCCTGCAAAGGGGGAATTTGATAGGACAATCCGTATGGACCAAAAGCAATGCGGAATATTTCTTCGGAGGCAATAAACAAAGCAATTGATGCGATCAGTGAAACATACGGTGGCTGCGATAAAAGAGGTTCGTAAGCAAGCTTGTACATCAACATCCCTGCAAAACCGACCACCAACATTGCAACTAACATCGCCAAGGTAAAGCTACCCGTAGCGTTAGTTACAATTACACCAATATAGCCACCCAAGGTGAATAATGCAGCATGAGCAACGTGTAAGATTCGTAACAAGCCATAGACTAACGTTAGGCCAAGGGCAATTAGTGCATATATGCTGCCTTGCACAAGACCCTGAATAAATAGTTCGAGATATAGCATTCGATATTTTTATTATTTGTTTTCTTAGAATGCGCTCCCGATCGTTTGGGAGCGCTACTTTAGTGTGCTGTAATCTATTCGTTAGGTGGTGCTAGCAACTTAGAATCACTAATAACCGAATGCTCATGCCAGTTTCCATCCTTCACTATTTGCACTTGCACGTCTTTGCGTACTTCGCCTAAGGCATTAAATGAAATGGTGCCAGTTGCTGCCACTACCGATGTTGCCGATATTGCATTACGTAGAGCTGCCTTGTCCGTTGAACCGGACTGACGCATAGCGGCAACAATAACTTTCACAGCAGTATGGGCAGAGGCCGCAACCATATCTGCTTTGTTTCCAGTCTTACTTTCAAACTCACGAATGAAATTTTTAGTTTCGCTTGATGCTGAGTCTCGATTAAGTGATGTCGTAATAATAGTGCCTTCAGCAGCAGGTCCGGCGATATCAATAAATTTCTGCGAGTCATAACCCTCTTGGCCAATAATCGGAACTGTAATACCAGCGGCCCGCAATTGGCTAACTAATGGTCCTGCGGTGAAAAAGTAACCCGTCGCATATATAGCGTCAGGTTTATCACTTTTTACTTTTGAAACAATTGGGCCAAATTGGCGATCTTTGATTCCATATTCATATTCTGAAACGATAGTAATACCATAATTGCTAGCAGCCTGTTTTAACCCTGCTGCAAGTGACTTTCCGAAATCATTCTTCAATGTAATAACAGATACTTTTTTTGCCCCAAGAGTTTCACCAATTAATTTGGCACCCGCACGACCCTGTACTTCGCCAACAAATGATGTACGGAAAACATAGTTTCCTGCTCGAGTAATGTCTGGATGTACAGCATAAGCAGCAATGTAGGGCACGCCTGCTTCCTGAAAAATGCCTGCAGCGGCGCGGGTTGAGCCGGAATAACTGCCAGAAATTGCTGCAACTACTTCATCTTTTTCGATTAATTTTTGCGCGATTGGCACGGCTTCTTTGGGGGATGCTTGGTCATCATAAACAACTAGTACAATTGAGTCGCCATTAATACCACCAGCTGCATTTGCTTGTTCAACAGCAAGCTCTGCACCGTTAAGCGCTGACTTTCCGTCAGCAGCAGCGAAACCCGTCAGTGGCACGTTAAATCCGATTTTGATTGAGCTGGCGTGACCGGTGGCAATAGAAAGTAATCCACTCATCACCACGGCTGATATTATTTTTGCTTTCTTCATTAAATCTATCCTCTTTTATTATTAACCGTAAGAATTATCTCTAACGGTTTGTTTACAACGGACACTGCCTATGGATTTAGCAGGTTTGTTGAATTTTATAAATTAATTGCACCAAAGTTCTATGGTCAAATTAATTAGAGTAGGGCAACGGACAAGCTTCTTTTTCTGGCCTATGGTTCATATTGGCTATTATTCGTCTAAGATACTGGCAAGATTCAGGCCATGCTCGCGCGCGCAATCTTTTGCTGACTCATAGCCAGCATCAGCATGACGCATTACGCCGCTAGCCGGATCATTCCACAGTACGCGTTTAATGCGTTCTGCAGCAGCATCTGTACCATCACAACAAATCACCATGCCCGAGTGTTGAGAGTAGCCCATACCCACACCACCACCATGATGAAACGATACCCAGGTTGCACCGCCCGATGTATTAAGCAATAAATTAAGCAGTGGCCAATCAGATACGGCATCCGAACCATCTAGCATTGATTCTGTTTCACGATTGGGACTGGCGACTGAGCCAGAATCGAGATGGTCACGTCCAATCACGACGGGGGCTTTTAATTCACCTGACTTCACCATTTCATTAAAGGCCAACCCTAAGCGATCTCTGTCACCTAAGCCGACCCAACAGATTCGTGCTGGCAAACCCTGAAAGCTAATTTTTTGTTGCGCCATATCGAGCCAGTTATGCAGATGAGCGTCGTCAGGAATAAGCTCTTTTACCTTCGCATCTGTTTTATAGATATCTTCTGGATCACCTGATAGTGCGACCCACCTAAATGGCCCAACCCCTTTGCAAAATAAAGGTCGAATGTAAGCCGGTACAAAACCCGGAAAATCAAACGCATCTGTAACGCCTAAATTAAGTGCTTCCTGACGAATATTGTTTCCATAATCAATTGTCGGTATGCCTTGTCGATGAAATTCAAGCATTGCTTTTACATGCAAGGCCATTGATTTTTTTGCTTCTCTGGCGACTAATTCAGGGTCACTGATAATAGTTTGGTCCCATTGCTCCATACTCCAGCCGACCGGTAGATAACCATTGACTGGATCATGTGCTGAGGTTTGGTCGGTTACGAGATCGGGTTTAATACCACGTTTGAGTAACTCTGGTAAAACTTCAGCACCATTACCAACCAGCCCGACTGACAAGGCTTCACCCTTGGCACAAGCTTCATTAATCATTTTTAATGCTTGATCAAGGTTATTGGCTTTTTTATCAAGGTAACGAGTTCGTAATCTGAAGTCGAGCCTGGTTTCATCACACTCGACACATAACATGCAGTAGCCCGCCATAGTAGCTGCCAATGGTTGTGCACCACCCATACCTCCTAGGCCAGAGGTCAATATCCATTTTCCTTTAGTGATGCCTTCAAAGTGTTGTCGACCTGCTTCAACGAAAGTTTCATAGGTGCCTTGAACAATGCCCTGGCTACCAATGTAAATCCACGACCCTGCTGTCATCTGGCCGTACATCATCAAACCCTTTCGGTCGAGTTCATTGTAATGCTCCCAGTTCGCCCAAGCCGGTACTAAATTAGAGTTAGCAATAAGTACGCGCGGCGCGTCAATATGAGTTTTGAATACGCCAACAGGCTTTCCTGATTGAATGAGCAGACTTTCGTTATCTTCGAGTTTTCTTAGACATTCAAGAATTTTATCGTAGCAATCCCAGTTCCGGGCTGCACGACCTATGCCACCATAGACGATGAGTTCATCTGGCTTCTCAGCCACTTCTGCATCTAGATTGTTTTGGATCATTCGATACGCTGCTTCGCTAAGCCAGCTTTTACAGTTTAGTTCTGATCCACGTGGTGCGCGAATATTACGTGTTTTATCGATACGATTGTTGTTAGAGGCTAGTGACATTTTTTTCTCCTGTTAATGCTTATTAGGTATTCGTGTGTTGTATTCACTGGTGGCATAACGGGCACCAAGATTATATCGGCTGCCAGGATAAGTCAGCGTCACCTGCGTTACTACCTGCCTGTTTTTCCAAGTGCGGCGATTGAGCTGCAGACAAGGGTCAAATGGACCAATTTTCAGCCTATTTTGAGTCACACCGTCGGCAATAACAGCGCTCACAATATGCTCCATTTCATCTGGCTGAAACTGACTGAGCAAATAAGCTGTTGAGGTTATGCTACTGAAATCTTGAAGTAAAAAATCAGGCATTAACGTAGGATTGACATAACGTGATTCGAGCTGAATAGGGGTGTCATTTTGGTAATGCACTGTATTTAAATAAAATAGTTCTGTATTAATTGGAACATCCATTTCACGAGCCACTTTGGGATTAGCCATTCGCATTTCTAAAACCAAAACTTTTGAACTGTGTTGTTTACCATTGCCCGTTACTTCGAGCGCAATATCTTCTAACTCGATTAAACTTGCATGACGAGGTTTCTCAGCAACAAATGACCCTAAACCGTGAACCCGATTAATTAAACCTTTTTGAGTTATTTCTCGCAGGGCTCGATTTACCGTCATCCGGCTGATGCCAAGCGCTACCACTAAATCATTCTCTGACGGTAACTTGTGTCCAGCTAGCCACTCACCGTCCAATATTTTCTGTTCAATACTTTTTATAATTTGTTGATAAATCGGTTCAGGTGATGACTTATTGATCAGGTTGATACTGAGGCCAATACTAGAGTTTTTAGAGGTCATCGGATGCCTCCATTGGTTTACGCCAAATTCCTGCTTTCATAATTGCAGCACAAGGGTTAATTCCAATTTGATAGCTTAGCATTGCTGGTTTATCAACATCCCAAAGCACTAAGTCAGCCTGCTTGCCGACGCTTAACGAGCCTAATTCATTATTGAGTCCGAGTGCTTTCGCAGCATTAATTGTTACACCTCTTAGTGCTTCAGCGGGTGTTAGACGAAATAGCGTGCAAGCCATATTCATAACCAGCAGTAACGAATGCACCGGCGAGCTGCCAGGATTGGCGTCAGTCGCGATGGCCATCGACACGCCATTGGCACGCAACGCCTCTACTGGTGGCAGTTTTGTCTCTCGTAAAACGTAGAAGGCGCCGGGCAACAGCACTGCAACAGCATTGTTTTCGGCTAAAGTGGTAACGTCATGTTCGGTTAGATATTCAATGTGATCAACTGACAGAGCTTTGCGTTTTGCCACCATTACTGCGCCACCCATATCAGATAGTTGCTCAACATGTGCCTTTATTGGTAAACCCAGAGTATCCGCACAATCAAACACTCTTTGTGCTTGATCGATTGTAAAAGCAATTTTTTCGATAAACACATCGACTGCATCAACTAGCTCAGCCGAATGAGCTTCAGGCAACATTTGGTTACAAACCAAATCAATGTAGTCATCACTTCGGTCCGTATATTCTTCTGGCAGGGCATGTGCACCAAGGAAGGTCTTTTGTATTCGTACAAAACAATCTGTTTCTAACTGTTTGGCAACGCGAAGCATCTTTATTTCAGTTTCAGTATCGAGGCCGTAGCCCGATTTAATTTCAAGCGTTGTAACACCTTCATCTAAAAGCGGTCTAAGACGCTTTTTGGCGCTGGATAACAAGCTTTGCTGAGTCGCTTCACGCGTCGCTTTAACGGTCGACTTTATACCGCCGCCCGCTTTGGAAATATCTTCATAGCTAGCACCTTCCAGGCGAAGCTCAAACTCATCTGCACGATCTCCACCATAGACTAAGTGACTGTGACAATCGATAAGGCCCGGTGTTAATAACTTTCCCTGACAATCAATAACCTCAGGTTCAGTTTCGATCATTGCCTGTCTGTCAGACATTAACCCAATCCAAATAATTCGATCAGCTTCAACCAACAAGCCATGATCTTCAACAACACCATAACCACTTTCGCCGGCCATAGTAACCAGTCGAGCGTTAATAAAGAGGGTCTGATGCTTTTTCATGGTGGTTATATAAGGCGCTCTATACTTGTATATACATGTATGCTAACTTGTTTAAGATGGGTAAACAAGCTCGGTATGATTAACCATTCAAACAAAGGAAAAATTAGAATCAATGGCTCAAATCATATGGGCAAAATCAGCATTATTACCCACCGGCTGGGCAGATTCGGTAGAAATTACTGTAGATAACAACGGTGATATAAGCCAAATATTAGTCAATGAAGCCTATCAACATGGTGAATGCCACAATGTTTTGATACCCGGTATGCCGAACGTACACTCACATGCGCATCAACGGGCTATGTCTGGTCTAGGCGAGCGTGCAGGTCAAGCTGCAGCCGATGGCACAAAAGATAGCTTCTGGACTTGGCGCAAAATTATGTACCATTATCTTGACCGTATTCAGCCTGAACATTTGTTTCATATCAGTTCACAGTTGTATCTGGAAATGTTGAAGTCTGGTTATACCTGTGTCGGTGAATTTCAGTATCTCCATCACAACCGTGATGGTAGTGCCTACCAAAATCCAGCCGAAATGAGTTTGCAGTGCCTTTATGCGGCAGAATCAGTTGGTCTTGGTTTTACCGCATTGCCAGTTTTGTATCGATTTGGCGGATTCGGAAGTGTCAACGCTATCGAAGGTCAAAAACGTTTCATTAACGATGCAGAAGGATTTTGTCGGATAGTAGAATCATTGCAATCTGAGTCAAAAGCCAACCTTAATACATCGGTTGGTATAGCCCCACATTCACTTCGCGCCATTGACCAGCATTTACTCAAGTCAGTCATTGATTCAATTGGCAAAGACAACCTTGCTGCAATTCATATTCACATTGCAGAACAAACCAAAGAAGTCAACGACTGCCTAGCTTGGTCTCAACAACGGCCAGTTGAGTGGTTATTTAATCACTTTGATGTTGATCAACAGTGGTGCCTGATTCACGCAACACACATGACTGATGATGAAACCTTAAAAATGGCGGTCAGTGGCTGTGTCGCTGGATTATGTCCAACAACAGAAGCTAATCTGGGCGATGGCTTTTTTAATGCAGAGCAATATTTTCAAGCAAACGGCAATTGGGCCATTGGATCAGACAGCCATATTTCGATCGATCCAGTTGAGGAACTTCGCTGGCTTGAATACGGTCAACGCTTGGTAACTCACGGAAGAAATGTATTAACTTCTTCGAAAAAAACAAATACAGGTCGTAACTTGATCGATGGCGCACTCTCGGGTGGTGCAATGGCTTGTGGTCGAAAGATAGGCCGTATAGAGATTGGTTTTCGAGCTGATCTTTTGGTTGTTAACGACAATCACCCCAGATTATATGGTCGATGTACAGATGATTTGCTTGATAGCTGGATATTTTCCGGTAACGAAAATATGGTTGATAGCGTCTATGTTGGGGGCCGAAAGGTCATCGAAAATGGCGTTCATGCGAATGAAAAAAACATTGCTAACAACTACCGTCAAACTCTAGATCTACTAAAGGACTAGCACTATGCAAGACACCTTAATTTTAAAACCCGGCAAAGCAACGTTAGATGAATTGCGTTCAATTTATCGACAAAATTTAAACCGCCCCTTATCTATAAAAATGGATGAAGCTTGTAAATCACGAGTAGACGCTGCGGCTCTAATAGTCAAGCAAGCATCGTCTGGTGATGTCGCAGTGTATGGTATTAACACCGGTTTTGGTAAGCTAGCCAGCACCCGTATTCCAACCGATCAAACAGCCCAATTGCAGCGTAACTTGATCCTGTCTCATTGCTGTGGCGTTGGTGCTGAATTGCCCAGCAATGTCGTTCGACTCATCATGTCGTTGAAAATTTTGTCATTGGGACGTGGCGCTTCGGGCGTGCGCTGGTTGGTCATCAAACAAATCGAAGCTTTCCTCCAAAACGACATCTTACCTGTCGTCCCTGGGCAAGGGTCGGTTGGTGCATCGGGCGATTTAGCACCTTTGGCTCATATGACTGCAGCAATTATCGGTGAAGGTTCGGTCCATTATCAGGGCAGCACAATGTTGGCTTCAAAGGCCATGACATTAGCAGGCCTGAAGCCTGTTGAACTGGGCCCAAAAGAAGGGCTAGGTTTAATAAACGGCACGCAGGTTTCAACCGCTTTGGCTTTGGGTGCATTATTTGATAGCTGGAACTTGGCTCAGACGGCACTTATTTCAGGCGCAATCTCAACCGATGCCTTAATGGATTCAACCGCTCCTTTTCGACCCGAAATACATGCCTTACGAGGTTTAAAAGGGCAGATCGATGCCGCACATTCTTTACGTGCTTTGCTTGACGGGTCCGTTATTAGAGAATCTCATCGTGATGACGACGAGCGCGTTCAGGATCCTTATAGCATTCGTTGTCAGCCACAGGTTATGGGGGCTTGCCTTGACTTATTACGTCAAGTGGCAGCCACTCTTGAAATTGAAGCCAATGCGGTTACTGATAACCCTATTGTTGTTATTGAGGATGGTTCTATCTTGTCTGGTGGTAATTTTCATGCTGAACCTGTTGCCTTTGCTGCCGATATAATCGCACTTGCAATAGCCGAAATAGGATCAATTACCGAACGTCGAATAGCCATCATGGTTGATCCTGTTCAAAGTTTTGGTTTACCTGCTTTTCTAACGCCAAGACCTGGACTAAATTCAGGCTTCATGATTGCAGAGGTAACCTCTGCAGCACTGATGTCAGAAAATAAACAAAAAGCAGCACCTTGTTCTATCGACTCAACACCTACCAGCGCCAATCAAGAGGACCATGTTTCTATGGCTTGCCATGGCGCACGTAGGCTTTATGATATGAATGAAAATTTGGCACATATCATTGCCATTGAATTGCTATGTGGGGTTCAAGGTATTGAATTTCGTGCACCGATTAAAACCAGTGAGTGTTTAATGAATGTCATTGCAGCAGTAAGGTGTCAGGTAGCTCGACTCGAAGACGATCGTTACATGGCTGACGATATCGCTGCAGCCAAAAAGTTGGTTGTTAATCAGTCAATTATTGAGGCATTACCTAGCATTACTTTACTGCCAACGTTGTCCAACCCGTAAATATTTTCTTATGGGAATTCATTTATGAATCATAACTTATGAAAATTGGGCTCACTAAGGGTGATAGCCCACTTGTATTAGCTCAACCACATGGTGGTATATTAATACCCGGTGATATTTTATCTCGCCTTAACGCAACTGGGCAAGCGATGGCAGATACGGATTGGCACATCACCCGCTTATATGAAGGTCTAATTGAGCAAGTAACAGTCATTAGTACGCCCATCCATCGTTATGTGATTGACGCTAACCGCGACCCTTCTGGACAATCTCTCTACCCTGGTCAATATACGACTGGTTTGTGTCCTACAACCACCTTTGACGACCTGCCACTGTATGTTGAAGGCCAAGCACCTTCATTGGACGAAATAGCGGAACGTCAAAAACAATACCATCAACCCTATCACGATGCGATTCGTGATCAGCTTGAACGAGTCCACCAGCGACATGGATACGCCATACTGTTTGATTGTCATTCCATCCGATCTGTCGTGCCATGTCTGTTTGACGGCAAGCTCCATGATTTTAATATTGGTACTAATGACGGAACTAGCTGTAGCCAGAAAATCACGCTGGGTGTCGAAACCGTCTGTGCATCAGCGCAACAATATAACCATGTTTCCAATGGTCGCTTCAAAGGGGGATGGACTACGCGACATTACGGCAACCCAGCTGCCGGTTACCACGCCATTCAAATGGAGTTATCTCAATGCAACTACATGCAAGAAAAACCTCCCTGGGATTATGACTCGACCAAGGCACAGAATTTACGCGTTGTGTTAAAAACGATATTGGAAAACTGCCTGCTCACTTAAATTAAACTTTTAATCGATCAAGTAATCCACCGCGTTCTTCGGTTTATCCCTTAGTTTATTGTAATAAAGCCTATAAAAATCTTTACGCAATCCAGTCTGATAAGCTTTTCACATTAATTAATTCATTAATACCAGTCATGTAAATAACACTAATCAATGTCTATTTTTTACCGAGGTATATTGGTAGCAGACTTTTTTGAAAAGCAGCTTAAATTGAGTTGGTTAAATTCTATTCAACTGAACCAATTTATACAGTTTCATGTAGAATTGCGTTGCATGGAAAATCCAATACAAATAACTCTCTCGCAAAAAGCCAGACCACTCAACCAGTACCCACTCTATTGGGCTGAATGCTTTGGTACTGCGCCATTCCTTCCCGTGTCTCGCGATGAGATGGACCAGCTTGGCTGGGATAGTTGCGATATTATTATTGTCACGGGTGACGCTTATGTTGACCACCCCAGTTTTGGTATGGCAATTGTTGGTCGCCTACTAGAAGCACATGGATTTCGAGTAGGCATTATCGATCAGCCTGATTGGCATAGTGCCGATCCCTTTAAAGCCCTTGGTAAGCCCAATTTATTCTTTGGGGTTAGTGCGGGCAATATGGATTCGATGATCAACCGCTATACGGCTGATCGAAAAATTCGTTCTGACGACGCTTATTCGCCAGATGATATCGGTGGCAAGCGACCAGACCGTTGCTCGGTGGTTTACTCCCAACGGTGCCGCGAAGCGTATAACGATGTTCCCATTGTAATTGGTGGTATCGAGGCATCATTGCGACGAATTGCTCATTACGATTATTGGCAAGACAAAGTACGGCGTTCTATTCTGTCTGATGCCAAGGCTGACCTTTTGCTTTATGGCAACGCTGAGAGAGCCATTATTGAAGTAGCCCATCGTTTAGCAAAGGGTGATGAAATTAGTGCGATTACGGATATTCGTGGATCTGCTTTTGTTATTAAAGATATTCCTGAGGACTGGCAAATACTCGACTCTACCAATGTAGAAAAACCAGGACGGGTTGAAAAGCGAATAAGCCCCTATGAAATGATTGACCAAGACAGCTGCGACAACAGTCAAAAAGCAGCTGATAAAGACAAATCTAAACAAATTGAAGTTACCTTTACCGGTAAACTAGAAAAGTTACAGCACAAACTTAAACAACGCTTAAAGACCGTTATTCGTTTACCTTCTTTTGATGATGTTAATCGTGATCCTGTGCTATATGCCCACGCCAATCGTGTGTTGCACTTAGAAACTAATCCAGGCAATGCTAGAGCGTTGGTACAAAATCAGGGGGGGCAAAAGATTTGGTTCAATCCGCCACCTATTCCACTCACGATGGAAGAAATGGATTATGTATTCAGCTTTAATTATGCGCGTGTGCCCCATCCGATGTATCAGAAGGCTAGAATTCCCGCTTATGAAATGATCCGCTTCTCAGTGAATATTATGCGTGGCTGTTTTGGTGGTTGTACTTTCTGTTCTATTACAGAGCATGAGGGTAGAGTCATTCAAAGTCGATCTGAAGACTCAATCATTAATGAAATCGAACAAATGCGCGATAAAGTGCCCGGTTTTACAGGTATTGTCTCTGACTTAGGCGGCCCAACGGCTAATATGTATCGGCTTGCCTGTAAGTCCCGAGCGATTGAGGCGGCCTGTCGCCTACCTTCCTGTGTTTACCCCGGTATTTGTGAAAATCTTGATACCGATCATTCCTCTCTAATTGCCTTATACCGTCGCGCACGTGAATTGAAGGGCGTTAAGAAAGTTTTGATTAGCTCTGGCTTACGTTACGACCTTGCCGTCGAGTCACCCGAATATGTGGAAGAACTAGTTACCCATCATGTTGGTGGTTATTTAAAAATAGCCCCAGAGCACACTGAGCAAGGGCCATTATCGAAAATGATGAAGCCTGGCATGGGTAGCTATGATCGATTTAAAACTTTGTTCGAAAAATTCTCAAAAAAAGCAGGGAAGGAGCAGTACCTGATTCCATACTTTATTGCGGCACATCCAGGCACTACAGAAGAAGACATGATGAATTTGGCTCTTTGGCTTAAAAAGAATGGCTTTAAGGCAGACCAAGTACAGAATTTTTACCCCTCACCCATGGCAACCGCCACTACTATGTATCACACTGGCAAGAACCCACTTAAGCGAGTTAAGCGTGATAGTGAAGATGTGGTGACCGCTAAAGGTGATAAACAGCGCCGATTACACAAGGCATTTTTAAGATATCACGATCCAGACAATTGGCCCATGTTACGCGAAGCGTTAACGACAATGGGACGAGAAGATTTAATTGGAAGTGCTAAGCATCAATTAATTCCAACTTTTCAACCTAAAGATGGTGACGCCTACAAGAGTCCTCGACGAAAAAATAGCACGCCTCGTCAACAGGGCAATAACAAATCGGCTAATAATAACCAACCACGTCGCGGTCGAATTTTGACCCAGCATACGGGCTTACCACCAAGAAAGCACAGTTAGAGGCTATTTGTTCGAATCATGAGACGGTGCTTACTGGCAACTTTTATTTCTGTCTCTTTATGCTTTGCTGCATTGCCGTCTGCTGCCAGCGATAAAGTAGATAAAGCCGATAAAGAACAGGAACTTAGAGCATTAAAGACTAAAATTACCCAATTGCAAAAAAATATAGGGGTAAAACAAGATAACAAGTCAGCCTATGTTAAGCAGCTTAAAAAGATTGAGACTAGTATTGGCCGCGTTAGTCAGAAAATTTCAATATCAAATAAAGAAATAAGTCATAAAAAACTAAAATTAAAACAACTACAAAAGGAAAAAGAAAAAAGTCATAAACAGTTAAGCCAAGAAAATTCATCACTTGCTCAGCAAGTTTATTCAGCCTACACCCTCGGCCAACAGGAAAAAATTAAGTTCCTGTTTTCACAACAAGATGCTGGCGATTTGCAAAGGAACTTGATTTACTATCAATATTTTTCAAATGCTCGGGTTAATATAATTAAGCGAGTGAAAGGGAAAATCGATAATTTAATAGCAACCGAATTTAACATCAGCAATACTAAAAAAACTCTCGAAGTCAGCCATCAAAAACTAGAAAACCAGAAAAATCTTCTTAATAAAAATAGTTCTCAAAGAAAAACTATTATTGCCTCGCTCGATCAGCAATTACAAAAACAAGGTGGCGCTCTCGGCAAACTAAAGGTTGGCGCGAAAGCTTTGGAGTCACTCATAAACTCGATTGAGGATATTCTTATCGAGTCACCCGAGCCACGATTTGACAATAAACCATTTGCTGAGCTTCGTGGTCAGCTCGCTTGGCCGGTTAAAGGCAAAATTAAAAAGCTGTTTGGTCGTCAGAAGCAGCTTTCAGAATTACGTTGGCAAGGCGTTTTAATTGAGGCGCCTGTCGGTCGCCATGTGAGAGCAATTTCTAGCGGCAGAATTGCTTTTGCGGACTGGTTACGGGGACTGGGTAATATAATTATTATCGATCATGGCAATTCTTATCTATCGCTCTACGGTCATAATGAATCATTGTTTAAGTCGGCAGGTGAATGGGTTGATGCTGGTGATATTATTGGCAGTATTGGAATCAGTGGTGGTCAAAAAAAACCCAGCCTATATTTTGAAATTAGAAAAAAAGGTAAACCCCAAAACCCGACTCGGTGGTGTAAAAACGAGAAACAATTTTCATCCTGAATTTTGAGGTTGGTTTTTACGCCTAAAACGTTAAAATGTTTACAACTTTTGAGCGAATATCTAGTCTACAATGACTATATTCCACACGGAGACTTTAATGCTTAACAAATTAAGACAATCGACCCTAGTTTTTGTCGGTATTTTACTTGGTCTATCTCTCGCGATCGGCCATAGCGTCTATGCCCTAAAAGATGATCAAGTTAGAACGCTTGATATCCCATTTGAGTCTTTACAGGCTTTCACAGATGTTTTTTCAAAAGTTAAATCTGACTATGTTGAAGGCGTTGACGATAAAAAACTGATTGAAGACGCTATTCGTGGCATGTTGAGTGGACTTGACCCTCATTCTGCTTTCATGAACACTGCTGAGTTTAATGAGCTCAAAGTCGGCACAACGGGCCAATTCGGCGGTTTAGGTATTGAGGTCAGCATGGAAAATGGCTTTGTTAAAGTTATTTCACCGATAGATGGCACTCCCGCTTCAAGAGCTGGCCTGCAACCCAGTGACTTAATTATTCAACTCGATGAAACACCCGTCAAAGGCATGACGCTGAATGAAGCGGTTAAAATTATGCGTGGAGAACCTGATACCGATATTTTGTTAACTATTGTGAGAGAAGGTGAGAGCGCACCACTTGAATTTACAATCACTCGTGAGATTATCCGGGTTAAAAGCGTCAAGAGTAAGATGCTTGAAGAGGGTTATGGTTATGTACGTATTGCTAGCTTTCAGTCTAGAACAACGACTGACCTTCTTAAAACTATTACTGACCTGCAAAAAGAAACCCCACTTAAAGGAATGGTTCTAGATCTACGCAATAACCCTGGCGGTGTTCTTAGTGGTGCTATTGGCGTATCAAATGCTTTTATTAACGACGGTTTAGTGGTTTACACTGAGGGCCGTATCGCCGATTCAAGTCACCGTTATAATGCGACACCTGGTGACAGCTTAAATGGCGCGCCGCTTATTATATTAATTAATGGTGGCTCAGCGTCGGCATCTGAAATTGTTGCTGGTGCAATGCAAGACCACAAACGTGCCATTATTATGGGCACTAAATCTTTTGGAAAAGGGTCAGTGCAAACGATTCAAGAACTTCAAAACGGATCAGCAGTTAAGATTACAACGGCTCGTTACTTCACTCCCAATGGTCGGTCAATTCAAGCCAAAGGTATTGTGCCCGATATTGAATTGAAAACATTACGCCTCCCACCAAGTGACGATAAGCAACGTAAATCTTATTCTGAAAACGACCTATCGGGTCACTTAAGTAATCCAGATGACGATAAGAAAACTGATGCCGCAGAAAACAAACCCGATACGGATAAAGTCAAAAGCCTAGCTGAGACTGACTTTCAACTATATGAAGCTTTGAACCTACTTAAGGGTATGAATATTCTTAGTCAAATGGGCCAAAACTAATTCGGGTCATTAAAAAACACTTGTGACTCGGTTTTTACCACTCCTTGTTATACTAGTTTCGGCGCCTCTCTATGGCGCCGACCAACGTCCGGTTCTGGCGCTTGTAATCGATGACTTAGGTTACTCTTTATCACAAGGCAAAGCCGCACTCAATCTAGAGGGTGATCATACCTTCGCCATAATACCCGGTACAACCTACGGTCAGAAACTGGCCGCTTTGGCTAAAACCAAAAGCAAAGAGATTATTCTTCATTTACCATTGCAGGCATCAAATATCTGGGCTGCAGCAGAGTCGAACACTCTCACTGAGTCTATGAGTGAAGATCAAATTAGCCTCAATACAGTCGCTATGCTGTCGGAGTTCCCCGATATAAAGGGTATTAATAATCATATGGGAAGCCATTTGACTGAAATTAGCCATTTTATGCGAACGATTATGGAGAGTATCAAGGCTTACCGATCTCAACTATATTTCCTTGACAGCCGCACTTCAGCTCGAAGCGTTGCTTATATTGAAGCATTGAACTCTGGGCTAGATTCAATAAAACGTGATGTTTTTTTAGACAACGATCATACCAACCTAGAGTCAATAAGACTTCAATTTAGACTTTGGCTGAAAAAATCCCGAAATACTGGGTCTGCGTTGGCCATTGGCCATCCACACGCGAATACAATTAAAGTCCTAGAGGAAAACTTACCTTTAGTCCAAAAAGAGTTTAAGTTTATGCGTGTTTCACAATTAATTTTAGAGACTAAACAGTCAGAGGAGCCAGAAGGCTCAAAACAATATTTATCACAATTTAAATAGTGCAATCCTTAAAATTTTGTAAGCTTAAAATTATTGCTAAGTTCTTGCTTCTCCACGCACCATAACTACCTTACCTGTTCTAACCATTTCGACAACTTTAAAGTTTGAAATCATTTCAACGAGGGCATCAATTTTTTTACTATTGCCTGCAATACTGAGTATCATTGAAGTTTGAGTTAAGTCGAGCGTTTTGCAGCCAAAGTGCTCTGCGATTTGCAGAGCTTCACTGCGTTTGTCGATACCACACAAAATTTTGATCATTGCGAATTCTTTAACAACTGATGTTTCGAAACTATGATCAACACAACGCACAACATCGATCAGTTTGTTCACTTGCATGATGATTTGATCCAAATTGCCTTCATCGCCAGAAAGCCCAATAGTCATCCGAGAGAAGCGTCCATGCATGCCAGGTGATACAACTAATGACTCGATATTGTAGTTCCTGCGGGCAAATGTCTGTGCAATACGAGCCAATACGCCAGGCGTATTTGAAACATAGACACTCAGCGTGTGCTGGGAACTAGAATGCACAATCGTCGGTGATTTGTCGGTTGTTACTATTTCTTTATTGTCTATGGTCATTGCTGTGATCTCTGTACTTACTTTTTTTGCTTAATGTTCAGTCGTTGTTACTTAAGTCAGTCTATTAATTTATGTAGACCCTGTGGGCTTTGCCATTTTTTCTTTTGGTGGTTCGATTAGCATATCTTCTAATGCAGCCCCAGCTGGGATCATTGGAAAAACATTCTCATGTTTCGTCACTTCTGCATTAATCAGTACGGGGCCGCCTCTATGTGCAATTGCTTTTTCTAATACCTTACGAACGTCCGCTGGACGCTTTAAATTATAACCTGTTGCACCATAAGCCTCTGCTAATTTTACGAAATCTGGATTTCCTGCGAGATCAACACCACTTTCACGTTCATCAAAAAATAATTCTTGCCACTGGCGAACCATACCCAAGTAATGATTATTCAATACCAGAATGATAATCGGTAGTTTTTCAATAACAGCTGTAGCCAATTCAAATAGCGTCATTTGAAAACCACCATCACCGACAACAGCAACTACCAAATCATCTGGACGGCCAAGTTGTGCGCCAATAGCCGCTGGGAAACCAAACCCCATTGTGCCGGCACCACCTGATGTCAGCCACTGAAATGATTTATCACATTTATAAAACTGTGCAGCCCACATTTGATGCTGACCAACATCAGTTGTCATAATCGCCTTACCCTCTGTTAACTGATAAAACTCATCCAACACGTGCTGCATTTTTAGGCCGCCGTGGATTTTATATGAAAGTGGGAATTTCTTCTTCAAGCCCTGGACCTTTTCAACCCATTCGTCTGAGTCGAGACGTTCAATGTGCTTATTAAGCTCTGTCAAAATCGCTTTAGCATCACCAACACATTGGTAGTGCGGCACAATCATCTTACCAATCTCTGCAGGATCAATATCAATATGTATGATAGTTGCATGACGTCCAAATTTATCTGCTTGCCCAATAATACGATCATCAAAGCGAGATCCAACTGACAATATCAAGTCAGCTTCCACTATTGCCTTGTTTGCATAAGCGGTGCCATGCATACCGAGCATACCTAACGCTAATTCATGGCTTTCGGGGAATACACCTTTTCCAAGCAAAGTATTGGTTACTGGTGAGTTAAGCGTTTCGGCCAAATATTTAAGTTCAGCATCAGCCTTCGCTAGCATCGCACCCTGACCTGCAAGAATAAGCGGCTTTTTCGAAGTCTTAATAGCTTTAGCAATGGCTTTAATTTCATCTATATTCAAATCATAGGCTAATTCTGGTTTGTAGCCGGGTAAGTTCATTTCTTGATCT